>Ga0326728_10024855_pt1 | contig 10795 bp, 8 predicted proteins | sample MB3enrmetagenome_FD_207602 | JGI IMG/M metagenome (GOLD analysis project Ga0326728, IMG submission 207602) | Lab enriched peat soil microbial communities from McLean, Ithaca, NY, United States - MB31MN | ecosystem: Environmental > Terrestrial > Soil > Wetlands > Peat | place: USA: New York...
CCGATCACCGTTCCGAACTACAACCGTAAAACTGATCGGCATCAGTTCGGAACACTGATCGGCATCACTTCGGAATCGTGATCGACATCAGTTCGGAACGCTGATCGCCATCCCTCGGAATCCGCAGAAGAATGCTCCATTGAATGTACTTTCGTCGTCGGACATCCTGGTTGCCGGCGATTTCCGCACCGTCCAAGGCTGCGCATAACCTTTGGGATGCGGTTGTCAGAATGTCGAAACGCAAATCAATCTCCGCCTTCGTGAGTCTTTCGCCCCGATAAATCGATGGATAAAAGGTGGACGTGCCTGCTCTGTTGAAATGGTCCTCCTGTTGGCCGCGGAAAAAGAGGAGATGGTCTTTATTCAAGTAGGCAAGACGCGCGACATGTTGCATAAGGTCGGGAAAGTCCTTCGCGCGGAACGCGGAGGCTTTGGCGGGTCCTGCTTCGCCCACGAGCTCAAAGAGCTCCGGGGTTAATTGGCCAACGATGCGTCTCATGCGACTATAACACCTGTTTCAGATCGAAGTAGTAGCCTTGCGCCCAGTCCCGTAGCGTGAGCAATCCTGATAACGAAAAGGAAATCAGTAAATCGTCTTCATCACCTTCCGAACCCCTCGTATTAACTCCTCGACGTGCTCACGAGAGGGTTCTGGAGTCTTACTGTGGACACACAGATTCCGAATGTCCGCCAAGTGCTGATTGAAGCGCCACTGCGGAACATCAATCACGTCTGCATCCTTCAAGGCGTTGTTAAAATCGGAAGTGACAGGTGTCTTCTTCGTAATCTTGATAGTGTGGTTTTGGCAGACTTGCGCAAGATGACGTTCCAGGACGACTCCAGCCACTGCTCCGGCAGCACGACCAAAATTGTTCTTGGCAAGCTCTTCTGCGGCGTCTGCATCGGAGTCGAAAAGATCGGCTTGTACCAGCTGACGAATGTCGAAAAGTGAACTTTCGAAACGCCTTTCCACCGACTTTAATATTGCGAATTGTTGGCGGAACTGTGGCACAGCGGCATCGGGTCCTACAATCGTCTTAGTCTCCAGCCCCTGAGTTTGAGTCACGCTCAGCCCTTGTAGGTAGTCTAAGATCCTGTAGGTCTCGTTGGTTAAAGTCTTACGTGAGGGTGGTCTTTCGTAGTGGGCTACGAAATCTGAAAACCTATCAGGAAGAACCTGCTTGACTAGCACCTTCGCTTCCGAGTACCAGGCCTGATACGACCCGCTGAAGGAGGGAATCTTCTTGCGGAGCTCGTCTACGTCGCGTCCATAAGCTTGTTTAAGGAGTTTTTCAAACTCCCTTGGCCAACACTCCTTTTCGATAGCGAGGCTGAGGAGTTCACCTTGCTCGATCAGTGTCGCAAGATCCTTTTTGAAGCGCTCTAGATTTGATACCGTGCTCATTCCCATCATGGATCTGGCCCGGCCCGACGCCGCCACAACTATTCAGAAGTTTCTTAGAGTATGCCAGGCAGCAGCCCCTCTCTAACGTAGTTCCATACGCGCTGTGTTGTAAAGCAGTAGGCCCGGCGCAAGATTAAAGATGGCTGGTTTATTCAGGAGTAGCGATCCGCCAGCACTCGCCTAACCGTCCCTTCCCCAATTCCCAGTCGCCGCGCGATCTGCCGGTAACTGTGGCCCTGCGCCCGCAGTTCAAAAACTCGCTGCCGGGCAAATATCCGCTTGGGGCGGCCGACAGGCAGATCCTTTCCTGACTTGCTGTGAACTTCCTTGCCCACTTTCCCGGCCTCATAGTGGTCGCGATAGCGCTTCTGCCCTGCCATAGCGCGTTCACGAATCAATTCCCGCTCAAATTCCGCAGCGGCCATTAGGATATGAACGAGGAACCGGGAAGCAGGGTTTGATTCATCCGTATCGATGTTCTGGCTGGTTGCCATAAAGCGAACACCGTATGTTTGTAGTTCCTGTAGGGCGGATTTGCAATGGAGCAGGGATCGCCCGAAACGGTCCAGCTTCCAGCAGAGGATTACATCCACGATTCGCTTCCCCGCATCCCGCATCAGCCGGTCAAATTCCGGCCTGCTGGCCTTGCTGCCGCTCCACCCAGTATCGACGTATTCGGCTGCCGTTTCCCAACCACGCCGCGATACGTATTCGCGCAATTCGCCAAGTTGCATTTCGCATTTTTGATCTGTAGTTGAAACCCTCGCGTAGATTGCTGCCCTCATCTATCCTCCGTTGAAGGCGGAATCGAGAGCACTCCAGACCGATCCTCAAGCCCAGTTCACCCGTTGAAGCGAATCCCAGCAGACCAAATGTTTTGGAATGAAACGGAATGAAACTGACTTCGGGAAGGTCTGTAACTTATTGAAAAGATGGTGGCCAGGGACGGAATCGAACCGCCGACGCCAGCCTTTTCAGGCTGCGCTCTACCAATGCGTGCCGAACAGTCCCCTTTTCGGCTTCGGCACGGTGGAATTTAGTTGAGCACCCACACGGCCCGTTTAATGGATCAGGGCTGCGGCCGCGCGCGGCTCCCCGATGAGAAGGGGACTGAAATTTGAGAGCCTACGTACAATCCGGTTTTGTGGTTGGCCGCGCGCGGCTCCCGGTAAAGGCGTCGCCGTCCGGACGTGTTGCCACTCACGGTGCAAAGGCTCAGGCGCGTCGGGTGGGACACGCAACGCCACAATGCGGACGCGCGGTTGAATAGGGACCCATCTAGCCGGCCGGCTTCGCTCAACGAAGGGACCTACGTAACGAGAATTCAGCCGCTCCTCGCTGAAACCGCAACCTCGGACATATCATCAGACATCATCAGCCCTTGACGTTTCTTGCGTTTACGCCAAAGACATTCGCCGCGGCAAGCGGCTTCCGCATCCACCGATTTGGGAGAAGCTGGCGCAACTCGTCGGAGTTTCGAAGGCTGGATAAACCACGCAACAATCTGCAGGAGGCAAAGTCTCTCTTCTGGCACAAGAGTCCGCGCCCAACATTAACTGTTTTTTGAACGTATGCCTGTCGATATGGTGGATATACATTAGGGCCTTCACCCACAGTTCGTAGCCCTGGAGATTGAATTTTAGACCGTCTTACCTGCGGCACGCCTAACTATGGTTAATGGCATTCTGGTTAACGACTTACAGTATTGTTGCCCGTTATTTCCCTTGGGATCATATACCTTGAAAAGAGTGTCGCCCTGACGTCCAACAACTCACCCGCGCAACGGCGATCCTGGTTCATGGCTATCCGAGCATTCAGGGACCTGTCCATCAAATGGAAGTTAACTGCGGTCATGGTACTGACAAGCGGCCTGAGTCTATGCGTGGCAGGAACCGCTCTTCTAACCTACGAACTTCTGGAGTCGCGCCGCGAGTTGAAGGAAGAGCTTTCAACCACGGCGGACATGATCGCCACTCATAGCACAGCAGCATTGGCCTTTCAGGACCAGGAAGCCGGTCGCGAAATTCTCGCAGCGTTGAAGACTGACGAACGGTTGGTCGGGGCCGCACTTTATGACAAATCGAGTAAGCTGTTTGCTTCGTTCGGGAAACTGTCTGCTGGATTTTACGATCGGAGCGCGCAGGCCGGCCAGACTGTCACTTTTGCAGCGGGGCACATTGATCTCTTCCATCCCATCAGGTTCAATGGCGAAGTACTCGGTACACTTCACTTGCGTGCAAGCACAAAAAGCATAGATATCAAGCTAGAGCGGTATTTCTTGATTTGTGCCACTGTGTTAGCTTCTTCGCTGGTAATTGCGTTCTTCTTGTCTTCTGGCTTACGCCGGGTCATCTCAGATCCAATCTTACACTTAGCGAAGACTGCTAAAGCGATTTCACAGGGAACCAACTGCGACCTGCGGGCGGAACGACACAGCAATGACGAAGTTGGAACTCTTATTGATGCGTTTAATGAAATGCTGCTACAACTCGGGAGCCGCGAGGCTGAAATCCGAAAGCACCGTGATCACCTCGAAGAAGAAGTGAACGCGCGGACCGCTGATCTTCGCCTAGTCAATCGCGAACTGACCGTTGCCAAGGAGAAAGCTGAAGAGATGGCGCGGCTGAAAAGCGAATTTCTTGCCAACATGAGCCACGAGATTAGAACTCCAATGAATGGCGTTTTGGGCATGATAGAGCTAGCCTTGGATACTCAAGAAGACACAGAGCGTCGAGACTACCTCAGCACTGCTCATGGATGTGCAGGAAGCTTGCTTCAGGTCATCAACGACATATTGGACTTCTCGAAGATGGAAGCGGGCAAGCTCGTCATCGAAGCGGTGGATCTCAATGTGTACGAAACCGTCTACGACGTTATGAAGATGTTGTCGATCTCCGGACATCAGAAAGGGCTGGAACTCCTCTGCGATATCGAGGGAAGTGTTCCGGAGTATGTAACTGGTGACTCTTTGCGGCTTCGTCAGGTGTTGGTAAACCTGCTTGGTAATGCGATCAAGTTTACGGAAGCCGGCGAGGTCATACTGGGCGTTGAAAACACGAGTGAGAGACAAGAGTCTGCAGATTTGCACTTTGTGATAACCGATACCGGAATTGGGATCCCCGAGAAGCGGCGACAAAGCGTTTTCGAGGCCTTTGTGCAAGTTGACGGCTCTTCCACGCGACGTTTTGGGGGAACGGGACTCGGTTTGGCAATATGCGCAAAGCTGGTGAAGGCGATGAATGGTGAGATCTGGGTGGAGAGTGGACCGGGTGGAAGAGGCAGCGCATTCCATTTCACTGTTAGGCTCCCCAGAGCCACAAGGCGATCCACCGCAGTCGAGCTTCCGGAACTTACAGACTTGCAGGGGCTCAGTGTTTTGGTGGTGGATGATAGCGAAACGAGTTGTCGCATTCTGGAGCAAATGTTGCTGCGGTGGGGGATGGTTCCAGCACTGGCGCGTTCTGGAGAGAGCGGATTAGAGCAGATGATGCGGCGGAGTGAAGCTGGCCGGCCATTCGCATTGGCCTTGCTCGATGCGTCAATGCCTGAAATGAATGGCTTTACCCTAGCGAAAAGAATCTGGGGGAATCCAGCGTTAGCGGGGCCACCAATACTGATGTTGAGCTCAACCGAGCTGGGTGACGGCCCGTATCTCCAGGTGAAGGACAAACTGTCTGCCTATGTGGTTAAGCCCGTTTTGCCTTGCGCTTTGTCTAAGGCGATTCTGGAAGCGCTCGGACTCGTACAACCCGCTACGGGTTCCTTTTCGCCGTCAGCGGAGTTGTCGGTGGGCAAGCCGCTCCACATTCTGGTTGCAGAAGATAATGCCCTAAATCAGAAAATGTTAACCACGCTTCTGAAAAAATGGCAGCACTTCGTGTTTGTAGTTGGAAATGGCGCCGAGGCAGTTGATTTCTTGACCCACCAACCTTGCGACCTGGTCTTCATGGACGTGCAAATGCCGGTCATGGATGGCTACGATGCAACGCGCGCGATCCGGGCCAAGGAAATGCAAAGCGGGCATCATACACCGATCATCGCATTCACCGCACACGCCATGAAAGGTGATCGGGAGAGGTGTCTTGCGGCGGGCATGGATGATTACCTTAGCAAGCCTGTGAGTGTTGAACAAGTGGGCGCGATCTTGAAGCGATTTTGCGCTGCAGACGGCATAGGCCTGCCTAGGGATGAATGGGCTGATGTTAAGAGCTGAGATAAACAATCAAACGTAAGTCGAGGATGTGGAGCAGACTGATGCCAACGCCTGGGTCATTAGCAGTCGGGGGCTCGACGGCCCGAACCGGCTACAACACCCCCCTTTTCAGGTGTGTTTCTTAGAACAGGTCGATATGCAGATGCCGCTAAAGCACGCCGAACGAATTGAGGTAATCCGCGGATCGGAAGCGTCGTTTCGGGGCGTCAATGCGGCCAATGGCGTGATCAGTACGGGGGTGTACTCGCTGGGTTGGCTCACGGCGGCACTGCTTGTGCTTTCGCTGCTGATCTCCCTTGGCCCGTGCCCCCTACTCGCGCAGGATGCGCAGGCTCATCCCAACCTCATGGACATGAGCCTGGAAGACCTCATGAAGGTCGAGATCGATTCGGTTTACGGCGCCTCAGGGTATAAACAAAAGGTCACCGAGGCGCCGGCTTCCATTACGATCATCACCGCAGATGAGATCCAGCGTTACGGGTATCAGACCTTGGCGGACGTTCTCCGGAACGTACCGGGCTTTTACGTGACGTACGACCGCAATTACAGCTATCTCGGCATTCGTGGATTCAGCCGCCCAGGAGACTACAACAGCCGGATTCTCCTGCTGGTTGATGGTCATCGCACTAACGACAACATCTTTGGAGAGGCTCTTATCGGCCCGGAATTCCCGCTTGACATCGACTTGATCGACCGGGTCGAAGTGATCCGTGGTCCAAACTCTTCGCTCTACGTGGCGAGCGCCTTCCTGGGTGTGATCAACATTATCACCAAGCCCGTAAGTAAGCAGAATAACTTGACCGCCTCCGCGGACGTAGCGAGCTATGGTACCTACAAGTCGCGCCTCACATATGGTCACCAGTTCAGTGACGGCTTGGAACTTCTCGTTTCCGGTACCGATTACAACAGCACAGGCCAGAACCTGTTTTTCCCGGAGTTTGACAGCCCCGCCACGAATTATGGCATGGCCGACAACTCCGATTACGAGGAATCCCATCAGTTCTTCACAAATCTCACCTATGGCGACTTCTGTTTGGAGGGAGTGTACGGATCACGGGAGAAAGGCATACCGACCGGCTCCTTTGGCGACGTCTTCAACGACAACAGAGCTCGCACGGTGGATGCGCGAGGCTGGTTGGACCTGGCCTACGACCACAGGTTCGGCAGCGACTGGGGATTCATGAGCCGCATCTACTATGACAATTACCACTACGACGGTATCTACCCAAGTGCTTCAGTACCCGATGGATCCACGATCCTGAACAAAGATATTAGCAACGGCATATGGTGGGGAGCGCAATTCGCTGTTTCCAAGCAACTGTTCAATAACCAGACCCTCGTCATAGGGTCGGAGTATCAGGATAACATCCAGCAGTACCAAACAAACTACAACGAGCAGCCCTATTTTCTGTACTTCAACAGCCGACCTAGCTCGAACCTTTGGGCCGTTTACGCCCAGGACGAAATTGGGCTCGGCCACAATGTCACCCTGGACGTGGGCTTGCGCCACGATCAGTACTCCACATTTGGTGGCACTACCAATCCGCGCGCTGGACTCATCTATCAACCGTTCGAGAAGACCACGGTCAAACTGCTTTACGGTCAGTCATTCCGTGCGCCTAACGCCTACGAACTCTACTACGCTGGTTATGGTGAGGAAGGAAACCTGCACCTCCGGCCGGAAACCGTGAAAACGACGGAACTCGTCTTGGAACAATATTTTCACGGCGGCGTTCGCATGCTGATCTCCGGCTACTTCTATCCAGTTCGGAACCTAATCAGCCAGAGTACGGATGCCACGAACGGCGACATCGTCTATATTAACAGCGAACGGGTCGACATGCGCGGCGTTGAGATCAGTCTCAAGAAGCAGTGGCGATCAGGCATGGAGGTCGGGACGGCGTTTAGCTTGCAGGACGCGAATCAAGTCGGCAGCCAGACGCCCCTGAACAATTCCCCGCGCGTTTTAAGTCAAAACAATGTAAGCGTGCCCCTCTTCAGAAGGAGGCTCTTTGCTAGCGCCGCTGTCGACTATGTCAGCAGGAGACTAACTACAGCCGGAAACTATGCTGGAGCGTACGTCCTGCCCGATGTCACCCTCCTTAGCAACTCCTCCAAGCGATGGGAGATCTCAGCCAGTCTGTATAACGCATTCAACCAAAAATACGCCGATCCGGGCTCGATAGGAGACCCTGAAGACGTCATCATTCAAAATGGACGTAACTTCAGGTTGAAGTTTACTTACCGCTTCTTCTGAGGTTTCATGGAGATGGGCTTGCGAAAACGCGGGAAGGGATCGGGATCGGGCAAGCCTCGGGCCACTAGCGGGAGTTCGGGCTCGATGGTACGCGCAGTAATTGGATTGTTCGCCTGCTTCACGCTCCTGTTAGAGCCTTCTCATGCTCTGGCGCAAGCTAACGACGATGCGGAATACCGGGTTAAACTGGCGTTTCTTTACAACTTTGCCCAGTTTGTCCAGTGGCCCCCTGAAGCTTTCCGCGACCCGGCAGCGCCACTCACGATTTGCGTAGCGGGGCCGGATCCCTTTAAGGGCAGTATCGAGCAAGACCTACGGGGTCGCACTGCTGGCGGTCATCCCCTTCAGCTCAAGACGCTCGAGCCGGATGACGACCCGAGAGCCTGCCATATGATCTTCGTTCGGGCCAGCGAAAAGCGGATCACTAGCAAGATTCTGGCCGATCTAAAGGGATCGAGTACCCTAACCATAGGCGAAACCAAGGGCTTCGCTGACCTGGGCGGCGTCATCAACTTGACGATCGAGCAGAACAAACTTCGTTTCGAGATCAACCTGGATGCCGCCATGGAAACTCGGCTGAAAATTAGTTCCAAGCTTCTGGAACTGGCCAAGATCGTCAGGGTGGGGTCGAACCCTTGAGTCCCAGGACTTCACTCAGTAGCCTTCCGTCTCAGACCAGCAAGCGCACGCACCGCCCGGCCAAAACCAAGCCTGCTCTACCCTGGGAGGGAGGGGTAACCGTCGTCTCCTACACTACATTTGCACTACATTAACGAGTGCCGATCCGAATCATTGGAAACTCAAAGGCGTTATTCGCTCCCAGAATTCACGCCTGCGAGTCTATGTACTTGATTTCAAAACTCCACCTAGCTTCCCAAGCTGGACGTCGGGGGATCGAGTCCCGTCTCCCGCTCCAAGAAAATCAACAACATACACAAACCCGTTTCCGCTCGCTTCGAGAGAGAGCTAACAGGAGCGCTTTTGTTGCAGTACTTATAGTTAGCTTAAAGATCGACTGTGAAATCAGGCCCATATCAGGGCCCCGCTGCCTTTCAGGTGTTCCAGCCTGTTACATGCCTGTTGCTGAGGTGCGGAACAGTGTAGCAGCGCTGTTGTTCCACTGCATACCCGATCCAGGCGCAAACCGCGGATTCTCCAGGGCTTCCGCCCTCTGAACCGCAACCCAAAAAAAAAGTTTGGGACATTTTCTTTCTGCTGCCGATAACCTAATCGTGAATGACCCAGCAGAGGTCGGAGTTACAATGACGTCACGTTCCGTAAACGCCGGAGACGGACAGCAGCAGGCGCGTCCAACCGATCTAGAGGCAGCGGCCAGAACATCGCTTGATCTGCAGGTTGGTCGGAGCTTCACGGAAGCGGAATGGGCGCGGGCACGCGCCAGACTGTTGGAGTTCGTGATCCGGCTTCGCGACTGGGAGCAGAACGCCAAAACATCGTCGTCAGAACTAGGCAAGGTTGCCTAACTATGCAAAACACGGAGATCGGTGTGATGCCATCGACACTAACGGCAGAGTGCCTGGCGAGACCAGCCATCCAGGTTGAGCGAGTCCGAGGCTGGTAATGTGTGGTGATACCGAAAAGATAGCCCAGTGCGGGTCAGGAGTTGTCATGCCAGCGAGATCTTTGAACATGATGCGATCTACAAGGAGCCGGACTGCGGAGCAGCCGGTCCAAGCCGTGCTGTACGTGAGGGTGTCCAGTAAGGATCAGGAGAAGGAAGGCTTCAGTATTCCGGCGCAACTTCGTCTGTTGCGCGAGTATGCTGTTAGCCACGGTTTTGTGGTCGTTCAGGAGTTCGAAGACGTCGAAACCGCCAAGGCGAGCGGCCGAACCCACTTCAACGAGATGCTCGCATATCTGAAAAAGCACCATGCATCGTGCCGAACGATCCTGGCGGAGAAGACAGACCGGTTGTATAGGAATGCCAAGGACTGGGTCACGCTCGACGATCAGGACGTTGAGATTCACTTCGTTAAGGAAAACGAGATTGCCTCGCGGAACTCTCGGTCGTCGGAGAAATTCATGCACGGCATGAAAGTTCTGATGGCCAAAAACTTCATCGACAATCTGTCCGAAGAGACCCGGAAGGGAATGCTGGAGAAGGCACGCTCCGGCATCTATCCCAGCTACGCGCGAGTGGGATACCGGAACACGGTAGGTTCGAACGGTAAGCGGATCATCATCCCTGACGCAGAAACTGCGCCGGTCGTCACGGACCTGATTAAGCGTTTCGAGACGGGCCGGTACTCTCTCGACAGCTTGGTTGCCGAACTTCGTGCTGAAGGCACGACTCTACGCGGTCGCCAGCTTCACAAGAGCCTTGTGCACCAGATCTTGCGCAATCGCCTGTACATGGGTGAGTTCGACTGGGACGGCGTGACGTACCCCGGCATTCACGAACCACTGGTGAGCCGCGAATGTTGGCAGCGCGTCCAGTCTCTGCTGGATGCTCGTGCCGAAAACAAGACGCGCAAGGTCAAGCACGAGTTTGCCTACACCGGGCTGGTGCATTGTGGCCACTGCGGCTGCCTGTTTGTCGGCGAGCTAAAGAAGCGTCGGTACGTGTACTACCACTGCACCGGCAACAGGGGAAAGTGCCCCGAGCCGTACACGCGCCACGAGGTTCTCGACCGAGAGTTCGCCGATATCCTCCAAGAGCTAGTCATTCCCCAACCCATCCTAGCGTGGCTTGCGGATGCCGTTGTTGAATCTGACCGGAGCGAGCAAGCCACGCGCGCGCAGACGGTCAAACGGCTGCAAGCCAGATACGACCAGGTGAAAGCCCGTATCGAGACCATGTACCTAGTATTACAACGTTAAGTATTGACAGAACAGAAATACCCTGTTATGTTTGGGCGTGACCGATGCTCAAGTGGAGCGCTGCCGGAAACGATTGGAA
>Ga0326728_10024857_pt1 | contig 10794 bp, 9 predicted proteins | sample MB3enrmetagenome_FD_207602 | JGI IMG/M metagenome (GOLD analysis project Ga0326728, IMG submission 207602) | Lab enriched peat soil microbial communities from McLean, Ithaca, NY, United States - MB31MN | ecosystem: Environmental > Terrestrial > Soil > Wetlands > Peat | place: USA: New York...
GCAGCTTGCAGCAGGAACCAGCCGATAAACGCCAGCCAAATGCCGCTAACGACCAATCCCCCAAAGAACTCGAAGATCCCATAGGCGATAAACGCAACGGCCACCGCCTGTCCGACACGCACCGCTATCCGCATGGCGCGCGCGGCGTCCCGGGTGATCCACCAGACCACCGCGTGGAACACCCGCCCGCCGTCCAGCGGATAACCCGGAATAAGATTGAACGCACCCAGCAAAAGGTTGATATAGCCCAGCCACACCAGGATCGCCAACCCGGGGGTGACTGGCGTCGTACCCCAGTTCCAACCGGAAGCGGCAGAAATCGCCAGCAGGCAAAACCCGAGGATGAAACTGGTGAGCGGCCCCACGATTGCCATCCAGAATTCCGTAGCGGCATCGGCGGGCTCCCGCTCGATTTGCGCGGCGCCACCCAGCATGAAGAGCGTAATGTGGTGCACCGGCAACCCGCGTAACTTCGCCACCATGGCATGCGACAATTCGTGTAAAACCAGGGCCGCAAAAAACAGGACTGCGGTTAACAGGGCAGCGCTCCAGACAACCGCGTTGCTCCAGGAGGAATTGACCGCGTGGAAGTGTGCCGCCAGCGAGAAGGCGATCAGCACCGCAATAACGAACCAGCTATAGTGCAGACCTAGTTCTACGCCGAATATCGTGCCGATTTTAATTTGGGATTTCATTGAGGGGGCCTCCTTACACGCCACTACACCTCGATACGACCCGTTCCGCTACTGCATGGTTGTCTACTTCGAACAGACGGCACGGGATCCGCCTGTAAGCTGTCTTCTTATTTAGACGCTTCAACTTGCCTGTAGTATTCGGAAATGCCGCATATCTGAACGCCAATGCCGGCAGGCTTCCGGCAACGCATCCAATGAAGCAAGGCCGACTCGTAAGCACGTTTGTATAGTAGAGATTAGGGAGTGGAAGAAACCAGGCAGCATGGCTGACAGCACGACCGAGCAGCGCTCGCGAGACGCGATGAGCTGGCGGGTAATCGCACGCGCCCTGCGGCACAGAAATTACCGCCTGTTTTTTGGCGGACAGGGAATTTCCCTGATCGGCACCTGGATGACGCGGGTTGCCACCAGTTGGCTGGTCTATCGCCTTACCGGTTCGGCGTTCCTGCTTGGCCTGGTCAGCTTTTCCGGCCAAATACCCATCTTCCTGCTAGGCGCCGTGGCTGGAGTTTGGGTAGATCGTTGGAACCGCCATCGGGTGCTGGTGGTTACGCAAATCCTGTCGATGCTGCAATCCTTCAGCCTGGCGTTTCTAGCCTTGACCGGCGTTATCACGGTAGTGGACATCATTCTGCTCAATTTGTTCCAGGGAGCGGTCAATGCGTTTGACATGCCCGCCCGGCAGACCTTCGTGATCGAGATGCTGGAGCAGCGCGAAGACCTGGGCAATGCCATTGCGTTGAACTCGTCGCTGGTGAACGCGGCGCGCCTCATCGGTCCCTCGGTGGCTGGGTTGGTAATTGCGGCGGTGGGCGAGGGCTACTGTTTTCTGATTGACGGATTCAGCTACATGGCGGTCATCGCTTCCCTGCTGGCCATGCGGGTGGCGCTCCGGCCTGCCGCACACGCGCGCCAGGGAGTGTTTTCTGAACTTCGTGAAGGTTGGGATTATCTTCGCGGGTTTCGTCCGCTCTGGTCGATCCTGCTCCTGCTGGCGCTGATCAGCCTGGTCGGTATGCCGTACACCGCGCTCATGCCGATCTTCGCCGGTACTATTCTTCATGGCGGGGCGCACACGCTGGGTTTCTTGATGGCGGCTAGCGGGGTGGGCGCCCTCATCGGGGCGGTAAAGCTGGCAGCCAGGAAGACGGTGCTCGGCTTGGGCCGCGTAATCCCTCTTACGGCCGCCACCTTTGGCGCGGCTTTGATCGCCTTTGCCGCCTCGCGCCTGCTCTGGCTGTCCCTGCTGTTGCTGCTGGTGACCGGCTTCAGTTTCATGCAACAGATGGCCGCCAGCAATACCATCCTGCAGACGATTGCCGAAGACAAGAAGCGCGGCCGGGTCATGAGTTTTTATGCGATGGCCTTCCAGGGTATGGCGCCCTTTGGCAGCCTCATAGCCGGAGCCACCGCAAGCCACATTGGCGCGCCCCACACCCTGATGATCGGCGGCGCCCTGTGCATTTGTGGCGCAGCCTGGTTTGCCCGCCAACTGCCGGTTATCAGGCAACTGGTGCGGTCGATATACATCCAGATTGGCATCTTGCCCGAGCTGGCCACAGGCATTGAGACCGCCTCGATCTTGCAGGAACCGCCCGAAGACTGAGCAGGCCGAGCCCCTCGTTTGGGAAATCCTAACCGCCGCGAGTGTCCCGTGACTCTTGCTCGTGCACGAATGGCAACAGCATATAGGGCCGAAATACATGGGTTCTTCGCCCCGCGCCTTGACAGAATGGCAACTGTCCAAATTGTGGCGGGCGCGAGGCTCAGAATGACAGGTGTTGCGGGTAATGATCTGGACGGAAAAGTACGCGAAAAAACACAATCGAAGGAAAGGAAATCTATACGCTCGGTTCTCGCCTAGCTGGCTGGTAAACGCAGAAAGGTTCTTCCTGAAGCATATCGCCGGTGGCGGCGTAAGCGCGCGCCCGGCATCCCATGCAGACGTTGCGGAACTCGCAACAGCCGCATTTGCCTTTCAGATTGGCGGTGTCGCGCAAAAGTTTGAAAGTGCCGGAGTTTTCCCAAACGTCGGGAAAGGTTTGCTTCTTCAAGTCGCCGGCGGCGACCGGAAGATAGCCGCACGGATAGACCTCGCCCTCGAACGAGATGAAACAGACGCCCGACCCCGCCAGGCAGCCCTTGGTCATGGCATGCATGCCGCCCGGGTGCCTTTCCGCGGAGCCGCGAGGATGTCCCGTCGCCCCGGGAACGCCTGCGAGTTCAGCGTTCTTTTTGATGACCACCCCGGTGCCGGAAGGCATCAGCATCTCGGTGGGACCGATCTTTCCGCCGGCGGGCGGAGGATCCTGCGCGCCGCCCCCCGAGTTGCGACGGTCCTGGGCCCGGCGCTGGCGCACGACCCGGAAGTAGTGCGGCGCACAGGTCGCTTTGAGTTCTATGCCTCCCTCCAGCGATCGGTCATAGAACCAGTGCAACATGCGTTCATACTCTTCGGGAGGCACCATCTGCCGGTCCGCAATTTCCACCCCGCAGCCCACCGGAACCAGCAGAAACGTATGCAGGGCATCGGCGCCCAGGCTCCGGGCCAAATCCAGAACCTGGGGCAATTGCTCTGCATTATGGCGCGCAATGGTCATATTGATCTGAACCGACATGCCCAGCCGGCGCAGGTTGTTCAGGCCTTGAATAGCCTGGTCAAAGGCGCCGGGAATACCGCGGAAACTATCGTGCGTTGCGGCATCGGCGCCATCCAGGCTGATGGAGACACGCTTGACGCCAGCACTGACGATTTTGCGCGCGACGTCTTCATTGACTAAAGTGCCGTTGGTGGCCAAGGCCACCCGCAGCCCGCACGTGGTCGCGTATTGGGCCAGCTCGAAGATATCGTTGCGGTAAAGCGGCTCGCCCCCGCTGAGGACGAGAATTGGGTTCGCGTAGGCGGAAATTTGTTGGATAATCTCGCGGGCTTTGGCGGTGGGCAGGTCCTGCAGGGAACTCAACTCGGTGGCGGTGGCGCGGCAGTGGATGCAACGCAGGTTGCAGCCTTTGGTGACCTCCCAAAAGACCAGGCGCGGCTTCTCGATCGTGCCGGCCGGCGGTCTTGTTCCTGCACTACCCAACATGAAATCAGGCTAGAAGGCTGCCTGAAGTCCGGCAACGGAAGTTGTCACACTTGGGCGTGATAAGCATCACAAGGCGGGAGATTACAAGAAGAGCATCGGGCGATCGGGTGATCCGGTGATCGGGTGATCTGCAAACCCTTTGGCCGCTTCATCGATCACAATTACAGATCAGCCGTTGTAATTTGCAAAGCGCTTCCCATTCGCACTTTGTAAATCACAAATTGCAAATTACAAATTCGGAGAACAGTTCTAGGCTCGGGCCGAACGGAGGTGGGTGCGTGGCCGCCGGGTGCGGGAAAGGCCGATGGAGCGCACCCGTTCGTAAGCCGAATGCAGGTCGCCGCTCAGCAGATGCACCACCTGGAGGCAAGCCTCACGGTGGTCCCGCAGAAAGCGCAGCAATTCCTTACGTTTTACAAATACCACCTGGCAGTTGTCCAGGGTTTCTGCGGTGAGCTCATAAGGATGTCCGGAGAGGGTGGAACTCAGGCCGAGCACTTCCCCGGGACCGGCAACGCGCAGCATTAGCCGCTTGCCCTGCTCGGAACAGATGGAAAGCTTGGCGCGGCCGTCACACAGCACGAAGACCCCGCGCGGCTGCCGGCCTTCGGAAAACAACGTCGCGCCCCGCGGATATTGGCTTACCGCCTTAATCCTGTCGAACGCCTGGAGTGCGTCGGACGGCAGATCGCAGAAATGCCGATCCGGTCTCAACTCACAACTGAAGCAACTAGGATGGCTGACGCTCCCCATGCCTCAACGAATACCGCACCCGTTGCGGCCAGAGCAGTGATAGCAATCACTGAAAACCGTGATGCCTGACCCCAGTGACGGCCTGCCGCCACTCCTTTTAGCTGCTGGCGAGCGCTCGCAGAGCGGCTTTATTACGGATCAGCAGCGTGGAGCCCTTGGCTTGCACGATCTGCCGCTTCTTGAGTTCGGCAAACAGGCGGGTCACGGTTTCCCGCGAGGTGCCGATCATCTGCGCAATCTCTTCATGCGTCAAGGCAAGCTTCAGGCGCGGTTCTTGTTTTTGCGATTCCCCGTTCCGGGAACTCCATTCCAACAGGAGTTTGGCCAGTTTCTCCGCCGCCGAATGCGACAGCCCCAGACTGCGGATCTCGTGGCAGGCGGCGTTGTATTTCTCGCTCAGTTGCTCCGCCACCCGGAAACAGGCGTCGGGATGTTCCCGCAGAAAGCGCAGGAAATCTTCCCGCTTGACGAAGTTCACCTGGCAGGGATCGATGGTCTCGGCGGTCAACTCGTAAGGCTTGCCGGAAACCGTGGCGCTCAAGCCCAGCACTTCGCCGGCCTCGGCAATTTTCAGAATCAGCGTCTTGCCGTCGCTGGAAGAAATGGAGAGTTTTACCCTTCCCTTGCACAGGACGAACACCCCTCGCGGGGCCTGCCCTTCCACAAAAAGAACGGCGCCTTTGGGATAGGCGGTGGCGTACTTGATGGCTTCGAAGGATTGCAGGGCGGCCGTGGGGAGGTCGCAAAAAATGCGGTCCGCCCTCAACTTGCAGGTAAAACAACTTTCAATGATGTCCAGCCCGTATGGTGAGAGCACGCACAACCCCCTGTGATCTACATCATACTACTCTCGTCAAGAAAAATCCCCCCAAGAAGGCCGCCTTTCGCGGCATTCACCCCGCCAAATCCGGTAGCCCGGGACCAGGAACTCGGAACGGAGACCAGGGAATTGTTGAATTTTGAATTTTGAATTTTGATTTAAAGACCGGCAACAGCATCGAAGCTAAGGGGTTAAATCGAAATTCAAAAATTCGAAGTTCAAAATTCCAATGGCGAGATGGATAATTGCGGTTGCTACGGCTCTTTTCCTCTGGTTAGGACCTGCTTTGCCGGTCACATTTTCCCGTGACGGCAACGGCCCCAGTCTTGTGACTGCAAGTTCAGGAGGACCTGCTGTGACCTTCGCCTTACGCAGCAATGCATTTGAATCGGGGGGGGAGATTCCCGCCAAATTCACTTGTTCCGGCGCCGACGTGTCACCCGCCTTGTCGTGGTCGGACGTACCGGCACAAACGCAGGCGCTGGCTCTGATTCTGGATGATCCCGACGCCCCCGTTGGCATTTTCACCCACTGGGTCTTGTACAACCTGGGGCCGCAGGAGAAGGCGCTGCCAGAAGGCGTCCCCAAAACGGAGCAATTGCCCGGCGGCGCCCTGCAGGGGCGCAACGATTTCCGCCGGATCGGATACGGCGGGCCATGCCCGCCACCCGGTAAACCTCACCGCTATTTCTTCAAGCTATATGCGCTGGATGCAAAACTGAATCTCAAAGCCGGCGCGAGCAAGAATGAGTTGGAAGCCGCGATGAAGGGACACATCCTGGGGCAGGCTGAGTTGATGGGGAAATTCCATAGATAAGCATTCAACAATCAGCATTCAGCCAGACAGGAATGCCCGTGAGTTTTTGGTTTGGCTGAATGCTGAGTGCTGATTGCTGAATGCTCGAAATAAAAAAGGCGGCTTGCGCGCCGCCTTTTTTACTCGAATTGTGAGCCGTAATTAGAGTGGTCTGACGTTTTCCGCCTGCCAGCCCTTGGGGCCTTTCGTGACGTCGAACTGCACCGCCTGGCCTTCCTGGAGGCTGCGGAAACCTTTGCTTTGGATCGCCGAAAAGTGCACGAACACATCTTCCCCGTTTTGGCGGGTGATAAAGCCGTAACCTTTGGCGTCGTTAAACCACTTGACAGTACCTTGTTCCATAACTGGTGCTACATTCCTTGTTTCTGAATTTGCGTTGAATCGAATCGGGAGGGACTCAGAGGGACACGGTCCGGACTGGCTCACAACCGCTTCTTCCTACGCGCTTACAGTTTAGCTTAGATACCAATTAATTGTAAAAGGCCCAAGACCCGGGCCTTAACCCTAAAGTCACCTACTTTAAGCCTGTTCTTTCGCCCTTCACGGAGCGAAAAGCGTCCTAGGAACCCTCCTGCCAGCCCTTACCGCAGCTCCATCACCAGTACGCGGCCATCGGAATGGAAGCTGCCGCCGGTGGCGGTTTTAGCCTCCTTCAGAGGATTGGCTGGGGTCACGTAGGTGCTGCCAGCCACCAGTCCGGTGGCCGCCAGGGTCTGGCCCACGAATTCGCGCTCGGCATCCACCGCCGGATCGATCTTGTGCGTCACCGCGTCCGGCTTGCGCATGTCCCGTTCAAAACCAATATCATGCGTGGCGGCGCCCACCCACACCGTTTGTCCGTGGTTTTGAAAAGGAGCCTTCCAAATCCGCAAATGATTCCTCGAAGCGACCACCTGCACCGGTTCGGCGCGGGCAAAACCGAAATCCTGCGGCCGCCCAAACAAATACAGCTCGCTCATGGGCATTTCCACGTAGGCTTCTTTGGTGGTGCTGGAAAGCAGCGCGTGTAGCACGCCTTCCACCTTGGTCTTGTCCACCTGCACCCAGCCTGCTGCCTTGAACACTTGCTTTACCTTGTCCTCCGGTCCCAGGAGCAGGAAATTCACCATGTCGCCAGGACCACCGTTGCTGTCGGTTATGCGCTGCGGAAGCTTTGCCAGCACATCGGGGCTCACGACCACCGGCTTAGCAGCTTGCTGGGGCGGTTCCTTCCCCGGAACAACCTGCACCTTGACCGTGTACGTGCCCTCGCCGGGTCCGCTCTTTCCGCCACTTTCCTGATTGATCCCGAGGAATAACCGTCCAGTCTGGTTGCTGGTGATTTCGCGATTGGCTCCGATCAGGAACGGGACGGCAACGTCACCGCCGATGCGGCCGATAAGCGCCCCCACGCCAGCGCCGTTCACCGGCAGAGAACGTGCCAAATCCCGCCATGAGCGCTGTATGCCTTCGGGGCCGGTTTGGTTCGGCGCATACTGCACCGTCCCCTCCCCGGTAACGGTCACTCGATCACCCGGGATCAGGTCGAGGCCTGTATCGAGCCATGCTTTGTCCGCTCCGACCTTGAACTCGCCTCCCAGTTTGCGGCCGCCTGAATCCTGGCCCCAAGCCATGGGAACTGTGGCCAGCAGACCGGCCAGGACTGCCCTGCAGAGGACGGCGGAAATTCTAGATCTGCCCCCTCTACGCCTTGCTTCCCGGATCTGACGGCCTTCGGCGCAGCAATTGGAAGAATACTTTTTTGAGAAATTGTTCATGGCACACCTCACCCATGGATGCAGCATAACTCCGGCGCGACGCGGAGTGCACGCCGTGATTCGCCTTTTCTTCGCTATAATATAGCTACCATGAAACGCTCCGGGATCGCCGACCTGCCGTTGCATTCCGGGCGTGTGCCGCCCTGGCTGGGGCAGCGCATGACGCGGCTGGGTACTGCCATTGCCGAGAGCGTGATCTACCACTACGGCGCGTCGGAGCTGCTCTCGCGTCTTAGCGACCCGTGCTGGTTTCAGGCGCTCGGTTGCGTGCTGGGCATGGACTGGCACTCTTCCGGGATCACAACCAGTGTGTTGGGCGCGCTGAAACGCGGTCTGAACCCGCGGGGACACGAGCTTGGAGTTTATCTCTGCGGCGGCCGTGGCCGGCACTCGCGAAACACGCCGGCGGAACTGCGCGCTCTAGGCGAACGGACCGGCCTGGATGGTGAGGCGCTGGTGCGCACCAGCCGCTTGACTGCGCGCATCGACAATAACGCCATCGCCGATGGATTCCAGCTTTACCAGCACACTTTCATCCTGACCCGCCAGGGCGAATGGGCCGTCATCCAGCAGGGGATGAACCAGCATACCGCTTTGGCGCGCCGCTACCACTGGCATTCGTCCACGGTGCGCGATTTCACCTCCGCGCCTCACACCGGAATTGTGGGGGAACATCAGGGCACCATCATGAATCTGGTGGACGCCGGGGCCCAGCCGGCGCAGTCGGCCATGTTGGCGCTGGTGCAGGAACGGCCGGAAGCTACCCTTGCCGAAGCCGGTAAATTGGCCCTCCCTGGCCGTCACCAGGTGCGGGCGGAAGACATCAATTTGGAGCGGCTGGGAGCGGTGCTGGCGGTGGCGCAGGAGCGCAGCTTCCGCGATTTCGCTTCCTTGCTCCTGCTGGAAAATCTTGGCCCGCGCACGTTGCAGGCGCTGGCCCTGGTGGCCGAAGTGGTTCACGGAACCCCTACGCGCTTTTCCGATCCGGCGCGTTTTTCCTTTGCGTTGGGAGGCAAAGACCGGCACCCGTTTCCCGTGCCGCTCAAGACCTACGACGAATCCATCGCGGTGCTGCGCCGCTCATTGGACAGCGCCAAGCTGGGCGACGGCGAGAAATTGGACGGCTTTGCGCGCCTCGACCGCTTCGTCCGTGTGGTGGAGAAATATTGCGCCCCAAAAGTTGATTTTTCCTCCGCCGTCGCCCACGAGCACGCCATTTCCTCCTCGCTCGCTGGACGGAGCGTCTTCGATGACCGCAAGGCCAGATCCTCGGCACGACAGAAGTTATTTAACAGCAAGCAGTTGAGTATGTTTGGGCAATAGTAATCGCCAGCCTCCGGGAGCCCAGCGGCATAAGCCCGAGGTATGGGAATTAGGCGTCGTCCTTCCGTGAACGGTTATCCCAAGCGCAACGAGGGATCTGCAGTTTCTTTACGTGGGCAGGAGAAGCAAACTGCAGATCCCTCGCTGGGCTCGGGATGACAATTCAACAGAGAGCTGCGCTCGGGGTGACAAATCCTGAAATCCCAAATCCCGAATCCAAAATCTGCATAAAACAAGCGACTTACAGCGCCGACCGCCAACCGCACAACTCCTGCGCAGATTACGGGTTTAGACCAGACAGCCACTCTGGCCGGCGCAGTGGTGGTGAACCGGCAGAGTGAGTTTGCGGGCAGGCCGTACTGAGCGGGTCGGAGGGGAACCATGAAGACGAAACTGATTTGTGTGGCGCTGTTAACTTTAGTTCTCTGCGGTGTGGGTTTGGCGCAGATGGGTCCGGCGTGGCGTTATTCCGGAGACGGCTGGTATGCCATCGAACACCGCAACGCGCATGATTTCGGTTTTCGCGACGGGCGCTACGCCGGAGAGCGCGATCGGGTCACAGGACATAGTTATCGTCCCACCCACGACAGCAACTATAAGCATGCGGACCGCGGGTACGATCCCGCCTATGGCAACAAGCAACTCTACCGGGACGAGTACCGCGCCGCCTACGCCGAGGGCTACGAGCGCGGCTACTACGCGCGGTAGGAGAATCCCAGCCGCAGATGCACGCAGATGAACGCTGATCTTTTGTTCGATCGGTGTTGATCTGCGCAAATCTGCGGCCGGGTCCTGGATCCTAATTCCTACTTCACTCCTGCCAGCGTGAGCAAAGCGAGCAAGATACGCCGCAGCCCCAGGTCACGTTGGCTTGGGTCGTACCATTCGTGCAGGGTGTGTGCCCCGCCGCCGACTCCCCCGCCCCCGATGGCGAGCGCCTCGCGTCCCAGGGAAAGCGGGACATTCGCATCGGTGGAAGCGCGTTGCTGGCGAGAGTGGATGCCCAGTTGCGCGTCCACCGCTTTCATTACCTGCAGAATACGGGCATTTTGCGGCAGTTCCGCCGCCGGCCGATTGCCTATGGGTTTCAACTCATAGCTGAGGCTGCCGCTTCGCCGTGGGTCGAAGCCCAGGGCTTTCAGGTCAGCCGTGGCATGAGTCAAAGCGTCCCGCAACGTCTGTTCCAGCCGGTCCAATTCCGCCATGGAGGAGGAACGCATATCCACCTTCATGCTGGCCAGCTCGGGAATGGAGTTGACCGAGGTGCCTCCGCCGATTTCGCCGATATTGAACACGGTCTTGGGATCGCTGGGAACGGAGGTGCGGGCAAACTGATCGATGGCGCGCGCCAGCACAACGATGGGATTGGGCACGCCAAAGTCGGTCCAGGAGTGGCCCCCCGGCCCACGTACCGTAGCTAGAAAACGCCTCGAGCCTAGCCCTTCCGTGATGATACTGTCCGTCCCGCCCCCATCCAGTACAAAGGTGTAGGCGATAGCTTCCCGCCATCGCGAATCGGTGAAGATATGGCGGACACCGCGCA
>Ga0326728_10024862_pt1 | contig 10793 bp, 10 predicted proteins | sample MB3enrmetagenome_FD_207602 | JGI IMG/M metagenome (GOLD analysis project Ga0326728, IMG submission 207602) | Lab enriched peat soil microbial communities from McLean, Ithaca, NY, United States - MB31MN | ecosystem: Environmental > Terrestrial > Soil > Wetlands > Peat | place: USA: New York...
CCAGATCCAGTCCCTTATGAGTTCCAAATTCTTCGCTTTGAGAAAAAAGAATTTGTAGCCCAAGACAGATGCCTAAGTAAGGCTTTCCTTTCTCTATGGATCGGAGTAGAGGATCGACGAGGTCGTACTTCTCGAGATTCTCCATGCAATCCTTAAACGCCCCCACCCCTGGAAGCACAATGGCTGAGGCTCTTCCAATCTCCTTTTTGTTACGGGTCAACTCGGCTTCAAGACCAATCTCCTCAAAACCCTTTTGGACATTTCGAAGATTTCCCATGCCGTAGTCAACGATCACGATTTTTGGATTCATTTCTCTCACTGAACATCAGGGTTCGAGGCTTCAAGGATTCAAGGGTCCAAGTTTTGGTCATTCAAAGAATGCCTTTGGTCGATGGGATTTCAGAGGCTCGCTCATCAAAAGAGACTGCTTCTCTGAGCGCCCTTCCGAACCCTTTGAATGCAGCTTCTACCATATGATGACTGTTTCTTCCATAAAGAAGGTTGATGTGAAGGGTGATCCTCGCATGGTTGCAAAGCGCCTTGAAGAACTCCTCCACTAACTCGGGGTCAAAAGTCCCGATCTTGGATCTTCTCAGTTTCATCTGAAAGACAAGATAAGGTCTCATCGAAAGATCGATTGCGACGGAGACTAACGTTTCGTCCATTGGAATCGTCGCTGCCCCGTATCTTTGAATTCCCTTCGCCTCTCCAAGAGCCTTTCTAATCCCATCTCCAAGACAGATGCCCACGTCTTCCACAGTGTGGTGTGCGTCTACGCTAATATCCCCTTTCGCCATGAGGGAGAGATCCATGCGGCTGTGATAAGCCACGAGGCTGAGCATGTGATCGAAAAAAGGGATTCCCGTTTTGATCGATTGTTTTCCGGATCCATCCAGATTCAGTTTTAGGACGACGGATGTTTCCTTTGTCTTCCGCCTCACCTCTGCCTTCCGTAATCTCTTCATGATTTCTCCCTGCGCTGCAAACCCTCTACAAATCCCTCCTTCCCTCCTTTAGCAAAGAGGGATCCTGGGATTACGATCATCCTTTCTCAGGGCTTCTCAACCCTCACTTGAACCGCGAGATAGTGTCCTTCCAATCCTTCCCAGTCTGCGAATCTCTTTACATCTTTTTCAAACCGCCCTAATGCTTTTCGCGTCACTCGCACCAGGTTGGTCCTTTTGACAAAATCCTCCACCCCCAAAGGGGAAGAGAATCGAGCGGTGCCTGCTGTCGGAAGAATATGGTTGGGCCCGGCCATATAATCTCCGATGGCCTCGGGAGTATAGGGACCAAGAAAGACGGCACCCGCGTGTCTCACACTTCCCATGAGGGCGAGGGGTCTCGAAACAGCAAGCTCCAAGTGCTCCGGAGCGATGCGGTTTACAAGCTGCACCGCCTGTTCGAGATTCTTGACAATGAGAATGGCACCTTTTCGATTGAGGCTTTGAGAAGCAACCTTTCTTCGCCCCAAAGAAAGAAGTTGTCTCTCCACTTCCTTCTTAACTTCCCTTCCGAACGCTTCAGAGTTGGTGATGAGAATGGCCAATGCCATTTCATCGTGCTCGGCCTGGGAGATGAGGTCCGCTGCGACAAAGGAAGAAGGCACGCTCCCGTCCGAGACGATCACGATCTCGCTTGGCCCGGCCACCATATCGATATCCACCTCGCCATACACCAATCTCTTGGCCGTTGCTACATATCGATTTCCCGGTCCAACAATCTTATCCACCTGGGGAATCGATTTCGTCCCGTAGGCGAGCGCGGCGACGGCTTGAACACCTCCCACCCGATAGATTCGATCCACTCCCGCCAAGTCCGCTGCGACCAGGACAGCAGGGCTGATCCCTCCTTTCTGGGGCGGAGTGACCATGAGGATTTCCCGAACGCCAGCCGTCTTCGCAGGAATGGCAGCCATGAGAACGGTCGAAGGATAAGAGGCCTTTCCGCCGGGAACATAGATCCCTACCCGCTCTAAAGGCCTCATCATCTGTTCAAGCTCAATTCCTCTCTCCTCTCGTTTCAATGACGGGATTAATCTCTTGCTCTGGAGGTGGTGAAACTTCTCAATTCGTCGAGTTGCCTTTTTGAGTGTTCCCAAAAAATCCGGAGGGACCTTCTTGTAAGCACTTTCCACCTCGCTCCTCTTCACCCGGAGTTGACGGATCGGAATTTGCAAGCCGTCGAAGACCTGCGTGTAATGGATGAGAGCTTCGTCTCCGCGTTTCCGCACATTCTCCAATATCGAACGAACCTTCCGTTCGAGGCGGAGGCTACCCTGCTCCCCTCTTCCCTCCATCCGAGAAAGATAGTGCTCAAATCCTTTTTCTCTTGCCCGAAAAATCTTCATTAAAAAGGCCTTTTTGAATCGCCTGTTTTTCATTCTGAAATCCGCAATCGCCGATCTGAAATGTCAGTCCTCTCCCTTCACCCTCTCAATATTCGCTCCAAGTTTGGCCAATTTTTTGTCCAGGCCCTCGTACCCCCGGTCCAAGTGATAGACTCTCGAGACTTCTGTCACCCCGTCAGCAGCCAATCCTGCCAGCACCAGGGATGCACTCGCCCTTAAATCGGTCGCCATCACCGGTGCTCCGCCCAAGCTTTCCACCCCCTGGATGATGGCTGAATCGCCTTGAATGCGAATATCGGCTCCCATTCTTCGCAGCTCGCTCACATGGATGAATCGATTTTCGAAGATGGTTTCAGAAATGACACTTAACCCCCTTGCCAGAGACATCAACACCATGAACTGGGCTTGCATATCCGTTGGGAATCCGGGATAAGGCTGCGTCTTGATGTCCACGCTCCGAATCCTCTTGGTGCCCACCGCCCTGATCCCGTCCCCATCGGATTCAATCTCCATGCCCGATTCTCTTAATTTATGGACCACCATTTCCATTTCGGAAAAGGGACATTGGAGAATCTTTATATTTCCGCGCGTCAGTCCGGCGGCCACCATCAACGTCCCGGCTTCGATCCGATCAGGAATGATCCGATGCTCAACGGCGTGAAGAGACTTCACCCCTTCGATCTCGATCACATTCGTCCCCCCACCCGTAACCTTTGCCCCCATCTTATTCAGGACATTTGCCAAATCCACCACTTCAGGTTCCATGGCGGCATTTTGCAAAACCGTCCTCCCTCTGGCCAGCGCGGCCGCCATCATCAGGTTCTCCGTCCCTGTGACGGTGACCGTGTCAAAGGAGATGGTCGCTCCCCTCAACCCATCGGCTCTTGCCTCGATGTATCCATGTCGGAGGTCAATCTTCGCTCCCATGGCCTCAAGACCCATGAGGTGAAGATTGATCGGTCGTGCGCCAATGGCGCACCCTCCTGGAAGAGAAACGGTGGCCCTCTTCCTTCGAGCGACCAAAGGGCCTAAGACGAGAATGGAGGCTCTCATGGTCTTCACCAAATCATAGGGGGCCTCGTCGCTGGAAACCTCTGTGGCATTGATTCGATAAAACCCCTCTTCCTGTGACACTCCCACTCCGAGGTTTCTAAGGACCTTGATGATAGTCTGAACATCTTTCAGGTCGGGAACATTGGAGAAGACGTTTTCCCCCTCGCTTAGGAGGCAGGAAACAAAGATAGGAAGGGTGGAGTTCTTTGACCCGCTCACCTCCACGTCACCAATCAGCCTTTCCCCTCCCCGGATGATGATTCTGTCCATTACAGCTCCTTCAAATCCCGCCTACCCCCCTTTACTGAAGGGAGCAGAACCGGGACTTTCTGTGCCTTCACCACTCTCCCAATTCCGGATAAATCCGGAATGCATTGGGGCCCCAAAAAATTACCCTCCTTCTCGATCATCTCAGAAACGCTTCCACTTTGTCCCAGGGCTACCTCCAGGAGGAGCCATCCTCCTTCCCGTAGATAAAAGGAGGCTTCCGGAATGATGCACCGGTAGAAAGCCAATCCATCTTCGCCTCCATCTAAAGCGATCCTCGGTTCATAGTCCTTCACCTCTTCCGCCAGCGTACTGATCTTGCGGCGGATAATGTACGGAGGGTTCGAGAGGATAAGATCGAAAGGCGCTCTTCCCTTCGTAGGATGGAACGGACTGAAAAGATCGCCGGCTACAAATTTTATCCGTTCCAGGACGCCCGTAGATTTAGCATTCTCCTTTGCTAATATCAGTGCGTCTCTTGAAATATCCGTAGCCATCAGAAAGAGATTTTTCGCCTCTTTCGCCAAGGCGATGGCGATCGCACCGCTTCCCGTCCCTATTTCGAGGACAACGGGATTTCGTTTGAGAGATATTTCAGACAGGATCGGGAGACTCTGTTCAATTAAAAGCTCTGTCTCCGGTCTTGGAATAAGGACGCGAGAATCCACTTTAAGATCGATCGACCAGAATTCCTGATGCTCTAAAATGTATTGAAGAGGCTCTCCGGAAATTCTTCTTTGGATCATCTTCTCCAATGCCTCTCTCTCCTTTTCCTGAAGCAGGTTATGGAGGCTCCTGTAAAGCCCTTCCCTGCTCAGATTCAAGGAACGGGCCAAAAGAAGCTCCGCATTCAGCCGAGGATTTTCAACCCGGTGAACCTTCAAACGGCTGGTTGTGTGATTCAGGGATTCTAATCGCGTCATCTTTAAACCATCATTTCAAATGTCAAAAACAAGGCTCCTTATAAATCTTACCCTTGCAATTTACGGTTTGAGCCTGAGCTTTCATCTGGCATTTGAATTCTGGAATTTGGAATTTTCCATCTCTCCGTTCAATATATCCGCTTGGTAATGTGCGGTCAATGCATTGATGATCTCATCAAGGTCTCCCTCAAGAACATATTCCAGTCGATAAAGGGTTAAGCCAATTCGGTGATCGGTGATTCTTCCCTGGGGAAAGTTGTACGTTCGAATGCGTTCGCTTCTGTCTCCGGTTCCGACCTGGTTTCTTCTCTTTTCCGAAATCTCCATCTGTTTCTCTTGCTGGGCCCTATCCATTAACCTCGCTCGAAGGATCTTGAGGGCTTTGGCCTTGTTCTTGTGCTGCGATTTCTCGTCCTGACAGGACACCACCATTCCCGTCGGGAGATGCGTGATCCGCACAGCGGAGTCTGTGGTGTTGACGCTCTGGCCGCCCGGTCCGGAGGATCTGAAGATGTCGATTCTTAGGTCGTTGGGGTCGATCTGAATATCGACCTCTTCCGCCTCCGGAAGGATGGCGACCGTCACTGTCGAGGTATGAATGCGGCCTTGAGATTCGGTCACAGGAACTCTCTGAACCCGGTGGACGCCGCTCTCGAACTTCAGCCGACTGTAGGCCCCCTTTCCTTCGATCAGGGCGATGACCTCCTTGAACCCACCCACGCCCGTATAATGGCGGTTCAATATCTCCATTCGCCAACCCTGTTTTTCTGCAAACTTGGAATACATCCTGAAGAGATCCCCTGCAAAAAGTCCGGCTTCCTCTCCTCCGGTTCCTGCGCGAATTTCGAGCAGGATGTTCTTTTCGTCGTTCGGGTCTTTGGGGAGAAGCGCCATCTTCAGGTTCTCCTCCACCTTCTCCCTCTCCGTGGTCAGCCGGTTGAGCTCTTCCTTGGCCAGCCGTCTCATTTCCTCATCCTCCTCGTTCTCAAGGAGGTGCTGGCTTCCCTTAATCTCCTCTTCCAGTTTCTTGAGCCTTCGGTAAAGATCGACCACCTTTCCCAGCTCGGAATACTCCCTAACAGCCTTCTGGTACTCCTCCTGTTTCGCAATTAATTCCGTTTGGCCGAGAAGGTGCGAGAGGGTTTCGTACCGATGCTCAACTTCTTCTAATTTCTCAAACATCTTTTTCTTCCTATCTCCTGTTACTGTAATTGCATCAAATACGTTCTTTCTCTGCTAAACCCGCCGCAAATTCTTTCTAAATCCAAAATCATAAATTCCATATCCCAAATAAGCTCCAGATTCCAAGTTCTCATCACCGAAATTTCTTATTTCAAATTTTGGATTTCGCTCATTGGAATTTATTTGGGATTTGGTGCTTGAATATTGGTGCTTCTATTAACCCAAGACGAATATATTTAATTACCGATATACCGATGTCCCTCTAACTCCAGCACCTCGCGAAGGGCCCGGAGTGCCACCTCGATCTGGTCCTCGGAGGGCTCGCGGGCGGTCAGCCGTTGGAGCCAAAGACCGGGTTTGATGAAATATTGCATGCTTTTCCTCTCCCTCTTTTGGTCGGCAAACCGGATGATCTCATAAGCAAGCCCTGCAATGAGAGGAATAAAAACCACCCGAGACGCCACTTTATACCCGAATGCAAGCTGGTGGGGGATGAGGGCGAACACCAGAATGCTCACCACCATGACAATAAGAAGGAAGCTCGTTCCGCATCTGGGGTGGAGATAACTGAAGCCCCTTACCCGATCGGGCGCCAGCGCCGCACCGGACTCAAACGCAAAGATCGACTTGTGCTCCGCTCCATGGTACTGAAAGATTCTTCGAACCTCTTTGAAAAAAGAGATCGTCCACAGGTAGGCCAGAAAGATCATCAAGCGAAGCACTCCATCCACCAGGTTGAAGAGTAGTCCGCTCGTGGAAACCATGGGGATGGTGAACCGCAACCACTTTGTCAAAAAGAGAGGAATCATAAAGAAGAGGAAGATGCCGAAGCAGAGGGCGACGGTGAAGGTGAGGCCCATGGTCCAGGAGCTGACCTCTTGTTCTTGTTCAAGGGACTGATTGGCTGAGAAGTTGAGCGCCTTCATGCCTAATACCAGCGCGGAGAGGAGGCTGATCACTCCCCTGACCAAAGGAAGCTTGGAGAAGAATTTCTTTTCGGAAAAAAAGTCCAACCTTTCCCGTTTCACCACAATCTCCCCGTTGGGCCTGCGAACCGCAACGGCCATCGAATTGGGGGATCTCATCATCACCCCTTCGATCACAGCTTGACCGCCCACTCGAAGCCGATCATCCTTTTTCTTCGAAATCGAAGGACGGGATAGAGAATATCCCTGTCCGGGATCTTTTCTCATAAAGAACATTTAAACCCTCTCCATGAATACTGTCGCCAAAGGATTGCGCACATTGTCCTTCTTGGATTCGCAAAAACAATACGAACATCTCAGAGATAGACTGAAAACATCCATCCTCCTCAAGAGAGATTCCTGTTGAACAGGGTGAACTAATGCTGAGTGCCTGTCAATGCACTGACAGGTAAAAAGACAGGGATACAGGAAGAATTCTTATTGAAAGAGGTCAGCCCGCAGGTGATGAATCGAGAGGACCCATAATATCCGGGGAAGTTTGAGTTACTCATTCTTTTTTTCTTTTTTTGCATATTTTTTCTGAAACCGTTCAATCCTTCCAGCGGTATCCAAAAATTTTTGTTTTCCGGTAAAAAAAGGATGGCAGTTGGAACAGATTTCTACATGAATCTCCTTTTCCGTACTCTTCGTCTCGAAAATAGCTCCACAAGCGCACTTGATCACCGTGTCAAAAACCTTGGGGTGCATATCTTTCTTCATGTCATAACCTCCCTCTTTTCATTTTACTGATTTTTCATAAATTTTCAACTATTTGTGCAAATCGTGTGATCGTGATGACTGGTGAAAGGCGCTGGCCGTTATTGATTCATGGAATCGAGGAATTCTCGATTGTTCTTCGTCGCCTGCATCTTTTCCAGGAGAAATTCCATGCTCTCCACCGTGTTCATCGGCTGAAGGACTTTTCTCAAGAGCCAAATGCGGTTGAGATCGTTCTTATCAAGGAGCAATTCTTCTTTTCGAGTGCCGGAGCGTTGAATGTCAATGGAGGGAAAGACCCGGCGATCGACCAGACGACGGTCTAAATTGATCTCCATATTTCCTGTCCCCTTGAACTCTTCGAAAATCACCTCATCCATACGGCTTCCCGTGTCGACCAGGGCCGTCCCAATAATAGTCAGGCTCCCGCCCTCTTCAATATTTCTGGCGGCGCCAAAAAACCGTTTCGGCCGTTGTAGGGCATTGGCGTCTATGCCTCCGGAGAGGACCTTCCCGCTGGGCGGCACAACGGTATTGTAGGCCCTCGCAAGCCGGGTGATGCTGTCGAGAAGGATCACCACATCCTTTTGATGCTCCACCAGCCGCTTTGCCTTCTCGATCACCATCTCCGCCACCTGAACATGGCGTGAGGCCGGCTCGTCAAACGTGGAGCTGATGACTTCCGCGTCGACAGACCGCTCCATATCAGTTACCTCCTCAGGACGTTCATCGATGAGGAGGACGATTAATGTGATCTCTTTATGGTTGGAGGTAATGCTATGCGCAATCGTCTGAAGGAGCATTGTTTTCCCGGTTCTCGGCGCGGCGACGATCAGCCCCCGCTGTCCTTTTCCAATGGGTGTGAGGAGGTCCATCACCCTGGCGGAGTAATTCTTAGAATCGTTCCCTGCTTCTAAATGGATTTTCTCCTGAGGATAAAGGGGGGTCAAGTTGTCGAAGAGGATCTTATCCCGGGCCACCTCCGGGTCTTCATAGTTGACCAGCTCAACTTTCAACATGGCAAAGTAACGCTCGGTATCCTTGGGTGGTCGAATCTGGCCGGATACCGTGTCGCCCGTTCGAAGATTGAATCGCCGGATCTGGGATGGGGAGATATAAATGTCATCCGGCCCGGGCAGATAATTGTAATCAGGGGCCCTCAGAAAGCCAAACCCGTCAGGCAGGATCTCCAGCACTCCTTCCCCAAAGATCAGGCCATTTTTCTCCGTCTGGGCTTGAAGGATAGCAAAGATCAATTCCTGTTTCCTCATCCCGCTCGCCCCTTCGACATTGAGCTCCTTGGCGATCTTGTATAGTTCATTAATCTTCAACTTCTTCAAATCTTTGATGTTCATAGTTTTTCCTTTATCCTCCTGATATTCTCTCAGCTACCACTCTACGCCTGCCTGCCCTGTACCATGCTAGGTTCAGGGCCTGCGGCAGGAAGGCTGAGTGGCTTTTTTCCTCTGAAGCACAACCTTTTTTAATTCTTCAAAAACCTTTTTTGCCCTTTTCTTGGTCTCCTCAAGAGATCCCTCATTTCGAATGACGAAATCTGCCAATTTTGCCTTCTCCTCGACCGGCATCTGAGAGGAGAGAATTCCAAAGGCCTCCTCGGGGCTTCTCCCATCCCGTTCCTTCAGTCTTTCAATTTGCTGCGCCTGGGTTGAAGTGACTACAATCAGTTTATCCACTCTACGGTGTTCTCCAAGCTCAGCAAGGAGCGGCGCGTCGATCACCACGATGGCTTCGGGATCTTTTTGCACGATCTCTCTTGTTCTTCGATCCATCTCCTCTTTGATCTGAGGGTGAAGAATCTGGTTCAGAAGTTTCCTCTGCTTCAGATCTGCAAAGACCTTCTCAGCCAATTTCTTTCGATGAATGGTCCCATCCTCTTGAAGGATTTCCTTGCCGAATGCCCTGACTAACTCATTCCAGGCGGGTTTGTGGGGTTGAACTAGCTCCCTGGCAATCTGGTCTGCATCGATGACATAAGCGCCCTCTTCCTCTAAGACTCGGGAGACAGCCGTCTTTCCGCTCGCCACCCCCCCTGTCAATCCGACGATGAGCATTCTTCTTGAAGTCTCCTAAATATCGAGGCGTTGAACATAGAGGGCATTCTCCTCGATGAATTGGCGCCTCTGCTCCACCTCATCGCCCATTAAGATGCTGAAGATTTCATCGGCCTCAATGGCATCCTCCACCTTTACCTTGAGGAGGGTTCGGGTCTCGGGATTCATGGTGGTTTCCCAGAGTTGTTCGGGGTTCATCTCTCCCAACCCCTTGTATCGCTGGATGCTCAGCCCTTCCCTTCCCAATTGATTCAGAGCTTGAAGCAGTCCCTCCTCGTGATCGATGATCACCTTCTTTCCTTTCTCCACCAAGGTATAGGGGGGAGGTGCCGTCTCCTGGACCTCTTGACGAATCTGATAGAGATGGCGATATTCAACGGAGGCGATGAGATCCCAATGAACTCGGCTCCGCACATCTTTTCCATTCGATTCTTGAACTTCAAAACCGTAGAGGTTATGTTCTTCATCCCAGGAAAGATCGAAGACTTCAAAGCCACTCTTTCTTAATCGCTTCTGAAGATCGGCTGTTTTCCCCTTCTCCTCAAACGTCGACTTGTTTCGAACTCCATTTTCAAGCAGGAATTTGATGAGGGATCGGGAATACCCTTTTTTCTGAATCCGTTGCATCAAATCATGATAGGTGTAGATCTTTTCTAAAAGCAAGGTGAGTCTCTTGTCAGTCATCTTTTTACCGGTGGACTGGACGATGACCTCACTCTTGTCAATGGCCCGGTTCATGAGATATCGATTGAAACCTTCTTCTCCCTTAATGTAGGTTTCACTCTTTCCCTCAATCACTTTGAAGAGCGGAGGCTGGGCAATATAGAGATGTCCCCTTTCGATCACCTCTGGCATATGGCGATAGAAAAAGGTGAGGAGTAAGGTTCGGATATGGGATCCATCCACATCGGCATCGGTCATGATGATGATGCGGTGGTAACGAAGTCGATGGATATCGTAGTCTTCCTTTCCAATCCCCGCTCCCAGGGCGGAAATGAGGAGGCGAATTTCTTCGCTGGCCAACATCTTATCAAACCGAGCCTTCTCCACATTGAGGATTTTCCCTTTGAGGGGAAGGATGGCCTGGATGGTTCGATCCCTACCCTGTTTGGCTGAACCTCCTGCTGAATCTCCTTCCACAATAAAGATCTCACTGAGCGCAGGATCCTTTTCCTGACAATCGGCCAATTTTCCCGGGAGGGATCCTCCTTCCATGGCCCCTTTTCGACGGCTCAGTTCCCGTGCCTTTCGAGCCGCTTCTCTG
>Ga0326728_10024863_pt1 | contig 10793 bp, 9 predicted proteins | sample MB3enrmetagenome_FD_207602 | JGI IMG/M metagenome (GOLD analysis project Ga0326728, IMG submission 207602) | Lab enriched peat soil microbial communities from McLean, Ithaca, NY, United States - MB31MN | ecosystem: Environmental > Terrestrial > Soil > Wetlands > Peat | place: USA: New York...
TGCGCTACGCTACGGCGGGCCTTGCCCTGGGCTACTATCTCGCTGCCCCTTCGGGGCGCCGGAGTTCGGCAGAGTTGTCTTTGTCGGCACCAGACCCCGAGTTTCCGGAAGAACCGACAATTCACGCTCCTCGGGGAAGTCCCCGAGATTATCTTGGTAATTCACTCCCAGAGTATCGTGAAGCGGAACAGGAAGGGCTCGATTGGCGATCCCTATTGGGGCTGAAAAGAGGGGGAGGAAATGACGAAAAAACCCCGGCACGGAATATGCTGCCTTCACTGAACTTGATAGGTAGTTTCATAGTTCGGTTGGGGTGACTCGGCGGAAGCTGGGTCGCCCTTTGTGCTGGCCTACGGGGGACTCGGCGCCAGCGGCCAGGGCGTGGGCAGCTCCGATCTGTCAGGCTCAAGGTTGGCGATTCCGGCGACCGTGCCTCTGCGTACCGCAAACCGGTGCACCGGCCCGCCCATCGCTAAAAGGCGCCCGCTCGGGGTCGCGCACAGGCCGGCGCCGCTCGGGATGCCATATCCGATTGAAGAAACCCGGATCGTCTTCGCTGGCGCTGCCCAGGTAGGCTACCTGGGGATGGAGTTTGCCGGAGGCCTCGAGCGCCTGTTGCAGCAGAGGATCGGGGCGCCTGCCCTTAGCGGTGGCGCGCCGACCGCCGGCCAGGAGGAACAACGGGGCAGGTGACTTGGCTTGCATCTGCGCTCTCCTTCCGGGTGCGGGTCTCGAACCTTCGGTTGCGGCCGAAGCGGATTGGTCAGGAGGTCATTGGCATGTGCCGACGATCAAAAAAGAAAGCTGGATCCACCGGAAAGAGCGGCTTGACCAGCCGGTACTTGCCGGGGAAATCCGGCGCCAGCGGGCGCCTGGTCTTGACGGACACATTGGCGTTGCTGCCGTACACGGATTTGAGGACCTCCCTGACCTGTCTTTGACACTTTGACGGCGAATGGGAGGGGCTGCACACAATGGACGCCGCGTACTTGGCACGGCCGGTATGGAGCACCTGGTATTCGTCGAGCCCCGCAACGCTGCTCAGGGCGCAATCGACTTGCCGCTGCGTGACCGCCTGGCCATCAGGCGTCGTGGTGAGGTTTTTCACCCGGCCCTCGATCGCGGCAATCGTCATCCCGCCGTTTCTGCCGCACGGGCAGATGCCCTGTGGTTCGAGCCTCACCAGGTCGCCCACGTCGAAGCGGACCAGGAGGCACCAGGGATTCTGAAAGGTGGTGACCAGGATGCGGCCCACGTGAGGACCGCCATGCGCTTCCGCCAAAGGCAGAAAATCCACGCGGCAAAAGTCGGTGTTTTGGTGGAGCCGCCCAGCTTCGCATTCCATGAACACGTACCCGCACTCCGTGGACCCGTACGAGCTGGCCAACGGAGCGGCAAAGGCCTCTTTAATCGAACGACAATGAACCAGCGAAGGGAACTCGTAAGTGAGAATGATGACGCGTGGTTGAAAGACCCGCTTGCCGGTGCGCACGATGTGCCGGGCAAGCCTGGCCAGGAAGGACGGATTGGCCTCGAGGCATTGGGGCTCAAAGCGGTCGAGCTCCTCCACCATCCGGTCCATGTGCTGCTCGGTCCATTCGCCCGGATTGACCTTCTCGTTAAGGAAAAGGAAACGGCCGAGCCGGCGCTGGTCAAAGGACAGATAGCCCGTCTCGCAAGGCATTCCCGCACAGAGTGGACTGGTGAGAATGGCCTCGGGATGCGAGCCGGTGAGCGACCGGGCAGCGGCGGAATGGAATCGCCAGGAAGCCCGCTCCGAGGCGTTCCACCATTCCTGGCACCAGACATTGATGATCTGTTCATCCGTAGTGCCGCTGGTGTGGACGTATTCGATCTCGCCGGAGGCGAGGCCCTGGTCGATGTCTTTATCGAGCGGGACGAACGCCTTGACGCCATAGGCGCGCATGTCCGCCTTCGTCAGGGCCGGCATCCGCGAATAGCGAACGTCAACGTCTGATCCCGGCCCGGGGTCCCATGCCTTCCAACGCCGATAGGCGGGCAGGGAGGCCAGCGCCGTCTCGAGCGCCTCCACCGACCGGCGGCCGGACGAGTGCCTTTCCACCGCGGAGCCATTCCCTGAGGTCTTGGAAGCTAGAGAGACGGAGTTCTCGGGCGCTTTCATCGCGGGCATATTCTACCAGGCCCAATGAACGCATCAACGCCGAACTTACTGACAGTGAGGCGCCACTTTGTCAACCGCCCTGCCGCGGGGCTATGGTTCCCCAAATCTGCGCTCGACGAGGATTTCCAACTCGGCGAGGGCTTGGGGGGCGTCCTGACCCCGCGCGTGGATGGTGATTGTGCTGCCGTGACCCACCGCGAGCATCATCAGGCCAATAATGCTCTTGCCGTTGATCTTCTCCCCGGCCCTTTCCACGAAAATGTCGCAACTGAACCGATTGGCGGTCTTGACGAACATGGCGGCAGGCCGAGCGTGAATACCCAGCCTGTTGCCCACCCGTAAATCCCTGCTCATTATCACACTACCATCCGCCTTCGCGCTCATTCGGTCTTGTTTTCCACAGTTAAAACTCCGGCACCATCCCGGTCCGCCTCCCGGCCTCGACGACAACGTCGCCCCCGGTCGCCCAAGGCGGCATTATTGCGTAGCAATTTGAATGCCAACTTCTCCCTGGCCTCCTTGGTCGACCAAATCCAGGTTGTGCCGGTGGGGCGCACCTCCGCCGTACTACCAGGCGATGCCGTAGCGGAACGCCGCCTTCAGGCGGCAGTGGCCCAGCACCGGGCTGCGCTGCCGGGCACTCCAATGCCTCTCGCCTTGCCGCGGCGCTGCCGCCTGAAGGCGGCGTTCCCGGCCTGCGGTGGTACTGGCCGGGTGCGCCCGTGCCGGCGCTCGGTTCGGCTGCAGCATTGAATTTGTCGGCCACCCCAGGGTAAACTGCGAGTCAAATGAAGAGTCAACGACACCCGCTACCCCCGCGATGAGCTTGACCCGAGATGACAGCCCCGAGTTGCCGTTGGGACTCGAAGGGCGACGAGAGCCTGCTTCCACGCCGGCCGCAGCGGACTCGAGCCACTTCAAAGGGCGAAATTTGCCGCCCAATGCGACGCCGATGCGTCTGCTGGGGGTGGACTATGTTCACGTCCCGACGACCAACGGCGGAGATCTCTACCTGACTCGGTTCGGGCTGCCCTTCCTGGAGCACCTGCAACTGCAGAACTGGCGGGAAGCTCGGTGGTTTGACCACAAGCGCGAGCGGTTGCTGGGCAGCAGCGTGGTTTACCGCGTACCCACCAAGGTGGTCGAGGGCCGGTCCATCGACTTAGTGGTGAAGTACTGCCGCGTCGGGGAGGATGTGCCGCTGGATACCCTGACGTTCGAGAAATTCTCCCATGCGGAGTTCAACAGTCCGTATGAGGAGTTTTCCCTGGTGATGGAATTGCGCGAGCGCAGGGTGGCGGAACGGCTCCTCACGCACCGGCCCCTGGCTATCTACATGCCCCCCGAGCGCTTGGAACTCTGGCAGACCGGACGCAGCACGCACCGCATCGAGCATAAAAAGGCAAAATTCCGGGACGTGGAACTGGACATTTTCCGGCACTATGTTTTGATCTATCAATGGGTCAAAGGCGAATCGGCGGATATCGCGCTGACGTTGGCGGTGGCCGGCGCCGACCGGTGCGCGGAGGAGGTGAAGCGGTTGACGCTGAAAGTGAAAGCCCAATTGGAACGGAACGGTTTCATGGTGGTGGATCACAAGCCGGCTCACCTCATTCTCCGCTGGCGTCGCGACCGGACCCTGCTAAGGAATCGGTCCGGCGACTACGCCTGCGCGCTCATTGACTTCGAGTTGTTGCAACGGACGCCCGAGCACGAACAGGAAATGCAGTCCTCGCGGCGAGCGATATACCTGACCCACCAGCGGGACCGTTTCGATCGTCCCAAGGCCCTGAAATACCCTGCACACCTCAAGCCGATGCGCCTCCATGAGGTGGACTACGTGTGGGGCCATGCCGACAGCACTCATGGAATGCTATGGGTGGTGGGACGGGACCCGGACCTGTTCGACTATTTCGTGCCGGAACGCTGGCGGCGCACTCCGAGCAAGCGGCTTAGCACGACCAACGAATCCTACTACACCTTGACCAAGGATCGCATTAACCTGGTGTGGAAAGTCTCGCGCGTGGGGGAACAGCGAGACCTGCCTCCTGCCGGTTCGGGCACGGGCGCCCTGGCGGCCGCCGGCTACAACAGCCCCTTCGAGGAGGTGGCCATTGCGCTGGACCTGCAAGCAAAAGGAGTGGACGTCATCTACCCGCGGGCCATATACATGTCCGGGCTGGAGTCCGCGCGGTCCAAACTATATGTGTCCGACAACCGCCCCTACGAGTCCTGCCAAAAACTGCTCACCCCGGACGGCCAACCGGTGCTCAGGCCCGATCACGTCTATCTGACCATTTGGGGATTCTGGAACGGACTCGACGAAATCCTGGCGAGCAAAGATGAGGCCTACTGCCGGGGAGTCAACCTGCGCGAGGCGTGTCAGAACGCCATCCTGGACGCCGGCGAGGCCAACCAGTTGCTCGAACGCCAACAGCGAAAACTAGCCGCTGTGGGCTACCGGGATCTGTTCCCAAAGCTAACTCATTATCTCCTGTCGCTCAGACACTCGGGCAGCGTGGTCATGGACGATGACGGCAGGCCGGCGGTGCGGGTCTGCAACTTTGCGCTCATCCGGCAGTGCGTCTCCCCGCCACCCACGGCAAGCCCGCTCAAGCCCCTCACGGCAGACCCTCAACCGGAGCGGCGAAGCACCTGAACTTGAGTCCTCCGCCGTCCCGGCAACGAGGTTGGTGGCTGGGGGCGGAATTGGCCCATTTTCCACATGATTTCGGCCAAATTCTACCGCTCTTTCCGGGCTACTCAAGCGTAATCCGCCTCTACTCAACACTACCCAACTTAACTCGGTTGGTGTCCGTTTTGGTGTCCGTTCGGCGACTACCCGGCGTCAGCGGAAGCCCGGCGGCTCGCCGACACCGGTGGCTTTACAAAGCCCACCCTGGGTATTGAACCCGACCCCCAACCGTCGTATGTTAATCAGCGTGCCGATAACAGTCGACCAAATCATTGAGGAAACGCGCCACTGGCCGCCGGAAAAGGTGGGCGAGTTAGTGGGCCGTCTGACCGAGGACCTGCACGCCAGCGATCCGGAAACGGAAGCGGCGTGGAAATCCGAAATCGCCCGACGCATTGAGGAGATCCGAACCGGCAAGGTTCAGGGCATCCCGGCCGAAGAAGTATTCGAGAAAGCGCAACGTATCCTCGGACGGTGAAGCCGGCCGTCTTTCATCCCGAGGCCGGCCATGAGTATCTCGAGGCCATCGAGTATCACGCTGCCATCAGCGTTGAACTGGGAGAGCGGTTCGATTCGGCTATCCAACGTTTGGTCGGCGAAATCACCCGGGATCCGCAACGGTTCTTTCGCTTTCACCCACCCGTCCAGCGCGCCCTCTCGACTGAATTCCCTTACTCCGTAGTCTATCTGGAAGAGCGCGATCGAGTGTGGATCGTGGCCGTGATGCACGCCAAACGGCGGCCGGGGTATTGGAAGAAACGCCTCAAATAGTCGAGCGCGCCAATCCCCTCTCAAGCGCTCCTTCCCAATCAGCCGCCGTGGCGGGCCGCGCCGGGCCGCTGTCGAGAGCCTAATCCACCCATTGTTGCAGAAACTTGGGCTTTCGAAGGGACAAACCGTAGATCGTTCATGTCATGGTCACTTGTGTTGGATTCGTTGTGTCGAAGGGGCCTTTGGCCCCCTCCTGCGTCTGCCGCTTCTCCAGCCGCCCGCCCGCCTCATGGCGCTGGATTCACCAATCCCCCAGCAAACGGCCCACCCGCAGCCAACCGGGGCGCCGTTCCGGCGGCGGGAAGCCAGTTTAACCCTGGCAGGATCACCCGCTCATGCAAAACACTCCATTAGTCATCTCTGACCCCTTTCCGGTCTGATTTTATTGGAGATTTTGAGGTTGGTGGCTGGGGGCGGAATTGAACCGCCGACACAAGGATTTTCAGTCCTCTGCTCTACCATCTGAGCTACCCAGCCTACCCATGGAAACAGGCGATTTTTTCTCGAACACGCCTAGACTGTGCCACAAGCCATTGGGGAGATGCAAGCCCTTAAGCGCCTTCAAAACGCCCGCATCGTCTCGAGTACCGCCCGGGTGCGCGGTACTTCATGGGTGCGAAACAAGTCGGTGCCGCCCAGCCCCGCCAGCACGGCGAAGAACGGCTCGGCGCAGCGGACTTCCTCGCCGAAATACTCGAAGGCGTGGGGCAGGGCATGGCAGAGCGGGAAGCCGAGCGCGCGCAGGCGGAAGGTATGAAGGAAAACCGTCATTTGGTGCCGCACCCGCGTGGCGCTGTCTTGGAGGTTCGGATAGTAAAACCCCAGCCCCGGGTCGAGGAATATCTTCTCGACGCCCTGGCGCAAGGCGCTCTCGATGCGCCGGGCGAAATGCTCCCGCATCATCGCCACGGGGTCCGGGCTGAACTCGAAATCGCCCACCTCCCGCACGTTCTTCCCTTGCACATAGCAGAGAATGAGCGCGGCATCGTGCTCCGCGACGCGGCGGAACAGGGCCTCGTCATGCTCGGAGCCGGTGAGGTTGAGCACCGCGGCCCCGGCGTCGAGACAGGCGCGGGCAACCGCCGGTTGATAGGTCTCGACCGAGACCGCTATCCCGGCCGAGTGGAGGGCCTGGATTACCGGCAGCAACTGGGTCTGCTGCGCGGCCGCATCCCGCCGGGCGGCGTGCGCCAGGCTCGATTCCGCCCCCACATCGATGATGTCCGCGCCCTGCGCCCGCAAGACCTGGCCCCGCCGCAGGGCGCTCTCGGCGGTGAGACAGACGCTCTCCCGGTACCACGAATCGGCCGAGAGATTGATCACGCCCATGATCGCCGGCCGGGAATTGAAAGCCAGGCGCCGGCCGCCGACGGCGAACTCCTTCACGCGCGCCCGCGCCGCGGCGCGGTTCTTCTCGAATAATTCCGCCAGGTATTCCAGCGTGAGCATGGGCCCCTTCACACGCTCCATCCGCGCCGGTACTGGTGGCGGATGAATTGGGCGGCCTGGGCGCAGTTGGTCGCGCGCAATCGCTTGGAATCCCATTCGAGTCCGGCGCCGGCGCGATAGGCGACGTTGCCCAGCAGGACCGTTTCGGTGAGCGGACCCGAGTAATCGAAGCCGCAGGTCGTCTTTTCGCCGGTCTTGCAGGCGCGGAGCCACTCGGCGTGATGGCCGATCGAGTCGGGAATCGAGCGCGGGGGCGGCACGAAACCCGCGAACTCCTTTTCCGGCAGCAGCAGGCGCCGGCCATAATCGGCCAGGAGCATGCCCTTGCGCCCGACAAAGAGCACGCCGCTTCGCCATTGGCCGGCCAACTCCGGCGCCAGCACCGCCGGGGGCGGCCGCCGGCCGCCGTGATACCAGGTCAATTTGACCGGCGGGCTCGACTCGCGGGCGGGGTAGCCGTACTTGACGATGAGCCACGGGGGCACCGACTCCGCATGGACGGGCGGGCCGTCGAGCACCTCGACGGTCAAGGGCGCGCGCAGGTCCAGCGCCCAATGCGGCAAATCCAGGTAGTGGCAGCCAAAGTCCCCCAGCGCGCCCCCGCCGAAGGCCCACCAGTTGCGCCACTTGGCGGGCAGATACTCCGGGCTATAAGGCCGCTCCGGGACGGGGCCCAGCCAGAGGTCGTAGTGCAGCGCGGCGGGCACCGGCGGCGTCTCCTGCGGCCGGTCCTTGCCGCCATAGGTCACATCCACCCACACGTGCGCCTCCTCCACCGGCCCGATGGCCCCGGCGCGGACCAACTCGACCACCCGCCGGTAGTTGGCGCCGGCGTGAATCTGCGTGCCGATTTGGGTCGCGCGCCGCGCCTTGCGTGCGGCCACCATTACCGCGCGGCATTCCGAGACCGTTCGCGTCAGGGGCTTCTCGCAATACACGTGCCGTCCGCTCCGCAGTGCGGCCACCGTGGCCACCGCATGGGTATGGTCGGGCGTGGCGACCACCACCGCGTCGAGGTCTTTGCGATCCAACAGCCGGCGAAAGTCATTGTAGGTCTTCGCCCCGGGATGCTGTTGCCGGGCCGCGCGGAGATACCCGTCGTCCACGTCGCACAGCGCCACGATGTTTTCGCTGGAGACGTTCTCGAGGTCATAGCCCCCCTGGTTCGCCACGCCGATGATCCCGAGGTTGAGCTTCTCATTGGGCGAGCCCTTCCCGGCTCGCGCCGTCCAAAGACCGCCGAGGCCTAAGCCCCCCGCGATCAATGCGCTTTGCTGGAGAAACCTTCGGCGGCTGATGGCAGTGCTCTGCGTTTTCATAAGTGAGGATACACTGTAGGCGAAAGTCACCTGATTGCCACGCAAAAACCGACTGCGTCCGTAGCCGAGCCAGAACCTGTTGACCCTGGCCGGCTTTTGGCTCTATTCCTTGGACATGCTTGATTTTCCAGACACACCCCGGGCGCGGCGATGGTTGCCGGGCGCCCTGTTTTCCTTTTGGGGCCTGGCGCTCGTTTGCGCCCAGGACGCGGGCCGGCTCCGGCTATGGGAGGAGTACCATACCATCATGTGGATCGGGGACACTGCCTACCGGGAGCCGGCCCGGCTGCCGCGGTTTTTCGAGCGTCTGCGCCAGATGGGCGCCAACACCGCCATGGTCTATGGAGAGGGCGAGGCGCAGCCGCTGCTCGAAAACCGCTTTGCTTATTACGTGGAGAACATGGTCAACCGCGGGCTCTGCCTCAAGTACAACTCGAACGTGCGGGACTGGGACAAATTCGTCACGGGCTGGGCGCAGTCCGGCCGGCCGGTGACGGCGCTCGTGCGCGATTATTGCCTGGACGATCCCCAATGGCGGCAGTGGGCGCGCGAGCAAACGCAGAAGCTGGTTCGCAGGCATCGCGGCAACCAGCCGCTGGCCTACAACCTCCGGGATGAACTCTCGATCACCATTTCCGCCAATCCCTTCGACTACGATTTCAATCCCCTCGCCCTGTCTGAATTCCGCCGCTGGCTTAAGACCCAATACTCGAGCCTGGCAGCCCTCAATGCCCAATGGCAAACCGCCTTTGGCTCCTGGGAGGAGGTCAAGCCCTTCACGACGGACCAAATCAAGAACCGAATGGCCAGCGGCGAGGCCCTGCCGCGCGGCACCCCCGATTGGCAGCGGCTCGAGGCGCTGCGGTTCGACCCCGCGGCCGCCCGCCAGTCGCCTACGGCATGGAACTTCGCGCCCTGGGCTGATTTCCGCTCCTACATGGACCTGTCGCTGGCTCGCGCGCTGGACGAGCTGCGCCAGGCCGCCCGCCAACTGGACCCGCGCACCCCGGTCGGCATCGAAGGCACGCAGATGCCCCATGCCTTCGGCGGTTACGACCTGTGGCGGCTCTCCCAGGCCCTCGATTGGGTCGAACCCTACGACGTCGGCAACGCCCGCGAGATCTTCGGCTCGTTCATGCCCGGCAAGCCGCTCCTGACCACCGTCTTCGAATCCGATACCCGCCACGCCCTGCGCCGCCTCTGGCACTTGCTCCTCGAGGGCGACCGCGGCTGCATCATTTGGTGGAGCGAAGACTGCATCGATTGGCAGAATCCCGATTACCCCCTTACCGCCAAGGCCAAGGCCCTGGCCCCCGCCCTGGACGAAATGACTTCGCCCCTGGCGCGGCTCTTCCTTCGGGCGCGCCGCGAGCCCGACCCGGTATTCATCCACTACTCCCAGCCCAGCGTGCAAGTGGATTGGCTGCTCGAATCGACCGTGGACGGCCCGACCTGGCTGCGGCGGTTCTCGAGCTTCGAGGCCGATCACAACCGCCAGGCGGTCGCGCGCGACAGTTGGCTCAAGGCCTTTCAGGATGCCGGCTACAGCCCCCGCTTCATCTCGTCCGAGCAAATCGAAAACGGCCTGCTCAGAAAGCCCGGCAACGCCGTGCTGGCGTTCCCCTCTTCCTGGGCGCTCTCAGACAAGGAGGCCCTGGAAATCCGGGCCTTCCTCGAGGATGCCCCGGGGCAGGACGCTTTCCGCGCGGCCTTTTGCGACGGCACACCCGGGCTCTTCGACGCGCACGGCACGCTTCGCCGGCGCAGCCCCCTCGAGGCCCTGTTCCCGCTGGCGCCGGCCGCTTCGGCCCGGTGCGTCGCCCCCAAGAGCCGGGTGGAAAAGGCCTCGGCGCCAACCGACCTCACCCGCTATGCCGTGGAGCGGCTGCGAAACGGGCCCGCTCCCGCCGGGCTCGAGTGGCTGTGCGACTGCCTCAAAGCCCTGCCCTCCGAAATCCGGTTGCCCGGGGCGGCGCGCGCGCGCATCCATCGCCTCAGCGTCGCGCACGGCCAGTTGGTCGCCTTCGAGCGCAACATCGATTATCACATGAGCGAGGAACTCAAACAGGCCGGGGGCAACGAAGCGCTCGAGCAACCGCTCGAACTCGAGGCCGCCCTGGCTCGACCGGCCCACATTTATGACCTCCGCGCGCGGACCTATCTCGGCCACACCGACCGCCTTCGCTTCCGATTGGACCCGTGGCAACCGGCCCTTTTCGCCCTCACGCCCGAGAAACTACCCCCCGAGTCCATCGTGACAGCCTTGTCCGCGAATTGAGTCCGGGCGGCCTTTGGGCCGCATAAAGCGAGCTGCGCCTGGCCCGGGTATTTCACACGCTGTCCGTAGCGCAGACTTCCAAGTCTGCTGTATCGCGGGTTTCCAAACCCGCCGGACGTCCGAGCCACCCGGCAGGCC
>Ga0326728_10024864_pt1 | contig 10792 bp, 12 predicted proteins | sample MB3enrmetagenome_FD_207602 | JGI IMG/M metagenome (GOLD analysis project Ga0326728, IMG submission 207602) | Lab enriched peat soil microbial communities from McLean, Ithaca, NY, United States - MB31MN | ecosystem: Environmental > Terrestrial > Soil > Wetlands > Peat | place: USA: New York...
ATTGGGAATCCCGCACCCCCCGCGGGATTCCCACTTTCCCACGGCCGCAACAACAAGCTTTCGGTTACATTTCCAATGTCTCGACAACCCCACCTACGGTTACATTCTTAAATGGCTCGACAGGTTCACTCGCTCTTCCTAAGTTTCCACGCCACGAGAGCTTGTGCGCCGCGGCCAATTCATCGAGATCAGGGCTAAACTCACCGCCGTAGAAAACGGGGATCGAGCAGCGCCTGGTCGCTCGCCGCACGAAAGCGCACGTGTCTCTCCGTCCTACTGCACAAATCCGATGTTCGCGGGGGGCACGTTGCTTTCCGGGCCTTCCTTGATGGGCCCATACTGCGCTTCAAAGCGCGCGATGTTTTCGCCCAGCGCCCGCCAGATGCGTTTCGCGTGGCCCGGGCTGACGATCATGCTGGCCAGCAGTTTGCCCTGCAGAGCATTGGGAAAGACATACACAAAATTCAGCGTGAACTCTTCTGCGTGGTGGTGAATCATCACCAGGTTGCTGTATTGGCCCTGGAGTTCCTTCTCGTCGGCCTTGATTTGAACCTGTCCCTGCGGCGGTGCCTGTTTTTCGTCCATGGCGTTTCTCCCAAAGTTTCCTCTCCAAGGTACCACAGCCTTCATCAGTTCACGCGTCTGGGCGGCTTTGCGCCGGCCCGGCGCCGCGGCTTCACGTTGCCTATTCCTGGAAGCGCTGGCCACATCGTCGCGCGCTTTCCGCTACGGCCCGGTTGTGCGAAACTTTTTGTGTAGCCATGACTAGCGCCGCGCCACGGAGCCGCACTATGCGCAAGTTTCTTCTTGCTTGCACCCTCGGTTTGATTTGCCTTTCGATTGGATTCGCTGCCTTTCACAAGCAGACTTGGACGATTCCCGAGGAAGAAAAGCAGCGCAAAAATCCCATTGTGCCGTCGCAGGCCGCGCTGAAGGCCGCGAAGCAGGTTTATTCCGACCAGTGCGCCAATTGCCACGGTGACACCGGGAAGGGCGACGGCTCCGACGCCATGATGTACGACCCCGGCCCCGCCGATCTCACCGATGCCTCCCACATGAACAAATTGACCGACGGGGAGATCTACTACCAAATCACGCAGGGCCGCAAGCCCATGCCGTCGTTCCGAAAGCGCCTGACGGATGAACAGCGCTGGCAACTCGTTCTGCTGGTGCGCTCCTTCGCCAGCCCTCCGGCGAAGCATTAATCCCGGGAACGCCAACTCTGCTTCATCCCGCGGGTTGAGCGGGATGAATCTCCTGATTGGCGCCCTTGCCGGCCTTCAAACCGCCATTCAGGAGAATGGCGTACCCAGGTCAGTTCGTGGGAATTGCCCCCACCGTTCGCCCCGACCGCTCCGTGCGGCGGCCCGCCCTTGTCCTTGTCGTCATCCCGATCCCGCAAAGCGGGAGAGGGATCTGCTGCTCGCTCCTCTTCCGCGCCCTCTCTACTTCACGCCGCCCAGTGCCGTTGCCACTTCCTTCACGTCCGGCACCACCGGGATGTCGTAATTCTTCGCCCAGGCCACTTTGCCGTGCTTGTCCACGATGAAAATGGCGCGCCCGGTGATGCCCTTCTCGCCCAGGTACACGCCGTATTTTTCGCCGGTCGCGCCCTTGGGATGAAAATCCGCCAGCAGCGAATACTTGATGCCCATTTTTTCCGCGTAGGCCTTGTGCGACCACACACTGTCCACGCTCACGCCGAGCACTTCGGCATCCAGTGTTTCAAACTGCTTCATCTCGTTCACGAAGCAGGCGTGCTCGTTGGTGCACGTCGGGCTCCAGTCCAGCGGATAAAACACCAGCACGACTTTTTTCTTTCCGGCAAAATCCGAAAGCTTCACTTCCTTCTGGTTCTGATCCTTCAAGGTGAAATCCGGCGCAGTGTGTCCGACCCCCAAGCTCATAGTGTGTTCCTTTCCGTCGTTGGAATTGCCGCCCAGCATCTTACCGAATCCCGCGTTGCGCGCCAAACTCCCGCTTCCCTTGCCTGGCCGCTGGCGCTACACTGCGGCGCGATGATTCTCCAAGTGCCGAAGCCGCTCGTCGTGCGCCCATGCTGAGCCTCCGCGAAGTTGTGGATCGCTACCTCGCCGTCGCCCGCAAGTTCGGCGAGCCCGTCGCTCTCTCCTCCTTTCAACTGAGCCCCACGGAAATCCAGGCGCTCTTCAACGTTCTCGACGAGGATTACCACCTCAGCCGCTTCCTGCATTTCTCCCGCGTCGAGGGCGAGTCCTACGTCATCAGCGGCGCCCGCATCACCCACCTCTCCATCGATTCCGGCATCCAGTCCATGCTGTAGTGGTTGGCAGAAATAAGAAACACGTCTCTGGGGGAGCGGCGGACTGGTTAACATAATAGACCCCACCCCCTCCCCCTCCGGGTAGCGGATGAGGTTGAAAGGAAAGGGGTTAGGAGAAGTGCAGGCCAAAGAGTGCGCAAGTGGCGGACGGAAAGGACTTACGGGAAGTTGCGGATTGGATGAGGGGATGAGGAGGACGGAAGAGGCACAAGAGCAGAATCCCCTCAGCATGACAGGGGAAGCATAGCACACTATTTACTGATTGTCAATAGATATTCGTGAGGTACTAGAGTCGGAGCTGGTGCGAGGAGGGGAAGGAGAGAGACCCTTCGCAACTCAGGGCAAGCAAGAGCGGAGCCACACCATCAGCCGACAGCCTCGAATTCAGCCAGTTCGCGGGCATAGTCCAGGCAAGCCGCGATCTGCTCGCGTGTCAGATCGGGAAACTCAGCCGTAATTTCTTCAAAGGTCCTGCCAGCGGACAGATAGCCCAGAACCACGCTGACGGGGATCCGGGTTCCCTTCAGGCGCGGCTTGCCCCGAAGAATTTCCGGGTCGCTCACAACGAATTGTTTCCAATCCACCGGCATGCCCCGATACTAACGCCATTCCCTGGCAGAGGCAAAAACAGCCAGCAGCAGAAGCCCGTTTTGCGTCTTTGCCCCCCGCCGCCCCCATGTGCCCAGCCGCGTGAACCCTTCATGCAGGCACAGGTTCGCGCCGTTTCAGCTTGGGAAGCGCTTTGATGGACTTCCCAGCCTTCTCCTCGGCCAGCCGCAGATCGTACAGGCTCTGCAGATTGAGCCAAAACTGGGCGCTTGTGCCAAAGAAATGAGCCAGGCGCAGTGCCGTATCACCCGTGATGGCGCGTGTTCCGTGCAAGATTTGCGTGACGCGGTTCGTTGGCACGTTCATTTTGCGCGCCAGTTCCGCCGCGCTCAGACCGAGCTCTTTCAGTTCTTCTGCCAGGTGTTCCCCCGGGTGGATCGCAGCGATAGCCATGGCCATTCTCCTAGTGCCGTTCCAACTTGTTCCAGCCAATCCCTTCGAGAATACTCTCTCTGTGTTCGCGTCGGATGCTTGGACCGTCATTTCGCAGAAATAGTTGGAACGGCACTAGTGATAATCCACAATTTCCACATTCGTCGGCCCCGGCGAGCCGCTGGGCCACTCGAAGCACACGCGCCATTGATCGTTGATGCGAATGCTGTACTGGCCCTTGCGGTCGCCATGCAGCGCTTCAAAACGGTTGCCGGGCAATGCGGCAAGGTCTCCGAGCGACGTGGCCGCCTCCAGACGGTCGAGCTTCAGGCGCGCGGAACGCTCAATTCCAGAGAAAGCCTTGACGCGCTCCCCGCCCGCGAACGCTCTGGTCCGCTTATCCCGATAGCTGACGATCACTTGCCGAAAATAGCAGGAATTATGCGTTACGTCAAGCGTATCGGGGGAGACACATGGCTGATGGAAGCCGGAATAAGGAAATGCGGAGAAACGAGCAGTCACACGCCAGAATCAAGAAAGCTCAAAACCCCTCGTGCAAAATCCGCACATCGAGCGCCCGATTTCTTCTTGACGGTTAAGCCTGGGCCATCCGCCCACCCAAACCTGCTTCAGCGCGTTGAGCCTGCGCCACCCCCCTGAGAAGTTCTCAGCTCCTCAAGCTTCGCACTCTGTGTCTCAATCGATCTTGTCCTTGGACAAATCGTTGGCTGGTTTAGGAACAACAACTGCTGCATCCGCCCAATGGTTGAGTGAGTCCGCAGGTTTCTTCACTATCTTGGCTTTGGCCTTCCTCGCGCGGCGCATCTCCCGCAACTGCGAAGCCTTGTAATCCAGCTCATAGAAGAAGTTGAGCAGGTCTTCAATCACTTCGATGGCCAAGCCAAGTTCGGTGGGCTTCGGAGCAGAAAGTTCATGTACAGCTTCATTGCCCATAAATCTAAAGTGATGCAAGTTTCTAATGATGTTTTTGTTTGGTAGGAAGAGCTTCAGCCCTTCAATCTTGGCTTTGAGATTCTTGCCCTTGATTCTTTTGTCATGGCAAATACCTTCTAGGAGTGCCCGAAGGCCAGCGGCGCACAATATGAAGGCTTCTTGGTTGTAGCACGTAATCGCTTCTTCATAGAGCTTGGAAAGTTTTGGCTTAAGTTTAGCGTAAGGTTTTGCACAAAGCTGGCCCTGAGTCCGTTTTGGAAAATATTGAACCACCCCATCGTCAAGGTCATCCAACCAAACCCAATGACTCTGCAATAATGTACCGTGCTCACAGCCACTACAAACCCAAAACCGATACAACCAGAGATCATCCTCCCCGATTTCGACCCCTGCCGGAAACTGATGCTCACCTCTAAGCTCATGATTCGTCTCTTGCTGACACCAATTGCAATAGATTCTGTGCTTCTTGGCTACTTCATCTGCCATAACTTTTGCTTCCCCGAAGCCAGAGCGTATGGTTACTCCCGGTAACTGTCAAGCCAAGAGGAAAGAGGGCGGAGGGAACCCAAAGACCGACCCTCCAGCCTCGAGAGACGGGATACCTGCCAAAAATTAATAATAGACCTCGTAATCGACCTCGGCAGTCTGGGTCCTGTTAGGATTCGAAATGAGCAAAAAACCATTCCCCAGAAAACGGAAGCCAAATTTTCTGACGCTGGCGTGTGGTCCACAGGTTGATCGCCGGAACGACTTTGGGTGTCGAGTGTCGCGGCCTATTGGAGTCTCGCCCAGACTTCACGCGCGATCTGCGGCACAGCTGGATGGCCCGGCAAAAACGCCTCTTCGCCACCTTCTGGCAAAGCAAAACCGGGACGAGCGAGTTTAACCATGATGAACGCGAACGCTGCTACCTCGATATGCATTCCTACGGTTTGAACAAAAGTCTTCGGGACGTAGATCGGGCCATTGCTTTGCCGCGCGTCTGCGTCCGTATGTCCCGGCCGGGAATGGGAGTAGTTACTTAGCGCGGAATACAGTCGCCTCGCCCACCCGCCAGTCTGACTCGGCTGCTTAGGGTCAAAGAGGCTGTCTGACAGTTTGGCACGTAAATGACCCCGCAAAGTTTGCACCCGGCTCGAGCGATTAATCCCAGAACAGGCCGCGTCGAATGTTATGGTCAACTGTCCCGCTCGCCACTTCTCAAAAGCAGAAAAGTTCCCAGAAATATGCGCCTCTGTGCCGATGGTAACGAGTTCGACGACACTCCGCAGCGAGGTGAAAGAGAGTCTATAGAAGCCACAGAGGGCATTAAACACGGCCCCCTGGAAATCGTCCGCGGCGTCTAGTAACGCGTCGTCAAGCGCATCCAGGTTGTCGATTGCCACAGCTTCTACGAGAGCACCCCAAAGTTCGTGTAACTTTTCGAGCGCCGTGCCGTGGTAGCTGGACGTTCGGATCGCAACGTCGTCGGGGAGTGTCATTATGCTAAGCCACGTTCGCTTGTCAACTAAATCGGATGGCGGCGGGTCTGGAATATCGTCGCCCAGTGCAAAGTCGGACGGCTCAAGTACGACTCGCACGCCACGGAAATCAGATGAATCCAATGATCGAGGCAAGGTACAACCTCCAAACTTTTACGCCCGCCGTTTCCTGGAGGGCGGTTTTTGGCTTTGCTTTCCGCTTCTCCACTCTCCGCTTCTGAACTGTCAACTGTAAACTGTCAACTCTGAACTCCCCCCCCCAGTTTTCCACAACGTATCCGAACACTCGCTCAAAAATGTCCTATCAGTACGCAATAGTCTCTTAACATTATAGTATTTATTCGCTATACTTTCCCCTATGTCAAACGCGAGACCATCCGACCCCTTCAACCTTTGCAAATTCACTTTCGCCAATGGATGCATGTGCGGCGGGTGGCACAGCCTTAAGCCGCAGAGGTAATCTCGGGTGGCCTACCCTTTGCGGTGTTGGCAAAGGGTGGGTCCGCTCTTCGCTCTCCTCTCTTCCTCCCGCCCATCCTCGTACCAGATTCGACGCTAGTACCTCACAATGTCTATTGACAGTTGGTAAATAATGCGGTATAATGGCTTGTGAACACTCGGCACAAGCCCGCCCGCGCCCACCTGGGGAACTCTTCCTTCACCGCTTTCTCGACCGCTTTTCCGCTCCATTTTGTCTTTTCTTCGCTTTTTCGCATGCTAAGTCCAGCTCTTCCCGTACATCCACGAAATACGCCCGTAAGTCCAATCATTCCCGTACATACGCGAAAACAGGGGGGTGGGGGTGCATTCTGCAAAATGTGTTCTCCAATAACCCTTTTGTTTTCTTCTGCCGTATTAACTACTATATCAATTGAAAATGTCGGCGCGCCGACATTTTCGTTTCGGGAAAGAGCCACAACAAATCAGCAAATCGCAGATCGCGGTGCAGCTCTTTCTCCCGACTGTCAACTGTTAACTGGCGACTGTGCACTGCTTTTCCCCCGTAACTCCAATCATTCCCGCACTTACGAGTCACATTCCCGTAAGTCCAATTATTCCCGCACTTACGCAGAACATAGGGGGTGGGGGTAGGTCACTCAATGGTAACGTATCTAAAATATGTCGGCGCGCCGACATTCTCAGCGCGGCCCGCCTCAGAATGCGGCCACTACATGAGGAAGACGGAAGCGGGCACGATGTATCGTGCCCCTACAGAGGAAGGAGGAACCCAAGAACCGGTCTGAAGACCGGCCACTACAAACCCAAGAGAAAGGCGCCCGCCTCAGCCCTTCGCAGAGCTCAGGGTAAAAAGGCGGCCACTACAGAACGAGCGGAGGGTGCCGCTCAGGCGGGGATGGATTTTTCGAGGCGGCGGGCGAGCTTCTGGTGCTCTTCGCGGAGTTCAGCGGGGAGACGCGGGCCGAATTTGGCGAAGAATTCGCGGCTGTCGGCGAGGTCGTACTCCCAATCATCGGCGTCTATGCGGAACAGTTCGTTCAACGCTTTGCGTGGGATTTGCAATCCATCCAGCGTCAGAGCGGTTTTTTTCGGGACATAGCCAATCTCGGTTTCGCGCGCCTCGCCGCGTCCCTCGACGCGCTCCAGAATCCACTTCAGCACGCGCACATTTTCCCCAAAACCGGGCCACAGGAATTTGCCGTCAGCGCCCCGGCGGAACCAGTTCACATGGAAAATCTTGGGCGGCTTGGGGATGCGTTTCCCCATCTCCAGCCAGTGGCGGAAATAATCGGCCATGTTGTAGCCGCAGAAGGGCAGCATCGCCATGGGGTCGCGCCGCGTGATGCCCACATTGCCCGTGGTGGCCGCGGTTGTTTCCGAAGCCATCGTTGCACCGACGAAGACGCCATGCTGCCAATCGAAGGACTCATACACCAGCGGAGCCACGCGAGCGCGCCGGCCGCCAAAAATAATAGCCGAGATGGGTATGCCCTCGGGCGCTTCCCAGTGGGGAGAAATGCAGGGGGCTTGCCGCGTGGGCACGGTATAGCGGGCGTTGGGATGGGCCGCGGGTCCCTTCGAGAGGTCCCACTTCTCGCCGCGCCACGTCACCAACCCTTCCGGGGGATCGCCGCCGATGCCTTCCCACCACGGCTCGTCTTCCGCGGTCACGCCCACGTTGGTGAAAATGGAGTTGCGGTTCAGCGCCTGCATCACGTTGGGATTCGTTTGCATCCCCGTGCCGGGCGCGACGCCGAAGAATCCCGCTTCCGGATTGATGGCGTGGAGATAGCCGTCGGCGCCGATTTGCATCCAAGCGATGTCGTCGCCGACTGTCCACACTTTGTAGCCCTGGTCTTCCAGCGCGGAGACCATCATGGCCAGGTTCGTCTTGCCGCAAGCGCTGGGAAACGCCGCAGCCATATAGGTGACTTTTCCGCCGGGCGCTTCGAGGCCGAGGATGAGCATGTGTTCGGCCATCCAGCCCTGTTGCCGCGCCAGGTAGCTGGCGATGCGCAGCGCAAAACACTTCTTGCCCAGCAGCGCGTTCCCGCCATAGCCCGAACCGACGCTCCAGATCAATCGCTCGTCGGGAAAGTGCACGATGTAGCGGCGCAGCGGGTCCAGATCGCCCAGCGAGTGCAGGCCGGGCACAAAATCCGCGGAATTTCCCAAGCGGTCGGTGGCCACTTTCCCGATGCGCGACATGATGCGCATGTTGGCCACAACGTAGGGGCTGTCCGTCACTTCCACGCCCACCTTGCTGATGGGCGAATTCGCGGGGCCCATGATGTAGGGCACCACGTACATGGTGCGCCCGCGCATGGCCCCGTCCAGCAGCGCTCCTACCCTGCTCTTGGCCGCGCCGGGCTCCATCCAGTTATTCGTCGGGCCCACATCGTCCTTGTCGGGAGTGCAGATGAACGTCAGGTGCTCCGTGCGGGCCACGTCGCTGGAGTGGCTGCGGTGGAGGTAGCAATGGGGATAGGTTTTTTCGTTAAGCCGGAAGGAATCCGCATGCTTCAACATTTCGTGCAGGATGACCTTGTTTTCCGCTTCGGAGCCGTCGCAGAAAACGACTTTATCCGGCTTGGTCAACCGGGCCGCTTGGTCAACCCAGGTTTCCATTGGCGTGCCCACATTCAACCCCCGAAAATTAAGTGCGGCGCATTCGATAAAGAATCGAAGCGCCGAAACCAACCGGCTCCGATGCCAGGAGGAGCGTCCTAGAGAGGCAGGGTGGTGCAAGTCCGTCTCGTGTTCGCACAGTGTATGTTACCCCCGAGCCCCGCGCAAGTTCGGCTGCCTTATGGCCATCTGCGCCTTTACTTATGCGGCCATTTCACGCACGGCTGAGGTTGCCGGTGCAACGGGCTTGTCGGCGGCGCGGGACGCCGCGCACGCGGTGGTATGATTTCGCCATGTACGCTCAGAAATTTCGCGTGGAGGTTCTGATTCGCGGGAAACGCCAGCCCTGCCCGCTTGAATGGCTCGATCAATTCTGCATGCGCAATTTCACCAATTCACCGGATTTCGACGATACCCTGCCGGTCGCCGACGGCCGCCTGGAAGCGAGCTTCCGGCTCACGCCTGAGCGCTTTGCCGAGGGCCTCGGCGCCTGGCTCACGCAGCGAGGCAAGGGCGAAGGCCAGCCGGTGGTGGTGGAAGTTACTCGCGCGTGAGCGGCGATGCGGTGGCCACTTTCCGGGGAAGCTTCCCGCGAGTGATTTATCTTTGTGGTGGAACTTATCAGGGAGGAAATTGTAGGAGCAGTTTTTCGCCAGCTATTTCCCGGTCACGATGCGCTTGCCCTCAATCGCGGCGCGAATTGCGGACAGGGCGCGCAGCGCCGCTTCTTCCCCTGCACGCACCAATTCCATTGTTTTGGTGAAGTCATCCCAGGCATAGGGCGAGACGTCCGGTTCGATGATCACATCGGCGTGCTGCCGCCACTCCAGGTCGGCATGTTTCTGAATGATGGTGAACGACCGGCTGAGCACGTCCGTGAAGGTGCGAGGGCTTTCGATGGTTTTGGATTCCAGGTAAACGGCGATCACCAACTCCGCGCCCAGAAGCAGGACACCTTCAATGGGCACCAGCGCCGTCAAGAAACCGTCCACCAGCGTGCGGCCTTCGTGTTGGATGGGCACAAACAAGCCGGGGTAGGCGCAGGAAGCACGCAAGGCAGGGACAATGGGCCCGCTATGGTAATACACCGCCAAGCCTTCATTGATGTCGGTTGCGGCGATGGCCAGCGGTTTCTGCAGGTCTTCAAATTTTTTCACCGGCGTCAATCGTGCAAGATATTGTTCCAGGCGCTGATTCGTGGCCAGCCCCAGCCAGGATGGCATCCACCTGCCGAAATCGCTGAACTTTGTTTCCCGCGCCAGTTCCTCCATGGCTTCGAGCGGCGTGCCGGCGCAATATCCCGCGGCGATCAGCGCGCCCACGCTGGTGCCGGAAACGACGTCGATGGGAATGGCCGCTTCGCGAAAAACGCGCAGCACTCCAATGTGCGCGATGCCGCGCGCAAAACCGCCCGCCAGCGCCAACCCCACACGCGGGCGCCGCGTCCCCGGCGGAGTGCCTCCGTAAGCAAACGCGCGAAACACCTCTTTCGCCAGCTCGCGGAAGCTTGCGGTTTTCCCGGGTACTGCTTTGCTCATATGCCTGTCATTCTATGTCGTCCGGGTCTTACCAAACAGGTGTTTGACCAGCGCATGCTGGTTTTGTAACCTGTTTTGCCGTACCAATCACGTTCCACAAGGCTTGCGTATGACTCACCGAATTCAGAAAGCCGCTGTTCTCGGCGCCGGCACCATGGGCGCGCGCATCGCCGCGCATTTTGCCAACGCTGGCCTCCCCTGTCTTCTCCTGGACATCGTTCCAAAGGACGCCGCTCCCGCCGATCGCAACAAAATCGTGCTTGGCGGCCTGGAAGCCGCGAAAAAATCACGCCCGGCGGCTTTCTTTACGCCCGCGCTGGCCAGCAAAATCGCTGTCGGCAATTTTGAGGACGATCTGCCGCGCATCGCCGAAGCCGACTGGATCATCGAAGTGGTGGCGGAGAATCTGGAGATCAAGCGCGGCCTGCTGGCCAAGGTTGCGCAATATC
>Ga0326728_10024865_pt1 | contig 10792 bp, 8 predicted proteins | sample MB3enrmetagenome_FD_207602 | JGI IMG/M metagenome (GOLD analysis project Ga0326728, IMG submission 207602) | Lab enriched peat soil microbial communities from McLean, Ithaca, NY, United States - MB31MN | ecosystem: Environmental > Terrestrial > Soil > Wetlands > Peat | place: USA: New York...
AGCCGATCCGGCAAACCCTCCTGCGCCTCCAGGTCCTGCGCGACAGTTGGGCCGAGATGCTCCGCCATGGCCCCGTCTGCGACCGCCAGCCCGCCGGCCTGCCCGTGGCCGACCGCCACGCCCCCTCCACCTTCCGGGCGGTGGCCGCCTGATCCATGACCCCGCCAGAGAATACCGCCCGCCTCTTGCAACAATGGCTGCAGATGACTCGGGCCGAGTCCCGGGCCATCCAGACCGCCGCGTGGCCCAAACTCCGCGAAATTCAGTCCGGCAAGGCTGCTCTCCGCCCCGCCCTGGACCAGGCCTTTGGCCAATGGAAATCCAGCCGGCCATCCGTTCCGGCTTCCGCCTCCGCCGAAAACCCCTTCCGCGCACAAGTCGCCCAGCTCATCGCCCTGGAAGCGCACAACGCCCAAATCCTGGCCGGCCGCCGGGAAAAAGCGCGCGCGCAGCTCCTCCCTCTCGAGCGCGCGGCCCAGAATCTGCGCAACCTCCGGCGCTCCTACGCCCCGCCTCCCCCGCCCGCCGCCTGCAACTCCTATTCTTGACAGACAGGAAATTAAAGTGTTTTTCCTTTGTGCCGATATATCACAAAGGCAAGTGAATTAGAATCAAACAATATGAAGAAGAATCTATTCAACCAAATGAGCCGGGTTTTGTTCGCGGCGGCGATGGCCATGCAAATTATCAACGCCGAGGCCGCCTCGACGCCACCGACGATTACGACCCAACCCGTAGGCGCGACCGAGGCCACCGGCACGGCCTACACGTTCCATGTCATAGCCACCAGCTCGAATCTGAACTACCAATGGTACACCAATGGTCTGCCCGAGAGCGGGGCCACAAGCAGTAACCTGGTGATTTCGGCCGTGGCGAAATCCGACGCCGGGAGCTACTCGGTCATTGTGACCAACGACGGGGGAAGTGTCACCAGCAGCGTGGTGGTTTTGGTCGTCCAGGACCCGCCGGTGGTGACCAACATGACCGGAACAACGACCAACATCATCGCGGTGGGACAGGGAGTTTCCATGACGGTGCAATGCACCGGCGATGGCCTGGGCTTTGTCTGGAAGAAGGGCACCACCGTGCTGACAGGCGCCACCAGTCCAGCGCCCTCTAATTCGATTTATTCTATCAGCAGTGTTGCGTCCACCGACGCGGGCACCTACACCTGCACTGTCACCAACGCCACCACCGCCACCGCCACCGCCACCTTCCAATTGATTGCCGTGTCAGCGCCGGCCATCACGACCCAGCCGGTGGGCAAGGGCCTGGCTTTGGGATCCAATTACACTATGAGCGTGACCGCCAGCGGCACTTATCTGCACTATTTCTGGACCCAGAACGCGACCAACACGGTGGGCGGCGACACCAACAAGTTGACCCTTACCGGGGCCGCCTACACCAACGCCGGCACCTACAGCGTGCTGGTCAGCAACCTGACGGCCACGGTCGCCAGTTCCAACGCGGTCATCACCGTGCAAGCGCTGCCAGTGATCACGGCCCAGCCGACCGCGACCAACATCGCCGCGACCAACACCTCGCTGACCTTGAGCGTGACGGCGACGGGCGACGGCCTCCATTATCAGTGGCATAAGGGGACAGCGGCCATCAGCGCAGCCACCAACAACACTTTGGTCTTTAGCAGCCTGGCCCCCTCCAACGCCGGGACCTATTCGGTGACCATCACCAATTTTGCCAGCAGCGTGACCAGCAGCAACGCGCTGGTGATCCCCGCGGTCGGGCCGGCCATCACCACCCAGCCTGTGGGCAAGGGCGTGGCTTTGGGATCCAATTACACCCTGAGTGTGACCGCCAGCGGCGGCTACCTGCACTATTTCTGGACGCAGAACGCGACCAACGCCGTGGGCAGCGACACCAACAAGTTGACCATCACCGCGGCCGCCTACACCAACGCCGGCACGTACAGCGTGCTGGTCAGCAACCTGACGGGCACGGTCACCAGTTCCAATGCCATCATCACCGTGCAGGTGCCGCCGGCCATCACCACGCAGCCAGCCAGCTCGACCAACCAGCAGGGTGGAACCATCGCGCTTTCCGTCGTGGCTACCGGCGACAGCTTGAGTTACCTCTGGACCAAGGATGGCAAAACGGTCACGAACGGCACCAAGATCACGGTATCAACAACGAACACGCTGACGATCACCAACGCCAGGATTGCAGATGGAGGCAAATACCAGGTCACGGTCAGCAACACCGTATCGTCCGTCCAGAGCAGCAATGCGACGGTGGTGGTGGTGGCGCCGCCCACGCTGACGGTGGCCGCCCCAAGAGTCTCGGTGTTGCAAAGCGCGTCGGCCACGCTCGCCGTGACCGCCACGGGAACCGGACCGATCAGCTACCAGTGGAATTTCGAAGGAACCAACAACATTGCTAACGCCACCAACAACACCTATACGATCACCAACATGGCCAGCAGCAACGCCGGCTCTTATCAGCTCACCGCCACCAACTTTGGGGGCAGTACGGTCACTAACATTATCGTGACGTATGTTGCGGATACCAATCCTCCCGTCGTCACTCTCACCGGAGCCGGAGCGACGTTCACTAACGCAACGCTGCTGGTGACAGGCAAAGCGACGGACAATGTGGCCGTCTCGAACGTCGTGTTCTCGCTGGACTCCGGGGTCACCTTCTCCAACGCCGTGACGACCAACCATTGGACCAACTTCGTCATTACCAACACCTTGACCAACGTAGGCACCAACACCTTGATTGTCAAAGCGGTTGATGTCAATGGAAACTGGACGGTGCCGTCCACCAACCACCCGGTTTACGCTCCACTTTATACGGTGGCGGTCACCATTTCCGGGACCGGCACGGTCTCCAGCAACTGGACCGGGAAGGTGCAATGGGGCAAGAGCTACAGCGCCACCGCTCAGCCTGGAAGGAATTACGTTCTGGTGGGATGGAGCGGCGATCTCACGACCAACGGGGCGACCGTCACGTTCAGCCCGACCAACAACCTGTCGCTGACGGCCACATTCACCACCAACCTGTTCCTAGGATTCGGCGGCACCTACAATGGGTTGTTCAGCGGCACCAATGGCGGAACCAACCTGGCGCAAAGCGGTGGTTACCTGACGATGACCGTCACGACCAACCAAACCTATACCGGCAAGATCTATGTGCAGGGCATGACCACGCCGTTGAGCGGCTCGTTTAATACCGATGGGACGTTGCACGCGACCAATTCGGTGACCAACGGACCCGTTCTGGCCTTGAACTTGAGCCTGGACTTCGCGAACAAGATGCTGGTGGGAACGATTTCAAATGCCCACTGGATGTCCACGAATCTGCAAGCCGATTTGGCCGTGTTCAGCACCAACAACCCAACCACCAACGCGGGGACCTACACGCTGGTCTTCGGGACCGAGGCGGGCCAGGGCCTGGGTCAAGGATATGCCAGCGGCACCGTGGTGGTCGCAACCAATGGCGCGATCACGTTCACCGGGGTGGCGGCCGACGACACGGCTCTGAGCCAGGGCACGACCCTTTCTGGAGACGGTTACTGGCCGCTTTACGTCGGTTTGTATCCGGCCAGCACCGGGGCCAAGGCCAATCAAGGCCTGGTCATGGGCTGGCTCCTGTTTACCAACGGGCTGCCGATCAATACCGTGGACTGGGTTGTTCCGACAAATGGCTTGGCGGACAGCTCGACCGCCATTGAAAGCTCCGTGTTCACCAGCCCGGCCAAGGGCGTCAACCGGGTGCTCACCAACAAAACCGCAACCATCACGTTCACGGGCGCCGGTCTGACCAATTCCTTCTCCGAAATCATGACCATATCCGATGCCGGGACCGTGGCAACCGATGGCCAGGCCACGATTGCCATCTCAACCAGCGGCATCATCTCCGGCAAAATGGTGGACCCAGCCACCGGCACCGCCAGCAAGATCTACGGCATCGTGCTGCAACATGACGCCACATGTCTGGGCAAGGGCAGCATCGCCGGTCCGTCCGGCAACATCGGCAACTTTGTGATCACGGGCTATCCGTAAGGCCCCGCAACCCTCGCCACAGCGCTGTCGGCTCCCCCACATCACCGACAGCGCCTTGGCGCTGTACCACGCAAGACCCCGCGTCAACAACCGGCCCATTTAGGCGCGTCCGCCCTGCCGGCCACTCATCGGTTCTCATCATTCCCCTGCGTTTGGATGGAAGCCGCGCGGGCTTCCGCTTGTTTCCGCCGCCAGACCACGAAGGCGACGCAGCCGGTCCAGGTCGGAATCAGGTCAAGGCCGGGCACCGCTTCCAAGAGGAAGGAGGGCAACAGCGCCCAGTGGAATCCAAGCAAAGCGCTGGTGATGACCATGACCACCAAGTCCAGCGCCACGTCTGCCACCTCGCCCGGCATGGCCAATATGCCGGTGGCGGAAACCGCGTTGATGGGGAACTGAAGCACGTCCGCGATGACGGAGACAGCAAACGCCAGGAGGATGCGAGTTCTGGTCATTTTGGGCATTTTCACAGCGCGGCGCAAGATCATCAATTGCGGGTTCGTTTTACCACGGATTGAGCGGATGGCACGGAGAAAAGGCACTGCGTCCGTGATGGCGCATCAGGATAAATCGCTTGTCGCATATTTGGGAGAGATCGGGTATCTCTTCTCCTGAGTATGACATTACGATGGCTCTTTTCCGCCACGGTGCGGCAAACGTCCGACCTGTGCGGGCATGTGCGCAGGCTGCGCGATGCCCAGCGCGACGTGCTTTCTCCGCCGGCCCTCCAGGCGATGGACGCCGCCTTGCGCCAAACCAAAGCGGCCCTGGCGGCCAACGCGGACAACGCCACGCTCGCCAAAAGCGCCGCCGATTTGGAAAAGACGGCCAACAAGTGGCTTCGGCCTTATCCCCATGCGGAATGGCGCGAGAACATCGAAGTCTTTCTCGTCGCCATCGTCGTGGCCATGGCCATCCGCACTTTTTTCCTGCAACCGTTCAAAATCCCGACCAGTTCCATGCAGCCGACTTTGTTTGGCGTGACGGTGGAGCCGCTCTACGATCCGGGTTTTCAAATGCCGGGGCTTTTCACCCGCATTTATCGCGTGGCCGTGCAGGGGGCCATTTACCACCAAGTCATCGCTCCGCAGGATGGGGAGGTGGCCGACATCGGACCCCCGGAGACTTTTCTGCGCTTTTTTCACAAGCAAACGGTCACCGTCCGCTACCAGGACGGCTCCCTGTCGCCGATCACCGTTTGGTTTGCGCCCAATCCCGCCGACGATAATGATCGCACCTTCCAGCAGCGCACTGGATTGGCCGAACATACGAGGTTTCGCAAAGGGGAACCGATCCTCCGCTTTGTGGAAACGACCGGCGACCATTTGTTCGTGGACCGCCTGACCTACAATTTCCGCCGGCCTGGACGCGGGGAGATCATTGTCTTCCAAACCAAGGGGATTGTGGGGCTGGATCAAAGCCAGTTCTACATCAAGCGGCTGGTCGGTTTGCCCGGGGAAACGGTCAGCATCGGCGAAGACCGTCACGCCGCCATCAATGGCCGGCGTCTGGAAAATACGACGCCCCATTTTGCCAACGTTTATTCCTTTGAGCCTTCCCTGCCTGCGGTCGTGGTCACCAACGCGGCCGGCCATGCCAAAGTCTATCCCTTTGACCCGAAAATCCCCGCCCGCGATCACCATTTGCTCAAGGACCAATTCTACAGCGGCCATGTTCTGCTGCCGGACAGCCGGCTCCTGTTACAGAAGGAGAGCGACACCCTGGTCGTGGCGGACAAGCATTACCTGGTTTTTGGCGACAACACCGCCACCAGCCTTGATTCGCGCTTCTGGGGTTTTGTTCCCCAGGAAAATATTATTGGCAGGTCGTTCTTCATCTATTGGCCGATCTGCAGCCTGGTCCCTCCGCCCAACCAAAGCCGTTTTGGCTGGGGCCAGCGATAATTCCACGTTTTACAGTTGTGTTCTGTGGCGCTGTCCGCAACTCTTAGGCCAGTTCAACCGTGTGCCTTGTGCAAGCTGATCTTCAAAAGCCAGAGTCCATCCCGGGCGGCGCCGTCGCGGCCCTTCCCCTGCCCGCCGCCGCGCCGCGGAGCTGGCTGGAAGGCGGGCTGGCGCTGTTGAGCCCGTCCGGCCGCATCCTGGAGATCAACGAGCCGTTCTCCAGTTGGCTCGAAAAAACCCCCGCCGATCTCATCGGCCAATCCTTTTGGGAGACTCTCGCCGCGCTCTCCCCCGAGTGGAGCCAGGCGCTGGACGGGATGGGCCGCCGCGACCGGGGCTTCGACCGGCTGGAACTTCAATTGTCCTCCAGCGCCGGCCTCCCGGCCCATTGGTTCCTGCTCGAAATTGTGCGCGGCCCGGAATCCTGGTTCGTGCGCTTGAACTCCGCTCTCCCGCCCCTGAGCGAACTGGAGGAAGCCGCCTGGGACGAGCATCTCCATAACACTGCCGCCCGCCGCGAGATGTTCATGCGCCTGCTCCGCGCCGAAGCGCGCCTGGAGGGCATGACCCGCCGCTGGCCATGCGTCATGTTCAGCCAGCGGCCCGATTTCGGCGTGCAATTTGCCAGCCCGAACATTGAGGAACTGACCGGCATTTCCCCGCAAGCCTGGACCGTCCGGCCCCAGCTTTTCTGGCAGTTGGTCCATGAGGCCGATGCGGCGGAATTGCAGCAGCAATGCAAACGCGCCGTCCAAACCGGCCAGGCTGTCACCAATACTTATCGCATCCGCCACGCCCTCACCGGGCGCGTCGCCTACATTCTGGAAGGCCGCCAGCCGGCCGTCAGCCGCAACGGTTTGTTGCTCGGTTTTGAAGTCGTCTGGCTGGATGTCACCCGCCAGACCATCGCGGAAAGACGCCTTTCCGCCGCCGCCTGGAAGGAAACCCTGGCGGTCCTGACCCTGGGCATGGCCCATGACTTCACCAACATCATCGCCGGAATCCATTCCTTGAGCGAACAGTTCCTCGCTCAGGCCAGCGAGGAACATCCCTTCCACGAAGGCCTGGCGCTGATCAAGAAAAACTCCCTCCAGGCCAGCCAGTTGGTCCAGCGCATGGTCAATCTCCACCTCGGCCAAACCGGCGAGCGCAATTATCACAACCTCAACCACATCACCACCGACCTGGTCGAATTGATCCGCAATACCCTGCCCCGCCGCATCCAGGTGGATGCCGACCTGGCCCCGGTTTCCCTGCCCGTCCATCTTGATGTCGTGGAATTTCGCCAGGTCGTCATCAATTTGCTCCTCAACGCCGCCGATGCCATGCCCAAAGGCGGCCTCCTCACCCTTTCCACCTCCCGCCACGAAACCATGCCGGCGGTGGACAACCTGAAAGGCGTCGCGCCCCGGCTGCCCTGCGTTTGCCTCACTATTGAAGACACCGGCTGCGGCATCAAACAGCGCCATCTGGCCTCCATCTTCGATCCCTTTTTCACGACCAAGTCCAAGGGATCGGGCCTGGGCCTCTACAATGCCCGCCTCGCGGTGGAAAAACAGCAGGGCGCCATCTCCGTCAAATCCACCGAAGGCGTCGGCGCCACCTTCCAAATCTGGCTCCCGGAAGCCGACTTGTCCGAGCCTCAGCCCGAATTGGCCCTGCTGCCGGGCCACACCCGCCACAGCCTCCTCCTTCTCGGCCAGACCGGAGAAATGCGGGACAAGACCGCCGAGCTGCTTCGTTCCCACAATTTCCATGTCGTTGCCGCCGAAGCCTCCGAAAACTTGCGCGATTTGCTCCAATCCTGCGATTACCAATTTGCCGGCGTCCTCCTCTTCGCCGAGCCGAACGATCCGGGCCTCCGTTCCCTCCTCGACGAAGTGCGCCAGCAAAACAAGAACATCAAAGTCGCCCTCAAACTGGCTGGCTGCAACCAGGACGACCTCCAGACCCAGTTCCTCAGCAAAATTGACCTGGTGCTTGCGCCGGATTTGTCCGAAGCCGATTTTCTCGCCCGCATCACTTCCTTCTTCGATCAGCGCCCCTGATCTTTGTCTATGTCGCAGGACACCCCGCCCCCCAGCCAGCCCGCCCACCCCATCCTCATCGTGGACGACGAAGAGATCGTCCTGGTCGCCTTGCGCGACACTCTGACACGCGAGGGGTATCATGTCGTCGCCTCCCCTCATGCCATCCACGCCTTGACCGTTCTCAAGGACCAGCAGTTTTCCGTCGTCCTCAGCGACCAGCAAATGCCGCTGATTTCCGGGTTGGAATTCCTCACCCAGGTGCGCGAGATTCAACCCAACGCCACCCGCATCCTCATCACCGCCGTGCTCAGCCTCAGCACCGTCATTGATGCCATCAACAAAGGCGAAATCTACCGCTTTATCGTCAAACCCTGGCTCCGCGAAGAATTGCTCGCCACCGTCCGCACGGCGGTGCAGCGCTTCGAATTGATTTCCAACAACGCCCGCCTCCAGGCCGACACCCAGGCCATGAACGCGCGCCTGACCGAGCTGAACCAGCAATTGGAAACCCAGGTCGCCCAGGTCGCCCGGCAGAACACCCAACTCCACCAACTCCTGGCCGAGCAGGACGAAAACCTCCGCCAATCCGTCGAACTTTGCGTGCAGACGATGCAGACCTTCTATCCCACGCTCGGCAACCGCGCCCGGCGCGTCCAGGCCCTGTGCCGTTCCATGGGCCAATGGGCCGAACTCTCCCCCGCCCAGCAGCAAATCCTGGAAATCAGCGCCGCCATCCACGACATCGGCCTCATCGGCCTGCCCCGCCAACTCATCAAGCGCTGGGAAGAAACTCCCCAAAACCTCAACGAAGCCGAGCGCGCCCTGGTGCGGCACCATCCCATTCTGGGCCAGGAACTGGCCGGCTTTGTCCACCGCCTCCAGAGCGTCGGCTCCGTCATCCGTTCCCATCACGAGCATTTTGACGGCAGCGGCTATCCGGATGGCTTAAAAGGCCCCGCCATCCCCTGGCTTTCCCGTCTCCTGGCGGTGGCCGTGGCCTTCGCCGAGAGCCGGCTCGACTCCAAGTCCGCCGCCGAACTCATCAGCCAGGGCAGCGGCTCGGCCTTCGATCCCGAGGCCGTGCGTCTGTTTCAACGCGCCGCCCCCAAGGCGGTGGTGCCCGGAAAACAGCGCGAAGTCATGCTCTCGGAACTGGCCCCCGGCATGGTTCTCGCCCAGGGAATCTACAGCGAAAACGGCGTCCTCCTCATCCCCGACGGCCAGCGCCTGACCAGCACCTACATTGACAAGCTCCTCAACTACAACCGCATCAACCCCATCGCCCAATCCCTGCTGGTTTATTGTTGATCGCGTGATGCGGACGGATGGCTGTCCGTCCAGTGGGGTGCATTCAGATTTTTGGGTTCCCCTCTTAATCTTGCTCCTAATCTTAATCTTAATCTCATCGCCCTCCTGCATTCGGATTAAGAGCAAGATTAAGATTACGATTAAGAAAGAACACCCAAAAATCTGAAATGCACTCCCTCCAATGAATCGCCTTGAAATCAGCATGGCAAGATGTCAAAATGGGAATATGAAGCAATTCACTGCGATCATCCATCAAGGGGAGCCGAACGAGGGCGGTTTCTGGGCCACCTGCCTGGAAGTCCCCGGGGCCAATGGACAGGGTGAAACCAAGGATGAATGTCTGCGCGACCTTGCCCAAGCGGTTCAACTCCTGCTGGACACCGGGCGGGAAGAAGCCTTCCGCCTCGACCCGCGGGCAGAGACGGCCGAGCTTTTGCTGGCATGAAACGCCGGGCCTTGCTCGGCCATCTCCAGGAACACGGCTGTGTGCCGGTGCGGGAGGGTGGCAGCCATTCGATTTGGAGCAACCTGCAAACCGGCCGCAAGGAATCCATTCCCCGTCACAACGAAATCAAGAAACACTTGGCGCGTTCCATCTGCCGCAACCTTTCCATTCCACTCCCGCCTGGCGATTAGCGGACGTAGAAAAGGGGTCACCCATTAGGGCGGGTGTCCCACATAATCGCATATCTGCGTCAGGCGCGCTCAAACACGGGAAACAACTCGTCCTTGACCCGGCCAAGAATCAGCGGGTGCAACCGCGAACAGAAATCCACCTTGCGTCCGATGATGGCCGCCAGATCCTCGCCATGCTCATTTGTACCGATACACCTTGACGCGCTGGATGGCGCGTTCGGCGAACGATAGATGCGGTTGCGCATAAAGCCGCACGCCGAAGCCCGACTGGCCTTCCGCCACGGCGTTGGCCAGGTCTTTGCGCAAGGTCGAGTCGTCGCCGGCCAGATACCGCGTGACCATCCATTTGCCTTTCTCAAAGCGGCCCGCCGCCTGCTCGGCCAGCCCAACGAACTCCGGCCCCGGCGGGTCGGGTGAAAAGGTGATCTGCGCGTTGTCGCCCGCCATGAGGAACTCGTCCGGGCCTGTCGCCATGAAAATGCCGTAGCCGATAGGGACATCGGAGGCGGTGGTCCGGCCCCAGCCCGCGAGGGACACGTTGAGGGTGTATCCGCCCAGCTTGACCTGCGTGTTCGGGTTCTCCCGGTTGAGCCACACGCCGGCGATGGTGCCCTGGGCCTGATGCTCCAGCACCAGCGGGGCGAGTTGCGCCAGCGTCGCGTAGGCGGCCGGGAGGGGAAGGTTGCTGACATCGGCGGGCGCCACCGACCCGGCCTCGCCCGCCCGGAAGGCCGTCAGCCGCTGCAACTCGCCGATGCCCATGGACGAATAGCCGACCGCCTTGTACTGGCCGATGGCGTAGAACGCATTCGCCGCTCCGTGAATGTCTCCGGCGCACTCGGGAATGAACAGGGTGTTGCCGGAGCGGCTGAAGCGCGCGGCCAGCTCGGCG
>Ga0326728_10024866_pt1 | contig 10792 bp, 8 predicted proteins | sample MB3enrmetagenome_FD_207602 | JGI IMG/M metagenome (GOLD analysis project Ga0326728, IMG submission 207602) | Lab enriched peat soil microbial communities from McLean, Ithaca, NY, United States - MB31MN | ecosystem: Environmental > Terrestrial > Soil > Wetlands > Peat | place: USA: New York...
AAGATCTGCCGGAAAGTCTGTCGGCTGACTCCCAGCTTCTGCGCCGCTCTGGTTGGCCCGATCGCCCCACCGCCGCTGCCAGGTAGCCCTGAACCGGTACCAGCAATCCCGGAACACCCGTCCGCTCACGACGACTCCCCAGCCGGGCACCACCTGGAAGCCGCGAGGTCGAATCGGGTCCAGGTTGTGGTCGTTCTACCGGCAACGGAACGGGTCAGCTCAGCATGCGTCCTCGCGGAACTGATCCGGAGTCATTAGGCTCGCATCTCGGTGTCGCTGATCCGGGTCGTCCTGGCGGAGGACAACGCATTGTTGCGGGAGGGAATCTCGCGGCTGATCGAGGCTCAAGGCGACCTCGAGCTTGTCGGTGTCGCCGCCGACCTTCCCGGATTGTTGGAGATCGTCGCCAAGCACGAGCCCGACGTCGTGGTGACAGACATACGCATGCCCCCGACCGGCACCGACGAAGGCATCCAGGCCGCAGCATGGCTGCGCGAGCACCAGCCGACGGTGGGTGTCGTCGTCCTCAGCCAGTACACGGCTCCGGCCTACGCGCTGGCCCTCCTGCAAGAGGGCTCGGCCGGCCGCGGCTACCTGTTGAAGGAGCGGGTCGCCGGAGCGAACGAGCTGGCCCAAGCCATCAGGGTGGTGGCCGGCGGCGGGTCTGTCATCGACCCTCTCGTAGTGGACGAACTGGTCCGGGCCAGGGCCAGCCGGCGCAAGTCGGACCTCGAATGGCTGACTCCGAGGGAGTCCGAGATCCTGGCCGAGATGGCCCAGGGCAAATCGAACGGTGCCATCGCGGACACACTGGGCGTCTCGGAGCGGGCGGTCGAGAAGCACTCGAACGCGATCTTCTCCAAGCTCGGCCTCTCCGAGGAGCGAGATGTCAATCGCCGCGTGAAGGCGGTGCTCGTCTACCTGAGCGCGCAATCGGGAGGCTAGCTACACCGAGACTTCGGGTGGCACCTCCCGAGTCTTCTGATGCCGCCCATGGGAGAATGGACTCCTGATGAACAACCCCCTCTCTGTCATCGTCGTCGACGACCAGGCGCCATTCCGCCTGGCCGCGCGCGCTGTCCTGCGCCGCACGGAGGGCTTCGAACTGGTCGGCGAGGCCGCCAACGGTCTCGAGGCGATCTCGCTTGCGGACGCCTTGCACCCGGATCTCGTGTTGATGGACATCAACATGCCCGAGATGGGGGGCTTGGAGGCGACTCGACGCATCGTGGCCGGACATCCCACCACTGTCGTGTTCCTGTGCTCGACCTACGACGTGAACGACCTGCCCGAAGACGCCAGGACCAGCGGCGCCCGGGCCTACATGCACAAAGAGCAGTTCGGCTCGAAGACCCTTCGCCGGCTCTGGGACGAGCGCGACTCCAACGACTTCGCCACCTGAGCCGCTGATCAGTTGAGCGGCACGGAACCCCGGATCGAGGTACCGCGGCCGCGTTCGGATTCCCAGCGCACCGCGCCGCCGATCGCACCCAGGCGGTCCATCATGTTGACGAAGCCGTGCCCGTGCTGGGCCGCACGCACGTCGAAGCCCGGGCCGTCGTCGGTAACCGAGAACAGCAACCCTCCCGACTCCTCCCAGATGCGTACCGTGACATGCGCTTCCGGCGCGTGCTTGCCGGCGTTCTGAAGCGCCTCTAGACAGCAGAAGTAGACGGCGGCTTCGATGTCGCCGTCGTAGCGGCCGATCCCTTCGGTCGAAAGCTCGACGTCGAGCGGGCTCCGGCTGACCACTGGGCGAAGTGCCCCGGCTAGGCCGCTGTCGACCAAGAGCGGTGGGTAGATCCCGTGCGCGAGCTCGCGCAGGTCCTGGATCGTGTCCTGGACCGCTGTTCCCAACTCGTCGAGCATTTCGACGGCCGCCTCCGGGTCCTCCAAGACGACGTCCTTGGCCAGGCGCAGGTTGACCGCCAGGGCCACAAGGTGCTGCTGGGCACCATCGTGCAGGTTCCGCTCGACACGGCGCCGCTCTGCATCACCACTGGCCACGATCCGGGCCCTCGACGCGCGCAGTTCGTCGGCTTGGCGTCTGAGCTCGTCGAGCGAAGTCTGCAGGGCGGTGTCCAGCTGGGCGTTGTGAAATGCCAGCCCGACCTGGCGAACCAGTTCGGTGAGAACACGATCGTCCTCCTCGCTGAAGCCGACCGCGCCCTCGCCCCGGGCCACCACGATCGTTCCGAGGAGCTCGCCAGCGTGGCAGATCGGAGCCACCCGGATCGGGCCGGCAGTCCGCCCGTTCAACAACGTGGGCATCCAAACCGAGGCCCACGCGTTGCCCGACACTCCGGCGTGCGTGATCACCGGGCGCTCGCGCCCGGACACGACGAGCGAGCGCGGCCCCAAGTCGGGGACGGACACGGCGAGCTCGAGGACTTCGCCGGTGCCGGTGTAGATCTCCGCAGACTGGAGGGCGAAGGTCTTTCGGAGTGACTCGGCCAACTGCAAGAGCAGCTCGTCCATGGGTATCGCCCGGGTCAGTCGGCTCCCGAAAGTGCGCACCACCTCGTCGGGGGCTTCGCGTGCGCCGTAGACAAAACCAGTCGCCATGCGCGCGAACCGATCCCGGGCGGGGACGTAGCCAACCGCCGCGATGGCAGCGGCCAAGATCGACAAGCCCAGCACTTCGCGGTCTGTCGTCCCTGTCGGGGTCTTGCCGAAACCGCGGACCACGATGAGGTAGATGGCCGACACCACGACGGTGAAGCCGAGAATCGAGAGCAAGTTGACGAGCAGGCGGTCGGCATGCGGGGCAAGGCGCGGGCTGACCCCGCAAAGCAGGCCCAGTGCCGCCAGCACGGTGGCGACAGCGGCGGGGACCGCGATCTGGGCCGGCCACGCCACCAGCAGATTGAGCGTCACGGCGATGAGGATGACCTCGCTCCCCAGCACGGCGCCGACGGCGATCCACTGCATCCGCTGGCGGCCCGTAGCCGGCGCGTCGAGATAACGGGCATGCACTGTGGGAAGCGTGGAGCACACGGCCACCAGCCATCCGAGTGCAGCGGGCCACGGGGCCAGCACATGGGCCGTGGTCGTCAGCGCGACGCCGACCAAGAGAGCCGCCGCATACCAGAGCCCGGCACCCACCTGGCGCGACCTACGCCCGAGCACACCGTCGGGTAGCGACAGGAGGCCGTGGACCGACATGGCCATCGCAAGAAGGGCCGCACCCGTGGCGATTACATGGGGGACGCTGTGCACGCGGTCGGCGTGAGCGAGGGCGAGCCGCGACCCTGCGGCCGACACAGCAGCAACCAGTGCACCAAGGGTCACGAGCCAGCCGAGCCTGGTCGCCCGGGCAAGTGCCGCGATCCCCGCCGTCGCGGTGCAGAGCACAGCGACCCCGATGACCACCGCGAGAGCGCGATGGCCCGCCCGCGGCGACGCGACAAGCGAGACGACCACGAGTGCAACAGTGGCACCGAACACCACCACGCCCGGCAGCAACGTGCGTACCTGGGCGCGCTCGACCGGCGGAGCGCCTGCGGCGGCACCGGTATCGGTGCCGCCGATACCGACGACTGACTCCACCATCACCTGGGTCCTCGCATTCCTAGAGAGTCCCGATCGCGATCACACTCTCAGCCGTGCTCCTACCTGGGTCGTCGTTGCCGACAATTCGCCCGTCGCGCATCTTGAGCACCGTGTCGGCCACGGCAGCCACGTCCGGGTCGTGGGTGACGAGGACGATGGTCTGGCCCCCCGAGTGAAGGCGGCTCAGTAGTTCGATCACTTCCTGGCCCCCGGCGGAGTCGAGGGCGCCGGTCGGCTCGTCGGCCAACAACAGCGTGGGTTCGTTGGCGAGGGCCCTGGCGATTGCCAGACGTTGACGCTGCCCGCCCGACAGCACGCCGGGCATCGCCGAGACCTTGTCGCCGATGCCGAGCAGGTCGAGCAAGTCGCGCGCCCGCGTCTCCGCCGCCTTGCGCTTGCGTCCCGCAATGATGGCCGGCAGGGCGACGTTCTCCAGCACGGTCATCCCCTCCAGCAGGTTGAAGAACTGAAAGACGATACCGATGTGGCGCCGTCGCATGCGCGCGAGCTCATCCTCGGTGCTCCCGGTCACTTCCTCTCCGGCGACCCTGATGCTCCCCTCATCAGGCCCGTCGAGGCCGGCCACGAGGTTCAGCAGTGTCGACTTGCCACAGCCCGAGGGCCCCATCAGGGCGAGAAACGTGCCATGCTCGACTGTGAGGTCGACCCCCCGGAGAGCCCGCACGGGGGCGTTCTCGGCCTCGAAAGTCTTGCGCACACCGTGCACTTCGAGAGCGGGCGTGCGCTTGTCGGCGTGGATGGTGCCGGCAACCCCTGCCGTGTCGGTCATGTTGATCCCCCTTCTCGTTTCATGCCCTAGGCGACGGTTTGGCGATGGCCGTGACCACGTCGCCGCCTGATGACGACTGGCCCGTTGACACGACCTTGTAGGCCACTACCGGAGTGTCGCGTCCCTTTACCAGCTGCTCTCCGAGCGCGACGGTAGCCACCTCGCAGCTGAGCGCGCGGACCGTAGCCTCAGAAAGTACCGTCTCGCCAGCCGCGGCCAGCTGTTGCAGGCGTTGGGACAGGTTTACGGTGTCGCCTACGAGGGTGTACTCGAGGCGCTCCTCCGAACCGAGCAGGGCGGCAGCCGCCTGGCCGGTCGACAGCCCGAGGCCGAGACCGAACGGGGGCAGGTTCTCTTTGATCCAGCGCTCGTTGATCTCGGCTTGACCGGCATGCATCGCGGCCGCGGCGGCGACCGCGCGGTCCGCATGATCGGCTTGGGAGACAGGTGCGCCGAAGACTGCCATCACTGCGTCGCCCACGAACTGCATCACGGTGCCGCCCTCGCCCAGGATGGCCTTGTTCATCGCGGCTCGGTGCGTGTTGAGCTGACCCGCCAGCTGGCTCGGGTCCGCGTGCTCTGCGATGGTTGAGTACGAGCGGATGTCGCTCATCACGACTGTCACCTCCACTCGCTCGGTCTCGCCGATACGTCGTCCCTCCGAGCGCAGCTTTTCCGCCAGGCCCCCGGGCAAAAGGCGCGAGAGCGTCTCTCCCTGCTCCTCGCGGTCCACGATGGCCTGGTGTAAGAGGCGCAGGCGCTGGAGCGCTCCCTGGTTGCCGGCGCTCACCCCCTGGGCCAGCTTCAAGAATACGGCCTCCACCGCAGCGTCCACCGCTTGTGGTGGGAGCCCCCGCGCGGCGGCAATGGCCTTTATCGGCTTTCCCTCTGCCACGAGCGCCAGCAGCGACTCCTCGGACTCGTCGAGCTCGCCGCCGGAGGTGACCGGACGCACGAGGGCTTCGACGATGGCCGGGTCGAGCGCCGTCCCGCCCGTGGCTACCGCCCGGATGGCGTCGACGAGCTGGTTGCCCTCTGCAATGTGGTCCTTTAGCAGGTAGCCGTAGCCGGCCGACCCCTCGGCCAGCAGCGACACCGCGTACTCGGGATCGTCGTATTGCGAGAGGATCACGACACCGGTGCCTGGGAGGCGCTTGCGTACTTCCTTGGCCGCGTCGATGCCTTCGCGGTGGAACGAAGGCGGCATACGGATGTCGGTCACGAGCACGTGGGGCTCGGTCGCACTCGCCCCCGTGACAGTCCCGTCGAAGTCGGAGGCCACGCCGACAACGGAGAGGTCCCGGTGACGTTCGATCAGCGCGCGCACGCCCTCGCGCACGATGAGGTTGTCATCGGCCAGGAAGACATTGATCGTTCTCGCGGGAGTATCGCTCATGCCGCTCATGTCACCCAAGTTGTCGCACAAAGGGAATTGCGACACCAGGGGGCAGGCCCCCTGACATGAGGGGGTGTTAGGACCACCTCCGGCATCTTGGCAACACCCTTCTCCTTGCTCGGCGACAGGCCGAACATGGGCACATGCGATACGAGAGCTGCGTAACCTCGCTTTCATGGATCCCCTCTGAAGCCGTGGTGGGGAGCACCCGCTTGCCCTTTGACGCCGGGGTGGCCCACTACGACCAGCCGCCGCCGGAGGTTCTCGGGGACCTAGACGAGCTGCGGGAAGGGGACCGCTTCCGTTTCGCCAACCATCTCGCGGCCTGGGTAGAGGTGGACAGGGCGGGAAGGATCACCAACGCCGGCTACAGCGGAGGTGGCCAGATCGGCAGCACCACGGTGCGCATCGGCGGCCTGAGCCACGTCTTCCAGGCTGTCGCCCTCCCCGACATCCAGCACAAGCCCGAGCGCGGCGACGGTTGGAGGCGTTTCACGCAAACGGCCGGCGGACGCACCGGGATGCCGGCCCCCCGCCGGGTCCGGCGGGCACCGTTCATCCAGTGGCAGGCCCCGCTCGCCTGGACCACGCTCTCGCTCACCGTGCATGCCGACGGCCGAGCCGAGGGAGCGCTTGTCGGAGCCAGCCGGTTCCCGCGTCACTGGGTCTACGACCACGAGGGCCGTCTCACGAGCAAGTCGGGCCTCATCGACTTCAAGGACTGGTACCGCAAGTCCTTCGGCACCCATACGCCGTGGGGAGATCAGGAGTCCGAGGCCCTTGTCACCGTCGTGGAGTCCGCCCTCGAGCGTTCGTTGTCCACCCAAGTGATGCGAGGGGCGGCCAAACCTAAGATCAAGAAGGTGAAAGCGGGCACCAACCTGATACGCCAGGGTGACCAGAGCTCCGAGGTTTACTTGGTCCTCGACGGTGTGCTGCGCGTCGAGGTCGACGGCAGGCGCCTGGCCGAGTACGGCCCGGGAGCCCTCTTGGGTGAGCGTGCCCACTTGGAGGGCGGGGCCCGGACCTCCTCGCTCGTCGCCGTGACCACCTGCCGTGTGGCCTCGGTCCCCGCCGAGTCACTGGACCGGCCGGCGCTCGAGGAACTGTCCGCCGGGCACCGCCGGGAAGACCTGGGAGCGGGCTGATCGGGTGCGTGCCCATTTCTTGGGTGTCCGAGGCTCGACGCCTGCGCCCGGCGAGGACTTCGTCCGCTACGGCGGGTACACCTCGTGTATCGCGCTCGCCCACGATGGCGATCCCGCGCCGACACTCGTCCTTGACGCCGGCACCGGGATCCGGCGCGTCAGCGCGTTGACGGGTGGGGCTGCCTTCGCCGGCACGGTCCTGCTCACTCATCTCCACTGGGACCACGTCCACGGCCTGCCGTTCTTCACAGCGGGCGACCGCGATGACTCGCGGGTCGACTTGTTCCTGCCCGAGCAGCCCGACGGTGCCGGTGCGGTCGAGGTCCTGGCCCGCGGGATGTCACCGCCGCATTTCCCGATCGGCCCCGAGGGCCTGCGCGGCAGATGGAGCTTCTCCACGCTCGCGCCCGGGGTGCTGCAAGCAGAGGGCTTCAGCATCGAGGCCGGGGAGATCCCGCACAAAGGGGGACGCACTTACGGCTACCGGGTCAGCGACGGGAACTCAGTGCTCACCTACATGCCCGACCACTGCCCCACGGTGCTCGGCGCCGGACCTGATGACTGGGGCGAGTACCACGCCCGGGCGTTACAGCTCGCGGAGGGAGCAGACACCCTCGTCCACGACGCGCAGCTGATGGCCGACGAACTGGTGGCCGCAGCCTTCCTGGGCCATTCCGCGGCCGAGTACGCGGTCGAGCTCGGACTGCGCGCCGGCGCACGACGGGTCGTCTTGTTCCACCACAAGCCGGACCGCACCGACAACGCCCTCGACGAGCTGCCCAAGCGCTTCGGACCCGAGCCTCAGGTCCTCGTCGCAGCGGAGTCTTTGGTGCTCGAGCTATGAGGATCACCCGCGCTGGTAACGCCTGACGCCGCCGTCGTCGGATCCGGCCCGAATGGTTTGGCGGCCGCGCTGGTGTTGGCGCGCGCCGGCCTGGGTGTAGAGGTGTTCGAGGGTTCAACTAACCCTGGCGGAGGTTGTCGAACCGAGGAGCTCACCTTGCCGGGGTTCCACCACGACGTCTGCTCGACCGTCCAGTCCATGGTGCCGCTGTCGCCGTTCTTTCTCGAGCTCGACCTCGAGCGGCTCGGAGTCGAGCTTTGCCGACCCGAGGTCGCGTTCGCCCACCCCCTCAGTCGGGACCGTGCCGGGGCGGTCTTCGGCACGGTCGGCGACACCGCTGGCGCACTAGGCGCGGACGGCGCTGAGTACGTTCGCCTGTTCTCTCCACTGGTCGAGGCGGCCGCGACGATCGTTCCGACTGTGCTCGCACCGCTTCGGTCTCCCCCGCGTGATCCGATCGCCATGGCCCGATTCGCAATGGCTGGAGTGCCGTCAGTCGCCCACCTCATCCGGCGGTTCTCTACCGAGGAGGCCAAGGGCCTCCTGGCCGGAGTCGGTGCACACGCCATGCTCCCTCTCGACGCACCGCTCACCGCTGCCTTCGGCATCTTTCTCACCATCGTCGCTCACGTCGGGGGGTGGCCTCTTGTGAAAGGAGGGAGTGCTCGGCTCGTCGACGCACTCTTGAGCGAGCTCACCAGCGCCGGAGGAACTGTGCACACCGGACGCTGGGTGAAGGACGTTGCCGAGCTCCCGGCCGCCCGGGCGGTGCTGTTCGACACGTCCTTGGAGACCCTGCTCACTGTTGCCGGGCGACGGCTCCCCGCCCGCTACCGCGACGCAGCCGGAGGATTCCATCCCGGCCCGGGCGTCTGCAAGGTCGACTGGGCATTGTCGGGTCCGGTGCCATGGACCGCATCAGTGTGCCGACGGGCCGGAACCGTGCACGTAGGGGGTAGTTTTGACGAGGTCGCGGCCAGCGAGTCCGAGGTCGCGGCGGGTCGTCACGCCCTTCGCCCGTACTGCCTCGTCGTCCAGCCAGGCGTCGTGGACCCGACCCGCGCGCCAGCCGGCCACGAAACGCTGTGGGCCTACTGCCACGTGCCCCGGGGCTCGAATGTCGACATGACAGAACGTATCGAGGCTCAGATCGAGCGGTTCGCACCGGGCTTCAAGGACCTCGTTCTCGCGCGCTCGACCATGACAGCCGTGGATGCCGAAGCTCACAATCCCAACTACGTCGGCGGCGACATCAGCGGCGGCGCGGGCACACTCCGCCAGACGATCTTCCGGCCCACCATGCGGTGGAACCCGTACAGAACCGGCGCGCAGGGACTGTACCTCTGCTCCGCCTCCACTCCACCCGGTGGGGGCGTGCACGGGATGTGCGGGGTTGGAGCTGCTCGTGCCGTGCTCGCCGACTTGAAGCGCGAACGGAGGCCATGGGGGCGGTAAGGCCTGCCTTCCAGGCCAGGCTCCGCTGCCTGCAAGGCACCCATTCTCGTCAAGTATCCGCCAGCGATATCCGCCGTTGGCGACCAGAGGTCTCGATCGCGGGGTGAGCGGCCCCAATTGAGCCGTTTACTGGGTTCGCAGCAGCTGCCCGGCGGTCGTTGATCGCGCCGTCGCCAGTGCCGGCGCGATGGCCAAGACGTTGGCTACCACGAGGATGGCCGCGCCCAGCACCGTGATCAGCGACACCGGCACGGTGGCCACGGGCACCGCGCCCAGGTTGGTCGCAAAGGCGCGCCACACCAGCTGGCCCGCGGCCACCCCTAGAGGAACGCCGACGACGATCCCGACCAAGGCGACCGTCGTCGCCTGCCAGCACACTGCGGCCCTGACTTGGCGACTCACGAACCCGAGCGCCTTCAAGAGGCCGATCTCGTTCCGACGACGGGCCACGCTCACGACTAGGAGGTGGAGAAGCGTGGCCATGCCGAACAGCGCCAGCATGAGTCCCAGGATCAGCGGGAAGTTCACCGCCTGCCCGAAGTTGACCAATGAGATGGGGGTCGTTGGCTGTCCGGCGACGTCCGGAAAGGCTTTGAGGAAGTGGGCGACGACGGCCCTCCCCTTCGGACCGGGGATCGCGCTGGCAAAGACGGCGTGGCCCTGTACGTTCGCACGGAACGTGCTCACGCACGTGGCACGCCTCGGGACGGGTGGGCAGGCCGCGTCGAGCAGTCCGGAGAACGTGAACGCCGCACCCGTGCCCAGTCCCCCGAGGCCGAACTGGCCGGGGAATGATGCCGACCCGACGACCGTAAACGGTGCCGTGCGCGTGCCACCGGTCGGCACTTGCACGGTTACCTGGACGACCGATCCGATGCGGGCACCGACCTGGTGCATGGTCGTGGTGCCGAGGGCGACTTCGCCGTCATCGGCCGGCAGACGACCATCGACCGTTGACAAGAGCAGTGGCCCACGTACAGCTGTTCCCAGCACCGCGAAGACGCTGACGCCGTCGATCGCGACCTCTTCTCGCGTGCCAGTCATGATCCCGACAATGGCAGGGTTGCGCTCCAGGGCAATCAGTTCGGCGGCGGGGTTCCCTCCGTCGGAGGCGTTGTTGGCGAACAGCAGCTGGTAGTCCTGGCCGTAGAGCGCTGGGGTGGCCGTCAGGTGCGACAAGCTGGCCCCGAAGACGGCCGTGGCGCACACGGCCAGGACGGCCAAGGCGGTGCCGAACAGCGCTGTGCCCACTGGTACCGATGCGGCACCGCGACCGCGCTCGAGCGCGTGGCGGACCCCGATCACCGCACTCGCTGGAGCACCGATGGCTGCCACTTGAGCCACGATCGCCGACGGGCGCGCGTCGAGGGCCCGGTCATCGACAGTGCGTACCCGCGAGGCCCGCACCGACGGCCAAAGACCCAGGGCCGACACCACGACGACGATGAGGAGCGCCCCCGGCAGGAGGATCAGGGGGTCGAAGGCGAGGCCGGTGGAAGGCTCGGCCAGCCGCGCCTCACCGACGGGGGTGAGCGGGGACAGGGCGAAGGCGACGACAACGGCACCGGCGGCACCGGTGAGCCCGACCACGAGGTTGCGGGCCGTGC
>Ga0326728_10024868_pt1 | contig 10791 bp, 11 predicted proteins | sample MB3enrmetagenome_FD_207602 | JGI IMG/M metagenome (GOLD analysis project Ga0326728, IMG submission 207602) | Lab enriched peat soil microbial communities from McLean, Ithaca, NY, United States - MB31MN | ecosystem: Environmental > Terrestrial > Soil > Wetlands > Peat | place: USA: New York...
AAACTTGGTTTTGGAAAACTTTACTACCACAGAAGGGACGATCTTTGGCATTACAATGTTCAAAAAGCCAAGGACATGAAGACCTTCATTTCGTTGATTCACGATAAAGTGATAGTGAAAAAAAGTCAGATAAAAAAATTTGAATTTTGTTTGAACGAGTTCATCCTCAAGAAACACCTTTCCGATAAAGGTTTTCGGAGGATTATGGATTACTGGAGTGCCCCCGAAACTGAGGCTAATTCCAGATAGGCGATGGGAACTGGAAGGCCCCATCACCGAAACGGCTGGTGAATCGGAACCAGTCCGCCCTAGGATGAGACTGCGGCTGATTAGGTAGTTGGTGAGGTAACGGCTCACCAAGCCGATAATCAGTAGGGGCCATGGGAGTGGTGGCCCCCAGAAGGGTACTGAGACAAGGACCCTAGCCCTACGGGGTGCAGCAGGTGCGAAACCTCCGCAATGCGCGCAAGCGTGACGGGGGGACTCTGAGTGGCGATAACTTAGTTATCGTCTTTTGCGGAGTGTAAATAGCTCCGAGAATAAGGGTGTGGGCAAACACTGCCCACAACTTACGGCTAAGAACGGTCGTGGGAAGTGGCCTATGACTGGTGGCAGCCGCCGCGGTAACACCAGCGCCTCAAGTGGTACCCACGAATATTGGGCCTAGAGCGTCCGTAGCTGGATTGAAAAGTCTACTGTGAAATGTTGGGGCCTAACTCCAACGCGTGCAGTAGATACTTTCAGTCTCGGGAATGGGGGAGGTTCGGGGTACTTCCGGGGTAGGGGTAAAATCTGTTGAGCCTGGAAGGACCACCAGTGGCGAAGGCGCCGAACCAAAACATGTCCGACAGTGAGGGACGAAAGCTGGGGGAGCGAACGGGATTAGATACCCCGGTAGTCCCAGCTGTAAATGATGCAGACTGAGGTGTTGCGTGTGAGTAATCATGCGCAGTGCTGTAGCGTAGGTGTTAAGTCTGCCGCCTGGGGAGTACGGTCGCAAGACTGAAACTTAAAGGAATTGGCGGGGGAGCACCACAAGCCGTGGATGCTACGGTTTAATTGGATACAACGCCGGAAATATCACCAAAGGCGACGGCAGAATGAAGGCCAGACCAAAGATCTTGCCTGACAAGCCGAGAGGTATTGCATGGCCATCGTCAGCTCGTGGTGTGAACTGTCCAGTTAAGTCTGGCAACGAGCGAGACCCATGCCTTTAGTTACTAACTTCCTCTCCGGAGGAGGTGTACTCTAGAGGGACTGCCCGTGCTGAATGGGAGGAAGGAGTGGGCGACGGTAGGTCAGTATGGTCCGAAACCTTTGGGCTACACGCGGCATACAGTGGTCGGCACAATGGGCTGCGACTCCGAAAGGAGGAGCTAATCCCCTAAATCCGGCCGTGGTTTGGATTGAGGGTTGAAACTCACCCTCATGAAAATGGAATGGCTAGTAATCGCGTGTCACTATCGCGCGGTGAATGCGTCCCCGCTCCTTGCACACACCGCCCGTCAAGTCATCCAAATGTTTTCCTGGTGAGACGCCGGTTCATGCCGGACTCGAACCGAGAAGGCGTGAGGGGGGCTAAGTCGTAACAAGGTATCCGTAGGGGAACCTGCGGATAGATCACCTCCAATTCGATTTCGATCGGTTGGAACGCGTTATGCAAGGAATAATACGTGGATTCTCTAAATGAAGCGTGAGTCTGATTATTTTTTCCACGAAAAATACTCCTAGCGCGAGCGCTGCGCATCCGACGCGCAGCCTTTTAATTTTCACCCGCCAGTGCTATCCCATATGCTGAAGCTCAAAATCCGCGAAGGCACGCTCGAGCTCGACGACGAGAAGCTGGTCGTAAGGAAGACGTTCGAGTCCGGCATCGTGGACAACCTGATCACGCGCGCGGCGAACGCGCTCGCGAAGAAGGAGGATACGATACGGCTCAAGGAGATAAGCATGGTCGTGTTCGAGCCCGGCGTGCCAGGCAGGATGTGCCCGCACATGCTGGTCTACTACGGAAGCAAGAGCCGGCTGATCGAGTTCTGCATCGACAAGGAGAGATTGAAAGGCAAGTCCAACCTGCGCAAGGCGCTCGAATTCCTGGAAGAACGCGGGATCGAGCTCGGCATGGCGGTCGGAGAATGAAAGAAGAATGCCGTCCCGGGCTCACCCCGGAACGACGATATCGGAGCCGGATCGCTCCAGCGTGCGGTACACGGTCATGTGCGACACGCCCAGCAGGTCAGCGATATCCCTGATGCTGAGTTTTTCCACGACAAGGAGATCGAGGATCTCACCCAGACGCGCGTCTATCTTGCGCGGCCGTCCCTTTTTCCCCTTTTCACAAGTACTTATGGACGTACCTAAAGGTCGGCCATCCACAGGTCCGCATGCCTGCGATCGATGCCGGGCGGAGAGACTTCCTGGCCCTGCCGTATCCGTTGTTTCCTGCCTTTTCCAAATCACTTTCCATGTCTTTCCACCTCCTTTAGGTTGTTCTGGTTATACCGCGCTGAGCGCATATATAAATGTTTGTAACAAAACGGATTTCATGGCTGATATGCTCGGTCTTGCGGTCTTCGTCCTGCTCCTTGCCGGATGCGGGCTGGTGAACCAGGCGCAGAACATGAACCAGACGGCCCGGAACAACGCGACGCCGTCCGCCATCCTGCCCGCGCAGAACGCGTCGGTCAACAGCTCCCTCGAAGCGCAATGGGCGCTCATAACGAAGCCGGAGGTGGAGGCCGTCTGCCTCAAGCTCGCCAGGGACGCGGTCGCGGGCAGGGGTTACAGCACGTCCGTCGTGTTCGGTTGCACCTGCCAGGCGCAGGGAACGGACGAGGTGAAATCCTACGGCTGCACGGTGAGCGCGGTGAACGGCGATAACCCGGTCAGCGTGGTCTGCGTCAAGGCCGACGCGACCTGCTCCTCATCATCCAGTTTCGGGAACTCGATCTACACGTTCGACCAGCTGCAGGCGCTGGCCGGCGGCTAGTCGGGGAACGCCCTCGATCCCCGTAAGCGGAAACGCCATCCGTTATTTACACAAAAAACAACTCTTTATAAACGTTCATAACCTAAATAGGATGGCGGACCGGGGCGATGATAAGCTCCAAAAATTTCATGAATCCAGCTTCGGACATCGAGGCATCTGCGCTCGGGCGCAGGTCCGGGAGTAGAGACTCAGGCAGTGCTGAGGAATGACAGGGTGTTCGTTCATGACCAAACTCAAGAGGCGAAAAGTCGGGCGGCCCGGAACCGGGAAGCGTGCGGAGCCGGCCGGTGAGTTCGCCAAGGCGGGCGGGCCCCTGCTGACAACCCCCACCAGGAAAGAGATACGGAAGATACTGGCGGAGAACCCGCCCCCTGTGGCAGCAGACATTATCGTGCAGATGGCCCGGGGTTCCAAGGAAACGATCCGCATACTCGGGCAGCTGGTCTCGGATCCTGATAAGGATATCAAGGCGCGCGCATCCATGGCGATGCTCGGGCTTGCAAATGCCTATGCCGTCCCGGGGATCTTACCCAATCTCATTATTGCGAGCTTGGACAAGGATGCCGAACCAAGCCAGGGCGCCGAAGGGGCGCATTTGATGGGTCCCATACTCCTGCTCGGCCTGCCCATACTCGGGATAGAGCTCACGCGGGGTGAAGCAGAGGCGCGTATCGCCGCAGCCAAGGCCATAGGCGCCGCGGCATCGCACGGCTATGACGTCGGATTGCTCACCCCTGCGCTGGCGAACGGGATTTGCGACAAGGACGAGCGCGTGCGGGGGGCTGTGCTCGCCGCGCTTGGCGAAATGGAGGCCGCAGGGCAGGAGATCAAATTCCTGGTGCCTTCGCTGCTGACTGCGACCCATGAGGGATGTCCCGTCAGAGCCAAAGCCATGGAGCTGGTTCGGAGGCCGGGCGTATCCGCAAGGCTGTCCGGGATCCTGGGCGAATTCGCCGCTCAAGCCATGGAGAATCTGGAAGACCACATGTCGAGGATACAAGCCGCCTCCTTCATCGACTTGATCATAAAGTCGGAACCTTTTCTGGAAGGGGTCAGGAGGCAGGACCCGGGATACCTCGCAGCCAGGGCCGCGCTCGAAGGGGTGCTGACCGAGATAGCGCGCCTCGAGGAGGCAGAAGGCACTCCGAAGTCCTGAAATACCTGAAAATCCATAAAAAGTAACATTTAAATACTGGTTCTGCGTAATACATGCAGGTGAAATTCCATGCAATCCATTGTAAATCAGAACCCGGCCAGGAAGGATGCGAATGCTCAGCCATCCATATCCACGAAGGCCCCGGCGCTCGATGTCAGCACCGTCAAACGCAGCCTGGTCACTGCAGTCAGCAACATGTCCGACAACGGGCAGATGGCGAAGATAGGCCCCGACGGCATGAAGCAACTGCTGCTCCAATGCGAGACCATCACCGACTATTGCTACCTAATACAAGTGATAAAGCGCTATCCGAACGCGGTGCAAGCCGCCGAAGCGCTGGTTTCCGACCCTCAAGTCTTCCTGGGCGCCGCGAATATCATAGAGCAAGCTATGAAGCGCGGCAATGACATCTCGGAGCTGGTGCCCCTGCTCGTCGCGGCCGCGATGGCGGACCATGCCCCGGTCATGCAGGCCGTTGCCGACAAGGTCCTGGGAGCATACTCGCCAAAGTACCGCTTCACCGAAAAGCCCGAAGACGCCGCGCCATTCCGTCCGGTCAACAACCCGGAGCTAGGGCCGGACCAAGTGCTCGATCTCTTCGCAGCCGCCACGGACGGCAGCCCCAGTAGCGCATCGGCCAGCAGGATCCTGAGCATGTACACCGGCTACTACTCCGTCGGCGATACGCGGGAATAAAAAAAAATAAAAAAAGAGAGGTGGCCGCCTTGCCCGTTCCTTTCAGAATATCGCGAGACGCGGCATCAGTGCGAGCTCGAGCAGTCCGGGTCTCCTGGGCGGTATGCCCATCACCCTTCTTATGGTCTCGACGTCGAGCCCCAAATCTTTCAGCTCATCCATATGATCACCATTTTTTGGATGCGGTCAGCAGCCGCACCCGAGAAAACCTTTCCGGAAGACAGCCCTTCCGGTAGCACTTGTTTCTTCAACGAAGGTACCGGAATCACACGAGCCGGGACAAAACCGGCCCTTCTTTCCCTTCAATCAGGCGGCCACGTTCGGACAGCCGTCATGATAAGCGGTGGAGACGTGCCACTTGGCAATCTCCCCGAACAGCATCCTTACGACGGTTTTGTACTCGGTCGTCATTTCCATGGCACGCACCTCCATTTTAGTGATGGAAAGAGCGCGAATCCGAGGTTTATAAATCCTTGTCACAGAAATGCTCTAAGAGAGGCTGGTAACAATGTCGGAGCTTGACACAGTCATACGCAAGCACGCGCTCAAGAACGCGTTCGATTTCGGGAAGGCCAACCCAGGCTCGGTCGCCGGCAAGGTCATCGCAGAATGGCCTGACGCGAAGAAGGACATGAAGGGCATCATGAAGAAGATAGCAGAAGCAGTCGCGCTCGTGAACAGGATGAAGAAATCGGAGATAGATTCCGAGCTCTCCAAGTACGAATTCGTCGAGAAGCCCAAGGAAGAGAAGAAGGAGATCGAGGTCGAGGGCGCGGAGATGGGCAAGGTCGTGGTACGCTACGCGCCGGAGCCAAACGGCTGGCCCCACATCGGCCATGCCAAGGCGTTCTCCATCGCGCACGCCATCGGCAAGAGATACAAGGGCAAGATAATCCTCAGGTGGGACGACACGAACCCGGAGGCGGAAAAAGCGGAGTTCGTGGACGCCATAAGGGACGGCATAAAATGGCTCGGCCTGGAATGGGACGAGGAGAAATACTGCAGCGACTACATGCAGGACATGTACAAGCTCTGCGAGAAGCTGCTGAAAGACGGCAACGGCTACGCGTGCACGTGCACGCAGGACCAGGTGTCCAAGGCGCGCGAGTCGATGAAGCGCTGCGCCTGCGGCGCGCGATCCCCTGCGAAGAATCTCGAGATGTGGAATGGCATGCTCGACGGCTCGGTGAAGGAGGGTGGAATGACCGTCCGGCTCAAGGGCGACATGGCATCCCAGAACACGGTGATGCGCGACCCGACCATGTTCAGGATAATAACAGCTCCTCACTTCAGGCAGAAAGACAAATACCGCGTCTGGCCGACCTACGACTTCCAGGGCGCGGTGATGGACTCTTTATTAGGAATCACTCACCCGATACGTTCCAAGGAGTACGAGCTCCGGGACGAGCTTTACATTTTCCTCTTGAACAAACTCGGGTTGCGCGTCCCGAAGATGCTCACGATCTCGAGGCTGCAGATCAAGAACGCGCCGATCAGCAAACGCCTGCTACGGCCGCTGGTCGAGACGGGGAAACTGATGGGCTGGGACGACCCGAGGCTTCCGACATTGGCGGGCCTCAAGCGCAGGGGCATACTGCCGGAAGCAATCAGGACTTTTGTGCTCTCCTTCGGACTATCCAAGGTCGAGAGCGAGCCTGACTGGGAGGCGCTCCTCGTCGAGAACCGGAAGCTCCTCGACCCGGTGGCGGACAGGTATTTTTTCGTCTCAGACCCGGTGGAGCTGGAGGTCGAGGACGCGCCGGAGGAGACCGTGAAACTGCGTCTCCACCCGAAGCTCGAGCACGGGTTCCGCGAGATCGAGACCAGCGACACGTTCTATATCAGCAAGGCGGACGCGGACACGCTGGAGAAAGACGAGGTCTTCCGGCTCAAGGACCTCTTCAACGTGGAGGTTTCCGGGGACGGGAAGCCCATCGAGGGGAGCTACGCCGGCGACGAGAAGGTCGACAAGAAATTCCAGTGGGTGAGCGACGCGCGCATGGACTGCGAGGTGCTGGTCCCCCAGGACCTGCTCAAGGACGGCGAGTTCAACCCGGAGAGCCTCAAAACCGTCAACGGTTTCTGTGAGAGGAACTGCGCGAAGCTCAAAGAGGGCACGCTCATCCAGTTCGAGAGGTTCGGCTTCGTGCGGCTGGACAAGAAAGGGAAGGAGAAACTCACATTCGTTTTCGCATGCTGAAAGCGTGATCCTATGCTCACAGAATCGCAGAGGGAGAAGATATTCGAGTTCGCCAAGGAGCGTGTATCGAAGAACGACTCGTTCCACGACATGGAGCACGTGATGAGGACCGCTGATGCCACGGTGCTGCTCTCGGTCGCCGAACGCGCGGACCAGGAGATATGCTGGACCGCGGCCATGCTGCACGACATCTGCAAGAGCGAGCCGGGCGACCATGCGGACTCCGGAGCCAAACTCGCGGAGAAGTTCCTCTCGGGCATCGGGGTGGGCAGGGAGTTCACCTCGCGCGTCAGGGACGCCATCCGATTCCACAACAAGGACTTCGACAGCTCGGCCCCGATAGAGCAGCAGGTGCTCTGGGACTCGGACAAGCTCTGCAACGTGACCCCGGACGGCTTCCGCAAGAGGATGCTCCCCTACTGGGTGATGAAGAAGGGCAGGAAGGAGGGCATAGAGACCGCGGTGGCGGAGTATTATTTCTTCAAGGCCAGGTTCCACACGAAGAGCGGGATGAAGGAGGCGGGCAAGCACTCCGCGGAGATGGAGCGCTATCTCGCAGAGCTAAAAAGCGAGGCATAAAATAACCTTATAGCCATCTATAAAACAGGTGTTTTGGCATGGACTTCAGAAAAGCTATCGATTCGGCGAAGTTTATAATCCTGATATCGCTGGTCTTCAACCTGCTGCTCCTTGGAGCGACCATTCTCATCAATTCCTCGGGCTACTCCGGCAACGAGCTCGCGAACGCGTCCACGTCCTCGCTCATTTCCCAGATCATGATATTAGTCACTTTGCTGGGCAACGCGCTGATAATCGGCTACGGAGGATACCGGGCCGCTAAAAGGGGCAACGACCTGGCCACATGCGGAATGGTCGGGCTGATCGCCTACCTGGTGGTCGGGTTGCTCAGCGCCGTGCTCATCTTCTTCCAAAGCAGCAGATTGGAGACCATGGCGGCCATGAGCGGCCTGCCGGGCATGAGCGCCTCGGTCTTCACCATCATCGGCGTGGTGATAATGCTGGTCATAGGCATGGTCGTCAACTTCATCGTCGCGCTGTTCGGCGGCGCGCTCGCAGGGGCGAAGTAGGATCCCGCCGTTTCCACGCTCCCCGAAACGCCGCAATCTTTATAAGATTGCCCTGTTTATTGTGACCAACCAGTATATCGAGGGGATACCTTGAAATTGAAAACACTGTCCGTCCTGTTGGTCCTCCTGAGTCTAGGGTTCGCAACCGCCCCGAGCTGGATAGCGCAGGGAGCCAGTCTCAACTACACCTCCGGAACCACCAGCGTCTCATTCCTGGTCACCGGCGTGAGCGGCAGCAATATAAACATCGCGCTCACCACAGCGCCCCCTTCCGCTACATCGAACATCGTAGAGAACGCCACCGCGGAGTCGGGCCAGTTCTGGTTCGATAACTCAATAACGTCCCACGCCTACGAGGGCGAACTGGTGAACGGCCTCGACGTCGTGAGCACCGGCCCGCAGACATTCGCAGGCCAGTCCTGGAATGCTGTAACGCTCCAGGGGATGGTTAGCGACGGGATGGGGAACACCGTTGAGACGACATACATATATGACGAGCAGACCGGGCTGCTGCTTGAGCAGACCGTGGACGCTTCGGGAGTGCCCAATGTCGTCCTGTCACAGTATTACATCCCGGCTCTCGTGCCTCCGCCGCAGAATGTCACGCCTCCGCAGCAGAACACCACGGTGGCCCCTGAGAAGAACACCACCTCCGCTGTGACGCCTCCGCCAGCCCCGCAGGAGAATTCCACGAACAATTCCTCTGTCGTGTCCCAGACCACGCAGCCGGTCACGACCGAGCCGACAGAGACTTCCACGGACAACGCGGGCGACCAGGGTTCGTCTCCGACCGGCCAGTCCTCTTCGTCCTCGCTTCCCTGCTGCCCGAGCGCGTTCATACTTCTATTGGCGGGGTTCGTGGCGATAAAAGCGAGATGAAATAGGAAAAACAAAGAAATATTCTCGTCGATTCTCGCGATGCCAACGCATCCTTTTTATTCATTGCCCTTGAAATAGGTTGACTCTTCTACTTATGCGCGGGTTCAGGTGACTCCATGGCAATCACGAAGATACGGAAAAGGGACGGGGATGTGGTCGATTTCGACAAGGAGAAGATAATCAACGCCATATTCAAGTCAGCCCAGGCCGTCGGAGGATCGGACCGGGAGGAGTCCGCGAGGGTCGCGGACCGCGCCATCGAGCTCATAGGGGAGAAGTTCAAGGAGGACTACATCCCTACGGTGGAAGATGTCCAGGATCTCGTTGAGAAGGCGCTCATAGAGACCGGCCACGCTACGACGGCGAAATCCTACATACTCTACAGGCACAGGAAGACCGTTGAAAGGGAGGCCAAGCGCGTCCTGGGAGTCAAGGACGACCTCAAGCTCCCGCTCAACTCCGTGCAGGTGCTCGAGAGGAGATACCTTCTCAAGGACGACAACGGGAAGGTCATCGAGTCGCCGAGCCAGCTCTTCAGGCGCGTTGCCGATTTCATCGCGTCCAACGAGAAGCGCTACGAGGCCGACGACAAGACCGAGAAGTTCTACGCGGACGCATTCTACGAGATAATGACCACGTTCGAGTTCCTGCCCAACTCGCCCACGCTGATGAACGCGGGCACGGGCCTGGGCCAATTGTCCGCATGCTTCGTGCTGCCTGTGAAGGACGACATCGAGCAGATATTCGATTCCGTCAAGAACGCGGCCATAATCCACAAAACCGGCGGCGGATGCATAATCAAGGGTTCGCGGGTCTACTCTACGTTCTGCGGATCAGAGGCAATCGACCGGCTGTATGATTCCTTCGATTCCGGTTCCAACGTGATCCCGGAGAACGGGGCTTTCCACATAGACATCAGCGATGAGAACATCCGGGTCCCATCGTTCGACAAGGCCACGGGCTCCATGGCGTTCATGAGTGTGCAGAAAATCTGGAAGTACATCCTGCCGTCCGAGAAGACATTCCTGATCCGCGCGGTCGGCGGCTATCATGCGACAACGAGCGAATGGCACCCGTTCTTCGTATTCGACAACGGCACGATAAAAGAGAAACGGGCGGATGAGCTGAAGGCTGGCGACAGGCTCGTCTCATCCAATCCGACGCTCAAGGATGCCTGGGCATACTCGAAGAATCATGTGATGGAAGGCATCGAGCTCGACGAGGATCTCGCATGGCTCGCAGGCATATTCTCGACCGACGGCTCGCTCGACGAGATAAGGCAGGGGCCGAGGTTCAGGGTGTTCTCCGCGGACCAGGCCATAATCGACCGCGCGCTTGACGTGGTGGAGAGGAAAACCGGGAAACGCTACGCTGTGGAGACAGATTACCGCTCGAAAAGCCCGGTCATGCGCATGACCGCCTACGACAAGGCGCTCACAACGGCCTTGAAGAGGCTGAACCGCGGGATCACCGGCAACAAGACGCGCATCGTACGGATCCCGGCCGAGGTCTTCAAATCACCGTTGCCGATAATCGGCGCATATCTGGCGGGAGTCATAGACGGGGACGGGCATATCCAGTTGAATAAGCCCCAGATGGAGATATCCGGGGCCAGCAAGGAATTCATGGAGGACCTATGCTCCCTGTTCTCCCTGTTCGGGATCAAGAGCAGGTGCAGGAAGAGGGTCGATAAGCGGAATCCGGACTGGGTCGAGATGTACGAGGTCAGCGTGAGCGGGCAGATAAGCCTGAAGAGGTTGGCGGACCTCGTCCTGCCTTACAT
>Ga0326728_10024869_pt1 | contig 10790 bp, 15 predicted proteins | sample MB3enrmetagenome_FD_207602 | JGI IMG/M metagenome (GOLD analysis project Ga0326728, IMG submission 207602) | Lab enriched peat soil microbial communities from McLean, Ithaca, NY, United States - MB31MN | ecosystem: Environmental > Terrestrial > Soil > Wetlands > Peat | place: USA: New York...
GAATATGCGCGGTGCGGGCCCGCACCCCGGTCACCGTGAGGATTCCCGCCAACTGCTGCGTGGGGCGATGCACCGCCATGCGCGACACTCGCGTCAGGAAATCGCCGCATCCCTGATTGTGGAAGATGTTTTCAATCAGCCGGGTTGCTCCCATGACCGACGTGTATTGATCGTTGATTATCCCGTCCACGTGCTGCCGGTAGGATTGGTAAAGCAACTCCGCCGCTTGGTCATGGAAGCGCTTTTCCCAAGGAATCAGTTCGATGCCCTCCCGCACCCAGGGTTTCTCCGCCGCGGACTCGGGACGGGGTTCCGCTCCCGCCGCCTGTTGGCGGTTTTCCAGGGAGAGGCTCATGAAGCGGCGCAGAAAACTCTGGAACCGGCGGGGCAGGAAGCAGGGCTCCAGTTCCTCGCGCTGGTAATGCGGAAGTTGCCCCTCAATGCGCCGCAAGCCGGGCGTCCCCAGGAGCGTTTCCAGCGTGTGTTCCAGCAGTTCGCGTTCGTGGCTCAGGCCCGCCAGTTCCGGGTGCACAAAGAGGTCGCCGATAATCCCTTTTTCCCCATCGTAGAAGAAGAAACAGTAGCCGCGGATTTTTCCTTTGCCCACCAGGGCGTAACCGGAAAGCCGCTTGTCGCGCAAGCAGGCGTTGATGACGCGGGTCGACGCGGCGAAGTCCCATCGCATCCCGTCGCTCCAGGCGCGCGATTCAGCTTCCAAAAGATCTGAGAATTCCTTGGGCTCAAACCGGCGAATATCGATGATTTCGAATCCCAAGCGGGGGTCCTTTCCTGTATGGCGCGTTCGGGATGCGCTGAAATCCGCCCTCTTAGGATGCCAGAAAGGCGAGCGATCCGATGCTGCCGGGCAACACCAGCGCCAGTATAACCCAAATTCGCAAAGGCTACTCTGCGCAGAGCAACTGCCGGCCGCAAGCCCAGAAGGATTTTACCACTGAGGCCACAGAGGTCACGGAGGACAAACGCAGACAAAAGGTACGGGTCAACAAACCAAGGAGCCGTAATCCCTACCCGCGCAAGCAGTAGGGCTTTTCTCTATGGTCTCTGAGCGCTCTGTGGTAAGCCTTTTCTTCGCACTTCTCAATGCAAGCTCTAAAGGTCGGCGCTGCCATACCTCCCAAAGGCAGCAGTGAAAAGGTGAAGGTGAGGGACAGTTTGGCGGCCACCCGGCAGATTAGTGTGGACATTAAGTCACATAGTTCGGCGGCGCAAAACTTTTCTGTTACTTCGCCGCGAAAATTGCATTCATCTATCCGAAGTGGGGGAAATGCCTGCATGGGGGGGAACCGGTCGAGCCGGCCTTGGTTTCCACCGACTCGTCTCCGGGCGGGCTTTCCAGCATCGATGGCCGCGCGTCCAGCGCCGGAGAAGAATGAGGTGAGCCATGATTGAAGGTAAACTGCGTTTGACCACCGTGAAAGGCACGGGCCGCCAATTTGTGGCCCAGTCAGGCACCGGCCACGCGTTTGTGATGGACGATGCGGAGGGCCACAGCGGGCCCAAACCCATCGAGTTGGCGCTGCTGGCGCTGGGCGGTTGCACGGCTTTTGATGTCATCAGTATTTTGCGCAAAAAGCGGCAGAAGGTGACCGGTTACGAAATCGAACTGCGCGCCGACCAGCACCCCGAGCCGCCCTCTCACTTCACGCGCGTGGAGATCAAACACCGGTTGCGCGGCAAAATCGACCCGGAGGCGGTGAGGGCAGCCATTCACCTCTCGGAAACCAAGTACTGCTCGGTGGGCGCCATGATCTCCAAAACCGCCAAACTCGAGACTACGTTTGAAATCCTCCCGGAAGAAACTCCGGAAACCGTCCCTAACGCCGCCTGATGGTGCGCAGGCGGCGTTTACGCCGCGGGTGGCTCCCCGCCCAACTCCAGATTGATCTCGCCCACGCCACCCTCAACCTCGATCCGGAGCGTGACCGGCGATTTGCCGTACATGTCGTTGACGTACGCATCGCCCTGCTTCTGGAAGGCGCTCGCGTTGATCGCCCCCAGTCCGCCCCGCGCGATCACATGAACGCCCACGTCCCTGGGCAGCCGGATCGTCGCCCTGCCCACGCCGCCGTGGATTTGGGCGGAGAGATCCTTTTTCCAGTCGCCCGTCAGGTCCACCGTAGTCTCACCGGCGCCCATGTTCAATTCCAGCCTGCTCAGCGCCAGCCCGGAGAGCGTCAGCGTGGCGCGGCCGGCGCCCATGTTCACGGTCATTTCCATCGGCGCCTTATTGTTCAAGTGCAGGTCCCACTCGTTTCGGGTATGGCCCGTGGAGGAGCCTGACCCCGGCTGTTCCACCTCCAGGTTCCCCACGCCGCCGCTCACCTCGTATCTGACTTCCGGCTGCCATTCCGGCACGTTGTATGTGAAATCCGCGTCCATGAGTTGCGGTGCGCCGCCTGCGACTTTCAGCTCGCCGGCCTTCATGCTCAGGCTCACCCGCACGGACTGGGCGGCGCCCAGCGCCACCGTCTTCGACTCCCTACGCGTCTCGCCGGTGGACACGCGATTGCCACCCAGGTTGCAGCCGCACATCGCCACGAACGCGAGCAGCAATATTCCCCGACCGAGGTTCGTCAAATGTGTGTTCATCGCCTTGCTCCTTGGTTTCGTCTTGTTCCGGCGTCCGGGCAACGTCCACCCCCACCGGAGTGTGTAGCGCGTCCCCCCTTTGTTGGGGTCCGCGGTTCTTCTTCGGGAATAGCCCCAGATCTCACCGGCGGAGATCCATACTACGCTTGCTTAAGGCCACTTCTGCGCGCCATGCAGAATACGAACAACGTGAATGACTTGGCCGGTGATTTGGTAGACTACGATATAGGGAAGCGAGGAAATAATCCGTGATGTGTTCGAGGTCGGTGGCAGCTTCCTCTGTCCAGCGAAGCTCCATTTTCATGCGCGGGACTGCTTTTCGGTCAGCGACTTCTCGAGGCGCGCCCCCACTTCCTCATGGGTCAGCACTTCCCCCCGGGCGATTTGCCCCAAGCCTTTTTCAACCTCTTTGACGAACCACTCGTCGTAGTCCACAAAACGCTCGATGGCTTCTCGTGCCAGCGCTTCGGCGTCACTTCCGCGCTCCGCAGCAAGGCGCGCGAGCTTGGCTTGCACATCGGGATTAAGGGATACTTCCACGGTTGGAGTCTAGGCCGCGCCTGACCGGTTGTCAACCGCGCGCGCTCCCGCATTTGCCCATTATGCCGGAACTGCGAAGAGCGGGCAGAAGTGCGGCCCTCAATAACGGTTATATTTCGAGCGGAGTCTTTAAAAGCTGCGCAATCTCTGTTCCAAACCTAGTGAAGTCCCGGGTATTCCACGTGAGCAACACCTCTGCGCCGGCTTTGACGGCGCACTTGGCGATGAGTGCGTCATATGCCGCTCCCCCGACGACCGTTCCCGACACCGACTCCAGCGCGGCTACGTACTCTTGCTCAGTGAGGGAAATCACGGTCAGCCTGTCGCGGATCTGTTTCAGCACGGTCATGCCATCGTGGCCGGATATTCGCGGGTGGACGGGCAGGCCGGTCAAGGTCGCATATACCTCGCCGAGCGTCCCCAGCGCACAGAAATCTTCCTTTCCCGCAGCAAGGAATGCCCTTGCGCTGGCATCATGATGGGGATGATCGGCGTAGAAGACAGGGACGAGAACGGAGCTGTCGAAAAAGAGTTTCAAGAAAGGTCGCCCAGGATACGCTTTGATCGTTCTTCGCGGGAGCGGCGGATGGCCTCATCGACGACCTGGGCGGGCAGGGGCTTCCCCGTGCGGTAGACGAGCAGGCCGTTCTCCGCAACCATGCCGCTGCCTTCCAAAGGCGCAGGTTCTGTGGTCCCGGCCGGAAGCTCCCTTTCCACAAGCTGTTCGACGTAGTCTTCCACGGATAGCCCCTGGGCGGCGGCCAAGCTTTCCAGGGCGGCGGCAACGTCAGATTTCAAATTCAAGGTCATGGGATACCTACCTTCGCCACTCTCGCAGTTTACGCGAGCCTTGACGCTACCGCAAGAGCCCCTTTCCCCGTCTACTCCATGCACCCTACGACCTACCCGCGACCCTACGAGGACTCCGGCACGCCGGCGCGCGCCACACCAGCAGTTTAGCGAGTAGCGCCCCGATATGTCGGGCCGGTTCGTCCCCAATTGACGACGAAAGCCGCGAACCTAAACGACAGGTCCGCGCTTGCTTGCTGAACGGCAGGCGCTACCCATGTTTTCGGCCCCTGCTCGTCACTGGTCACTCGCCACTCGCCACTCGTCACTGCCTTTAACGCGGCCCTTAATTTCGAGTTTTCTCATTTCCATGGGAGGGCACGAAAAGCCGCGGACCTGCAAAACAGGTCCTAGCTTGCCTTTCGACGCAAGACTAGGAAAAGACGACTGTATGTGCAGCCTGGAGACGGAGCCACTTCCCGTCCTTCTTGGGATCTGCCGGGGCTGCATCACAGCAATTTTCGCTATCACAGAAGAGGACGCAGTTTCGTCCACCATCTAGCTTGGCGCTCGGGTAGAGAATTCCCTGAACACTCTTACCGTCGCTTCCTCTGTACTTGTGGCGGAAAAACTCAGTCACAATCTGAGTTGGCACGTATTCGGTGTGCTCCCGCCCATCTTTCTCGATTGGTTTCGTTACGTCGCCAACGAATTCCCGGAGGAATTCCAGGATGGGAATTATGTGTCGGCGAGCCTCATCAAAAACGCTCGGTATGCTCGGAGGGTTAGTCAGATCCAGGACTTTCAGTTCTAGAAGCGTCTCAAAAAGACCGATAGAAGCTGCTTCGTCGCCCGGAGGTCGAGTCTCGGCCAAGGCCGTTGGTTCATCAATAGCTCCGTAGAACATCGGAATTCCCGCCGGACTCATCCGACTCGCCAATGTGTTCACGTGAGGAGGAGGTCCAAGGTCTGAAGCTGCAGAGAAGGACACTCCTTTCTTGTGACACCGTGCTCGAACAAGTGTTGTCGCGACCGGAAGGGGCCTGGTTAGCGCCAGCTCCGTCACGATGGATCCTAATTCATCTAGCATTTCTGATGGGTGAACTCCTTCTCTGAAAGAAGATTCCCCGTTAGCCTGTGGGGAACTAAAAAACATGAAGCGCGTGTGGTGTTTTACTAGCTCGCAGAACTCCTCCCATCCAATCTCCAGTTCCTGGTTGCGGTCGAGGCTGTAGTAGCGACGCTTGCACCAGATTTGGTCTCCAATTGATTCCAGGATTTCCTCTATAACGGATTCATTTGAGGAAGGAACGCAGCCGCACATGTAGTCAAATACCTCGTTGGTATCATAGACGGCCCCTTGATACCCCCCCTCAGCAGATTCGTAAGGGAGTACGTTTGCAGGGTCAGTCCAATCGGCTTTTATACTTCTCATGATAAGGTCCATTACTTCGTCCATGTGTGCAGCTATTGGATTGCCCGAGGTGGCACCGCAGTACGAACATTCTGTTTTTTCCGCGTTATTCTCTATGAAGGACTTCAACGCATAATCATCGAAGCACGAGGCGCACACATACTTATCGCCTGTAAAATGCCACCCTTGCTCCTGCTCCTGGATCATTCGGTCTTTCTCGTAGCCCATCGGAAACTCTCCTTACAACGCCTCTAGCCTAAATTCCGTTCAGCAGTGAGTAAGTGTAGCGCGCGGACCTGTTTTGTAGGTCCGCGCCTTTTTGTTATGGGACTGAGAATATGGTCGGCCACTAGCGCCCTCATGCGCCTTCTCCCGAACGAACTCCATCCGCCTGCTTCAACTGTCATGAATCCTCCTTCGGGTAATTCTCAAGCACGAGCGAAAGATCGTCTTGAGAGTAAAAACCTGGTCGGCGATTAGGCTCGAACAATCCGTCAGCAATAGCCGATGTGACGTATTTTCGAGCCCTCTCATAGCGTGGCAGGTGAAGACGTTGGATAATTGCAAGAATCTCCTCGAGCGGAACGCTCCCGTCTGAAATCATTTCGAGCAACGTCATCAACCCATCTGGGCCAAGCAAGCGGTCCAGATGAAGCCAACTCGTTGTCGATCGCGTTCTGCGTTGTTCCTCCCGTGGGATGTAGCAGCCGTCCCGCCCGGTTTTCTCCGTCAGGGGGCTCGCTGTGTAGTGATGGACGACAGAAATTCGATCTCCCTCCCAGGTGCTGGACTTATCTGAGTCGACCCATTCAACCACTCCGTCACGCGCACATCGTATCGCCTGGCCACATTTGTCGCAGATCCATCCCGTTCCGTCCGGACCGGCATGGTATTCGTCTCCAAAAACTTCCTGCAGGAGCTCTTGCTTCCCTTCTCCGAGGGACATATTATCGAGAATGACCCGCCGGAGGTGCGGGGGAACGATGAACCATGTCGGCAGGCCACGGGACTGCGGACTTCCAATTCGATTAACAGAATTCCCGTTCCAGCGCATTCCGAGCACGGCCTCCTCAGTTCCAGCATCGTTCTTCCAACGCCCAACTGCGAGCGAGACAGCATCCTCCCCGGTGGGGTTGTCGTCGGTCTTGCCGTCATCTATGACGCCGACCAGGGTAAAGTGTCGCCTCGGCGATGTGACTTCGTTCGGTGGGATGTAACTCATGTAAATCCTCCAGCCACCATTTTCGCTCACGTATTGTTTTTTGTCAAGCACTACGTATTATCCGACTTGAATTCTAGAATACCGATGTGTTTTCAATAAGATAGATCAAGACATCACCAGGGTTGGTAATCGTGGCCAATGCAGTTGTGACCTTGGTCTTCTTCTCATGCTTGATACAATACTCAGCCGAGATGACATGTACTGGCGGCCACGAAAAGCGGCGAATCTGCATAACACGACCGCGCTACTGTCTCTCGATCACGTGGTGGTATTCTTTGAACTAACCAACATAGTGTGAGATACTCTTCCGGGGGGTAGCGCACCCATAACCACACTCGGAGGAACTCTGTCAGAGTTATGAATAGAGCAGAGATGGCTGAACTCTTCGACCAGCACCTGCACAATGTGACGGTTCATTTCGAGCGGGCTGAGGAATACCCTGCCGGTCAGGGACCACTAAAAACGTACATTCTTGAAGCTCATGACCTAAACGGCAGCTCGCCCAGTCATGCCGGCATGAGTGCTGTGCTTGGGGATTTGGAGAAACGGCTCAACTTCCAGGTGGAGCCCACCAACGATCCGACGCTTGTGACTCTTGCAAAGGGCGACGCCCGCTATTTTGTTGACTTTCTCAACCCGCGGTTCTGGGTTGTCCACACGACGGCAAACATCGACCCTGCCGAGGAATACTTGAAAGAACTAGTCCGCAGGTCATGGAACCTTGATTACGCTTGGCTACCAAGTCAAGTGTTAGGGCATCTCCGCAGGGGTCGCCGGTTCCTGGGTTTCAATGTTGAATTTGACCAAGAGCTGTTTATCTCCGCGGGGGCATCAGAAGAGATACAGGAGCAGGCCGCTGTTTTCAAAACGCGCTATAGGGGGAACCTCGGGGAAGAACTGTTTACATCTCTCTCAAGTGCCGCTTTCAGACGCGATCTATGTCTGTCGGCAGTCAAGTATTCGATTTCCGACTCGGACTCGGGTGCGTACATCAAGAATGAGCTGAACGCTTCGGGAAGGATCATGGCGACGGGAAACTCAATCTCGCTGCACCTCGGCGCGGTAAACCACCTTGTTAACCTGTATGCGCAAATGATCCAGACTCTGGAGCAGGAGCTCAGCTTGGGGTTTGCCCGTGGAGAAGGAGGAGATGAACTCCATGGTTATCCGCTTACGTTGCGTTTTTCGCAGCCAGTAATTGATTTCGCGGGATTTGTTAAGGAAGTGCTTTCGTGCCGCGACCAAACCAGGCTTTGGGGTGTGGTGAGCCACGAAGAAAGAGATTTCGTGCGTGCCGAGGTAGTAGACCTCCACAGCGCGAGTCGGTTACGGCTGGATTTTACACCTACACACGTAGTGGTATACCTTTTCAGGGGCAGTTGCGGAAACTCGGTCGCCAGACTGCTGCGCATCATCCAAGAGCATCTTGATCCGACAGTCTACTTCGAACTCGAGCAACCTTCCGTCTTTGACCAGTGCAAAGAAGCCTGATTCCTGTCAACGCGATATGCGCTTTCTGCAAGAAGATACCACCTTGGCCGTCGGTCTTGTTGGAGCACGGCTACCGTGTGGCTGGCATCGATCACCCAATCTTGCTCCCACCAGCATCCTTAGTGAAGCCGGACGTCATCACTCTGTCCCGTAAATCAAACTGTGCCCTCCTCTGGGAATGTAAGTCGGGAGGAAATCTCGACCTTGATCAACTTGGCCGATACAGGGAACTCCTAGATTGTGTGACCGCCAAGGACATCCAACGTATCACTGGCATTCAATTCCCCGACCCTGAAACAGCCCACGTTCAGGTGACATACTGCTTTCTTCAGGAAGCGATCCCTCGGATTCTGGGGTTTTTCGGATCGGAACACCGCATTCCTGTTGTCTCGCTAGGGCAAACCACGCAGTCGGTCGCGGGCGATTTCTATGACGTGGAGCTAAACCAGGCGTTTCGCGCCGGGTTCGTGACACCCCCCGTCCAGCAAGTTCCCTGGCTATTCGTAGCAGATGCCCAGACGACCGATGGGGAGTTGGCGCTATACCTCCTGCCTACTGTGGTCACTTTAATAGTCAAGCAGACCGAAAGGACCTCCATCATTGATCTTCTTGGTCAGACGTTTCTTGACTGGCAATGTATTTCGCTTGAAACGCGCGGGGTCCTTAAGGACAAGGCTACTCGAGTACTGAAGGACGTGTGCGAGGCTGAATTCAAAGAGCACGTGCGGTACTGCAAGCCCGGGGAGCGCCACCACGACGCGACCATTGAAGTCGTCTCAGAGCTTATGGGACAGGAAGCAAGCGCGCAGACACGGGGTTTTCAGAAACTTGAGGAGCAGGTAAGGAGCGCGGCAAAGAGGTTAAACGAGGGCCGCCCCTACTCACCCCCATCCCCCACGGCCGAGCAAGGGCTATTTCGATTCCCCCCTTCAGACTGAATGGCGGGCGCGATCCCTCACCCCCCAAGAACAGCAAGCGGAGCCCAGAGCTGTCTGCGGCTTTGAGTTTCCAATCCTCGCCTACTTATCGGTTGGCAAATGCACGCGGGCAATGGTTAGCGCGGGACATGGGACACGGGAAACGGGAATCGGGGGAAAACCGAAAACACGGGACGAAAAACTCGGGATTGGGGATTTGGGGTTAGGGCGAAAGACGAAGCCCGCACCACGCTGGCTCATTTCCGTTGGAGGGCACGAAATGCCGCCCCCATAAATCGGGGCGCTACCCTTGCTCAGACCCACACGATCTTGAGGACGGACTCGACTCGTCCGAAGTCTTTGTCACCTGTTACCAAATAAGCCTTCCGGCTCTGTGCGAGCGCGGCGGCGAAACAGTCGGCATAGGGAAGATTGTGCTCCGCCTTGAGGCTGGCGGCCACACGGGTCAGGCCCGCGTCGGCATCAACGATCTCGATGGGCAATTGCGCGATTTCACGGAGCTTCTGGTTCGCGCCCGCTTCGTCGCGTGTCCGCCAGATCGAGTAGTACACCTCACCCCAGTTGACTACGGACATCAGCAGGGGCCACTTCGCTTCGGCGGCTTTGGCGAGCAGTTCTTCCACGGCGTCGGCGCCGGGGCGATCTTCGAAGAAGCTCATGAGGGCGCTGGCGTCGAGGACGTGACTTTTCACAGAGTGCGCTCTCCCTTTCGTTCCTCAATCAGGTGATCCAGCGCCGAAGGACCGCTCTTGAGCGATCCACGCAGGCCGCGAATGAATTCCCGTGTAACCGGCTGCACGACGATGTGCCCGTTCTCCTCGACAAAGGAAACAAGAGTTCCCTTCTTGATGCCATATCGCTTGCGTAGCCGCGCCGGAATAACCAGTTGGCCCTTGGTTGTAACCACGCTCGTCTGAACCTTCATAGGCATTTCACCGTGGTTGCATCCTACTAAAGTCATTGTGGTATGTCAATTAAAATTTATCGTACCTTTTTTGAAAGGTTGGATATAGCAAGCCAGGGGTGGACATGCCTTGTAGGTTAGGGGCTTTCAGCTTCAAGTCCCCCCTTTCTTATCGGCTGGCAAACGCACGCGGTCAATGGTTAGCCCGCAGCGCTTCTCATATTTGGCGGAACCAACCGTCGCTTTGGACTTCTAACTTTCAACTTTCGACTCTCAACTTTCAACTCTCGAGCCGCGACTCTCGACTTTTCCCCCGCGACATTTTGTAGCCTCTAATCCTTGTTGATTTCTCTTGACAACCATAGCGTAGATTGATAGCCTAAGAGGGTGTTACTGTGGGGTGCTCTCACGTCCGCGCACAAGTCTCCCTCCATCGCTTCCCCCAACCCGTCTAACTTACGAAGTCTGCGGGGCAGAATTCCGGCGTCAGGCTTCGAAAGACGCCAATACGCTGCTCATGCCAAGAATGGAAGGTTCCAGTTTCTGCCAACTTTGCGCGTTGCAGGCCTACTCACGAAGATCAAACGTCGGGCCCGCGAAGAAACCTGGAGAAGCTCCTCGCAACCCCTAAAAGTTAATGAAAACACAGGTTGTTAGCGGAGAATTGGGGGGATATGCGACGGCCTCAACAAGAAATCAAGTCATTGAAATTAAATGAGTTAATTGCCTTGCATTTGCGGCGAGCGCTGCGAAAGAAGGCTCCTCCGTGGAATTTGTGGGTAAGGCGCGGTAGATAGAAAGGGGTAGCGCATCCTGCCCCGAACCTGTTAAGGGATATGTGGACCAACACAAATCCCGGGCCCAGGAGGAGACAGGATGCGG
>Ga0326728_10024870_pt1 | contig 10790 bp, 6 predicted proteins | sample MB3enrmetagenome_FD_207602 | JGI IMG/M metagenome (GOLD analysis project Ga0326728, IMG submission 207602) | Lab enriched peat soil microbial communities from McLean, Ithaca, NY, United States - MB31MN | ecosystem: Environmental > Terrestrial > Soil > Wetlands > Peat | place: USA: New York...
CCTGTATATCCTTGCGGACATAGGCCCAGTCCTCGCTGAGGACTTTGCCGATATTCACGGCCATTTCCAATTCCGTGCCGCCATCGCGGAGCGCCTGTTCCGCCTCGGCCAGCTTGATGGCGGTCGCATTTCCACCGTGAGGGAACCCGATCACGGTGCTGGCGGCAACCGAACTGCCTCTCAGCAGTTCCGCGCAGCGCTTCAGAAAATACGGCTTGATACAAACGGAAGCCACATCGTAGTCGCGCGCCAGGCGGCAGCCGGCTTCCAACTCCGCGTCCGTCAGCAGCGGGCTGAGCAGGGAGTGATCGATCATCTTTGCGATCTGGTGGTATGTGTAGTCCATCGAACCAAAACGTCCACGCAACCACTCAAGCCGGACAGGACACCATATGGCTATGCCTTATGTTATGTCTGAAAGCGGTTCAAATGTCAACAGGGCCAGATCGGTCGGAGCCTCGTTATAATCCTATAACGCAATGAAAATAAAACATATAACAAAAGTCGTGATGACATCTGAATGGATGTCGCCGAGGTAAATCCAACGGTGTGCCTTTTCCCAAAGTATTACATTGTGGCTTAGCCAACTGTGAGCACAGCCAGCTTTCAGCTTTCAGGGATCAACCGCGCTGGTGGGGCTGGAAGCTCTGGCCATGCAGATCAATAACCAGCTTTAGAATGAACACCATGAAGGAAATCTGCCGCTCCACAAGCTGCGGCTTGACAGTGCTATGGCTGGTAAGCGATAAGGGGATTATACATGAGCAATGAAACGGTATCCATGCTGGTTAAAGAGCCGATTTATCATCAGCTCACCAATCATCTGCGGCAATTGATCGGATCTCCGGGGCACCCGGTTGGCACCAAGTTCCTGACGGAAAGGCAGGTCTGTGAGCGCTTCGGCGTCAGTCGTGCCACCGCCAATAAGGCCTTGTCCAGCCTGGTTTCCGAGGGCCTCCTCGAGTTTCGCAAGGGTGTCGGAACGTTCGTGCGAATCCGCTCCCTCGACTATGACCTCCAGGCATTAGTGAGCTTCACGGAGGAAGCCCTCGCCGTACGCAAGCACCCCAGCACCCAGGTGTTGCGATTCGACATTGTGGCCGCCAAGGACGTGCTCGACGAGGTTCCCGAGGTGTTGCAGGTCGGCCCCGACAGCATGCTCTATTACGTCGAGCGCTTGCGGCTGGCGGATAACCTTCCGGTGATTTACGAGAGGCGCCATATCGTCGCCGAGATGTGCCCCGGGTTGACGGAGGCGGATCTCGCGGGGTCGATCTACAGTCTCTGGGTGCAGCGCTACGGGCTGACCATTGAGGGAGCGGATGAGCGTATCCAGGGCGTCAACCTGCGGGGCGCCGAGGCCCTGGCGCTGCAGGTCCGCAACGGAGCGGCAGGCTTGCTGGTGCGGTCGGTCGGCTACGTCCCCGAGCATAGGCCTTTGTGGTTCGAGAACACGCTCTACCGCGGAGACGCTTACGAGTTTCGCAATCGGCTCGGCGGAATTCGGGCGGCCGACCATACTCGCGGCACGTTTCTATAGGCGCCGCCAGGCAATGGCGCGCGCTGGCGGCCGCGCGCGTCAGGATTCCGGCGGGATCTCGTATTCCTCCAGGAGCCCGGCCCAAAGACCCTGCGCCTGAAGGATCAGTTTGACGGCTTCCCGCACCGCGCCACTGCCGCCCGGTGCCGTGGTGATAAAGTCGGCTTCGCGTTTCACTTCCGGCGCGGCGTTGTTGGGGGCGATCGAAAGTCCCACCCGGTGCATCACGACCACATCGGTGAAATCGTCTCCCATATACGCGATCTGCGCGGAATCTAGACCGGCATCGGCTTTGATCTCTTCCAGAATCGGTATCTTCTCCAGTTTTCCCTGGTACACGTAGCGGAAGCCCGCCGTGCCGGCGCGAGCCGTGGTGGCGGGGGAAATCCGTCCACTGATCAGGCCCGCCATGATGCCTTTCCGCCTCAACCATTGAAGAGCTATGCCGTCCTGCGAATCGAAGCCCTTGGTTTCGGTTACCTCCCCGTCCGGGCCGGTCAGAAAATAGAACTTGCCGTCCGTGAGCACGCCATCCACATCCATCAGAAGCAGCCGGATCCTGGAAGCGCGCTCCTGCAAGTCCGCCGATATGCCGCTGTTCATAAGCTTCATTGTATCCTTGAGAATCGGGTAAGGACATGCGAAAACCTATATTCGCCGCTGTGGCCCTCTGCGTGGCCGCAGTTCTCACGGCCTTTTCTCAAGCCGCGCCGCCCTACAACTGCGAGCCGGTGAACCCCAACGCCACTCCGGAGGCGCGCGCGCTGCTGAAGACTCTGTGTGCGGTCTCGGGCAAGGGCATCCTCTCCGGGCAGCACAATTTTCCGAACCAGCGCTCCCTGGATACCGACCGCGTATACGCAGCCACCGGCAAGTACCCGGCCATCTGGGGATCGGATTTCGGATTTCTGGACGGCGAGGACAAGGACTCCATCGCGCATCGCGACCTGATGATCGAGGAGGCCAAGAAGCAGGCAGCCGCGGGCTCCATCATTTACCTGTGCTGGCACATGCTTCGACCCACCGAAGACGAGCCTGGCAAGGCCGATCCCAATGGCAGGACGAGCGAGAGTTGGCGCGGCAGTGTGCAGGCCAGGCTCACCGACGAGCAGTGGCTGGAACTGATTACGTCCGATACGCCGCTTCACATGCGTTGGGAAAAGTATATGGACACGGCGGCCGGTTTTTTGAAGCAGCTTCAGGACGCCCACATTCCGGTGCTGTGGCGGCCCATGCACGAGAACAACGGCGCCTTCTTCTGGTGGGGCGGGCGTCCGGGGCAGTTCGGCACCGCGCAACTGTACCGCGAACTGTACTATCGCATGGTCAATGTCCACCACCTGGATAACCTGCTTTGGGTGTGGAACCAGAACGGCCCCGCCCCCTTCGGCGAGTTTCACCAGTTCTTTCCCGGCCAGAACTTCGTCGATGTGGTCAGCTACGACAACTACCGCACGCTGGACGACAGGTATTACTGGGAGATACTGGATTTGGCGAACGGCAAGCCCATGGCACTTGGCGAGGTGGGGACCCCGCCCCCGGCGGAAGTGCTCAAGTCGCAGCCCAAGTGGGTGTGGTTCATGGACTGGGCCGGCGGCGTCGAGCGGCAGGCCGACCGGCTGAAGACGGCCTACGGCGATCCATGGGTGATCGGCCGGGGCGATCCGCTGCCCAAGTAAGGCGGAATTTCGAATCGGAAAGGACACTCATGAATCGCATCTTCCTGCTCGCACTCATCGCGCTTACGCTCGAGGCTCAGGATTACACGCTCGGCGTGGGAGTTTACCCCGGCGATCCCAAGGAAAACTTCGCGCCGGCCATGCGCATCGATGCCAACAACTACCGCAACCTGGCGCTCCATCGTCCGGCCTGGCACTCCTCCAGCTACGATTACAACCTGACCGCCCAGTTGGTGACCGATGGCATCAAGGAAACCGCGCTGCCCCGGTGGATCTCCACCTCGACCAGCGCCCAGGGGGTCCTCGATAAGGTTGAACGCGAATTATTCCTCGACGGCAATTGGGTGACCGGTGTCGATCTGCCCGGGCCCAATGCCTGGGTGCAAGTCGAGCTGGCCGGCGGCGCCTCCCCGCTCGAAGTCGACCGCCTCGACGTCGACGGTTCCGTCCAGTCGCCCTCCGGCGAGCCCGAAATCTGGGCTTGTATGGTCTCCGGCTCCAACGACGGCGCCGCCTGGGAGGAACTCGGCCACATGGAAGGCATGGCGCGCCCGTCGGGCGATGTCCGCCCCTCCATCCGCTTCGCTGCGCCTTCGCGCCGCCGCTTCTACCGCGTGGCCTTCTCCGATCCGCGCGCGGTCTCCTGGCGCGTCACCGAAGTCTCACTGTTCCGCGGCGGCCATCCCGTCCGGGTGGGCGGCCCGCATCAGTTCTCGAGCGCCTGGAGAAGCGCCGGCGCGGGCGAAGAGTGGGTCTACGTCGACCTCGGCGCTTCCTGCACCTTCGACCGCGTCAGGCTCTACTGGATCCGCCGCGCCGTCCAGGGCTCGCTCCAGGTATCCGACGACGCCGTCAACTGGAAATCCATCGCCGCTTTGCCCGCCAACGGCCGTACCGACGACTTGAAGCTCGCGCCGCCCGCGCAGGCCCGCTACGTCCGCGTCCTCATGCAAAAGCCCGCCGCGCCCGAGGGCTACATCCTCAGCGAGATCGAAGTTCTCGGTAAAGGCGGCCCTGTTCCGGAAGCCAAGCCCGGCCCAACACCTTCCGATAATCGTGTCGAACTCGCCGGCGGCGCGTGGCGCGTGGAGCGCGATTCGCTGGTCAAAGCGGATGGCCCGGCGCTTTCCAAACCCGGCTTCGCCGATTCCGACTGGATGTTGGCCACCGTCCCCGGCACCGTGCTGGTGAGCTACCTCAACGCCGGCGCCATCCCCGACCCCAACTTCGCAGACAACCAGAACATGGTCTCCGACTCGTTTTTCCAGGCCGACTTCTGGTACCGCAACGAGTTCCCGCTCCCGCCCGCGTTTTCCGGCAAGCGGGTCTGGCTGAACTTCGACGGCATCAACTGGAAAGCCGACGTCTTCCTCAACGGCGAGAAACTCGGCCGCATCGAGGGCGGCTTCATGCGCGGCCGCTTCGATGTGACTTCGAAGCTACTCCCTGGCCGGACGAACGCCCTCGCGGTGCGCATCCTCAAGACCGCCAACCCCGGCAGCATCAAGGAAAAAACTTTTCAATCTACCGGCAAGAACGGCGGCGCACTGGGCGCCGATAATCCCACCTTCCACGCTTCCGTCGGCTGGGATTGGATCCCCACCATCCGCGGCCGTGAAACCGGCATCTGGAACCGCGTCTACCTGGAAGCCACCGGCCCCGTGACCGTGGAAAATCCCTTCGTCAACTCCACTCTGCCGCTCCCCGATACAACCCATGCCACGGTCGCCATCTCGGTCACGCTCAACAATCACTCCGCCACCCTCGTCTCCGGGACCCTGCGCGGCCGCTTCGGCGACCAGTCCTTCGATTTCCCGGTCACTCTCGAAGCTTCTCAGGCGAAGTTGGTGAAACAGACCCTGCAACTCAGCAACCCAAAGTTGTGGTGGCCAGCCGGATACGGCCAGCCCAATCTCTATGACGTGAGCCTGCAATTCGAGGCCGCCCCCAATGCCGTTTCCGACGCCAAGAGTTTCCAGGCAGGCGTGCGGCAGTTCACCTACAGCGAAGCAGGCGGCGCGCTCAGGATGTGGATCAACGGCCGCCGCTTCATTCCCAAGGGCGGCAATTGGGGCTTCGGCGAATCCATGCTGCGCTACCGCGCGCGCGAATACGACGCCGCCGTGCGCTACCACGCGGAGATGAACTTCAACATGATCCGCAACTGGGTGGGCCAGATCGGCGAGGACGAATTCTACGACGCCTGCGACCGCCACGGCGTGGTCGTTTGGCAGGATTTCTGGCTGGCCAATCCCTGGGACGGCCCCGATCCCGACGACGATGCCATGTTCCTGAGCAACGTCCAGGACTACGTGCTGCGCATCCGCAACCACCCCTCGATCGGCCTCTACGTGGGCCGCAACGAGGGCTTTCCGCCCAAGCCCATCGACGACGGCATCCGCGCCACGCTCGACGGTCTCCATCCCGGCATGCACTACATTCCCAGTTCGGCCGATGGCGTGGTCAGCGGCCACGGTCCCTACCAGGTCCAGCCCACCAAGTTCTACTTTGCGCAGCGCGCCACTCCGAAATTCCACAGCGAGATGGGCATGCCCAACGTGGTCACGCTCGACAGCCTGCGCCTCATGATGCCGGAATCCGCCCTGTGGCCGCAGGGCGCGATGTGGGGTCTCCACGACTTCACCGCCGCCAGCGCGCAAAACGCCGACAGCTTCCGCGCGCGCATCGAAAAGAGCTATGGCCCCGCCGACAACGTGGCCGACTGGCTCTGGCTCGCCCAGTTCGTCAACTACGAAGGCTACCGCGGCATGTTCGAGGCGCAGAGTAAGAACCGCATGGGCCTGCTCATCTGGATGAGCCATTCCTGCTGGCCGTCGTTCGTCTGGCAGACCTACGATTACTACTTCGAGCCGACGGCCGGCTACTTCGGCGCCAGGAAAGCCTCCGAGCCTCTGCACATCCAGTGGAACGCCTCGAGCGACGACATCGAAGTGGTCAACTACAGCGCCGGCGCGGCGCCCGGCCTCACCGCCCGCGTGCAGCTACTCAATTCCGATGGCGCCGTGAAATGGGAGAAGTCCGCCGCTCTCGATAGCGCCGAAGACAGCATGGCCGCGCCGTTCAAAATGGAATACCCCGCGGGCCTCACGCCCGTCCATTTCATCCGCCTGGAACTCCGCCAGGGCGGCAAGCTGGTCTCCGACAACTTCTACTGGCGCGGCGTGGAGGAAGAAAACTATCGCGCCCTCCGCACTCTGCCGAAGGTCACGATCAACGCATCCACCACCGCCGAGCGCCGCACCGACCGGTGGTTCCTGACCACCACGCTCACCAATGCGTCACAGACTCCGGCGCTGATGGTGCGTCTTAAGGCCGTGCGCGAGAAGAGTGGAGACCGAATTCTCCCGGCGATCTACAGCGACGGCTACGTGGCCTTGATGCCCGGCGAGAAGCGGGTAATCACGACCGAGCTGCGCGACGCCGACACGCGGGGGGAGAACCCCCGCATTGTGGTGGAAGGGTTTAACGTGGCGAGCGGCGAGAAGTAAGGGGTAATACAGTTCCTTGCCGTCGTGCGGACCGTCGGGGGTGTGCCGCCGCTTCTGTGGCTGGCCGGGACGCGCCTCCGGGGCGCTGATGTCGAGCGGCACGGTCCACAGATCGAGTCCGCCTTCCACACTGCTTTGGCCGCTGGTGTATACTGGTTTCCATTCGGGATGTAAAAGGGAACTCCCGGGGAAAGGAGCTAACCGGGAAGTCAAGCTGGAAAACGCGACTTCTCGTCAGGAAGGGGCAATGACAAACATCCGTTGGAATACCGTGGCTGTTGCGCTATGCGCCGGCATTGGCGCTTTTCTCGTCCCTGCGTACGCCGGGCCGATCAGCGTGGTAATGACCACGTCGAACGGCACCGTGCCTGGGACCAGCATCACTTATACCATTAATGCCGTTGGGGACGATGGCGGGCCGCGCAACATTTTTCCCTCTGCGTCATCGGACAATGATGTCTGGACGTGGACGGGCGGGTTTCCGGAGTTCCTGTCATTCGGCACGTCGGAGACCTTGACGGTGACCTTCTCCGCGCCCGTGCCAGTCGACGATTTCGTAGTTGGCGTGAACAGCACGTCGGCGTCCATGAGCCAGTTGCAGCTTTCCGGCGGGACCGCCGGAACCGCAGACTTTAACCTGACCGATTCTCTGCAAGTCTACACGGGGCCGACGGGCGCGGCGATTTACGATCCATCCACCGGCATCGTTACGGCCGCCGGCCAGAATCAGTCCCTGATGATTGGCAGCACTTCCACAAACACCGTTACGTCATTCACATTCGCCGCGGGGGCCAGCGATGGCGGGGCCGATGGCTATACGGTGTTCGCCGGATTCGTGCAAAATGCCGCCATTCCGGAGCCTTCCACCGCGGTTTTGCTGCTATGTGGTCTCGGCCTGGTCTTCAGCCGCCGCCTGCGGGCCAAGCGAGAACAGAACATTCGAGGCATATTCTACCGCGGTACGCCCGGGGCGATCCCGCCCGCTCACGGAACGAGTTGATAGCTGACGAACGCCAGCCTCAGCCCATCGGGCGACCACGACGGCACGTTGATCGTCCCCTGCCCGCCGAACAGCTTTGCCAACACGCTGATTTTCGGGTTCCCCAGCGTCATCATGCGTAGCATCACATCCTGGTTTTCGGGATGCCCACTTACGCCTTTCTCATAAGTCAGAAACACCATCCGTTTCCCGTCCGGCGAGACGTGCGCGAACCAGTTGTTGTACCCATCGTCGGGAGTCACTTGCTCCTGGTCGCTCCCGTCCGGCTTCATCCGCCAGATCTGCATCAGCCCGCTGCGAATCGAGTTGAAGTAGATGTACTTCCCATCCGGCGAATACTCCGGCCCGTCGTCCAGCCCCTCCGCCGTCGTCAGCCGCGTCTCTTCGCCGCCCGCCGCCGGAATGGTGTAGACGTCGAAGTTGCCGTTGCGGTCTCCGCAGAATGCCAGCGTCTTCCCGTCCGGCGACCACCCATGCAGATACGAAGGCGATTTCGCAGTCACCTTGCGCGGGGTCCCGCCGCCGATCGGTACCACATAGATCAGCGACCGGTGCTCTTCCTGCGATTGATCGCTGATCCCCATCATCGTCCCGTCCGGCGAATTGACGTGGTCGTTGTTCACCCGCGTGGCGAATCCGGTGTCGATGGTCTCCGGCTTCCCGCCATCCGCCGGTATGCGGAGCAGGCGCCCGCCTCCGTTGAACAGCAGCATGTTGTCTTTGGTCCAGTTGGGCGCTTCGAACCGCCCCGGCGCCACGTAGACCACGCGCGCGTCCGTGGATGACACGGTAATGGTTTCAAGAGTGCTGTACAGCTTCGGCTGCCCCGAGGCCGCCGCCGGCGGCGTCACCTCCACGTTGCGGAAGGTGGCCGTCTCCGTGGCGTCCTTGTTGTGAGCGCTCAGCCCGATCCCCACGTAATACGGGTCCTTCAGCGCCACCTTCATCGACCCGCCCGCCAGGTGCAGTTCCTCGCCTTCCCCGGCCACCGACATGTAGAAATACGCTCCCGCCTTGGTGATCCGCACCCGCTTCGGCGCGGAAAGGTTGGACTGCACCTCGTGCGTGGCCGCGCCCTTCTCTTCGCGCGATTGCAGCGACGTCAACCCGCTGGCATGCACCGCCGCGTCGGCGTATGCCGCGTCTGTGTCCAGGCTCTGCCGCAGCATCAACACCGCCTTCTTGTGCGGATCGCCGGTGGTGGTTGTGAAAGCGACCTCCGCCGTCACCGACACATCGCCCGACACTTTCTTCCAAACGAACTGAAACGCGTCCGCCGTCCCCCAGATGTTCTCCCCGCTGGCCGTAATGCGATAGGTCTTCTGGGCGGCGTCGTATTCGACCGACCCCGGATGCAGCACGGTGCCGACATCCCCGTGCCCTTCGAAGATTCCCGGTTGGGCAATCATCGCCGGCGATAGCATGAGGGCTGCCAGTATCATCCGAGAAGCCGCGTATCTGATTCGCATTCTCAAATCCTCCCGCTGACTATACCACGCCTCCCACCCGCGCTAAAATCTTCGGTGATGATTCGAACTACTGGCTCGATTATTCTGTTTGCGGCCTTCGCTGCCGCGGCCTTCGCCCAGCCTGAGGTGATGGCTTGGGGTAACCTGACCGGCCTGCGCGTCGATGGCCACCTTCTGGAACTTGCCACCAGCATGTGCGTCGCGCAACCCGAATTGGCGGGAGTGAGTTGTACCGGCCGCGAGAAACAGCAGAACAGTTACTCCCGCAACGGGAAAGTCGAAACCGTCGCCATCCAGATGCGCCCCGCCCGCGAGTTCCGCGACCCCCAGAACCCCGGCTGGGTGATGGCTGCCACCGAAGTGGTGGAAGACACCGGCCCCGCCACCGCCAGAATCGATCTCGAATTCACTTCCCCCAACGACGCCGATATCGGCGGCGCTTTCCTCGGCATCGAACTCCCCGCCTCGGTCTTTTCCGGCGGCTCCGTCGAGCTTGTCGATCCCGACCCGCCCACCGCCGCACGAACGTCTCTCGCCGCCGGCCCCGCCGACCAGAATGAATACCTGCGCGCCACCGCCACGGGCGCGCGCTTCATATCCCGCACCCGCCAGATCGAGGTGACTTTCAACGAGCCGACCCAGATTATCGTCCGCGATGACCGCCGCAAGGGCAGCTACAACCTCCAGGTCCTGCTCGCCGTCCTCACCGGCAAGACCACTGCCGGACAGAGCGGCAAGAAGAGTTTCTCTTTCAAAGTCACTGGCGAGATCGACAAGAACCCGGTCGAAATCACTCTCGATGCTTCGCATCCCGGCCAGATGTTCGATGGTTTCGGCGGCAACTTCCGCCTCCAGAACCCTCGCACCGACCCTCAGGTGATCGGCTACTCCCTCGAGAACATCCGTATCGCCTGGGGCCGCGTCGAGTTGCCCTGGAGCCTCTGGCATCCCGATGAAGCCACCGATCCTCTGGCCGCCGCTCGGGCCGGCGAAATTAATCCGCGAGTTCAGCAGGCCATGGAGATGGCCCGCAAGCTGACTCAAAAAGGCATGCCCGTCATCGTCAGCGCCTGGCACCCGCCCAGTTGGGCGATTCTCGGCAGGGCGCCCTCTGGGCCCGGCGCGGCGGTGCCCGCTGCGCCCGGCGCCATAGTTCCCCCGCCGCAGCAAGACGGCCCGCGCGGCAATCCCCTCAACCCCGAAAAGATGGCCCGCATCAAAGACTCCATCGCCGGCTACCTGCTCTTCCTCAAGGAAAAATACGGCGTCGAAGCCGCCCTGTTCAGCTTCAACGAATCCGATCTCGGCATCGACGTCCGTCAAACCCCGCGCGAGCACGCCGAACTCATCAAGACCCTAGGCGCTTACTTCGCCGCCAAAGGCCTCGCCACCAAGCTCGCGCTCGGCGACACCTCCGACGCCAACCCCATCGATTTCATCAAGCCCGCCATGCACGATCCCGAGGCTGTCAGGTACGTCGGCGCCGTGGATTTCCACTCCTGGCGCGGATGCACCGACGAGATCCTCGCCCAGTGGCGCGATGCCGCCCGCGAGCTGAACGTCCCCCTGGTGGTCGCCGAAGGCAGCACCGAT
>Ga0326728_10024872_pt1 | contig 10789 bp, 11 predicted proteins | sample MB3enrmetagenome_FD_207602 | JGI IMG/M metagenome (GOLD analysis project Ga0326728, IMG submission 207602) | Lab enriched peat soil microbial communities from McLean, Ithaca, NY, United States - MB31MN | ecosystem: Environmental > Terrestrial > Soil > Wetlands > Peat | place: USA: New York...
ATTCGAGCCGCGCCAAGGCTTCCAGGAAATGCTTCTTGATCAGTGTGTCTGTTCTCAAGCTCATCGCGATCCCGCCTTCGATTCGAAAACCGCCGCTGGCCGCCATTTTAACCCAGGGCACGACGGCGGCCAAAGAGCGGACGATCTGCTGCCGGCGCGGCTTTTCTATCCGGTTGAAAAGCCTTAATTATACCCGGGCCTGCGCGACGGTGTCGCGCGGCCGCGGACGAGACCTTGACGCGGCGGCCGGCCTGCGCTCTGCAAGGCGCCGCATGACGATTTCGCAACCCCCCCAGCAAAGCCGTGCGGTCGAGTTGTCCGTGATCCTTCCCACCTTCAAGGAGCGCGGCAATGTCGTCGAGCTGGTGCGCCGGCTGGACAAGACGTTGTCCGGCATCGCCTGGGAAGCGATCTTCGTCGACGACAATTCGCCCGACGGCACGGCGGAAGCGGTGAAGGAAATCGCCGCGCGCGATGTGCGTATCCGCTGCCTTCGGCGCGTGGGGCGGCGCGGGCTGGCTGGTGCCTGCATCGAAGGGATGCTCTCGTCCTCCGCGCCCTATGTCGCGGTGATGGACGCCGATCTGCAGCACGACGAGACCGTCTTGGTGGCGATGCTGGAAAAGCTGCGCAGCGGTCAGTTCGATCTGGTGGCCGCGACGCGTTATGTCGAAGGCGGCAGCGCCTCGTCCTTCAGCGAGGGCCGCGGCGCCATCAGCCACATCGCGACGGCCCTGACGCAAAAGGCGCTGGGCACACGGCTCAGCGATCCGATGAGCGGCTTTTTCATGATGCGCCGCGACGTCTTCGACGCGATGGCAGGGAGACTGTCGCCGGCGGGATTCAAGATCCTGCTCGACATCGCCACCGCCGCGCCGGACCTGCGCATCGCCGAAGTTCCCTACGTCTTTGGTGCGCGCCAAAAAGGCGAGAGCAAGTTCACCGTGCAGGTCGGCCTGGAATTTCTGGGCTTGTTGCTCGCCAAGCTGTCGCGGGGGCTGCTCGATCCGCGGTTCATCTTTTTCGCTTTTGTCGGCAGCATTGGCCTTGCGGTGCACCTGGTGACGCTAAAGTTGGTGCTGCTGGTGACGCACGAGCCCTTCGGCGCGGCGCAGACCGTCGCCACGCTCGTGGCGATGACCAGCAATTTTTTCCTCAACAACGAGATCACCTATCGCGACAAGCGGCTGAAAGGCTGGGCGGTGTTGCGGGGCTTTGTGGAATTTTGCGCTTTCTGCTCGCTGGGGGCGCTGGCCAATATCGACATCGCCTCGCAATTGTTCCACGCGCGTCACGAAGTGTGGTGGCTGGCGGGCGCGGCCGGCGCGCTGATGAGCGTGCTGTGGAACTACGCCATGTCGAGCCTGTTCGTCTGGCGCACGCGATGAGGCGCGGCCTCTTTGCGGCCGTTGCGGGGCTTTGCCTCTTGCGCCTGATCGCGGGCGCGCTGTTGCCGTTGTCGGCGGACGAGGCCTATTACTGGCTGTGGTCGCGCCATCTGGCCGCCGGCTATTACGACCATCCCCCCGCCATCGCTTATCTCATCCGCGCCGGCACGATGCTGTTCGGCCAATCTGCGTTCGGCGTGCGCGCGGTCGGGATTTTGCTCTCTTTCATAACGAGCTGGTTCGTCTGGCGGCTGGGCGCGATCCTGTCGGGCGAGGAGAAAATCGGCGCACAGGCGTGCCTGTTCTTCAATCTCACCCTTATGGCGACGGTGGAGAGCCTGGCAGCGACGCCCGATGCGCCGGCGCTGGTCTGTGCGGCGGCGTTCTTCTTCTGTCTTGCCAAGGTTGCTGAAACGGAAGACGGACGATGGTGGCTGGCGGCTGGGATTTGTGCCGGGCTGGGACTGCTTTCGAAATACACCGGACTGTTTCTCGGCGTCGGCGCACTCGTCTGGTTGATCGCAAGCCCGCCGATGCGACGCTGGTTCCTCTCGCCTTGGCCTTATTTCGGCGCCGTGCTCGCGCTTGCATTGTTCGCACCCAATTTGCTGTGGAACGCGCGGCACGACTGGGCGACCTTCGCCTTCCAATTCGGCCGCATCGAAGCCGAGCATTTCACACTGCGTTATCTTTTCGAGTTCCTCGGCGCGCAGGCGGTGCTGGCGTCGCCGTGCATTTTGCTCCTTGGCGTCATGGCGTTGGCTGCCTCGCATCGCAATCAGCGCCAGGCGCTGCTCGCGGCGATGATCCTGCCGGCCGTCGTCTATTTCGCCTGGCACGCTTTGCACGACCGGGTGCAAGGCAATTGGCCGAGCTTTCTCTATCCGCTGTTCTGTGTCGGCGCGGCGATGGCGGCAGAGGCGGATTGGCGCGGCTGGTGCAAGCCGGTGGCGCGCTGGTCGGCTCGGCTGGCTGTTCCCGTCGCAGCCCTCTTGCTCTTGGCCCCTTATGCCCAAGCTCTGTTCGGCATCGTGCCGCTCGGCCGCAGCGATCCCTTGGCGCGACTTTTGGCTGTCGGCATGGGACAAGTGACCGACAAGATCGAAGCGTTGCGCGGCGGCGCGCTGTTGACCACCGATTACGAAACGACGGCCTGGCTGGACTTCTACGGCAAGACCGACGCTGTCCAGATCGGCGAGGACTATCGCTGGTCCGACTTGCCGGCGCCGCCGGCCTCGCTGTTCGCCAACCCCGCGCTTTACGTTTGCGAGACGCGCCGCGACCGCCGCGACCTCATAGCCGCTCATTTCCGTCAGGTGAGCGAAATCGCCCGCATCAACCGGCGGCGCGACGGCATTCCCATCGCCCATTACGTCGTCTATCGCGTCGAGGGGCTCATCGGCGCGCCGACGGGCAAGCAGCCTTGAAATAATTGCAAGCGGCGGCATGAAGACCTAAGTAATCCCGGCCCATCCGAACGAAAGACCCCACTCATGGCAGACCCATTCGACGCCGTCGTGATCGGCGGAGGACCCGGCGGCTATAACGCCGCGATCCGGCTTGGCCAGCTCGGCCTGAAGACCGCTTGCATCGACAAGCGCGGCAGCTTCGGCGGCACCTGCCTCAACATCGGCTGCATCCCGTCCAAGGCGCTCTTGTTCGCCAGCGAGCGCTTTGAGGAAGCCGGCCACGGCTTCGCCAAGCTTGGCATCAAAGCCAAGGTCGAGCTCGATCTTCCCGCCATGATGGCGCACAAGGACAAGGTGGTGGGCGAGCTCACCAAGGGCGTCGAATTCCTGCTCAAGAAGAACAAGTCCGAAGCCATCGTCGGCGAGGCGCGGATTGTTGCGCCCGGCAAAATCGAGGTCAAAGGCAAGGACGGCGCGGTCCGCACGATCGAAACAAAGAACATCATCATCGCCACCGGTTCGGACGTGATGCCACTACCCGGCGTGACGCTGGACGAAGAGGCGATCGTCTCTTCGACCGGCGCGCTGTCGCTCAAGTCGGTGCCCAAGCGACTGTTGGTGGTCGGCGCCGGCTATATCGGCCTCGAACTCGGTTCGGTGTGGCGCCGGCTGGGCAGCGAGGTGACGGTGGTCGAATTCCTCGACCGCATCACGCCGGGCCTTGACGGCGAAGTTGCCAAGGCCTTCCAGCGCATCCTGCAAAAGCAAGGCATGAAGTTCCAGCTTTCGACCAAGGTCGTGGGCGTGGAGAAGAAAGGCAAAGCCCTCAGCGTCGTGCTCGAGCCGGCGGCGGGTGGCGAGAAGCAGACGCTGGAAACCGAGGTGATGCTGGTCTCTATCGGGCGCCGTCCGTATACGGACGGGCTTGGCCTCGACAAGGCCGGCGTCAAGCTCGACAGCCGCGGGCGCGTGATCACCGACGCCCATTTCAAGACCAGCATCGCGGGCATCTGGGCGATCGGCGATTGCCGCGAAGGCGCCATGCTGGCGCACAAGGCCGAGGACGAAGCGGTCGCTTGCGCCGAGCGCATCGCCGGCCGCGCCGGCCATGTGAATTACGACGCGATCCCGGCCGTGGTCTACACCGCGCCGGAAGTGGCCAGCGTCGGCAAGACCGAAGAGGACTTGAAGGCGGCGGGCGTCGCTTACAAGCTCGGCAAGTTCCCCTTCAGCGCCAATGCGCGCGCCAAAACCATCGCCGCGACCGAAGGCTTCGCCAAAATCATCGCCGACGCCAAGACCGACCGCGTGCTCGGCGTGCACGTCATCGGGCCCGAAGCGGGCAACCTGATCGCGGAAGCGGCCTTGGCCATCGAATTCGGCGCGTCCTCCGAAGACATCGCGCGCACCAGCCACGCTCATCCCACGCTCAGCGAAGCGCTGCGCCAGGCGGCGATGGGCGTCGAAGGCTGGACGATGCAGATGTAAGTAGACTCAGGGCCAGTTCGCGCCTTTGATCTTGAGCCGCATGCGGCCGACCGCGTCGGTGGCGGCGAAGAAGAGCGTGAAACCGTCCTCGCCGAAAGCGCAATTGGGCGTGGTGCGGCCCGGCGCCTCGATCACGCCCAAGAGCTTGCCCGCCGGCGAAATCACCAACAGCCCGCCGGGTCCCGCGGCGTACAGATTTCCCGCCGCGTCGAGCTTCATGCCGTCGGGAGCGCCGAGCACGCCCGGTCCCATCAGCGGCTTGGTGTCGAAGAGGGTGGTGGCGCTCACCGGCATGCCGTCGGCGCCAAGCTTGTAAGCGCGGATGATCGGCTCATTGGAATCGGTGTTGTCGACGTAAAGCGTCTGCTCGTCGGGCGAAAAGGCGATGCCGTTGGGATAGAGGAAACTCTTGTCGAGCAGTGCGATCTGGCCGTCGGGCGAAAGGCGATAGACGCCGCTGAACGGCAATTCCTTGACCGGCGATTTCTCGATGCCCGCAAGTCCGTAAGGCGGATCGGTGAAATAGATCGCCCCCGAACGGGCGATGCAAAGATCGTTGGGGCTGTTGAGGCGCTTGCCCTCGAAGCGGTCGACCAGCGTGGTGCGCTGCTTGGTCTTGAAATCGTAGCGGACGAGCGAACGGTCGCCGGAGTCGCAGATAACGAGAGCGCCCGCGGCGTCGATCGCCAAGCCGTTCGAGCCGGGCTCGCGCAGCGTCGGCGTCTCCGGCCCGGCATAGCCGGAAGGATGCATGAATACCGATTGTCCGTCGGTGCGCGACCAGCGGTACATGGTGTTCATCGGCGGATCGCTGAACAGCAAAAAGCCGCCGTTCTTCACCCACACCGGCCCTTCCGCCCATTTGAGGCCGGAAGCGATCTGCTCGATCTCGGCGTCGGGCGCGATCAGCGCGTCGAGCGCCGGATCCAGCCGGCGCACGCGGCCGAAGGCGGGCGCCGCACCGGCATAAGCGGCGGCGGACAACGCTACGCCCGCCGCCAGAATGGCGCGGCGTGTCGCAACAGTTGGATAGGACGGCATAGCTCACCTCCCCGGCTGGCTTCGCATGAGCCTTTCAGGGAACGCTACAGTCCCGGCGCAAGCAAGCGCGATTACTGTACCGGCGCTTGTCCCGGCGGCGGTGCCGCCTGGCCCCAACCGTGCATCATGCCGGGATGCATCGGCAACGGATGCCAGCCCATCACCGGGGCCACGAACACCCACACCACCAGCAACACGGCACAAATGAGCAGCAGATAGCCCAGCACATTGCCCAACAGCTTCACGAAGCCGTCGGCTTTGCTGGCAGCGAAAAGCACGAAGAAGGCGACTATCGCCACCACGAGCGCGTGGTGGATGGTCATAAACAGAAACGGATGCATCTTTCCCTCCGGCGCGTTCCCAACGGTCTCTAACGGACGCGATGGCCCATCATACACAAAATCGCCGGCAAAACCGATGTTGGTGCGAAAAAGATGCTCGTTTCACGGTCAATGCGTTGCAGGGGCCTTCCAAGCGACCACCTTCTGGTAGAAACCGCCGAAATAACTATGCCGTTCGAACCGCATTTCGGGCGGCAAAAAAGCGGAAAAGTCGCAGGACAACAGCTCGAAGGCATAAGGCTCGAACAGCGCGAATATAACGCGACACAGATAACGCAGGGGATTCCACCAAGCTGCCTTGGCGTAATCCACGATCACCAGCTTGCCGCCCGGCCGCAACACGCGCATCGCCTCGCCGAGCGTGCGCGCGCGATATTCGGCGGGCTGCTCGTGCAGCAGGAAGAAGATCAACACCGCGTCGTAGCTCGCGTCCGGCAAACCAAGGCTCGCCGAATCCATGTGCAACAGACGCCCGGGCATGCGGCCGGGCATCTTCCATCTGAGATTGCGCAGCTGGATCGGCAGCACATCGACGACGTCGATCCGCCCGCCCGCGGCCGCCAGGCGCCGCGCCAGCCGGCACGACAGATCGCCATAGACGCAGGACACTTGTAGCAGGTTCTGCGCGTGCACTCCTTCGAATTCTTCCAGCACCGCCTCACGCAGCCTGCGGTACTGGCCGAGCAGGATCAGGTTCAAGATCCACGTCCGGTCGAAGAATTTCACACCGCGCGGATGGACATAGGCCCACCAGTAATGCCGGGCGAGATAATCGGGCACGCGTGTGTCGTCCGCCGACGGCTTCAAACCGTCGTGAAGGCTTGCGGGATGCGCTTGGTTGGCGCTGTACGACATGACGCAGGCTCGCGGGAAATCGATCGGCGATCACCGTGCGTTGCCGCAGTGCCGCGGACAATGCGGCGGATTGGCGAAAGCCTGCGTCCTTTTGGTAAGATGAACGGCGAATCTGGTTCGGGGCCGACCCCGAAGAAGGCCCCGTTGTGACGATCGCAAACGCCGCCGCATACAACAAAACCGCCTTGCGTAACGGCTGGTTCAGCCTGTGCGATGCGACGGCGAACTTCAACCATCCCGATCTGCGCCGGCTGTTGGGCGTATGGCGGCGCGCCGTCACGAGCCATGGCTTGCCGCGCAAGAGCGACATGACCGAGCGGGTACTGCACTCCTTCCGCCGGGACATCGCATTCTACGAAAAGGTGGCGGGCAAAAGCGGTTCACGGCGCTGGCGCGTGGAGCGGATGGGCGCGTCCTTGGCGCAGATCATGGGCGATTTGTCCGGCAGGTTCCTGGACGAGGTGATCGACGAGGAGCTTCTGCCGCGCTGGAACGTCGCGCTCGACGCTACCGTCGGCGAAGGCGCCCCGCTGCGTTTTCTGAGCCGCAACAATCGGATGAGCTTTCTGAACGGTGAATTCTTCTCCGCTCCGTTGATCGGCGCGAACGGTTCTGCGAGCTTTGTCCTCGCGGCGGGTCGTTTCAGCAGTGCCCGCCGCTGGCAGGACATCGAAGCCGAAGCTAAGGACCGGCTTGGGCTGTAACGGGGGCGCGACATGACCCAAGGCCGCGCGGGCGGTTACACGCTCGCTTTTGTCATCGCGGTGATCTGCATCGACATGGTGGGGCTCGGGATCATCATCCCGGTGGCGCCCAAGCTGATCTCCGGACTTGCGCATGTGAATTTGAGCGACGCGGCGCGTTACGGCGGCTGGCTGTTCTTCGTCTATGCCGCGATGCAGTTCCTTTGCGCCCCCTTGATCGGTAATCTCAGCGACCGTTTCGGTCGCCGGCCGGTCTTGCTTCTGTCGCTGGTGGCGATGGGCGTCGATTACGCCATCACCGGCCTTGCGCCCACCATCGGCTGGCTGTTCCTGGCGCGCACGCTCTCGGGCATGGCGGGAGCAAGCTACACCACCGCCTATGCTTATATCGCCGACGTGACGCCACCGGAAAAACGCGCGCAGAATTTCGGGCTGGTCGGCGCCGCCTTCAGTTTCGGTTTCATCGTGGGACCGGCGATCGGCGGTTTGCTGGGCGACTACAGCGCGCGGCTGCCCTTTCTGGTCGCGGCGGGACTGGCCTTCCTCAATGCGGGCTTCGGCTTCTTCGTGCTGCCGGAATCGCTGGCCAAGGAAAACCGGCGCAAATTCGAATGGTGGCGCGCCAATCCGCTGGGCGCGCTGTTCGCGCTGCGGCGCTTTCCGACGGTGTTGGGGCTTTGCGCGGTGGTCGTGCTGATGCGCATCGCGCACGACGCCAATCCGGCGACATGGACTTATTACACGATGCTGAAATTCCATTGGACGACCCAACAGGTCGGCCTGTCGCTGGCGGCGGTCGGTGTCGCGCTCATGGTGGTCTATACTTGGCTTACGCGCATCCTGATCCCCAAGATGGGCGAGGTGCGCGCCGTTTATCTCGGCTTTTTCTGCGGGGCGGTGGCGTTCTTGGGCTATGCGTTTTCGACTCAAAGCTGGATGCTTTACGCCTGGATAGCCGTCTTTGCGCTGTTCGGTCTGGTCATGCCGGCTTTGAACGCGATCATGTCCAAGGAAGTCGGCCCCAGCGAGCAAGGCGAGTTGCAAGGCGCGATCACCAGCGTGGGCAGTTTCACCTCGATCGTGGCGCCGGTGGCGATGTCTTACCTGTTCGCCGCGTTCACGGGCCCAAAGGCGCCCGTCTATTTTCCGGGCGCGGCGTTCGTTGCGGCCAGTCTCTGTCTGGTGCTGGCGGCTGCGCTCTTTGCCTTGGTCAAACCCAAGCCCGTCAACCAGCCCGCAGAGGACGAAACGCCCTACGCGCCTTACGCCGCCGGCGAGGCGTCGGATCAAACAGGGTGAGGGATCAAATTAGTGGATGGTGCCGTTCTTGAGGCGCTCCAATTCGTCTTTTATTCGGAGTTTTTGCTTTTTCAGGGCGGCGACACGCTGTTCGTTCCAGTCGGGGTGTGCCATCTCGGTTTCGATGAGTTCTTCCAGTTTCTTATGCTTTTCGGAAAGCTCGTTGATCTGCCCTTCCAGTGCCATACTTGCACCTCATCGTTTTAGGCCTTTGGATTAGAGCACTATGACGGCTTCGTGTCACGGGCCTCTTCCGCTCACCCTTTCCAGCCTGTAAAGGGTTGGGCCATGGAGAAAAAGCCCGCCGCAAAAGACGTTAAGGACCGGCTCGTGGTGGGAATTTCGGGCGCCTCGGGCGTGATTTTGGGCATCCGCTTGCTGGAGGCGCTATCGAAGCTCGGGGTGGAAACCCACCTGGTGGCCAGCAAGGCCGCCCAGATGACCATCCCGCTGGAGACCGGCCTTAAGCCCAAACAAGTGGCCGCCAAGGCCGACCGCGCCTATGCCATCGGCGACGTGGCCGCTCCGATCGCGTCGGGCAGCTTCAAGACCAAGGGGATGGTCATCGCGCCCTGCTCGATTCGCTCGATGAGCGAGATCGCCACCGGCGCGACCTCGACTCTGCTTACCCGCGCCGCCGATGTGGCTTTGAAGGAGCGCCGCACCTTGGTGTTGCTGGTGCGCGAGACGCCGCTGCATCTGGGCCATTTGCGCACGATGACGGAATTGGCCGAGATGGGCGCCATCGTGTTTCCGCCGGTTCCGGCCTTTTACGCGGCGCCCAACACTTTGGAAGATATGGTCGATCACACAATCGGCCGCGTGCTCGACTGTTTCGGTTATGATTGGCCCGGGCTGAAGCGCTGGGGCGAGGCCCCGCGCACGAAGAAGGTTTGAGATGACCGGCGAAGTCACCGCCCCGAACGAGGTGGAACTGAGAGCCAAGCTGGCCGAGCTGATTCAGGAGCATCGCGACCTCGACGCGGCCATAGAGGCGCTATCGGGCGCGCACGACATGTTGCAATTGACGCGGCTTAAGAAGCGCAAGCTGATACTCAAGGATCAGATCACCACGATCGAGAACCAGCTCCTACCAGACATCATCGCGTAGCGATTATGTCTGGTAGGCAGAAATCAGAAGGCCGGAGCGGCGCCTGTGGCGCCGCAATTCTTTTCTGACTTCTGATTTCTGACTTCCACACAAGAGAAACGGACTATCGTCCGTTTCTCTTGTGCGCGTACATCGCCTCGTCGGCGCGCGCCATGGCAAGATCGGCGGTGTCGCCCGGTTTCAATTCAAACGCGCCATAGGAAAAGCTGGTGGGAATGAAGCTGCCGTTCCAGGGCGTGGGCGAACTACGCAGCGTCTCGGCCAAGAGATCGGCCTTTTTGAGGCCTTGCTCCTGATTGGCGTGCGAGAGCAGTACGCCGAACTCGTCGCCGCCGAGCCGCCCCACAACGTCGCTGTCGCGCACATGAGCCTGCAAGGTCGAGGCGAAATGGGCGAGCACCGCATCGCCGCCAGCATGCCCAAAGGTATCGTTCACCGCCTTGAAGCCGTTGAGATCGAAATAGATGAGCGTGGCCGGCGTGCCGTAACGGTCGGTGAAGGCGATGTAGCGCGTCAGCTCGCGCACGAAGGCGCGGCGGTTGAGCAGCGGCAGAAGCTGATCCTGATCAGCGGTCTTCTCGACTTCTTCCAAACGTTGGCGCGTCTGCTGCAACTCGCGGCGCAGATTGTCGACCTCGGCCATCAGCGCCATGATCGCTTCACGCACGCGCGGGGTGAATTCGTTTTCGGGAATGCCCAGTACGCTGGCGGAGACGGGCGAGACGCTTTGCGCGGCCTCTACGGCCTGGGCTTGGCGCGCGTAAGCGGCCGCACCGACCGCCCGCGTGCCCCTGACGGAGCTGGTTTTCTCGATTTTCATGCGCACCCTCGGCCGTTCTGGCCGACGAAAGCCTAGGCCGGGCTCGTTAATAACCCGTTTATGATTGCGACCAAATGGTTAACGTTTTCCCAAAGCGCAGCCTTTCCCAAGTCTTTGGCGCCCCTATAATGCGCCGCTTCCTGGCCAGTCGATTCGCAAAGGGAAGCAGCATGGCGGCACGTGTCGGCCTCATCATGGGGAGCCAGTCGGACTGGCCTTGCCTCAAAGCCGCAGCCGAGATCCTCGAGGCGCTGGGCATCGCGTATGAAAGCAAGATCGTTTCGGCGCACCGCACGCCCGAGCGGATGCGGGCTTATGCCCATGGCGCGGCCG
>Ga0326728_10024873_pt1 | contig 10787 bp, 9 predicted proteins | sample MB3enrmetagenome_FD_207602 | JGI IMG/M metagenome (GOLD analysis project Ga0326728, IMG submission 207602) | Lab enriched peat soil microbial communities from McLean, Ithaca, NY, United States - MB31MN | ecosystem: Environmental > Terrestrial > Soil > Wetlands > Peat | place: USA: New York...
TGTGGTTATGAAACAGTTGGCAAAAATTCATGGCAATATAGAGGAAATTCTATTATCAGTAGTCCAAATGGCGATCTTTTATTAGCGGCCAGATCTGAAGAAACCCTTCTGATTGCAGATATTATTCCCAATGATTTTGGACCCACACATCCGGAAGGAGATTATCTGAAAGACCGTAGACCAGAGCTTTATTATGAACTCATTGCAAAAAATGTGGCATTTGAGGGGGGATATGCTTACCCTGATAGGTTAACTTGATATACATTTTTATACTCATCCAGCTCTAAAATTCGAACTTTTACCTTAAAATGGGAGTAGTTGATGAGAGTTAGAACACTTTGTAAATAGATGTTAACATTATTTTTAAATCAGATTTTACTTAGAACTACTAAGAATATTTTATAGTCAATGGATCAATGAAACTTTACACTTAAAAATGGCTCCCACTTCAATATCGTTTTATCAATAAAGTACGAAGCTTGAAATGTCTGTGAAAGCTATATTCTCTCAAGTATCAAACTACTTCTTTATAAAAAGTAACTGGATGAAATTCCAGAATGATTGACCGCAATCTTCTATCTCTTTCATGGAATGAATTTTGTGACATTGTTACGTAAAAATAATGATACTTTTCAAATCTTAAATACAACATTTAATAATCTTAGGAACAGAAAAACACGAAAAAAACTCTCCCCAATTATTTCTCCTCAGTTTTTTTCCATTCTATCGGTAGTTATTAAAAATTGAGTCACTTAAACGTAAATATTTACAATATAAGCTATAATTTATTTTTGGAGTTATGATTCAAAAGCGAATTTACCATAATATTGAATGGATCGCCGAAGTATATAACTAGTTTGAACAGTTATTGACTGAAATAAATCAAAAAACTAACACAATCAAAATTGTAGTTAGATACCTCACTGAAATAAACTGAGTCTAGTCGCACCACTACTTTAACTATAAAGGAATTATTCGAAATCAAATATTTCTAATTTGATTAGATCCTTTTTTTCTTTATGGTTTCCTTGATTTTCAACTTAGTTTTAGATTACTTCCGAAGTTGTACCATCACTAAAACAACAAAAAAATGTACATTATCAACATAATAACGATCGATTCAAATTCAAAACAATAATTTTTATTAATTTTAAAGCATATGGATTTCAAATACTTGGTGAAATTATTTTTTTGGATGAAATTTGTAACGATACTAATACAATAAAAAACTAGTTACTGTCTTATTTTATAGATACAATGATTTGCATTAAGTGGTTCCATCTTATGGTAAAAATGCGGCTTAAAATATTGATTAGTTAGTTAATAATAGAAATTCAACTGATGTACATAGATATAGAATTAATTTGCATAGTTGCCCACTATTACTCATTGGAAAGTAAATTAAATTTTAAGCTATTTAATATTGAGAAAAATAGATACATCCAAGTGCATCTGCGAAAAATGAGTTAAAACGGTTTTATGGGAAGTTTCTATCTCCACAGCAAAATGTAGGGTTTTATACTGAAATAAAGATTTTCGAACTCTTAACCACAAAAAAGAGGGAAATATGGAAATGTTAAGCCTATGATTCCTTAGACCTGTTTTTTAATTTTCCAGTGGTTTATTTTCTCATTTTAAACCATAGTAAACGAATTAATCAAGTGCATTTTATAACATAACTTTTAAAATATTACTATCTTTATAAAAGTAGTATTCTTTGCATACGCTATTAGTATTTTGATAGAAATTAATATTGAATAGAGTTTATAATAATATGTAAATAGCCCCTGAAAACTAAAAATTTATCGAAATCCGATATAATTAAGTTTATAACTATTAATGTTTTTAAAAGTCTAATTGATTCGTGAATTTACTATCTATACAAAAGTTATTAACTTCTCCAAATGAAGAAAGAATTTAATTAATTGGAACGAAATTCCATTTTCTTTCAAAACTGGAAAAAAACAAGAAAAAATGATAAAGATTTTTTTTGAAATCGATTGTGTAAGTTGTCAAATTGTTTGAAATCACCTAATTTTTGTACTAAGAATCGAATTATAAAATCACTTTCGATATGCTAACAGAATTTTTGTAACGACCTCATTCCAATCATATTTTTTAGCTTTACAAAAAACTCTCTCAACAACCTCTTTATAATCAATATCCTCTTGAATGATTTTTTTTATACCTACTCTAATTTCATCTGCATCCAGTTTAACAACAAACCCATTTATCCCATCATCGACCAATTCCTGTGCTGCGTTGTATCTTTCCTTCACCGTCACCACAGGCACTCCGCAGGCAAAAGCCTCTATTACAACCATCCCGAAACCTTCTCTGCTGGAAGGCAGCACCAGAACCTTTGAAGCCTTGATTTTTCCGATGAGCATACGGTACTCTTGAAAGCCTACAAACTCGAAGTTTCCACGAACTTTTAGCTCTTTTACAAGCTCCATAAGCTCTGCTTTTTCGGCCCCTTCCCCAACAATGCAACATCTGATATCCGGAAAATCGACTTTAAGAAGCACCACAGCTTTAACCAAGACATCAACATTTTTTTCCTTAATAAGCCTACCTACAAAAATCACGTCATAGATTTTTCCATCAAGCCCTGCAGAAGTTATGCCTCCTTCCGATTCGATCTTATTAATCATTTCAAGATCTATCCCATTAGGGATAACCGTAATCTTTTCTTCAGGAACCAAAAGAGTTTCAAGCCTCTTCTTCGTCCAGTCCGAAACTGCTATGTTTTTATCCGAAATTTTTGAAACAGAGTTCTCTATAACTTTTCCGAAAAAGCCTGTCTTTCCTAAATATTCATACCAGTAGTCACCCCAAACTTCATGCCATGTGAACACCGAAGGAGTTTTTTTCAGGACTGAGATCACTTTTGTGGTAAAACATGGAAAATATGGAAATACACTTACATCTATAAGATCCATTTTTTCCCGCAGGAGATGAGAAAACAATTTCACTGAGAAAATAAGTGCTTCGGAAATTGATCTTCTTCCGTTTACATACAGTTCCATAGCTTTGGAAACACCATGTAAGGTCATACCTTCATACTCAATAGTATCTTCTCCTTCCCACCACTTGATCCCAAAAATATGCACTTCATGCCCCTTAGCCGAGAGCCGCTTTCCCAATTCATAGATACGCCTTTCTGAGCCGCCTTTGACCCATGGATATACAGCGTCGTATACGAAAGCTATTTTCATTGTATCACTTATTAGTCTGTATCCACTTCCAGTAGCATTACGCTGATAAAAATTGCAGAAAAGATAAGCTGAAGCCCAATTGCCGCAAGAACCATTGAAATAACTGCCGATTCCACCTCTTGAAGAGAACCAAAACCAGAAATGATCCAAGTATAGGCGACTTTCAGCCCAAGAATGATGCCAAGTCCCAAGATAATGGAACCTACAACTAGTTCTTTTTCGAGGGAATGGTAGTTCAGCAACTTTTTACTTTTTTTGTCAACCTTATACAAGCCATGGATCAGGCCATATGTTTTCATATACCCACCCGTAGCAAGAGTTTGTCCGCCAATTATTAAAAGCATACTACCTAGAATAAATGAATGTGATCTGTTATATGCAGCACTTTCCGTGAAAAGCAGGGAAGAAGTTATTAAAAAACCCAGGATAAACACAAAAGCACCTGGTAAGTATAAGAAAGGAACTGGCCTATAGAGCATCATGAAGCGGATATGCCTCCAGCCATCCTTAAAAGAGTTCAGTTTGGAAGGGGCCCTGCGTGAGTAGTAGGTTATAGGAACTTCTTTGATCCTCAGTCCACATTTAGCCGCTTCTATTACCATTTCGGAAGCTAACTCCATTCCATGAGTTTTAAGATTCATTTTTTCAAGTGCTTCTTTTGTAAAAGCTCTCATTCCACAATGAGCGTCCGATATTTTTGTTTCGAACAGAAAATTAAGCATTTCAGTTAGTAAAGGATTGCCTATGTATTGATGCAGCCAAGGCATAGCTTCTTTTTTTATATAGCCTTTGATTCTGGTCCCTATTACAAAGTCTGCGTCTCCTGCCATAAGAGGGTCCAAAAATTTATCAAGCTCAAGCAGATCGTATGTATTATCCGCATCTGAAATAGCAATATAGTTCCCCTTTGCTAGGGCAAGTCCCTTGAGGTAAGCATTCCCATATCCCTTTATTGGGCCGATTACCTTTGCACCCATAGCCACTGCGATCTCAGCTGTTCTGTCTGATGAATTATCAGCGACTATTATCTCTCCATCTATGTTATATTTATTTAATATGTGTTGAGCTTTCTCTATACAAATTCGGATGGTTTCTTCTTCATTCATTGAAGGCATTACGAAAGACAGAGATGGCATGTTCAGTTTATACAGCATATTTCCTAATAAATATTTTGACTCATACCAATATTTTCAAATCTCTTCATTTTCGGAAAATATTTCTACAAAAAGGATAAAATAAAAAAAGAGTAACTGAAAATAATAGAGCATTGATTAGGAAAACGATAAGTAACTACGCTACTAGTATGGGAACTCGTTTTACCCGATATATCTTCTGAACTATTTAGTACCGTTAGTATATACAGCTTTATTTGATGAAGCAAATTATGGCTATCAGAAGTTCCTAAGTTTTCATTTAATGATACAAAATATTCTACAAATTATTTCGAATTCGCAATTAACTATCTAAAGTCAAAAATACTAAAAATAATTATTCATTTGATGCTATTATAATGATATAAGACCTTTTTATATTGAAAACATTATTTCTTAATTCACCCTTGGTTTGAAGTTGAGTAAAGGGAATTACCTTTTTTGTGTACTTGTTCCAATGAAAACAAACAAAGCACTCATTTTTACTCAACAGGCAAATTTAAGCTAGGACATGAAGATATAATGACTCGGAACTCATTAAGACAAACATTAAATTGTTAAGACACTAGTTCCAATGAATTACTGAGCGTGTCCGCAAGTTATTGATTATATATGAAAAAAGAGTATCTTTCTCATATTTTGGAAAAAATATAGAGAGATTCTTATGGTATGATTTTGTAATAAATGATGTCGACAAACGAATTATTTATTAGACTTTGTATAACAAAACCAGCAAAAGATTGAGCTTGATCGAAATCGCTATAGTCCTTCGAGATAGCTTTTGAGCCTTACGTTCTATTTTAATGATAGTTTTCTTCAAAAATTTCGCCACCTGGTTCTTTTTCCTTGAAGATCTGCCCTTCGAAACAGTGAACTTCAGCTCCTGTGAGCCATGCATCAGGAGAAAGGCCGGCCTTTAAGCATGTATGGCCCAAAAACTCAATCGAATCCATATTGTTTTCAGGGGCAACTTGAGGAAGCAGCAACCCCTGGCAGTAACCTTGCTTTACAATGAGACCATGTCTACCAATCTGTATAATGTTTGGAAATTCTTTTGGAGGTGCATTGATTCTTTCAGGAGGGGTCAGAATTGTTACCTCAACAATCATATCATCCAGCTCATCTTCTTCAACAGGTGGAAAACGAGGATCGCGAATTGCCGCTGAGATCGCAGAATCCATGATTGCTTCCTTTAGCGTGGAGTCCGGAAAAGGATGCCCTATACAACCCCTGAGGAGCCCTTTTTTAGTAAGTGTAACGAAAACTCCCCTCATTTCCCCAAAAACCGGCGAAAGCTCAAAACCCAAATCATGAGGCTCTGTGAGTTTCCTCTCAGACAGGAATGATTCAATTACCTTTCTTGCAAGTTTGACTGCAGTTCTTCCTTCTGTTTCTGTAAGCATGCGTGAACCAACACCTATTTTTAAATAGTCTAGCCTGTAAATGTCACTGCCATTAGCCTATAGATCTTATTTATCATTATAATTTACACCGGTTAATAACAATATGTATACTTGAAACTGATATAACAATATGTTTATCTGAACTTGTCATTGCCAGAACTTCATTTATGAGGAGATAGAACCTACTTTCAGTAGCTGTGCACAAAAATGCCATCCATTTTCTCAATATGACAGTATCTTAACAATTAATCTAACTTTCATTATTTTAGTTAGAAGAAAGAAGCAGAAATAACTGCTAAACTGAAGATATGGCTACAAAATTAATAGGTCCGAAAATTCAAGGAAACAAAAGCTTTAAATTTTTCTAACTTCATGATATTTCCTAGCCGCAACCTTCAGGGCCTCAACGCCTGGAAGCTTCATCCCTGCAAGATAATCAATACAAGCTCCTCCACCTGTGCTGATATGGGAGAAACGATGTTCTAGGCCAAGATGGTCAACTTCTGCAGTTATATGGCCCCCACCAATAATTGAAAACTCAGATTTTACTGCAGCCTTTATTATCTCGTGGGTTCCAAGAGCAAATTCATCAATCTCTGATACACCTGCAGGGCCGTTTAAGACAATAGTTTTTGAATTCTCGATTTCCTTGGTGAAATTCACAATTGTTTCAAGCCCGATATCGTTTATAGGAAGAGAGTTCGAATTTAGCTTTAAAATAGGCACTTCAACTCGTTTTTTATTATCGTTTACAGCCACATCCATAGGGAGACAAACTTTGTCTCTGAACCTCTCAAGTAGACTTTTTGCCTTTTCGATCTGATTTTCGTAACCTTGGGATTTGATGAATTCCATGTTGACTTTTCCAATATTTACTCCAGAGGCAGCTAAAGCAACGTTTGCTACCACTCCAGTAAATAGTACCCTGTCTGCCCCTCCATTTGCAAGTACATTTTCCGCCACTCTAAGGGAATCATCAACTTTTGCTCCTCCCAAAACGAAAATACTTGGTCTTTCCACTCCTTTTATTGCCCTGTCGAGAGATATTAGCTCTTTTTCCATTACTCTTCCGGCTCCAGAAGGAAGAAGTTCCGTAAATCCTACCACAGAAAGATGAGATCTATGGGATACAGCAAATGCATCATTTAGGAAAATATCCACAAAGGGCACCAGCTTCTTAACCAAGTAGGTTGTGGCATGTTCTGGTGGTGTTCTTTCCAAGCTTTCTTCGGAATAGAACCTTACGTTTTCGAGCAGTATGACATCACCATTTTCCATCGACGCAATCTGAATCTTCGCACAGGTCCCGAAAATATCGTCCACATAACTAACTTGCCTGCCCAGGTGTTTAGACATCAGATGGGCATGAGGCTTCATTATTGTGAAGTCTTTTTTCCCGGGCCTACTCTGATGCGCAAGCAGAATAACTTTTGCACCCTCTAGGTCCTTCAAGGTGGCAACATGACTTCGAATACGCATATCATCCAAAATGTTGCCTTTGGTATCCATGGGAGAATTCAGGTCAACCCTTACAAGAATAGTTTTCCCGTCCGTATCAAAATCATCGATCGTAAGAAAGTTTCTGGAAGTCATGTCTTCTCAGCACACCTTTGTGAATAGAGTCTTATATAGATTGAAATGAATTTGAAAAATGGAATTTTAGATAATCGTTTATTTCAGAATAATAGTGACTATCCTGTCATGGAATTTTTTCCATAAATAAGTTTGTTTTATTTAAGTTCGTGATATGTATTGTGATTTTTATATCAATAACTAGAAGAAAACAAAAATAATTCAGGCATTCCACTTTAAAAAAGGTTTGCTGTCTTATATTAATAGTATATAAAGTGAAGAGCAAGACATATGAAAAAGATAAACTAAAAGATCTTGAGGAAAGAGTTGAGTTAATAGCAGAAAGCGGATATAAAACTGTTGCAATGGAGGTTATCGCCTGCAAACTTTGCCTGCTTCATAAAAGCACAACTTTTAGATTAACAATGGAAGGGATCTTGAAACCCCAAGTAGTTATTGTAGTAGACGCTCCTGGATAAAATAGAATTAAAATATGCATCTCCTTCTATGGAAGAGCAGAACAGAGCTAGACAAAATGATCGAATATAAGGGTCTTTCTGATGAGGATAGATGGTAAAAAATACTATCAAATGCCGCCCCTGAAAAATAGAAAGCCTATGGCAAATGAATTTGATGGTGAATTCCCTTCCTTATTGCCAGATAATACTGCGATTCACATTGAAACATCTAGACAACATTTAATTGAACAAAAAGATGACATGAGCTCAACAGTTAAATTGTTCTTAGTATTCTGCATCGTACTCTGATCAAAGAATTACCTCAAAGTCATTAATGCAAGCAACCCATAAATATGCTATCCGTTCCAGTAGACGTGCGCGGTATGTGGAAGACGCCCTAGAAAAAGCTGTCAGTCAATGAGTACAGAGTTTGTGATTCTCGGTGTAGGAATGGATACCTTTGCATTCAAGCAACCTGAAATGATGAAACATTTGGAAGTTTTTGATGTTGACCAAACAGCAACACAAGAATTTAAGCTTCATCTGACTTGCCAAATTTAACTAAAATTTCTCCTTTTCCATACCAGAATAGCGAATCCTGCGGGTTAATTTCAATTGCTTTATCATAGGCTTTTATTGGTTCTTCGGGCTTGTTTAAATCATCGAGATCAACTCCTTTATCGTACCGACCTGTTTTTAAAACCAAATATACAACCTTCCTTCCCAAGGTAGTGATAAAATCAACAATCAAAAAAAATAATGTCGGAAGTATTTGTATTTTTTTGTGCCTTTTGTTCGAACAATTTCATATCCATTTTCGGATTTCTATCAATTCTCACTCTTCTTTACTGATTTTTTGATGTTTGATCCTGCCCAATTTCGGAATATATTTTTGAAAGCCCTTTCAATGTAAAGTAACCTTTTCTGGTGATTATGTAATCCCCGCGTTCACTCCGTTGCAAAACCATACCTTTTTCAAGCGACTTCTGGAGATGGAAAGGCAGGTTACCTCCGCAGAGTCCTGTAAGTTTAGAGAGGTCTGAAAAAGTTTTGCTTTCCCATGAAAGCGCTTTAAGCATCAAGATGTGTTGCCTGTTTGCTATCGGCTCGCGTACTTCAGAAACTAGTCTTTCAGGCTCAATTTCACTTATATCAATCATTCTGATACTTTCATCCCAATCTTCATAAACTTCAGTAGTTCCTAATCTCATCAGGTCCGAATCATTTCTACAAATTAAAAGATTATAAATAAATTATTTAAAGTGATTAAGTCGTTGATTATGACCACGAAAAATGATTATACTTCTGGTATGGATATAGCCAGCTTACAGTCTGTATCCTCTTAAATATGTAGTATCGTAGATATAATAACTTTACCTGATGAAGCAGACTATAGCTATCAAGAAGTTTATAATGCTTTATTCCAGTCGGATGCCCTTCAGCTTGCTACAGGATGAAAACTTTCCCGAGAACCGTTAGTGACTAAATGAGTTATTTTTGAAGCTGCGTTTGCATCATCAGATGGGACTAAGTTATGCACAAACCATTGTGTCTATAAAAATAAGATATTAAATGTTTTTGTGTATGAAGTATCGCAAAAAATTATTTTAGACAAAGACATTATCCATTATTTGAAATATATATACTTTGAGATGTCTAGAAGGTACTGTTTTGAATTTATGAAATCTTTACTGATAGTATCATTACATCTCTTCGTCGGTACTGAACAAAAATATTATCCTTCCAGAGTGATAAAGGTTATAACAAATATAACAGCTAGAAAAAAATTTAAATGATATCTGAAATTAAAAACGGATATATTGTAGCCTATGGAGTATGGAAAGTTACATTGGAACTTTAGGTATTTGTAGAACTTTCTATGTAATTAAAAAATCATATTTAATATCAGGGAAACTGGGAAGAAAAAGAATCACATAAGCAAATAAAAATTTTGATTTTAAATAATTCCCTTATATCCAATTCCACCAGTCTGAGAATCATGATATTGCTGGAATAACACAACCAAATTGGCTATAACCCCTACAAATGCATATCTGAAAATCTATTCTGATACCTAGAATAAAGCACTACCCCCATTATTTTCTACTCAAGCCTATAGCTGCTGCCATATTTATTAACTAATTTTCTGCAAATGGAAATGCATAATCCGCACTCTACTGAATAAATCCACAGATTCCTATAATGATTAGATGTGAATTTAACTCCCATTCCCATATTGTTCCCGAATTTCGGATTCTTTGAGAACCCTTATTCCTAGTTTTTCCAGAATTGCGGAAATTCTGCTTCTGTCTCCACTCTTCATGGATTTTCGATCAAAATAAGCAAAATCAGCATTTGATTTCTTAACAGCCTGCATGATAAGAGCCTCATCCACGAAATTTAGCTGATACTTGGGGAAGTTATGCCCAAAGGAGATGGCGGTTTCAAGCAAAATTCCTGTCTGGCGTATGGCATAATGTCCACCTCCAAAACCTACGGCGACTGGTACTTTTTCAAAAGAAACGGCAAGGATAGCTTTTGCAGCAACCTCGCCTGCATCCGTGTCTTTCCATTCATTTTCGGTACTTCCAATTTCAGCATATAGAGAAGGGACTGAGAGCTCTGTGGGACCGTGATGAGTTACTTCGAGGGTAATATCGTAATTCATGGCTTTTTTTTCCGCCAGAAGTTTCATTTCCTGAAGTATAGATTTCATTGCAGCTGGAGAAGGAACTGCAAGTTCTTTAGGCCGTCCCCCAAGTCTTGCTTCATTGGAAGGATTTCCTGTGCAATGCACGGTAAGGGAATTGATTTTCTCCTTGCTACTGTGCTTGGATGCAAAAATTATGAGGGAAGCGGGCAATTCTGCAGCTTCCAGTTTCGCATCGAGTCCATCCTGGAAAACGTGCATTTTTTCAATTTCCACGAGCCTGAATTTTCCATCAGTAGATTTCCAGGCTGCAGAAAATTCAAAATTTTCTGGAA
>Ga0326728_10024875_pt1 | contig 10787 bp, 9 predicted proteins | sample MB3enrmetagenome_FD_207602 | JGI IMG/M metagenome (GOLD analysis project Ga0326728, IMG submission 207602) | Lab enriched peat soil microbial communities from McLean, Ithaca, NY, United States - MB31MN | ecosystem: Environmental > Terrestrial > Soil > Wetlands > Peat | place: USA: New York...
CAGCGAATAGCGGGGACCTGCAACGGGGCGGAAAGATTGCCACGGCATACGCCAGCGCTCTTCTTGAATTCGACCGAGTGGCTGGCCGGCACATTAGTGAGGAGGTCGCGGAGCAGTTCACCCAAGCTCGTAAGAACCTAGATGACGCCCTCGGAAAGGCCGGCTCGAGTCTGAAGCTGCTGGAATTCATTCAACGAGACGGCCACGACGGGCCGGACCGCGGACTTGAACTCAAGAATGCACGCAGTGCTCTCGATGAGGCGAGTCACGAGTTGGAACTTGCCCGCCATGATTTCGAACGCCTGGGCAGTGTGTGCGAACGGGCAGTTCAGGGCGTGCTGTCGAACGGGGACTCAGCGGTGCAACAGGCTCGTCAGGCGTACGAGGAAGCGCAGGACCGGCTGGATCGTGCCGAGACCGCGTACAATGAGGCCTACAGGCCCTTCGAAGAGGCTAAGGCGCGCGCAGATCGCGAGTATGAAGAATCGCGGCGCAAGTACACCAAGGTGGTCGAGGGCGTGCGCGAGGAGATGGAGAAGGCGCCGCTCGAGTTCCGCACGCGCTACGAGGAGATCCTGGGTCGCTACAAGGAAGTATGCGCCCAGGAACGCGAGAAGGTCCTCGCCGCCGGCGGCCTGCACATCATGGGCACCGAGCGCCATGAAAGCAGGCGCATCGACAACCAGCTGCGCGGCCGTTCGGGCCGGCAGGGCGATCCCGGTTCGTCGCGCTTCTACCTCTCGCTCGAAGACGACCTCATGCGCATCTTCGGCGCCGAGCGCATCCAGGGACTGATGACCCGCCTCGGCATGGAGGAAGGCGTGCCGATCGAGCACCGCCTGATCACCCGCGCCGTGGCCAACGCCCAGAGCAAAGTCGAAGGACACAACTTCGACATCCGCAAACACTTGCTCGAATACGACGATGTCATGAACCAGCAGCGCGAGATCATCTACGGGCGCCGCCGGGAGATCCTCGCCAGCAGCAATCTGAAGCGCGACGTGCTCGACATGGCGGAAAATGTCGCCGCCGACATTGTCGGGCGCTACGCCAACCGCGAGACCCACGCGGAGGAGTGGGACTGGACGGCCTTGAACGACAGTTTGTTCAAGAGCTTCAATCTGCGCTTCCAGATCAGCAACGCTGACAAGGACGGCCTGACGGTGGAGCGCCTCGAGCACATGGTCATCGACCAGATCCACGCGGCCTACGACGACAAGGAGCGGGTGTTCGCCCCGCCGGTGCTGCGCCATCTCGAGAAGCTCGTGCTGTTGCAGACGGTGGACGCGCTGTGGAAGGACCACTTGCTGTCCATGGATCACCTGAAGGAGGGCATCAGCCTGCGCGGCTACGGCCAGCGCGACCCGCTGCAGGAGTACAAGAAGGAAGGGTTCGAGGCCTTCGAAGCCATGATGCAAATGCTCGACGCCGACGTGGTGGAGAAGGTGTTCACGGTGCAGATCGCGCGGCAGGAAGACGTGCAGCGCCTGCAGCAACAGCACCGCCCGCAGCCGCAGCAGATGGTGATGAGCGGGGGCGGCATGCCGCAGCGCCAGCAAGGTAAGGTCGAGACCGTGCGGCGCGACGGCGAGAAGGTCGGGCGCAACGATCCCTGCCCGTGCGGCAGCGGAAAGAAGTATAAGAAGTGTCACGGCTCGTGAGTTGGCACGCGGCATGACGGACCAATCCCGATTCACCTGGGCGCTCATCGTTTCCGTGCTGCTGCACGGTTTGCTCCTGAGTCTCCTCCCGCTCATTCGGCGCGCGCAGCTCGCGCTTCCGGAGCTGCCTCCGACCATCGACGTCGATCTCGCGCCCCTGCCGAAGTCACTACCAAAACTGGCTGCCGCGCCGCCTGCTGCAGCGGTGGCGGCGCCTGCCCAACCCGCGGTTCCGGTTCCCAAGCAACAGATCGTGAGCCCGCCCGACCAAGGTGAAGAGAAAGAACCGGCAAACGCCCGCTTCCTCAGCGACCGCGACAATACGGTGAAGCAAGAGATGGTCCATCGCGGCGAGCCGTTGCCAGGGAATCCGGAAGCCAAGCAGCAAACGGCGGGAACGAAGGAGAACGTCGAGGCGAAGAAGCCGCGCGAGGAGGCAAAGCCGCAGGTGGCGCGCAAGCCGGCGGCTGAGTCCTCCGGCACCGGACAACAGATCGCCGCACTACCAAAGCTGGATCAATTGCTGCCGCCGGCCGGCGAAATGATACGCGAAGGCGCGGTGCCGGCGGAGGAGGCCGGAGCAACCAGCCCCACCCCCGAGCAGCACGCGTCCGTGGACCGCAATGATCTGCTGCGCCACGGCGACCCGTGGCATGGGCACGGACAGGGCGGGACCATGGACTTCTTGCCGAACGTGCGCAACGGCGACGTCACCATGCTCAACACCAAGGCGGACCAGTTCGCGCCGTTCGTGCGGCGCGTAGCTGTGCGTGTCTTCCAGAATTTCGTGATGCTCGTCCGCCGCAGTTACGACAGCGGCGGCGAGGCGGCGGAAGAGTATGCGACTGTCGAAGCGGTGATGGACAAGAAGGGACAGTTGGTAGCCTTGAACACCAAACGGCGCTCCGGGAGCAGCGCCTTCGCCACCGATCGCAATCTGGAGGCGGCCTGTCGAGACGGCTTCTTCGATCGCAACCCCCCGTCCGGCGCCGAGGCTGATGATGGCAACATTCATTTCGTCTTCGACGCGCGGTTGACGTTCGCCGTTGATCCCAGAGGCCACCGCGTCCCCGCCTGGGTCTTGATGGGCGCCGGGCTGCTCTAATCCCGCGCCACCCTTTCACTCAGGACTCAGCACTGTTTTGTGGTGGTTCCCACCGCAACACCGGCCGGCGCGCCGCGCGCGCCTCATCGAGACGGCCAACCGGAGTGAGCACCGGCGCGTTCCTGACGAGATCGGGGTTTTCGCGCGCCTCGCATGCGATCGCGAGCATGGCCTCGATGAACTCGTCGAGGGCTTCTTTGCTCTCGGTCTCCGTCGGCTCGATCATGATCGCGCCGCTGACCACCAACGGGAAGTAGATGGTGGGCGCGTAAAAGCCGTAGTCGAGCAGGCGCTTCGCGATGTCGAGTGTCTTGACACCCAGTGTCTCGAAACCTTTGTCGCTGAAGACACACTCGTGCATGCACACGCCGGGGTGCGCGAGCTGATACGTGCCTTCGAGCCGGCAGCGGATGTAGTTGGCGCTGAGCACGGCCATGCGTGTGGCCTGCGTCAGCCCGTCGCCGCCCATCGCCAGGATGTAGGCGAAGGCGCGCACCAGCATCCCGAAATTGCCGTAGAACGAGCGCACGCGGCCGATGGATCTCGGGAAGTCGTCGCTCCAGCGCAGCTGCCCGTCCCCGCGAACCAGGCGCGGCGTGGGCAAGTACGGCACCAGGACCTCCGACACACCCACCGGTCCGGCGCCCGGACCGCCACCGCCATGCGGCGTGGAGAAAGTCTTGTGCAGATTGAACTGCAACACGTCCGCGCCCATGTGCGCCGGTTTGGCCACTCCCATCAGCGCGTTCAAATTGGCGCCGTCGAGGTACACCAGTCCGCCGCGCTCGTGCACCACCTGCGCCACCGGCATCATCTCCCGTTCGAACAGGCCGAGGGTGTTGGGATTCGTCACCATCAAGGCGGCGACATCGTCGTCCATCACCTGTCGCACCGCGTCGACGTCCAACAGGCCCCCGCGGCTGCCCTCGATCTGCACAGTGCTGTAGCCACACAGCGTTGCGCTGGCCGGATTGGTCCCGTGTGCGCTCGCCGGAATGAGCACCTTGCTGCGCGGGCGGCCGCGCTCGACATGGCAGGCGCGGATCATCTTCATGCCGGTGAGCTCGCCCTGTGCCCCGGCCGCCGGCTGCAGGGTGACGGCGGCCATACCGCTGATCTCTGCCAGGAGGCGCTCCAGTTCCCAGATCAGTTTCAGCGCGCCCTGCGCGGCATCGTCAGGCGCGAATGGGTGCAGCCCGGTGAAGCCTGGCAGGCGCGCCACCGCTTCATTGGCCACCGGGTTGTATTTCATCGTGCAGGAGCCGAGTGGATAGAACGTGCTGGCGGCGCCGTAGTTCCATTGTGACAAGCGCAGGAAATGGCGCAGCACCTCAGGCTCGCTGACCTCCGGGAAGCCGTCGATCGGCCCGCGCAGCATCTCAGCCGGCAAGAAGTCCGCCGGGTCGCCCGCTGACGCTTCAACGCTGAACCCACACCGCCCTGGACGGCTGCGCTCAAAGATCAACGGCTCGTCGAGGAGAAGGCCGGCCTGCTTGCCCTTCTTCTTGCTCCCAGCCTCAGACACTTTCACGCTCCCACACCAAGAACCTCCCCCAGCCGCTCGATCGCCTGCGCGTCATGCACCTCAGTGACGCAGAGTAACAAGGAGTCCGGCAACTCCGGGTACCAGCGGCGCAGTGGGACACCGGCGAGAACGTCGCGCGTGCGAGCGGCCTCCCACCGCGCTTCGGCATCGGCTCCGCTGAGCACGAACTCGTTGAAGAACGGCGCGCCAAACTGGAGTCGCCACCTCCCGGTTCCGGTCAGGCGCGCCGCCGCACGATGCGCTGCCGCGGCGTTGGCGACTGCCAGCCCGTGAAGCCCCGCCTTGCCCACCGTGGACAAGTACACCGTCACCGCCAGGGTCATCAGCCCCTGATTCGTGCAGATGTTCGACGTCGCTTTCTCGCGACGGATGTGTTGCTCGCGGGTCGCTAGGGTGAGGACGTACCCACGCCGTCCAGCGCCGTCCGCCGCCTCGCCGACGAGGCGGCCGGGGATGGCGCGCACATGCGCCGTGCGCGTCGCAAACAAGCCCACTCCCGGGCCGCCATATGACAGCGGGATCCCCAGGCTCTGACCTTCGGCGACGGCGATGTCGGCGCCGGATGCGCCCGGCGGCTTGAGGATGCCGAGCGCCATTACCTCGCTGGTGGCGGTGACCAGCAACGCCCCACGCTCGTGCGTGAGCGCCGCGACCTCGGCTAGGTCCTCAATCACGCCGAAGAAGTTCGGGTACCCGACCACGACGGCAGCGGTGCCCTCGTTCACGTGGCGCGCCAGCCATTCATAATCTGTGCGCCCATCTCCACTGAAAGGCGCCTCCACCAACTGCACGTCACCGGCGCCTGAAGTGTACGTCCGTACCACCTGGCGGTACTGCGGGTGCAGGGCGCGCGAGAGGACGATGCGCGGCCGCTTCGGGCTGATACGCCGTGCCATCAGCACCGCCTCCGCGGTGGCGGAGGCGCCGTCGTACATGCTGGCGTTGGCGACGTCCATGTCCAGGAGCATCGCGACCAGCGACTGGAACTCGAAGATCGCTTGCAGTGTGCCTTGGCTCACTTCCGGTTGGTACGGGGTGTACGCCGAATAAAACTCGGCCCGTTGCAGGACCTGGTCGACGATCGCCGGCACGAAGTGTGGGTAGGCGCCGGCCCCGGCACAGCAGAGCTGTCGGGCGCCATGATTGCGCGCCGCCAGCGCCTCGAGCCGCACGCGGACATCCATCTCCGGCAGCCCCGGCCCAATCTCCAACTTGGCACGCGCACGCAACTCGGGCGGCACAGCGGCGAAGAGGTCGCCGACCTCGGCAACCCCCACCGTTGCGAGCATGGCGCGAATATCAGCGTCGGTGTGCGGCAGGAAGCGCATCGAACCGCTCTCAGCTGTCAGCCCGTGATCCGAGAATGTGGGCGATCGGCTTGTCGCTGAACGGCGACTGCCGGGCGCTGAACGCTTATTCTTTCTCTTCGGCGACGTACTCCTCGTATTCCGCCGCCGTCATCAGGTCCTGCAATTCTTCCGGATCGTTCATTTCGATCTTGATCATCCAGCCGTCGCCGTACGGATCCTCGTTCACCATCTCGGGGTTGTCCGGCAAATCGTCGTTGACCTCGAGGACCTTGCCGCTGACCGGAGCGTAAATGTCGGAGACCGCTTTGACGGATTCGACCACTCCAAAGGCGTCTTCTTTGCTCACCTTGTCGCCGATGGCAGGCATTTCCACAAAGACGATGTCGCCGAGCTGATCCTGCGCATAATCGGTGATGCCGACGGTTGCGACGTTATCCTCGACCAGCACCCATTCGTGCTCTTTCGAGTACTTGAGGTCTTCGGGGAACTCCATGCCTGCCTCCTTACACGGCGCGCTTATAGAAAGGCAACGGAACCACCTCGGCTTCGCTCATGCGGCCGCGAATTTCAATGCCGAGTTTGGTCCCGACCTCCTCCCAAGTGCTCGCCACATAGCCTAACGCAATCGCCTTGCCAAGAGTCGGCGACTTTGTTCCGCTGGTCACCGCGCCCACCGCGTCACGCCCGTGAAAGATCCGGTAGGCCTGCCGTGGGATGCCGGGCGCCCGCATCATCAAACCGGCCAGCTTGCGCTGCACGCCCCTCTCGCGCTGGCGTAACAGGGCATCACGGCCGATGAACTCGCCCTTGGTGAGGCGCACCACCCAGCCCAGTCCGGCCTCGAGCGGCGTGGTTTCTTCACTCAACTCATGCCCGTACAATGGCAGCGCGCGTTCCAGCCGTAGGGTGTCGCGGGCGCCCAGGCCGGCAGGTGCAACACCGAACAGCCGCCCGGCATCCAGCAGTGTGTTCCACACCACCAGTGCTACCTCAGCACTGCAGTAGATCTCCCAACCGTCTTCGCCGGTGTAGCCGGTGTGGGCGACCAGGGCGCGGCGCCCGGCGACCTGTCCCTCGCGAAACGAGAACGAGGGAATTTCCTGCAAGGGCAGATCCGTCGCCGGCATCAGGATATCGGTTGCACGGGGGCCTTGCAGCGCCAGTTGCGCGACCTCTGCGCTGCGATCCACCACCTCGGCGCCGCCGTGGTGCTCGCGGACCCAGGCGAGATCCTTTTCGGTGTTGCCGGCGTTGACGCACAGCAGCAGCCGCTCGGGTGCGATCCGGTGCACGATGATGTCGTCGACCACTCCCCCGCTCGGCAGGCACAGGAGCGAGTACTGCGCCTGGCCGTCGTGCAGCCGGCCGACATCGTTCACCGTCAGCGCCTGACAGGCGGCGAGGGCGCGCGGCCCGCGCAGCTCGATCTCACCCATATGGCTGACGTCGAACAGCCCGGCGCGCTGGCGCACCGCATGGTGCTCGGCAATGATGCCGGTGTACTGCACTGGCATCTCCCAGCCACCAAAATCGACGAACCGGGCCCCCAACGCCTGATGCGCGGCAAAGAGCGGCGTACGCTTCATGCTTGGCGTTGATAGTTGATAGTCGACAGTCGATAGGTCTGGATCGCTACGCCGCCGAATTTCGGCATGATGGTTCTTTGACTTTCGACTATTGACTATTGACCATGAACCTCTTTCGCCAGCTGCCTTCGTGCCGCCGTCAGCGCGTTCTTCATCAACATAGCCACGGTCATCGGGCCGACGCCGCCGGGCACCGGTGTGATGAAGGCGGCGCGCTCGCGGGCGCTGGTGAACTCGACGTCACCGACGAGGCGCTTGTCAGGCAGGCGATTGATACCGACGTCGATGACCACGCCGCCGGGTTTGACCCATTCGCCGCGGATCATCTCGGCACGGCCGATCGCCGCCACCAGAATATCGGCGCGACCGATCTCCTCGGCCAGGTTGCGGGTGCGGGAGTGACAAATGGTGAGGGTGGCGTGGCGCTCCAGCAGCATGAAGGCGACCGGCTTCCCAACCAAGATGCTGCGGCCGGTGACGACGGCACGCGCACCCTTCAGTTCCACGCCGGTGCTATCGATGAGATACATGATGCCCAGCGGGGTGCACGGCCGCAGCCCTTCGCGCCCGGCAAACAGGCGCGCCTGGCTGATCGGGTGCAGGCCATCGACGTCCTTGTCTGGGTTGATAGCGTTGATCGCGGCTTCAGCCTCCAGGTGCGGCGGCAACGGCAGCTGCACCAGGATGCCGTGGATGTTCGACTGCCGGTTCAGCGCGTGCACCAGCGCCAGCAGCTCGGCCTGCGTTGTCGTCGCCGGCAGCTCGTGTCTCTCTGAAAAAATGCCCAGTTCCGCGCACGCCTTGTGTTTGCTGCGCACGTAACTGGCGGAGGCCGCATTGTCTCCGACCAGCACGGTCGCCAACCCCGGTGCGTAGCCGTTCTCGTGTTGGAAAGCTGATACTTCCTGCTGCACCGCAGCGCGCACCGCACGGGCCGCCGCCGTACCGTCAATGATTTCACCCATGGTTGCGGCCAATAGACAAAGGTGGGGGGAATGTAAAGACAGGCGCAGGATAGGCGACTAGCGTCCGGACTTGGACTCCTTTTCCAGCGCCTTCTTGACGTTGGCCAGGTATTGCCCGACCCCCTCCGCCGCTTCACGCTCGACAAAGGAGCGCACGAGCGTCTGCAGCAGCCGCGGGATCGGCGTGTCAGGCGCGATCATCTGCCGCAAGGTGATGCGGGTGGCATCAGCGCCGTGAGGGCGCAACCGGATGACCCCACTGACATCGGTGTTGTCACCCTTTGCCGCGGTGCTCTCAAAAGCGATCTGGTCGACGCCGTTGCCTTCATACCTGGCGGTGTAGCGGACGACCAAACTGACGGGCCCTGTGGAACGCTCCTGGTAGATGAAGCGGTAGGTGTCCTTGCCAACTTCTTTGCAGCTGTCCAACCCAGGGATGCACGGCGACGACCCGACCACGTCCCACAGGTACTCGTAGGCGCGCGGCATTGGTACCCGCGCGGTGACTGAGCGCTCGGCCTCGGTGGGGAACTTTGCCACGGCAACCTCCCCTGACGTGACCGCGGTCACGTCAGGCGGGTTGACGGTACACAAACTCGCCGGATGTCGTCAAGCGCAGCTCGCGGATTGAGCCGCGCACATCAGCGTTTTCTTGCCGATATCTTCCTGCCCGGCTTGGCCGTGCTGCGCACGGTGAGTACCGGGCAGGAGGCGGTGCGCACGACCTTCTCCGCCACGCTGCCCATGAACATGTGCGCCAAACCAGTGCGGCCGTGCGTGGCCATGATGATCAGGTCGGCGCGTTGGCTCCTGGCGGTGTCAGTGATCAGCTGCGGTGGCGAGCCGCTCTTGATCAGGGCGCGGAAGCGCTGCTCCTTCTTTTCCAGATCGGCGCCGATGCGTGTAAGTTGCTGCTCACCCAAGCGGTGCTGTTCCTCGATGAGCATCGCCACGTTCGCGTTCACCGCATACGGGTCTGTCGGTGTGGCGTAGTAGATCGGCTCAACGACGTACAGCAGCAAGAGTTCGGCGCCGAAGGGCTGAGCGAACTCGGCGGCATAGGTGACGGCGTTGAGCGAGTCCTTGGAGAAATCCACAGGAACAAGTATCCGCTTCAGCAGCATAGGCCGGCTCCTCCTGCAAGCCGGCGCGATACTATGTGATCGCGCCCCACAAGGCAAAAAGAGGTAGGGCGCCGTCCTACACCAGCGCGAGCACCTCGCACAGATCGCGGATACAGCGCTCGGGATCGCTGCTGTTAACGGCGCGATCTATCCGGAGCGCCCGCAAACCTGCGGCCTCGGCGCCCTCGACGTCGAGCGTTTCGCTGTCGCCGACGTGGAGGGCCTCAGCGGGTGAGACGCCGATGCGTTCGAGGGCGATCGTGAAGATCTGGGGATCAGGTTTGGCGCAGCCGACCTGGCTGGACATCACCACCGCGTCGAAGAACCTGGCAATCTGGAGGCCCTGACAAATCGGGGTCAGTCGGCTGTCGAAATTTGAGACGATCGCGAGCTGCAGGTGGCGCGCGCGCAAGCCGCTCAGCGCCGGGATCACATCGGGGAACAGCTCCCAACTGTCGGCGCGCCCGAAGTAATTGAACAGATCGCTGAAGAACGTCTCGAAACTGTCGAAGCGGAAACCGGCGAACGCGGCGCTCACCACCTGGCGCCACCAGGCACGTTCCTGCTCCGGGAGATCTGCCACCGGCACGCCGGGGAAGCACATGGGCGGCATGGCGCGGAACACGGAGCGGAAGCGGCCCTCGATCTCCTCGGCACTCGTAGCTGCGCCGTGACGCGCGGCCACTGTGGCATACGCCCGGCCGACGGAGCCGCGCACTCGAAACAAGGTGCCGGCGGCATCGAAGAACACCGCTTTGAGGGGGAGAACACGCAAGGGTTCTAGGGTTCGAGGGTTCAAGAATTTCGTTACGCAGCTCTATTGGGTATGAAAGGGGGTCTGCCAGAACTGGATGAGGACCCCGTGCGCGCTGCGCGGCGAGATGAACGCGGTCTTAATCTCGTCGCTGAAATCCGTCCGGTCGACAATGCGTACGCCGTCAGCTTCGAGCTGGGCCAGCAGCGGGTCGAGCCGATCGACATCGACCGAGATGTGGTGCAGGCCTTCGCCGCGGCGCTCGAGGAAACGGCTGACGAAGCCGGGCGGCTGATCCGGCCGCTCGGCAAGGAGTTCGATCTTGTACGCGTTGAGGAGGAAGTTGGTGAAGAAGAACGTGCCATCGTAACCCGGATGCAGCTCGCGCCCGAAGCGCACCGGGAAGTAGCGCCGGAAGAAGTCCATGGTGGTCTCGATGCGGCGCACCGCAAGAGCGACGTGGTCGACGCGCATGTGCACCACATCGCCGGCCCGCAGGCGTAAGCGCACGGTGCGTGGCCGTTCGGGCTCGGTAATCTGCGGCGTCTGCCAGAACTGCATGAGCACGCCGTGAGCGCTGCGGGGCGAGATGAAGGCGGTCATGTCGCCAGCGGTGCAGCGGTCGACGATGCGGATGCCGTCGGCCTCAAGGCGCTCCAGCAGCGGCTGCAGCTGGGTGACCTCCAGCGACATGTGATGCAAGCCCTCGCCGCGCTTGTCGATGAAGCGCCGCACG
>Ga0326728_10024876_pt1 | contig 10786 bp, 8 predicted proteins | sample MB3enrmetagenome_FD_207602 | JGI IMG/M metagenome (GOLD analysis project Ga0326728, IMG submission 207602) | Lab enriched peat soil microbial communities from McLean, Ithaca, NY, United States - MB31MN | ecosystem: Environmental > Terrestrial > Soil > Wetlands > Peat | place: USA: New York...
CGACGAGCCCTCCATCAGCCTCCACGCGCGCGACAACGGCCGCTTGCTCAATTCCCTCGAGCAGCTCCGCGATCTCGGCAACACGGTCCTCGTCGTCGAGCACGATGAAGAAACCATCCGCCGCGCCGATTTCGTCGTCGACCTCGGCCCCGGCGCCGGTAACGCCGGCGGGCATCTCGTCGCCACGGGCCGCCCGCGCGACATCGCCGCTCATCCCGATTCGCTCACCGGCCGTTATCTCTCCGGTGCCGCGGAGATTCCCGTCCCCGAGCGCCGCCGCTCCCCCAACGGCAAATCGCTCTCCCTCCTCGGCTGCACCGCGAACAATCTGAAAAACCTCGATCTCCGCCTGCCGCTCGGCCTCTTCAACGTCGTCACCGGCGTCTCCGGCTCCGGCAAATCCACTCTCGTCAACGAAATCCTCTATCGCGCCCTCGCGCAAAAACTCTATCGCTCGATGCAGCCTCCCGGCGCGTTCCGCGAATTGACCGGCGCCGACCAAATCGACAAGGTCGTCGAAATCGATCAGGCCCCCATCGGACGCACCCCGCGCTCGAACCCCGCCACCTACACCGGCGTCTTCACGCCCATCCGCGAAATCTTCGCCATGCTTCCCGAATCGCGCGAACGCGGCTACGCCCCCGGCCGCTTCAGCTTCAATGTGAAAGGCGGACGCTGCGAAGCCTGCCAGGGCGACGGCCTCCGCCGCATCGAGATGAATTTTCTCCCGGATGTTTTCGTCACTTGCGAAGTATGCCGCGGACGCCGCTACAACGCCGAAACCCTCGCCGTGCGTTACAAAGGCCGCTCGATTTCCGATCTACTCGATCACTCCGTCGAGGAAGCGCTCGCCGTTCTCGAGAATATCCCGCAGGTCCGCCAGAAATTGGATACGCTGGTGGAAGTAGGACTCGGTTATCTCCAGCTCGGCCAGTCCGCCACCACTCTTTCCGGCGGCGAAGCCCAGCGCATCAAACTCGCTCGCGAACTCTCGCGCCGCCAGACCGGCCGCACTCTCTACATCCTGGACGAGCCCACCACGGGCCTCCATTTCGACGACGTGAAAAAACTCCTGCACGTTCTCCAACGCCTGGTGGACGTTGGCAACACCGTCCTGATCATCGAGCACCATCTCGACATCATCAAACAAGCCGATTGGGTCATTGATCTCGGCCCCGAAGGCGGCGCCGAAGGCGGACGCATCGTCGCTCAAGGCACCCCAGAGCAAATTGCCCGCAACAAAAAATCCTACACAGGCCAAGCCCTCTCCCGCGTCCTCCCCTCCAACGGCAACGCCCACTCCGCCTGACGCCCTCGCCACCTACGCCGAATAGCGCCACTCTTCAGAGCGGCATCCCCTGGTTTTCATCGTTCCTTGCAAACCTCCAATCTGTTGCTATATAAACCATCCGAAACAATTCGATACACGGCAGAAGCCCCCATGCGCGACGACGCTTTGGAGACTTCTCCCTGTAGCGCCGCTCTTTAGAGCGGCAGGGCAGCATTGGACCTTGCCCTTGACCCATGCCCCCCGAATTCAAGCGCAAGAATATTCGCCTCCCAGCCGAACATTACAGAGGACAGAGGTCCTATTTCATTACTGCGTGCTTTGAGAAAAGGCGTACGTACGGGACGCGCCCCGCTGTGGCTCGCTGGCTCATCGCGAGCTTGCGGAAACATGCCGTCGCAAACGGTTTCCTGATACACGCCTATTGCCTTATGCCGGATCACCTGCATTTCCTAGCGGAGGGAGCGAACAAGAATAGCGACCTGTTGAAGTTTGTGGCTTCTTTCAAGAAGGAAACAGGCCATCAATTTGAGGGCAGAGAGAAACAACGTCTGTGGCAATTCAAATTCTTCGATCACATTCTCCGAAGCAGGACGAACGTGGAAGCGGTCTGCTGGTACATCTGGCTGAACCCGGTTCGCGGGGGATTCTGCCGTGCGCCCGGAGAACACGCGTTCTCGGGATCATTTACGCAACAGGGCTCTAAACTGCTGAAAGCGGCGCCAGCCGCCGGATGGGCGCCGCCCTGGAAGTCCGAAATGTAGCGCCGCTCTTTAGAGCGGCAGGAATCGCAATTCGGGCTGGTCTGAAGACCAGCGCTACACAAGCAAGAACGGCGAACACAATGCCACGCATGCAAGAATAATCCGCGCCCTCGCCACCCCCTACGGAACGATCGCCTTCACTCCCCATGTAGCGCCGCTCTTCGGAGCGGCATCCCCCTCTGCAACGCCGGGCTCCGCCTGTCCTCCCGCCCGCCGCCTACGTCAGGAATCGCCGCCCCCGCATCCCGCCTCGTCGCCCTTCCAAAACGTAGCCGGTATTTGACATCGCCGCGCGGACATCGGCACACTAGCTAATTCGCTCGCCGCCTGCCTGCCGCCTGCCTGCCAGTAGGCAGGGCAGGCAGGCGCCGGACGCTCTCATGCGCTATCTGATCACAGGAATCACCGGGTTCGTCGGACCGCATCTCGCCAACCTGCTCGTCGGCGAAGGCCACGAAGTCCACGGTTTTATCCGCAACTCGAACGGCCGCGAAGACGACATTCGCGACGTCGTCCCCGACCGCGTCTTCAACTCGCTCGAATTCCATTTCGGCGATCTCACCGACTACGAATCCGTCGCGCGCGTCCTGAAAGAAGTTCCCTTCGACGGCATCTTTCATCTCGCCGCGCAAAGCCATCCCCCGACCAGCTTCCTCGATCCGCGCGGCACGTTCCTTGCAAACGCCGTCGGCACGATGAACGTCGCCGAAGCGATTCGCGCGCACCGCCCCGCGTGCCGTTTGATGTTCTGCTCCACGTCCGAAGTCTACGGCGCGCCCGACGAATCGCAGGGCCCCATCCACGAAGATTTCCCGCTGCAGCCCGTGAATCCCTACGGCGTCAGCAAAGCCGCCGCCGATTTCTACGTTCGCGAGCGCGCGGTCTCCGAGAAGCTGCCGTTCTTCGTGACGCGCGCCTTCTCGCACACGGGACCGCGCCGCGGCCGCCGTTTTTCGATCGCGTCGGACATCTACCAGATCGTCCGCATCCAAAAAGGTTTTCAGCCGCCCGTCATCAGGGTCGGCACGCTCTCGAGCAAGCGCGTCGTCATGGACGTGCGCGACGCCTGCCGCGCCTACTATTTGCTGATGCAACACGCCACCGCAATCGGCGAGGCCTACAACGTCGGCGGCGACGAATTTTTCACCATGGGCGAAATTCTCGATTTGTCGCTCGAGATCGCGGGCCTCACCGGCAAAGTGAAAAAAGTAGTGGACCCGAATCTCGTGCGTCCGATCGATATTCCCGTGCAAATTTGCGACACTCGCAAGTGCCGCGCACTGACGGGCTGGAAACCCGAAATCCCGATTCGCAAGACGCTTGTGGATTTGCTCGAATATTACACGCGAAAAATTCAAGCGTGAGGCAAATCCCAGCGCCGGCTTGTTCCCGCCGTTCCGAGGAGCGCATTTGAATTTTGCCGAACCAAACGCGCCGCCGCCGCCCGAGTGGCCTGCTCCTCCCGAGCCGACTCCCGCGCCGCCCGCACTGCCCGCCGACCTTTGCGTCGCGTGGCATTGGTGGGACCTCTTCTTGTTCGGCATATTTGCGGTCGTCAGCGACATCGTGCTCGCCGCTCTGGTCGCGCAAGCCGCCTCCGCGATTTTTCACGTGCCGTTTCGCGCGATGCAGGACGGTTCCACGCTGAAGTCCGGCGTCCTGATCGTGGCCCAAACTTTGTGGTCGGCGCTCGCGATCGCGTATCTTTACGCCGTCGTTCGCTTTCGCACTCGCGAGCCGTTCTGGCGTTCGATTGGCTGGCGCAGTTTTCCCGGCGGAATCTATCCGTTCCTGTATTTGTTGGGAGGCGGAGTACTTGCATTCGGAATTGACATCGCAGGCTCATTCGTAAGTAAGAATGTGGAACTGCCCATCGAAAAACTTTTCGAGAACCGGCTCAGCGTTCTGCTGCTGATGGGTCTCGGTGTTCTGGTCGCGCCGCTGGTGGAAGAAACGATCTTCCGCGGATTTCTCTACCCGGTGATCGCCCGGCAATTCGGCGTTCCCGCCGGAATTCTCACGACCGGGATTCTGTTTGGGTTGCTGCACGCCGCGCAACTCTGGGGCGGCTGGGGGCAAATCGGGCTGATGGTTTGCGTCGGAATTGTGCTCACCTGGGTGCGCGCGCGGACCGGAACCGTCGCCGCGAGTTACCTGGTGCACCTCGGCTACAACGGCTTGCTGTTTCTCGGCTTCGTTTTCTGGACCGGCGGCTTGCGGCATCTTCCGCCGCACGCATGAGCGCGATGCGGCCGCGGCGCAAATCGAAACGCGCGAAGAAATAGAAGCACGCGAGGGAAAGAAGACTTGATGCGCGTCACACAGCCGATTGAATGGACGGATCGCGGCGTCGTCATGCTCGACCAGCGGCGATTGCCCGGCGAAGTGATTCGCCACACGTACACGAAGTACGGCGAAGTGGCCGACGCGATTCGCGACATGGTCATTCGCGGCGCGCCGGCGATCGGCGTCGCGGCGGCCATGGGAATCGCCGTCGGCGTGCTGCACTCGGAAGCGAAAGACGTCGCGGAGCTGCGCGAGGAATTTCCGAAGATTTGCGAGACGCTCGCGTGCACGCGGCCGACGGCCGTGGATTTGTTCTGGGCGCTCGCGCGAATGAAGCGCCGCTTCGACGAACTCGCGCCGTCGAACGATCTCGAAATGATTCGCCGCGAAATGGTCGCCGAAGCGAAAAAAGTTCACGCCGAGAAACGGGCCACCGACGAGGCGATCGGAAAACTCGGCGCGCCGCTGATGCCCGCCGATGGTCAAGTGATGACGCAGTGCAACGCCGGGGCGCTCGCCACGGGCGGCATCGGCACGGCGCTCGGCGTGATCCGCGTGGCCGTCGAGCAAGGCCACAAGTTGCGCGTGCTCGTGCCGGAGACGCGGCCGTACCTGCAAGGCGCGCGGCTCACGGCCTGGGAACTCGCCGAAGACGGCATTCCGCTGACGCTCATCACGGACAACATGGTCGGCCACTTCCTGAAAACGGGAAAGGTCGGCGCGATCGTCGTGGGCGCGGATCGCATCGCGGCGAACGGCGACACCGCCAACAAAATCGGCACGTATCAAATCGCCGTGCTGGCGCAGGAGAACGGCGTGCCGTTCTACGTCGCCGCGCCCATCTCGACGCTCGACCTCACAATTCCGTCCGGCGAGCACATTCCCATCGAGGAGCGCGCGGCCGAAGAGGTCACGCACATTCGCGGCGTGCGCATCGCGCCGGACGTCGAAGTTGCCAATCCCGCGTTCGATGTCACGCAGGCGCGTTTCATCGCAGCGATCATCACCGAGCGCGGCATCGCGCGCGCGCCGTACACCGAATCGCTTCGCCGCCTCTAATCGCAAGAGTTATTTTGTTTTTTCCGGCTTGATCGTGACGACGACGCCGTAACGCTTGTAGTCGGCGTAGCGGATGGTCATGCGCTGGCGAATGTCCCCACCCGTGAAATGAAGAATGTCGTCCGAGTGCGTGTAGGTTGGAAACCAGAAATTACCCTCGATGTTTTCGCGGTACGTTACGAAACGCGGAAATAAATTCTCCTGGCCGTGTGAAATGATGTCGGGCACGGCTTTGCCGTCGCTCTTGACGATGGCGTAATCCTGATCGTCCACCCAGATCGTGCCCTGAAAATATCGCTGGTTCTTTTCGATTTTCTTCGGCGCGACGTGGAAAACGTACGTGTTCAGATAATCGATGTGTTCGCGGCCGACGTACGTGACGTCGTATTTAGGAAGCTCCTCGGTGGTGAGGACAAACGGCTGGACGTGCTCGATGTCGTCCATGTCCTGCTGGGTGAGCATGAGCATTTTGAGAGTGGAAGGCGGGGCGTAAGTCACGTTCTCGTAGCGATGGCCCTCGGGCGTGAAGATGATTTCGCTGTCGAGCTCGTACTCGCCGCTGGGCTGTTCCTCGCCGGGCAAAGACTCTTGAACGATGACGGTTTGCTTGTAAGTGTAGTTGTCGCGTGCGATCTTGAATTCGGATTCGTGCTGCGCGAATTTCTTGATGATGTCGTCCACCGGAATCCCGTTGACTTGTGTGGGGGCCGGCGCAGATGCAGCGGGAGCAGCCGGAGCGGAGCCTTGCTGCGGCGGGGCCGGCGTGCTGGATTGCGTTTGCCCGGCGGCTCCAACGAGTCGGGGCGACAACGAGAGTCCCGCGATCACGAACAGCAAAACGAAATGAAAATAGCGATTCTTAGGCGTTTTCATGGCGACCCTATCTTTAACATGTTTTCGCACTTCATAGGAATCACCCGAGTATAAATGAGGTTGCCAGGGACAGTGGCCAGTGATGAGTGGCGAGCCCGCCATCGCGACGAAGTCGGGAGAGTGCTGCGTTTGCGGGCAGCTCTTGCGGAGCGTTCATTCCCGCCACGGTTCACCCCCGTACGGGGGTGAACCACGAGGGTTCACGCCGAGCGCTCTCTCTGAGGCGTTCTCCGCGAGCGGCGGGCAGGCGGTAGGCAGGTTCATAATGACGGTTTGTGATACAACAGCCGGAGACAAGATCGTGAGGTGGCCCTTGAAATGGAAGAGTGGAGTCTGGACGCTGGTGTTGGCGGCGGCTTTGGCGACGGCGGGATTTGCGCAGGAGCCGGGAGCGCAGCAGAGCGCGCCGCCGGGCGGTCAGACGGATGCGGCGCAACAGGCGCGTGATTTGTTAGACAAGGGCATCGCCGCGTACCGCGATGGGCGGCTAGATGAAGCTGTGGCGGATTTCCAGAAGGCCAAAGAGCTCGATCCCGCTTCCGTCAAGCCGCGGCTGTATCTTGCAAAGGCCTACGCTGCCCAATACATCCCCGGCGCGCCATCCGATGACAATATCCGAATGGGCCGGCAGGCGATTGATGAATTCAAAGGCGTACTGACGCTCGATCCAAATAATCTCGCTGTGATCGATGGCCTCGGCTCGATTCTGTACGACATGGCGGCCGGGCCGCCGTTCAACCCGGATATGTTCAGGGAATCTGCGAAATATCACTCAATGCACATTCAATTGAGGCCGGACGATCCTGAGCCCTACTACTGGGTCGGCGTAATCGACTGGACCCTCGTGGATCACGCAAATCGCGAACTTCGCGCTGAGTACAATGCGGAGCATCCCGCGAATCAGGTTCGCGACGACGAGCCTCTCCCGTTGGAAGTTCGCGGGGAGTACGTGCGAGATTATGGACGGATCGTGGACGATGGCATGGCGAAACTGCGAAAGGCGATTGCGCTGCGCCCCGATTACGACGCCGCTATACCGTACTTGAATCTGCTTTATCGGCAAAAAGCGGCTCAAGCCGTGAGGATCAGGATGGTTCAGAGCCCGCCCGTCCGACAGGCGGGCCCCTCGACGGAAATTTCGTCACCTTCTTCCGTCCCCCAGTCGGCCGAGGCAACACAAACTCAGGGCGATCGGCAAATTGTTGCGCCGCCACCTCCGCCCCCTCCTCCTCCGCCGACGGGCGGGAATTCCACGGGGCAGCCGACGAGGGTCCACGTTGGCGGGAACGTGCAGCCGCCGAGACTGATCAGCGCGCCGCCGCCGGTTTATCCCATGCTGGCGCGGCAAGCGCGAATTCAAGGCGACGTGGTCCTGAACGCCGTCATTACGAAAGACGGCAACGTTACAGACCTCCGCGTCATTTCCGGGCATCCGCTGCTCGTGCAGGCGGCAATGGATGCGGTAAGACAGTGGAAGTACGAAACGACGTTGCTCAATGACAATCCGGTTGAGGTGGAAATGACGATTACGGTCCACTTTACGCTGGCCGACAATCCACCGGAGCAGCAAGCGCCTCCTACCGAGGTGTCCCCGGCGCCGGGGCCGGCGGTTGAGCAGAGTCCACCGATCGATCCGCAAGTGAAGGCGGACATTCTTCATCTTTTTGACGTGATGGAGGTGCGGAAGAGACAGGCCGAGGCAGCCAAAATCGTGACTGACGTGCTCCGGCGCACGCTCTTGTCATCGCTGCCGCTGACGCCGAATCGAGACAAGATCGCGGACGCGTTGATGGGGAAAGCCATGGCTCTGATTCAGTCGGATGACTTTCTGGGCCGCATGGCCGCCATCTATGCAAAGTATTTGTCGGACGACGATATCAAAGCCCTTGCCGCGTTCTACGAGACGCCCGCCGGGCAGCACTACAATGCGGCCGCATCTAAAATCATGGCGGAGTCCGGGCAGTTGGGCGGTCAAATTGTCATGGAAAATCTGCCCAAGATCCTCAGGCAGATTTGTGATGAGTACCCGGAGCTGCGGGGCGAGGCGAATTTCTGCCCGAAGATCGAGCCGGGGCAAGGCAATCAGAGCCTGCTACGCGAGCCGGAGCGAGTGCCTCTGAGTGGCGGGGGACAGTAGGGCGTGAGAACGCGGAGGGTAGAAAGATCTTTCCGCCGTGGCGGGCGGGCTCCTCGCCGCGCAAGGCGCTGCGCCTGCGTGCCCTGGGCAGGCTCATACTGACAGCGTGTGATACAACAGCGGGAGACAAGATCGTGAAGGGGTGGAACATGAGATGGAAAACTGGAGTATGGATGTTGATGTTGGCGGCGGCACTGGCTACGGCGGGGTGCTCGAATTATCTGGGCCGTCAGCGGACTGCGGCTCAAGCGCGCGAGGCGCTCGCAAAGGGTGTGGCTGCCTACCGCGGAGGGCAATTTGATCAGGCGATACAGTATTTCAGGAAGGCCGAAGAACTCGACCCGAATTCCGTTAATGCGCGGCTTGACCTCGCCACGTCTTATGCCGCTCAGTACGTGCCCGGCGCGCCTTTCCCTGACAACCTTCGATACGCGCAGCAAGCCGTCGAAGAGTTCAAGGGCGCCTTGTCCCTCGATCCGAAGAATCTCACGGCAATCGACGGCATTGGCTGGATGCTCTATAACATGGCGGCCGGTCAACCGTTCGATCCGGATATGCTCAAGGAGTCGGCGACTTACCACCAGAAACACATTCAGCTCCAACCCAAGGATCCCACACCTTACTACTGGATTGGCGTGATTGACTGGACGCTGGCCTTCCGCGCGAACTCCGAACTTCGCGCCAAGTACAGTCTGGATCATCCCGCAAGACAACTCGGGATCGACAAGCCTTTGCCTGCGAACCTTCGTGAAAAGTTTGCGCAGGATTACGGGCCCATGGTTGACGATGGCATCGCGAAGCTGCAGATGGCCATCCAGCTCCGGCCGGACTACGACGACGCGATGGCGTACCTGAATCTGCTTTACCAGCAAAAAGCGGACCAGGTGGATGACATGAACGAGCGCGCCGCGCTGGAGAACCAGGCCGGCGACCTCGTGGACAAGGTGATCGAGATCGAGCAGCGGCGGGCGATGGAGCCGGAGCCGCCATCCGAGCCCGACAGCGGAATCATCTTCACGCCCGGGGGCCATCGCGCGGCATCAGAGCCGAACCCGGGGGACCAACCGATCACGACGCCGATGCCTCCTCCGCCTCCACCTCCACCACCTCCTCCTCCGCTGCTCCAACCGGAACATGCCCAGATACTCGGCCAGATACTCGGCTCCCAGCAGAGTTCTCCGCCACACTCTCCGCAGAGCCCGGGGCGGGAGACGGGGCGGCCGCCGCGTATTCGAGTCGGCGGGAACGTAGAGGCGGCGAAGCTAGTCAGCCAGACGCCGCCGGTCTATCCTCCGATCGCTCGGGCGGCGCGGGTTCAAGGCGTCGTGGTGCTGGACGCGATCATTGGCAAAGACGGCACGGTTCAAGAAATCCACGTGATCTCAGGAAGTCCGATGCTCGTGCAGGCGGCGTTGGACGCGGTGAGGAAGTGGAAGTACGAACCAACGCTGCTCAATGGTGAACCAGTCGAGGTGGAAACAACGGTAGCGGTCCGCTTCGACTTGGGCGCGAATGCAACCGATCAGCCTCCGAATCCTTGACGCCGGACCCGGGGGGCGCCGGATTCCCCGCTATCAAAGGGTGGTGTCCCAATTTGAATTTCGACGGGTGAGGGGCGACAATCGTTGCGGTCTAGAGACTAGGGTGATGACAACCAAGATCAATCTGAACGAGAAATTTAGCCTATTCACCGAACATTGGCGACCCAAAGTCGTTGCGACCTTGAACGGTCAAGAGGTCAAAATTGTCAAAGTGATGGGGCGGTTTCCTTGGCATCATCATGAACACGAGGATGAACTGTTCTTGGTCTGGAAGGGGAATTTTCGCGTCGAGTTCAGAGACCATGTAGTCTCGATGGGTCCTGGAGAATGCGTTGTGGTTCCTCGCGGGGTCGAGCACCGGACCTGTGCGGATGAAGAAGCCGAAGTTCTTTGCTTTGAACCGAAGGGCGTATTGAACACCGGCAATGTGAACGACGAGACGTTTACTGCGCCCGGCGGCGTAAGAATCTAGAAACTCAGACTAGGACACTACCTATCAACAGCCGCGGATGGCCGTTGACATTGGGGTGGAGTAGGCTATACTTCTAGGTTGCTTGATAGCCTGCCTGCTGGACAGGAGGCCTTTGCTCTTTGACAACTTGGATGATATGTGCCAGAACCCGTTCGGTTCACCCCGAATCCGCTTCGGCGGAGGAGGGAGTTGAGTAGATCGAACGACAAATAAATTCGTCTGAGATGTCTGGCCCCGATGCGAATCGGGGTTTTTCATTTCTAGACAACCAGATTCAAACGAGAGTTTGATCCTGGCTCAGAGCGAACGCTGGCGGCGTGCTTAACACATGCAAGTCGAGTGCGCAGTTTCCTGTAGCAATACAGG
>Ga0326728_10024877_pt1 | contig 10786 bp, 11 predicted proteins | sample MB3enrmetagenome_FD_207602 | JGI IMG/M metagenome (GOLD analysis project Ga0326728, IMG submission 207602) | Lab enriched peat soil microbial communities from McLean, Ithaca, NY, United States - MB31MN | ecosystem: Environmental > Terrestrial > Soil > Wetlands > Peat | place: USA: New York...
TCCAGTTAGAACTATTCCTATCCATGCGGCATTATCGTGGCTAATGGTGGCGACGGAAACCTCGTCGAAATAGCACCAAACGGTACTCAGCTAGCAGTGAAGACGGTTGAACAGGCCGGTGCATGCACATTGTTCGGCTTAGTGATTGCACCCATGGCCGCGGGCGTCTACTTCGTTGACGATGGCACCAATGCGTTGAACCTACTCCACTAACAGGCGGTGAAAAATTCTCCCGCCTCCCTTCTCTATCTTTCAATCTCAAGAGAAGGTCGAGTGGCCTCCGTCAAAGGAGTTAGGTTTTTAGTTACTATAATAATAGTAGGTATGATCCGTCATGGCGCTTGGTGAGCTTGAAGCAGAAATTCTTGGCACAGTTGTTAGGCTCGGAAAAGCTTCAGCACGCGAGGTCATGAAGGAAGTTAGCAGTCGCCGCCTTGCTTACACTACTATCAGCACGGTTCTGGACCGCCTCTACCGAAAGGGGATGGTAAAGAGGACGAAGGTGATTTCCCGAGGGGGATCCAAGTACGTATACTCTTCCTCATATTCCTCGGACCTTCGCGCAGATATCGTTAGCAAGGCGTTGGACCGGCTTGTGAGCGCTTTTGGCCCAAGCATTGTTCCGACAATTTACGACAGCCTCGATGAGATTTCGAAGGACGAGGCTGCTGAGCTCAAGAGGAGAGTGGCGAAGGCTAAAGGAATGTGAGACTAATTGAGTCTCGCTAGCCTGTATGTCTTCTACTTCAGCTCTTTCCCCACAATCTCTGCCATTGTCCTTTTCCTATCTAGCATCGTACTCATGTATCGGACATTTAGCAGAAGCCAGAGCCCGAGAACGCGATCTTGGACTCTAGGGCTTACCCTCGTTTCCGCGGTGTTCATGTGGCTTTTCATATCCGCGAGCCTCATACTCTGCGCCGCGCTTGCAAGCACTTACCAATCTGCGCTTGCAGAAGGGGTTAGAGAGGTTTTTGGGGACGCAATCTTAATCGCGGTTGTGGGAGGACTTCCACTTACCCTAATCCTCCGTCAAGCTGCACCCAAGATTATCCTTCGCAGAGTGAAGGATCTTCACCAACCGCCAGCAGGGATTTCACAATCGTTCTATGCCATCTCAAAGAAGATGGGAGTTGCTTCTTCCCAACTACTATTGACCAGTGGCAATGACCCAATCTGCTTTGCAGCTGACACGGATAGTCCGACCGTTGTAATGTCAGATCGACTGCTCAAGTTACTTGACGAGGACGAATTGGAGGCGGTTATGGCGCATGAACTTGCTCACATTAGAAACTCGGACACCACACTCAAAGCGCTCGTGACTGCATACAGGACAGCCCTTCCGATGGATCCAATCATCAGGATGCTGGAAGGTGCTTTTCACAAAGTACGCGAGTCAGTAGCCGATGAGACAGCTGCGAAGTTCACGAGGAAACCACTATCCTTGGCTTCCGCGCTTCTGAAGATTAACGATGCTTTCTCAGGCAGTAATCTAGCCTCGTTAAGCGCATACTCCATCCTAGGTAACAGTTCAGCACCTGTGAGTCGACATTCATCACTGAAGGATAGAATTGAACGCCTAATTCAGCTCGGAAAGAGCATCAAAAGTGAGGACCTGCTACATTCTCCAGAAGTACAATCATCATGAGACAGCTCTCAGACGGAGGATCTTGAATCTTAATCAATCCTCAAAGGCCTAGCGCATGGTAGAACACGTTTACGTAGCTCATAGCCACGTTTGGCCATATCATAGATCTGCTATAGTCATAGGCCATTCTCCCAAATCGCTCTCGCATCCGATCGTCATTGAGCAATAGATTCACGGATTCAGTAATTGAAGCGGAATCTTGGAAGTTGCATTTCATCGCGGCACCACGAGAGATCACTTCTTCGGCATGCAGAAAGGGCGTTGTAACAATAGCCTTGCCAGTACCCAACGCATATGTGAGCGTTCCACTGCTGATCTGATCTCGATTAGGATAAGGAACAACGTAGACATCTGTGGCATGGAGGTAGTTGATCAACTCATTTTCATCAAGGAACCTGTTCACGAATCGCACGTTATTCTCCAATCCGAGTGACTCGACCAGGTTAAGCAAGAATTGTCGGTACTCTTCCCCCTGGCGCTTCCTGATCTCCGGATGCGTTTCTCCGATGACGAGATACAGAACCTCCGGACGCTCTTTTACCACCATTGGAAGAGCCTCTATCGCGTACTCTATCCCTTTTCCGCGGCCAAGCAACCCGAAAGTCGATATCACAGTCCGATCTTGCAATCCCAAGTTTTGCTTTGTCATTGCAGTTTCCATGTAAGGCACATTTGGACATCCATGGGGTATGTGCCGAATCCTGTCCCCATAACTGTCGTAAGATCGTTCCAGTATTTCTATCCCGACTTTCGCCATCACGATAACGAAATCGCTGTGTTCAAGAACCTGCCCTAGAACATGTTTTGCCTCGGGAACGGGCTGTTCGAGAACGGTGTGCAAAGTGGTAACGACCGGTTTCTGAATGCTTTTGAGAAAACCAGTTACATACTCTCCCCATTCTCCACCGTAAATTCCGTACTCGTGTTGCAAATTCACAACGTCTACGTTGGAAGCATTCAGGTACCGAGCGACTTTCTCATAAGAGTCGAAAACATTCGCTTCAATTTGAGACTTGACCCGAGACTCGTAATCGTAAAGTGCGCCTCTTTCGTTGATGGCAACCACTACTGGGGAAGTCACAACTCGTGCACAAAACGTGGACGTAGCGTCAACCAGATGTTTGGTATACGTTGCTATGCCACATTCTCGTGGTGGATATGTGCTAACGTAAGCGATTCTAATCCTGTGAACATCATAATCATCCACAGGTTTAGGTGGCAAAATTGATTGCAGCAAGTAGTGACTGTGGACGATCTCAAGTAATCTTCTTTCTGTGCTGATTCCGACTAGGGTGCCTTCCCTTGTAACGACCACTCTTCGGATGTTGTGTCTGTGCAGTAACTCCAAGGCGTCCCCAATCGTGCGATCTACCTCAACAGTAACAAGTGGATTGGACGACATTATGTCAATGACGGACGTCAATTCATGATTCTTTCCAGTCTGAATAACCCTCTGGAGAACATCTCTTTCAGTGACGATCCCAACTGGTTTGTTGTTCTCTAGAACGACGACGGAGTCAGCGTTTTCTCTTATCATCAGATTGATTACTGTAGAGACAACGTCTACCGGAGAAACAGTAGGCGCAGGCAACATGCCTGCTTCTACAGATAGACCAAGAATCTTCTTAGAGTATGAGTTAGCGTCACTCATCTCTCGCGCATCTACAACATAGTACGGGCCCGCATTATTCAAGTCAACCGTTTGTTGAGCAGAGATGAACAAAGCTTGGAGTGCTTGATTTTTCTCCTATTCTTCGCCAGGGCACAGACACTTTCAGCGTTCAGATGTCTCAGACTTTACTATGCGCCTGAATCCTCTTTGATCATTCTTCTTATCAGCGTCTTCGTATCCTTTGGGCTTGAGACGGGGATACAGGTAATGTTCGTGCTTCTCATTATGTAATCGTTTCCGCCTTTGAACAGAGCATCGCCGACGTAGAGCATGCCTCTCTTGTCGACACCAAGGCGCTCTTTCAACTTCTTTACGCATAAGGTCTTGTTTACGCCTTTTTTCGTGACATCAATCGAGGTCGTTCCACCAATGGATATTTCGAAACCTGGCAAATACTTTTTCAGCGCCTTTCTAATCTTTAGACGCGTCTTCTGTTTGGGATCCCATTTCTGTTTGAGATCCAAAGGTGCTTTCTGGCCCAATGCGGAAAACGTAAGCTGACTACCTCGGTTCTCAAGAACCGGCCCGTACGTCTTCTTTGGTTGAACATAGCCGATTTCTTCGAAAACGGTTTCGAATGATCGAACTATTCTCTTGACAGCGTGTTTGGGCAGAAGATTGCTGTATGCTCTAGAGAAACGGCCGCGTCTCGTGTCATAATAGTAACCGCTGGCCGAACAGGTTGGAAACAGAAACAGATGACCTAGATTGGCGCGTTTTGGTAGTTTACTTATGAACTGGGTTTCAAACTGTTGAAAGGAACAGCCTGACGCCACAGCAACGCATCTCCAACGGAGCAGGTCGCAGATCAGCGAAGCCATTTCCTTATCGAGACTAGATTTGCTCTTGGTTAAAGTGCCATCGAGATCGAAGATGATGATCTTCTTTTGTGATAAGGCATCAGTTCCAATCATAATCCAACGTCTTGGTGCAACGTAGCATAACACGTCCCATTTAATTGGATTGCCGCGATGAGTACAATCAGAGCATTACTGAATGGTTTAGCCGAAAAGACAGTCTGACTCAGGAGTTTATTCAGCTTTTGCGTGACACTCTTGCGGTAACGCGGCCGTAATCGTCTTCATACCTTACAATGTCGTTTTCAGAGAAAACTCCAAATGAGATCTCCAAGATCCGAGCTGCCGACTTTCCTTCACATTGGAGTCGATGCTTTGTTCCTTTCTTTGCTAGGATGGTCGATCCTTTCCGCAACAATATTTTTTCTTTTCCGACCTGAACACGAACCCCTCTGTCAAGAGCGACCCAGAATTCCTTCCTATGCTTATGCGATTGTAGGCTTGTTTTTGCGCCAGGGTTGATTGTGAGTATCTTTACTGTCGAACGTTCATTCAACGTATACTCGTCAAATGATCCCCAGGGCTTCTTGATATGCCTCAATTCAATTCTACACTGAATTGCACTCACTTTGCAGTACTTATTGGTCGCTTCACTTTTGAAAGGGTCTGGCGGTTAGCCTTCTAGTGATTCCATGAGCAACTTCATTGGAACACTGGCGACGCAGCAAACCCTGTCTGCCGCGCCGTAGAAAACCCGGAGCTCATCATTCATGACGATCGCTCCTTCGGGGAAAACAACATTTGGCACAACGCCAATTCTTTCGTAATCCTCTTCCGGTTCTAGGATTGGTTCTGGGGTTCGAGCGATCACTCGGCAAGGGTTTTCAAGGTCAAGCAATGCCGCGCCTGCGCGGTACACAGTGTTCGAATCTACGCCGTGATAGATGACTAACCATCCCGCGTCAGTTCGAATCGGTGGGGGGCCGATTCCAACTTTCTGCGCTTCCCAACATCTCTCAGGTTTCATGATAACGTTTGCTTCTATCCGCGTGAGGTACTTCTCTGAGTTTGGGTTTCGCGGGAAGCGGTCAAGTTTCTTGATGCGGTCGAAGAATGCGAGTTCAATGTTCGGCTCGATCCTGTGAGCAGCGGCCAATTCTCCCCCGATACGTTCCGGAAAGAGAGCGCAATCCTTGTCGTCATGATCCGGCCCCACAATTCCGTAACGCACGTAACTCCTAAAGTCGCTAGTGGACGCGGCGGCGATTCGTGGACCCCTGCGCGAATACGCAGTATAGAAAATGTAGAAGGTACCCTCAAAGCTAGTAATGCGCGGATCCTCACAGCCATACTCCTCCCAGAGGTCAGTTGGACTAAAGGCGGGTTCCATGGGCCGATCTAGAAGAGTCTCGCCATCATTAGTAGTTGCATAGCCTAAGGAAGAGGTGTTACTTTCATCGACTGCCCTGTAGAGTATGTGAATGACTTCACCGCTCTTTACCACTCCGGGATTGGTCGTAGATTTGCTTTCCCACGACAGCCCGGGGCGTGGTTGAATGATAGGATTCTTGCGGCTTCGGACCAACTTGACTGTCATAACATAGCATCACTCACGACGGGTGCGCGGGAAAGCACTGGTGGAGCCACCGAAATTTGGCCTAGTGTATTCATGTTGCAAGAATCTTAGCCAGCCTGAGCAGGTTTGGATCCAAAGTTTTCTCAGTCCCGCATGATTTCTTAAGCTCAATAGATTCAACTCTGCCACGTTGCAATCCGACTACTCTGTTTCCCTCTTCCTTTGCCAACAGCTCAACTGCCAGGTTTGCGAATAAACTCGCCAAGAGTCGGCTTCTAGCAGTTGGGCTTCCTCCTCTCTGTGCATAGCCGATGATGCTGAGCCTGACTTCTGTGCGTGTGTTTCGCTGGACCTGCTCACCGAGAGCACGCGTGTCTCCTATTCCTTCGGCCGCTACGATCAAGCCAGACTTCTTCCCTTTGGCTTTGTTTCCTCTTATGATCTTGAAGATGTCCTCCTTTCGATACTTCACTTCCGGAAGCAGAATTATTTCCGCGCCAGAGGTGAGGCCGACTTCCAGAGCGAGAAAACCCCTTTCTCGTCCCATCACTTCAATGATGAATACTCTCTCATGGGAGACCGCTGTGTCCCGGATCTTGTCGATTTCGGCGACTGCTGTGTTTACAGCCGTGTCGAAACCGATGGTCTCATCTGTTCCATAGACATCATTGTCGATTGACGCAGGAACTCCCACAATAATTGCATCCGTATGGTTGCTTAATTCCAGAGCACCGTTGAAAGAGCCATTACCGCCTATGACTACCAGCCCATCAACATGATTCGACACAAGGGTTTCGGTAGCTTTCTGCACTCCTTCCTTCTTCTCGAACTCCGGACATCTTGAAGTATGCAGCATTGTGCCACCCAGCTCCAGAATACCACTAACCGATCGAGAAGTCAAGGGTGTAAACGAATTTGTAATCAAACCCTCCCACCCCCTCCTGAACCCCAGAACCCTAAACTTCTTTGAGCAGGCTGTTCGGACAACACCTCGGATAGCAGCATTCATACCAGGCGCGTCCCCGCCCGTCGTGACCAAGCCTATCTTCTTCAATCGCTCCCTCTCCCATTAGATACCTTGTTCTGCAGTTCCTCGCTGACCCAGACAAGACCACGCTTAACATAATTAAACTAAGAAAAAATCGTGACCTGCAAAACGCATGACTATCGATGAACTTCGGTGAATCCTAGCGTTTACTTGCTGCTAACTCTGGTCTTCTACTCTTTTCAAAATTCGTGATGCGGTTAAAGTAATCCATTTGCTTGGCTTACCGGCTTCTTCTAATGCGAAAGGAGTTACCTTCTTTCTAAGACTGTACTTGGCACCCGTACCGAGGTCTGGATGCGCTTTTTCGAGAATCCAAGTTCCATCCTCTCGACGTTTCTTGTTCAAAATCTTAAGGGCTGGTCCGAGTCGCTTATCATCGCCGTAACCGAGCCTTGTGATTACATCCAGCCCGACCAGGACGTCATAATAGTAATGGTTTGGATAGTGGAACCGGAACCAGGGAAGGTACTTCTTCCCGCTGTCATCGAAAAGCCTTCTCTCCAGGTAAAATTCTGCGCCTCTTTCAATCGAGGTTTTGATCTTTCTTGTTTGCTTGGATTTCGGAAGAGCGGCAAAGGCGGCGAGGGCCTCCCAGCAGTCCAGTGTTCCCCTGGATGATTCAGAGCAGTGCCATCCTCCGTCCTCTTTTTGATCTTCAACCAACCTATCAAACAGTTTCCTCACTCTGGGATCATCTTCATACCCAAAACGGGTTAGCATCCGAGCGGTGTTGCCAACGATGCACACTTCATCGTTGAATATGTTTGTCGCTGATGGTATTGGAAGCCATTGCTTGAAGAAGAGATCGGCAGTCTTTCTTACCCGCTTGTTTTCCTCAGTTAATCCTAGATCGGAGAGAACCAGCGCCATCCAATTTGTCGCCGTGTACTTAGGCCGGTAAAGAGACCTCTTTGATTGCCAGTATCCTTCTGGTTTCTGCCGATTCAGAATACCAAGAGCCCAGCCTTTCTTTGAAATCTCGGAGTAGGCTTCTCTTACCTCTGGGTCGTCTCTTCCACGTCCCAAGAGATCAATGAGAGTGTGATAGCGAACTGAGGGCTGATTCTCCTCAAGCAGCCAGCCGATGACTCGCTGATCCGTCAAGCTTTCCTTTATCTCCTGCGATCTGGTCAACGGTAATCGACTGTGTCGATTAGGAAATATCTTTCGGGCGTTAATCCATCTTTTCGGACTTAGAAAGCCAGGCCTTGTGATGTTTCGCTTGCGCGAAATTGAGGGCATTGTAGGCGTCGTGGCTCATATTCTTGGGAACATGTGTTCCATGAACCGTTTTCGGTATGGGCTGACGTTGCTTCTGAGTAGTTCCGTTAGTAAGTAGTAACTCGTGTCGAAGCTGGCTTGATTTTCGCTCCTGAACTTCATAATAGGCATTCTCTTAGAAGGCTCCTCCCAAGCCTGATCCCAAGCATCACTGGCTCCGACGATGTTCCGTTCTCGGTTACGCCTGTCCACTTCCGTCTTACTTACGATCATGACAATTAGCAACCCCACGACATCATCAACCTTAGTCCCCAGCAGGAACTCACGCGTGGAGTTTTGAGGTGCGGTGGTATCAAGAATTACGTTATGCCCCCTCCTGAGAGCGAAGTCACGGAATGAGGCTAGGCAAGTGTAAACGAACTCGTCATCCTCTGAAGGCGCCGGTGTTCCGTAAAACATTGAGCGAATATCATCCACGCTCACTCTTACGAACGTTGGGTCCTCAGAAACTAGACGCCTCGCCAGCACGGTCTTGCCGGAACCTGGATAACCGCTAAGAACAATATTCCACAGCTTCTTTCTGAAGCTCAGATGACCCATCCTCCTCTAAGCGTGTTCAATTCTTCTCGGAACGAGGGACCACAAGCTCTTTGACACATTTGGAGTTATGGGAATGAATCTTACCGGGAGCAGCCAGTAGTTTCACGGAAGGTTAGAACCAGCATCGACGAGGACGACCCCCGAAAGGTGGGTTTACCCAGTTTGATTTCTTCGACGCTGAAAAGATGAAGCAACTATACCATTCATAGGTTTGGAAGCGATTTTAGGGCTTCTTCTATGTAGTCGTTAAGCGTGTAATTCGAGTGTTCAGCGAATTCTAGTCCCAGCTGATTGTAGAGTTTCTTCGCCACGTCGGATCCGATCGCTTTAGTTCCAACTGCTCCGAATATTTCCTCAAGAACTCGAATGATTGTTGGGAGATGGTAGGGTATTTCTTCTGAGCTGATATCGTAATGGTGTTTTAGGTGCTTGTATATTGCCTCTAGGAGAGGTTGCCCCATAATCTGAGAGAGTGCAGTGTCAATTGCTCTAGCAACTTCCATGTTGAAATCTCTACGAGAACTAAGAGTCATGCCCAATTCTACCTTGCGCCGCTAACATTTCCTTCGACTTCGTTTGGATGTTAGGTCAGGTTTCGGTGTAGAAAGGTCTCATGTGTACAGGTGTGTTACCTAGAAATCGGGCAGGAACGGTAGCGTTATGGGTACCCGCAGCCTACTTCTATTGGACTATGAGCATTGTCTCCAAAACAAACATCCAGAAAAGTGACTCGAACCATTCGAATGTCTCAGGACCTGGAGCAGGAGTTACAGCAGATAGCTAACACCGAGAACAATGAGAACTAAGCAGATAACTCGCTGGCGTTAGACGAAGGAGCGGGCAGGTATCAGCGCCTATCGAGGAGGTAAGCAAGATCAAGAGATCGACTTTAGCTCGGCTTGGGAGACTGCTGTTTGGGGCTTTGGTTCTTGTTGCCCTCTTATACTATGTTCGAATCGACCAAGTTGAACGCATTATACTGCAACTCAGCCCTGCTGTTGTTCTAGGTATGGTCGGGTTTCAGGTTCTGGGCGCTGTCTTCTATGCAGGAGCGTGGTACGTTCTCATAAGGGCACTTGGGTGCAAACTCCGTTTCTTGACTTGTCAAGGCGTTACTTTTGCGAGTATTTTCGTCAACTACATAACGCCTAGCGGTTTCTTTCTGGAGGCTGCGCGATGCGTGCTTGGCACGAAGGCAAGTGGCATGAAGCTTGGTGCGACTACGGCCACTGTTATTTTTCATCGCATACTGTATGTCGCCGCAGTACTCGCGAGTACAGCGGTCGCTATTCTCGCGCTCGTTGTCGGCGGATTGATCACCCGTTCAACGATTATGGATTTGGCAATCGTACCTGTGATTGCAATAGCGGTACTCGTAATCCTCCTGTACCTTTCTTTTTCTCCAAATACCTTGCGGCCTATTCTTGGCAAACTGCTAAGATTGGTTCAACCTTTGGTCAAACTCGTACAGAGACAGGCGAACGTTGAAGCGAAGGCAGATCAGTTTCTGGATGAGTACCGTGCAGGTTTCCGCAAGATGCTAGCGTCCAAACGATACGTCGCACTTTCTTTCTTGGTTAGTCTGGGGGATTGGAGTTGCGGAGTCGCAGTGCTATGGGTAGCTTTGTTGGGGTTGAACGTTTACGTGCCCTTTTCGGTTGTAGTGATAACGGTCGCACTTGGTGAGACGATACAAATGATTCCAATAGACGTTCCAGGAACGCTAGGAATCTACGAAGCCGCCATTACCGCTACGCTTTTGCTCTTTTCAATTCCCGTCGCGATCGCTGCTTCAGCTGCCCTACTCACTCGAGTTGTCACGTCATTGCTGGAGTTACCGATTACTTGCATAGCTGCGTATCACTATGACATCAAGGCCCTTGACAAGCGAATGGCTCCACTGCAAACTTATGCGCCCAGATAACTACGGATGTACGCTTCGGCGTCCTCACTCTTTTGTGTTACAAGCTCGAAGGCATATTACGAGGTAAGAGGATACATAGCATAGGTAGAGTGTTTGTCAAATCAACTCCAAGTCCAAATCCAAACTCCAAAGACAGTGAAGACGGTGACTCGGACCATCAGAATGCCTCGGGATGTGGAGCAGGAGTTACAGCAGATAGCTAACACCGAACGGGTTAGCGTCAACTCTCTAGTTAACCAGGCTCTTCGAAAGTTCGTCGATTGGGACTACTATGCTGAGAAGGGGGGATTTGCTATCTCT
>Ga0326728_10024878_pt1 | contig 10786 bp, 7 predicted proteins | sample MB3enrmetagenome_FD_207602 | JGI IMG/M metagenome (GOLD analysis project Ga0326728, IMG submission 207602) | Lab enriched peat soil microbial communities from McLean, Ithaca, NY, United States - MB31MN | ecosystem: Environmental > Terrestrial > Soil > Wetlands > Peat | place: USA: New York...
ATGGAATACAGGACTCATCCAAACAGTTATCGCCGAATTGCCACTAGTCTCACCAGTGCGAAGCAATTCTTTGGAAAAGAGCCTGTGAGTCTGATCCATGCAGGACGGCTGGAAGAATATAAAACCTGGCGAGTGAATGACCATGGAATTCGGGACATCACCTTGCGTCACGACCTCCACGCGCTGTCGAAATTCTTCGGTTATGCAGTCGTGCAGCGTTGGACTGGAGAAAACCCCGTTCGCAATGTGAAGATACCCTCAGACGCAGACGCTATTCGTATTCACGTGCTCACGCCCGCGGAAGAGCGGCAATATTTTCTGCGGGCGGCGAAGCACAGAGACCTCAATGACCTCGGGCGCTTGATCCTAAACCAAGGCATGCGGCCGGATGAGGTTACGTGCCTCCGCAAGGCCGACGTGGATCTGGAACGGGGTCAGTTGAAGATAACAAGCGGGAAGTCACCCGCGGCCCGACGCACTCTGGACCTAACGAGCGAGAGCCGAGTAATTCTCGCCCGGCGGATGTCTGGTGATTCCAAATGGATTTTCCCTTCGCCTCGGAATTCGGGCCAGCACGTCACAAGACTAAACGGTGCGCATGACCGCGTTTGTTTGGCTGGGTCGAAAACCGGAATTGAATTCACGTTCGTCCTCTACGATTTTCGACATACCTTTGCAACCCGCCTCGCGCAGGCGGGCACCGACTTGGCCACGCTGGCGGCAATCCTTGGTCACAGCTCGATACGTCTGGTGCAGCGCTACGTGCATCCAACGGCAGAGCACAAGCGCAGCGCAATGCTCCACTATGACGAGATTCTGAGGGCCGCCGAGAAGACAGCGAATGGGCAGGAAGGGAGGCCAAATTGAAGGGTCAAAATCGTGTCCGCTTTTTGTCCGCCCCTGAGGCCAAAATTGACCGATTTTACTCCATTGAGGCCCACCCAGCACGAAAGTTAAAATCGGGGCTAACTACAACCGTGGCAGGCAATTGCAAGAAAATGCTGGAGGCGCGGGCCGGAATCGAACCGGCGTATAAAGGTTTTGCAGACCTCTCCCTTACCACTTGGGTACCGCGCCTGGTCCCTTCACCATAGAACCTGGGCGGGAGTTTGTCTAGGAGGAGGCTCTGGGATGATTAGCGGTCTTGCTCACGTGCTCCATCGTTCACCTTCTCTCGCAACCGGATCTGTGCTACAACACCGCACATGAGTTCGCCGTTGACTTCGACTGTACGTTCGTCCGGTCCGAGGGCAGTGGAGACAGCGACTGCCGTTCCTGCAAATCTCGCGCCCCCGCATCTGAAGAAGGATGTCTCATTGATCTGTCCCAACTGCTCCACCGAGTTGCACGGACACCGCTGCAAGCTGGTTTGTAAGCAATGCGGTTTCTATTTGAGCTGCTCCGATTTCTACTGAAGAGCATCTGATTCCGAGTAGAGCCGCTCCGTCTCTGCAGGCGTGAAAACTCCCTGAGCTTTTACAATGGAGTGGACTTCGTTTTGATCCTCACATCAGGAGATTCGAATGCAACGCAAAGCGAGTGCAGTCTGGAAGGGTGGTCTTAAAGACGGGAAAGGGACGGTTTCGTCCACCAGCGGCGTTCTTTCAAATACGCCCTATTCGTTTACGACTCGGTTTGAAAACACTCCGGGTACCAATCCCGAAGAACTGATTGCGGCGGCGCATGCGGCGTGCTTTTCGATGGCGCTGTCGGCGCAACTGGGAGGCGCGAAGCTGACTCCGGAGAGCATCAGCACCTCCGCCACCCTCACCATGGAAAACATCGCCGGGAGCTGGACCATCACCGCCGTGCACCTGGATGTGGTTGCGAAAGTGCCAGGCGCGAGCACGGAAGCCTTCAACACCGCCGCGCAAAATGCAAAAGCGGGCTGCCCGGTCTCGAAGGTGCTGAACGCGAAAATTACCATGGATGCGAAGCTGGGCTAGCCGCAGTTCTCGATTTGCTGTAGAGGGAGCGGGTAGGGCACGGCTTCAGCCGTGCCGCCCGGATTCGCAACGAGTCCCGGCTTTAGCCGCTGAGGGCACGCCATCCACTATGCGCCGCGTCCGTCCCGGTGTTTCGCTGGACGTTTGGTAGTGTCTGAAATCTGTGTTGGTCGCCTCGGGTCGTGGTGGTTAATTGGCGAGTTTGGACGCTAGAAAACATCGTGCTTATCACAGACGGGTAGACATATGCCTACCGGCAAGGGCACCCGAAGGAGCGAATCATGATCGAGCAAATCAAAGCCGCCGTCCATGGTGCAGCGGCAAAGAACCAGAAGCTTCGCGATGTTCCACTTTCAGGTGTTGAAAAACGCCGATGATCTGGCAGGCATCGACCCGAAAAACTTCTGCAAAGAAGTCCCGGTTCCAGAATCCTATGCGACCGAGTTCACGCAAATGATCGCCTTGGCTAGGCTGATGAAGGAACATGGCAATAAGCTTATTTGAAACTGAGACACTACCGGATGTTTCGCTGCATTGACAGTCGGGCACCACGCGATAGATATTAGAGAAGCCCTCCTATAAAAGGGCCCTGCCGTTTTATTTCGTGGTATGCGGATATGGCGGAACTGGCAGACGCGCTAGGTTCAGGTCCTAGTGGCCGCAAGGTCGTGGAGGTTCGAGTCCTCTTATCCGCACCAAAAACAACACTTAGCTTTTAGCCGTTAGCTCTTAGCTCGAAGCCCGTAGCTCGCAGCTTTCTTTCTCACGCGCTGGCGGATAAGCGGTGTGTGCTACGGCTCTGCGCGATGCCGTACTGGCGGATCTTATAGAGCAAAGCTTTGTAGCTGATCTTCAGCAGCGCCGCCGCTTGTTTGCGATTCCAGTTAGTCTCTTCGAGGGCGCGGGCAATGGCTTCCGCCTCGGCTCCATCTTTGGCGTTGCGCGACAGCGACTTCAGTCCGCCGCCGGAGTCAGCCCCCGCGCTTCTGCCCGCCTCGATGTGCAATCCTCTGCCGCCATCGGGCCGCGGCTGCAGCTCGGATGTGGCCAGCGTTTCGTCTCCCAAAACCAGGTAGCGTTTGATGAAGTTGCTCAGCTCGCGCAGGTTGCCCGGCCACGAATGGCGCAGGCACGCCTCCATCAACGGGGCCGAAAGCGGCAACGGCGGACGCGCGTAGGACTCCGACATGCGCGACATGAAATGCTTCAGCAGGATCGGAATTTCCTCCTTGCGATCGCGCAGCGGAGGCAGCGTCATGGTGAAGGCGTTCAGGCGGTAGTAGAGATCCTCGCGCAGACGTTTGGTGGCGAGCGCTTCGGCAATGTTGATGTTGGTGGCGGCCAGGATGCGCACGTCGACTCGGACCATGGTGCGGCTGCCGAGGCGCGAGAACTGCTGGTCCTGCAGAACGTGCAGCAGCTTGGCCTGCAGGAGCGGCGGCATTTCGCCGATTTCGTCAAGCAGGATCGTGCCTTTGTTGCAGAGTTCGAATTTGCCGGGCTTGGCGTGAGTGGCGCCGGTGAAGGCTCCCGCTTCATACCCAAACAGCTCGCTTTCCAGCAGGTCGGCGGGCACGGCCGCGCAGTTCACTTTGAGGAAAGTGCGGTGGGCGCGCGGGGAGAGTTTGTGGATCAAGCGGGCCAGCACTTCCTTGCCGGTGCCGCTTTCCCCGAGCAGCAGGACCGGGATCTCGACGTTAGCGACGAGCGCGGCCTGCGAGCGAATTTTTTTCATCGCCGGGCTGGCAGCCACGAAGAACACGTCGTCGCAAAGTTCTTCTACATCGTTAGCATAGCTCTCAGTCTTGGCCCAGCCCACGCACTGTCCAATGACCGCGTCAAGTTCAGCTTTCTGGAACGGCTTGGTCAGATAATCGATGGCGCCGAGGCGCATGGCCTGCACCACCTTGCGCGTGTCGTTCACGCAGGAGAGCATGACGACTTTCAATCCCGGCCGCAGATGGCGGAGTTGTTCCAGGGTCTGCAAGCCGTCGATGCCGGGCATCAGCAGATCGAGCAGTACCAGATCGGGCTGCAGTCCTTTCTGCACGCGCTGCACCGCTTCTTCGCCGGTGCTGGCGGTTTGCACTTTGTGCTCATCCACTTCCAGCAGGGTTCGGATATAGCGCAGCATTCCCGGTTCGTCATCCACCAGCAGGATGTTGGCGGCTTCGCTCATTTCGTTCCTCGCGGCGGACTGCTCAGAATTGGTTTCATGGGGATGAGAAAAGAAAACTTGCAACCAGCGCCCGGTTCGCTCTCGACCCAGATCTTGCCGCCCATGCCTTGCAGAAGACGGCGGGCAATGGCCAGTCCGAGGCCCATGCCCTCCGCCGATTCGCTGCCCGGCAGGCGGAAGAAATCGTCGAAGATTTCCAGGTGAAATTCCGGTCGAATTCCCGGGCCGGTATCGGCAACGCTCACTTTGACAGCATTCGGAGTGTTCGTCGCTTGACGGCGGCGGTCTCCATTGGCTATCGAGTTGCTCGCCCCGCGACGCTCCCACATATGAGGTTCGGCGTGCAGCCAGACCGTCCCGCCCTGAGGCGTGTACTTCGAGGCGTTTTCCAGAAGATTGGAAATCACACGCTGAATCTTAGGTGCATCGAATGCAAATGGCGTCAGTTTGTCATGGGCCAGGAAATACAGGGCGAGACCGCGCTCCTGAAAGCGGCTCGACCAGAGCCGGCAAACCTCGGAGAGACAGGCGTTCATGTCGCCTTCCACATACTGCGTACGCAGTTCGCCGGTTTCGAGCACGGTGAACGTCAGGAAGTCCTGAATAAACTGTTGCAAGCGCTGTCCGCTCAAGAACATGTCGCCCATCACTTCGCGTTGGCGCTCATTGAGCGGTCCAAGTTTCTGGCTCTGCAGCAGTTCAATGTAGCCATTGAGGATCGCCAGGGGCGTCTTCAGATCGTGGGCGGCAGAGGCTAGAGCGTTCGTGGTCTTGCGGAAACGGTCTTGCAATTGTTCGAGTTCGCGCGCCATATCGGCGGCCGAGCTGGGCGCGGAAACTCGCGCCATAGCGGTTGGCGGCAAGCCGTCTTTCGGACTCGTGCCGGGCGGGGCAGCGGCTGGGCTTTTGTCGGGCATCGAAGCCATGAAGAACCAAATAACGCCAGTTATTGGGGAGGGAAAATTTTACTACCGTAAGAACCGCAGGAATACTTTGATCGTAAGCCAGGTGCACCAGACTGTCAATCGGAAACCGCCGCAAAAGTCGACGAAGCGAAAAATATTGCATCTTTATTGTATGACTTATAGTCACTATCGGTTCTAGACGCTGTCAGGTTACTTCGGTAATTCCCCCGCTAGGTGCGAGATTTGGACTGATCCCCGGCAGGCTTGCCCCCCTCTCCAAGTTTGGCCCCTGAGATGCGGTTCTTTGGGGTGCTAAGACCTTTTTTATGGCGGATTAGACACGTGCGTCGTAGTTTATTCAAGAAGGAACAACGCAAGTGGGCACGATTGCAGCTCGCCATTCCGGTTTTTATCCGCGCTTGCGACGGAAACGGCGTGGATTCCCTGGAGTTCGCCACCGCCCTTAACATCTCTCCTGGTGGTGCTTTGGTTGTAGTTCGCCGTTCTTTGCCCAAGTCGGCACTGGTTTCACTGGAGATTCCGAGCGCCCCCATCGAGCCCGTCAGCGGCTTGAAGACCTCTTCGCGAATCATGCAAGCTAAGTTGGTATGGGTTAAGCACCTCGATGACCACCATCTTTTCGGTCTTAAGTTCGCCCGCCCCCTGAGCACCGACACGGCGGCTGCTTCCGGTGGGCGTTTGAGGAAAGTGGGTTCTGCAGTGTGAACTATTTTTCCTCTCCCCTCTCTGTCTCATAATGGCACTTTAGTGCCATGCCGTAGTCGCTCGCTTCCGGCATATCATGCCTCTAAGCCATTCATAAGCTAAGCGGTTAAGGGAAGTCTTCCCGGTCGCTTTACTCGCCTCCCCCGTTTGGTGCTCGGGATGCACTTTTAGTGCATGCGGGTGAACAGTCACCGCATGGGACAGTCATTCTTATGACGACGCTTTCGGTCAGTTATCTGGCGCAGTCGCTGGGCGAAGTTCCTCCTGACAACATCGTTTTTGGCCACTCCGAGGTTATGCAGGCGGTCCGTTCGCGGCTTGGCAAAGTGGCCTCCGCCAACGTTCCTGTCCTCATCACCGGCGAGAGCGGCACCGGGAAAGACATCGTTGCCCGGCTCATCCATGGCCTGTCTCCGTGGAAAACCGGGCCTTACGTAAAGGTGAACTGCCCCGCGATTCCTGGCACGCTTCTGGAAAGCGAACTGTTCGGCTACGAGCGAGGAGCCTTTACGGGCGCGGTTGGGTCGAAGCCCGGACGGGTGGAAATGGCCCACCGTGGTACCTTGTTTCTCGACGAGATTTCCGAGCTTGACCCCTCCATGCAATCGAAGCTTTTGCAACTTTTGCAGGACGGACAGTTCTGCCGCATCGGCGCCCAGGAAGACAAGAAGGTCGAGGTGCGGGTGGTGTGCGCCACCAACCGTCACCTGGAAGCGGAGATCGAAGCGGGGACTTTCCGCCAGGATCTTTACTACCGCATCAACGTGGTGAATCTCCGCATGCCGGCGCTGCGGGAACGCCGTGGCGACATTGAAGACCTGTGCAGCTACTTCCTCGAATTCTACAACCGCAAGTTCAACTGCCGGGCCCGGCCCCTGTCGAATGAAGTGCTGGCGGTGCTGCAGAAATATCACTGGCCGGGAAATATCCGCGAACTGGAAAACCTGATCAAGCGCTACGTAATCCTCGGACACGAGGAAGTGATCACCAACGACCTGGTGGCCCGGGAGCCCGATTTTTTCAATTCCGAGATTTCGCTTGACGGGCCGATTTCTCTAAAGAAGCTGACGCGCCAGTGCGTGCGCGAACTGGAGCGCAAGGTCATCCTGAAAGTGCTGCAACAGCACCACTGGAACCGTAAGCAGTCAGCCCGTACGCTGGGCATCAGCTATCGCGCCCTGCTTTACAAGATCCGCGATGCCGGCTTACCCTCGAATCGCGCTCTGCGCCTGCGCGAGGCGGATAAGACCGCTGACGCCAATGCAAATAGTGGGGCGGCGGCCGACTGAGAAGACCTCATACCCGGAGATAGACGGGCTCTCACCCGTCCATGCCAAGCGCACCGGGGCCCCGACAAGCCCGGTGTTGGCTTGACGGGGTGGAGAAGCTCGGCAGATGCCGGCTGTCACATCGACACCGGATCAGGGATGTTTCAACAACCATCCTTTTGAGATTATCGTCAATCCCACGACTCGGCCCCCGCTTTACGACTGCAAGCAGTTGCACATTGACAGGGCAGGAGAAACCGAACATAATTTCGCCCACGTGTTGGGCGCGTCTACTCTTTCTCTATTGCCCGTAACCTCATTTCCGTACCGGCTTTTTACGTAGGCATTCAGCCCCATTCTGGAACCACGGCTCCATTCTCGCGAAGGGGATGCCTCCCATCCGGGGTATTGGCAGGCATGGCAGTCAACCAAGAGCGGCCGGCGCTCAACCTACGTTGGTAAGCGGGGCCAAAGGCTCTAAGTCATGGCCCCCCAGCACGGTATTTTTTTTCGGGGTCAAGAAAGAAATTCCAGCTCAGGAGAACAGTATGAAATTGACATTGAAAGCTCTGCCCATAACGCTTCTCTGCGCTTTTCTGGTTTGCGGAGCGGCATCTGCTCAAGTTCAGCCGTCGTCGAATGGACCCCTCCACTCTCGCTTCGGACTGCCGCTTCCTGGACCGGAAGCCCAGCAAACGGGTCTCGCAAATCGTGAAGTGCCATCCGGTTCACCTGCCGCTCTGAGCTTCACCTTCGGCACAATTGACTATCCCAACGGACCCCAGACCGTCGCCCAGGCCATTAACAAAAACGGCGAAATCGTCGGCTCGTGGGGGCCTGACCCGCTCGAATTCGTCAGCCGGACTTGTGTCGTGTGTTAGGGAACAAATCCGCTGTTCGTTATTTCGTAGACTACACCAAGGCCGCTGCTGCCGCCCAGAAACGTATTTCCAAAGAGCACAACCTGCTTGCCGATCTTCAGTGGAAGCAATCCGCTAAATTGATAGCTACCGTCGGCGCCATTGAAGCTGACAAGAAGTTTCTCAGTCCAAGCGGTTTGTCCCTCACCAGGTGGCTTGAGCCTAAACGCCGTGCCGTCGTTGGAACTGCCCCCGGCCGCGGTCGTGCCGTAAATAGCACCGTTCGCGTCCATTATGAGGTCGGAGGTGGCGAGCGCCCCATCCTTCCCGCCCCCAAAGGCGTAGATAACCTTCTCTGTCCAGTTCGTTTCTCCACCGGATGGCGGAGAGAGCTCGAAGATCGTGCCGTAGTCACGTAAGCTACCCGCTACGGTGCTGCCATAAAGGTTCCCTGAAGCGTCGAAGATAAGTCCCGCTGAGGGAGAAGCGCCGTCGCCGAAACCCCAATCCAAGAAACTGTAAAGCACGGTTTCCGTCCAGTTGGTCTCGCCGCCGGACGGAGGCGTGAGTTTGAACACGGTGCCGTTTCCGGTAAAGCCACCGGCGCTGGTCGTGCCGTAGAGCGTGCCGGTCGCGTCGGCAATCACGTATCCGAACGGGAAACCGCCATCGGCTGCTCCGGTGAAGGAATAGAGTACGCTCTCGGTCCAGTTCGTCTGTCCTTCCGACGGAGGCGTTAGCGCAAAGACCGTGCCTGCGTTCGATGCGCCTCCTAAGTAAGTGGTTCCGTAGAGCACACCCGTGGCCCTGTCGAGCATTAACCGGTCGAAGGGATGAGCTCCGTCAGTGCCTTGGAACCTGTACAGCACGGTCTCAGTCCAATTCGTTTGGCCTTGCCCCGGCGGCGTCAGATGGAAAACGGTTCCGCATCCTGGAACGAAATTGGTGCACGGGCCGTCGCCACCATAGGCGGTCGTGGAGAAATATCCACCGCTGCCATCGGGCGTTAGGGCGGCTGTTGGAAAGTTGCCGTCGCTACCGCCCTGGAAATTGTAGAGAATCGTTTCTGTCCAGTTGGTCTGTCCTTTGCTCGGCGGCGTCAACGAGAAAACAGCGCCATCATTCGCGGAACCGCCGTTTGCGCCGGTGCCGTAGAGCACGCCGCTACTGTCGGCGACCAATACAGATTCTGGGGAATCGGCGCTGGTCGTCAGGTTGTAGATGACAGTTTCTTTGGCCTGCGACGGATGCGCCGCAAGCAGCAGGGCGGAAGCCACAATGGCGGCGATGAGGACGCGCCATTGGCGGCGTTCCGTTGTCTTCGTTCTTCTGGCATTCATAAACCGGAATTTCCTTTTTGACCCCAATTTGACCCCAACAAATGGTTGGCATTCTCTCACCACATCTCTCTGTCCGTCAATGTGAAACATTTTTCACCGGGATCGCCTCTGATGGTACGAAACCCCGAACCAGCACTTCCGAAATGGCGCCATCTGCGGCCCACTCTTGCCACAACTCCCCCTTTTGCTGTCCGAAGCGTCGCAAAAGGACCGGATCGCGCCTAATCGGTGACAATTCTGCCTCCCTATTCCAATCGCTTACGCCCAGAACGTCCGGTCCAGCGTCCTGTACTGAATCGCCTCGGCGATGTGTTTCGGTTCGAGCTGCGGAATACCGTCGAGGTCGGAAATCGTGCGCGCCACTTTCAGGATGCGGTCGTGAGCCCGGGCGCTGAGTCCTTGCTGCGCCATCGCGCGTTCCAGCAGGCGCTCGCAATCGGCGGAAAGCTCGCAGAATTTGCGAATCGACTGCGGCGGCATTTGCGCGTTGCAGTAGAGTTTTACGAGTTCGGAAGAAAAACGCGTCAGCTGCAACTCCCGGGCCCGGATCACGCGCTCCAAAATCCTGGCCGAACTTTCCGGCTCCGTCGTGCTGCGCATTTCTTTGTAGTTCACCGCCGGGACGTCAATGTGGATGTCGATGCGATCCAGCAGCGGCCCCGAAATTTTTGAAATATAGCGCTGGATCATGGGCGGGGTGCAGTGGCACTCGCGGGTGCGGTCGTTGTGAAATCCGCAGGGACAAGGGTTCATGGCGGCGGCCAGCATGAAGCGCGCCGGGAAGGTCAGCGACATGGCGGCCCGCGCGATGCAGACGGTGCCGTCTTCAAGCGGCTGGCGCATCACGTCCAGAACGTTGCGCGGAAATTCGGGGAATTCGTCGAGGAACAGCACGCCATTATGGGCGAGCGAAACTTCGCCCGGCCGCGGGATCGCACCCCCGCCGATCAAACCTGCGTCGGAAATGGTGTGATGAGGGGCGCGAAACGGGCGCAGGCCAACCAGCCCGGCGCGTGCGTCGAGCACGCCCGCCACACTGTGAATCTTCGTGGTCTCCAGCGCTTCTTCGAATGTAAAGGGCGGCAGGATCGTCGGCATGCGTTTCGCCAGCATCGTTTTTCCCGATCCTGGGGGCCCGATCATCAGAATGTTGTGACCGCCGGCACAGGCGACTTCGAGAGCGCGCTTGGCGGTTTGCTGGCCGCGAACGTCTTTGAAATCCACGTGGAATTGTTGCGCCTGACTCAGCAGTTGATCGCTGTCAACCTGCAGACGGGAAACGCCGTTGCCGGAATTGATGTAACGAATGACCTCGAGCAGCGACTTGACGGGATAGACCTCGACCCCTCCGACCATGGCCGCTTCGCGAGCGTTGACTTCGGGCACGATCAGGCGTTTCAATTTCACTCGGCGGGCCTCGATCGCGATCGGCAAAGCGCCACGCACTCCCCGCAGACTTCCGTCGAGAGAAAGCTCGCCGACAAACAACGCGTCGGGGATCTCCTTCTTATTCAGGCCGCCGTATGCGCCGAGGATGCCGAGCGCCATGGGCAGGTCGAAGC
>Ga0326728_10024881_pt1 | contig 10784 bp, 6 predicted proteins | sample MB3enrmetagenome_FD_207602 | JGI IMG/M metagenome (GOLD analysis project Ga0326728, IMG submission 207602) | Lab enriched peat soil microbial communities from McLean, Ithaca, NY, United States - MB31MN | ecosystem: Environmental > Terrestrial > Soil > Wetlands > Peat | place: USA: New York...
TTGCGTATCAGGTTAGCGTAATCCGCGACGCGGCGGGACTCTGCCGAAGGCATTGGTGGGGCATGCTTGAGCTGGGAGCGCCGGGCAACCAGCATCCCTACCGCGACCCCTCCTTCAATCGCCGATCCGCTGCAATCACCCAAACCAGCCCCGCCAGTGAAGCCAAACTGATGGCTGCGCCAAGAGGCAACCAGCGCGAGTGGTATTCGAACACGACGGTGTGGTCTCCAGGCCCTACTGGAATGGACTGGAACGCTTCCCGCCAGCGCTCGATCGCGACTGGATCGCCATCCACGGTCGCCTTCCAACCAGGCAGAAACTGCTCGACCAGCCCGAATCGGCCGCCCCGCTGGGAGCGCACCTGAAAGGCGCGGCGCTCGGGCATCCACGCGGCCGGGCGGGCATCTCCCACGGTGCCGTCCCACCCAAAGGGAGGCCGGGCGTGCCGATACTCGTAGACGCGGTAGAACGAATCGTGCGGGCCCACCAGCCGAAAGTTCGGGCTTTCCGCCAGAAACGGCGCGGCGGCGGCGCCCTGGTACGTGATCGCATAGCGCACACCGAGCGTCTGAAGCATCTGTTGGTTTCCATAGTCCATCAGAAAGACGCGGTGTGTCTGAAAATGCGCCCCCCATCGCAGGATGATCGCCCGGTACCGCTTCGGGAAAAGCGGATCCAACCCCTGCGGGGTGGCCAGGCCCCACGTCCGGAACTCCACCGCGCCGGGTGCGCCGTCGGATGTGACACGATAGTCGCGATTGGTCCACAATGCCTGGTACGCCAAGTCGTCGATGCCGCGGATTCCGTGCACGCTGTACGTGTCGTCCACGTCGCCGTCCCTGGTGTTGAACAAGCGGTTGGTTCCGTAGACCTTGTAATCGCAAAGAACGAAGAGCATCAGCGCGGCCGCTGCCCACGCGCGGCGACCGCCGGATTCGGCGCGAAACGTCCACAGGGCGATGGCGAACAAGGCCAGCGCGATGGCGGTCTCGAACACGGCGCGTCCGCCGGTCGCGAAGGCGCCACCCTGCGCCCAGATCCGGAGTTGGCGAACGGACCATGCCGCCATGGCCACCGCCGCAACCGGCATCAGCCACCGCGGCGCCGCTCTCCGCGCACGGCTCCCCAGGAAATCGCAGATGGCGGTCGCCGTAATCAGCGCCGCCATGGCCGCCACGCCTTCATAAAAGTTGTAGGATTGGGCCACGTCCTCGAGGCCCGGAATTTGCATGATGGTCCAGTAGATCAGGGCGTGGGGGTCCAGAACCAGCAACAGGCCAACAGCCATCACCACCAGTGGCTGCCAGTACGGACGCAGGTCGCGCCGGCAGGCGCCCCAAGCGATGGCAAAGATCGCCGCGAGGCCCCAGTACAGGTACATGCAGTCGAGATAGTACAGGGAGGACCCGCGGCTTAAATCCAGCCAGTTCGCGACGAACAGGGGAATGATCGCGCTGTGCGTTTGACCGACATACCTCGTTTCGGTGAACATGGACGATCGCGCCTCGAGCGTAGGCAGGAGCTGCACCATGCTCAGGAACAGCGATGCCGCGACTGCCAGACTCACCCCCGCCGCCGCACGCCAGCGGCCGCGGCTGGCCAGCGCGTAAACAAGAATCGTGGCGCAGAACGCCAGCCAGGACGGAGGGTAGCCCGCGAGGAACCACAGGGCCGAAGCCAGCGCCGTTTTCCACAGCGGATGCCAGTCGCGCCGCTCCACGGCGTCGTCGATACCCCAGAACGCCAGCGGCATCCACGGCATCGCGGTGGCAACTCCCAGGTGCACGATCTGCCACAGCAGATAGCCGCCAAAAGCGAAGACGCCTCCACCCATCGCGCTGGCGAACCAGCCCAGCCGGCGGGCGCGGAGCCACAGGTAGCACAGCATGAATGCCAGCCAGACGTGGGCAAAAGCAAAATACTCCAGCGATTTGAACGGCAAGACCTGGTGACGCCAGTTGGCCGCGTAGACCAGCCACATGGGAGGGTAGAAAACGGCAGCCTGAATGTTGCCGGCAAAGGAAATGCCGCAATACATCGAAGGGTCCCACTGCGGAAATCGTCCTTCCTTCAGTGCCTGAAACGCATAGCGCTGAAGAGGGTAGTGGTAGACCTCGATATCGGAAAACAGGTGGACCCGCTTGAAGGGAGGCAGATACTCGCAAAAGAAGGCACAGGTGGCAATGAGCGACAGAACGGGAACCGGCAGCCGCCTGGTGAGCCAGAGTCTCATAGTCTGTATTATGAAACCAACCAGGCCGGAAGGCCCGTGCTCCTGGCTTACAATAGGTGAAGCATGTCCAGACCGCTGATGCTTTCCGTTACGGCCGCGCTCTTGTTTGCCGCGGCTGGTCCTTCGCAAGACGTCCCGAAAAAGTCCGCCCTCGACAAGGCCACGCTGGAAGCCTATGTCCGCCATTTGTTCGTGATGAAATCGGACATCAACGTGCAAGTGTCCGATCCGAAGCCTTCACAGGTGCCGGGTTTCGTCGAGGTGGTGGTGCATGCCTCCAAGGGCGATGCCTCCGCGAACTTCCCTTTTCTGATCTCCAAGGACGGGTCGAAAATCTTGCAGGCCACCGTCTACGACGTCAATTCCAACCCCTTTAAGCCCGATCTGGACAAGCTGAAGACCGAATTCCAGCCGAGCTTTGGGACGCCGGGCGCGCCCGTGGTGCTGGTGGAGTTCAGCGATTTCGAGTGCCCCCATTGCAAGGATGAGGCCACCATGCTGCGGCAGAACCTGCTGACCGCCTACCCCAAGCAGGTGCGGCTCTACTTCAAGGACTTTCCCATCGAGGCCATCCATCCCTGGGCCAAGTCCGCTGCCATTGCCGGCCGCTGCGTGTTCCGGCAGAACCCCAGCTCGTTCTGGAGCTACCACGACTGGATGTTCGCCCACCAGGCCGACATCACTCCCGTGAACCTGAAGGACAAGGTGATGGAGTGGGCCAAGGGCGAGAAAGACATCGATGTTCTGCAGCTTGGCCGGTGCATGGATACCAAGGCTACCGAAGCCGAGGTGGACCAGAACCTCGCCGAGGGCCACGCCCTCGACGTCAATGCCACTCCCACCCTGTTCGTCAACGGGCGCCGGATTCCCCAGGCCATCGACTGGACCAATCTGTGCACCATCATCGATTACGAAATCGAGTATCAGAAGACGGCCAAGAACGCCGGCGAGGATTGCGGCTGCGAGTTGAAGCTCGACGCGCCGGGCCTTCCCCAGAAGACGCCGCTGGCCAAGAAATAGTAGCGCCGGGCCCAGAGGGCACCCTCTTGCCGCCGGTGTTTTTCCAGTCCGGAAAAGACACCGGCGACAAGATCGCCGGCGCCACGCGTTACCATAATGTTCATGAGACATTGCCACTGGATGGCCGGCGTTGCGCTGGGCTTCCTGACATTCGCCTGCCTGGCGCAGGCCCCCTCGAAGAAAGGATCGTCCGACGTGAAGAAACAGGATTACGGGAAGTTGCCCGACGGCGCCCCCATCGAACTCTACACGCTCTCGAATCCCAACGGGATGCGAGCCGGCATCATGACTTATGGCGGAACCGTCGTCTCCCTGACGGCTCCCGACCGTAACGGCAAGTTCGCGGACGTGGTGCTGGGAGCGGACAGCCTGGAGGGCTACCTCAAGCAGACCAACTTCTTCGGCGCCATCATCGGCCGCTACGGCAACCGCATCGGCCACGGAACCTTCAAGCTCGACGGAAAGCCGTACATTCTGCCGAAAAACGACGGCGACAACACCTTGCACGGCGGCCCCCAGGGCTTCGACAAACGCGTGTGGAAAGCCACTCCGGTCTCGACCGCCGAAGGCCAGGGCCTGGAGCTGACCTACGTGAGCAAGGACGGCGAAGAGGGTTTCCCGGGAACCCTTTCGGCAAAAGTGGTCTACACCCTGACCGCCCGCAACGAGCTCAAGATCGATTACACCGCCACCACCGATCGGGACACGGTGGTGAACCTGACCAACCATTCGTACTTCAACCTGGCCGGGCAGGGCGAAGGCGACGTTCTCGGCCACCAGGTCATGATCGACGCCAGCCGCTTCACGCCCGTGGATGCCGGCCTGATCCCCACCGGCGAGCTTCGCGCCGTCAAGGGCACGCCTTTCGATTTCACCACCGCCACCGCCATCGGCGCGCGCATCGGCCAGAGCGACCCGCAGTTAAAGCTGGGCAACGGCTACGACCACAACTGGGTGCTGAACAAGGGCAATGGCGGCCTCACCAAAGCGGCCGAAGTCTTCGAGCCCAAGACCGGGCGCGTGATGCAAGTATGGACCACCGAGCCGGCCATGCAGTTCTACACCGGCAACTTCCTGGACGGTTCCGTGCGCGGCAAAGCCGGGAAAGTGTATCCGTTCCGCAGCGCGTTCTGCATGGAAACCCAGCACTATCCCGATTCGCCTAACAAGCCCAGCTTCCCCACCACGGTGCTGAAGCCGGGGACTACTTACCGCACCACTACGATTTACCGCTTCTCGGCGCGATGACCTGGCTACTGACCGAGGAACTTTTCTAGTTTCGAGACTTCCTTCTCCGCCAGGTCGAGATTCCTCTGCCCGGCCGCGGCATCGCCGCGCTGCAAGGCGGCGTCGGCTTGGCTCAGAAGGTAGTCCATCCGCTGCTCGGAGGCAGCCATGTCGGCGCGAAGCCCGAGCCCCGAGCGGGCCTGTGTTTTGCGCAGAGCGTTTAGGCTGGTCCTGACAGTTCCAGCCCGGATGCTGAGCATCGAGCCCTGGTCGCGGAGTTTCTCCAACAACTCCGCCTGGGCGGCATCCGCGGCGGAAGCTGCGGGCGCCGGCGAAGCCTGCGGCGGCGGCGCTTCGGGCGGCGGCGCCACGGGCTGCTGCTGGGCCGGCGCCGGTGCCTGAACCGAAGCAGCAGCGGGCGCGGCGCGGCGAACCGGTTGCGGCGCGGCCTTGGCGGCCGGCGCCGCGGCCGCGGGAGGCGTCGCAGTCGGCGGCGCTTCGGATGGCGCCTGTTGGGCTGGCGCCAAGACCACGGCAGCCGGCGCGCTTTCGGCGGCCGTGTGGCGGAACTTCGGAATCTGCGTGACGGCGGCCACAATCACCGCGATGGTGGCCAGCGACCCCAGGGCGATATACAGTCCGCGATGGCTGCGCGCGGGCGGAGGAGGCGGCGCAACTACAACCGGCGCCGCCGCGGGTGTCGCAGCCGTCGGCACAGGCCCTCGCACGCTCAGAAGGGCCGATCGAAACGCGTCCGCGGTCTGGAATCGCTGCGCCGGATCTTTCTCCAGCGACATGAGAATGATCTCGCTGAGCGCGGGAGGCAGGTTCGGATCCACCTGTATGGGCGGCGGCGGATTGGTTTCCAGGTGAGCCGCCATGATGGAATACTCGCTATCCCCCTGGAACGGACGGGCGCCCGTGACCATTTCATAGAGCGAGATGCCCAGCGAGTAAAGATCCGAGCGCGCGTCCACATCGACCGCGCCCTTGATCTGCTCCGGAGACATGTAGTACAGCGACCCGACGGTACGCCCGGTCTGCGTGAGTTTACGGTCCGCCACCATTTTGGCGATGCCGAAATCCATCAGCTTGACCACGCCGCTGGGGGTGATGATCATGTTGGCGGGTTTGAGGTCGCGGTGGACCACGCCGCGGGCGTGGGCGTAAGAAAGCGCCGAGAGCACCTGGGAGGTGTAGTCGATGGCCTTATCGATGGGAAGGCGGCCGGAGCGCAGAACCGCCTCGATGGTGACGCCTTCGACGTATTCCATCAACATCAGCAACTGGTTGTCCAGCCGCAAGGCGGTGTGCAGCGCCGCGATGTTGGGATGATCGAGGCTCGCCTGGACCTTGATCTCGCGCACGAACCGGTCCGCCAGATCGGCATCGCCCGCGAGGTCGGGCAGCACCACCTTCATGGCCTCGACGCGGTCGGAAATGACATTCCGGACCTTGTAGACACGCCCCATTCCGCCGGCCCCGAGGACTTCCAAAACCTCGTAGTCGCCAACGCGGGAACCGATTTCGTAGTTCATGAACGCCTCCGTGGTTGTCTCGATTATACGCCGCGCTACACCAGTAAGCACAACCGGAGTAGCTCCTGTAGACTGACATCGAGTGATTTCCCGATAGCCGCCGGGTCGGCCGGAGTGCCCTCTGGGCCCGGCGCAACTCGCCCCATGGCGGCGGCCAGCGCCTCCCGGTCGCGGGTGCCATCGAGCAGCGAGATCAGCGCGCGGCCCGACTCGTCCGGCAGGTCGATGCTTTGATGCCGCTGGTTGGTGACCATGGTCAGGCCCAAGGAAAGCTGCAAGCGAGCCAGCCGGCTCGCCGCCGGCCGCTCGCCGATCGCCGTCGCCACTCGGGGCGGCTGCTGCCAGAGCTCGATGGCCTCGGCCTCCACCAGGCGCATCAGCATATCGGCAGCGTCCGCCGGCGGATACCCGCCGAGCGGCAGGCCGGCTACCGGAACCGAGCCCGGCCAGCGGGAGGCCAGGAAGCACAGCACATCTTTGACCAGTGGGTGGTTGGTGGTCAGGCTTCTGCCCTGCGAAAGCTCGAATTTCTGCGCGCCGTCCGGCTGCGGCTCGGCCGGTTTCACCCGGGAGGCGGCGGCCAGCGCCTGGAATCGGTCCAACGAAAGGGACCTGTCGAGCCGGATGTCTTTCCGGCAGAGGATACTCTCCCGAAATTTCCGGCAGGCCAGAAAATCGCCGTACTGCCGGGCCTCCAACCAATCCTCCGCCGGCAGCGGGAGGTCGCGGACATCGTCGCGCACCGGCTCGGCATCGCCCAGGTACTGCAACCCATGGCGGGCGGCGTCCGCCATGAAATCCAGCAAGTAGACCGGATCGTTGGTCTCCGCCAAATCGTCGTGAAAGATAGCTTCAGCGCCCCTCTCCAGCAGATTCTCCATCTCTTTGCGGATGGCGGCGCGGCCGGGCTCGTCCGTGGGACGCGCGGCGATCAGGCGCGCCACTTCGTGCGCCTTTTCGATGCGGCTCCGGGGCGACGCCGCGCGCCTGGTGTGGAATTTCAGAAGATCCCATACGTAGCGCCGCAGGTGGCTTCCCGGCAGAACGTTGTAACTGACGTAGGCGACGCCGCCGGGGGAAAGCGCCGCGGCGCAGAGCGCGAGCAGCCGGTCGCGAATCTCGAAGGGCACCCACGAATAGAAGCCGTGGGCAATGATGTAGTCGAATTCGCCATGGGGCTGCCAGCCCAGCAGATCGGCCTCGCACAACTCGAGGTTGGCGAGGCCGAGTTTCGCGGCCATGTCGCGCCCCCGCGCCAGCGGTAGGGCGGCCCGGTCCACACCGGTGAAGCGGCCCTCCGGGTATTCGAAAGCCAGCGGCAGCAGGTTCGACGCGTCGCCGCAGCCGATTTCGAGCACGCGCCACCGGCCGACTGAAGGCGGCGTCATTCCCGCGATGGCCGCCAGAGCCGCTATCCGCGAGGGGTGCGATTGCGGCCGCGGCAGACTCGGATACGGAACCTCGTCGTACAGGTCGGGCAAGTGAGTCGTCAATACACGGCGCTCACCGTCGTCGAGTTGCCCACCGCGTTGGTGAGCATCACCGAGACGGAGGCCAGCGGGTTCGTGCTATTCGTGAACGTGAAGGGTATGGTCAGCGAGAAGTTGCTTCCGTACTGCGCCGAAGCGGAGCTCTGATACCAGGTTGTGAAAACCGTCGCCAGCGAAACGGTGGCTGTACTACTAGCCAGGGTCACGCCGCTAGCCGCGGTGAACCCGACCGTGGCCGAGACCATCTCGCGCGAAGTGGCATACCCCACCACCACCAGGTTGAAGCCGCTGCTGGTGACGCCGGTGACCGTCGCGGTGACGATCACCGGCGCGCTCTTGGCGACATGCAGCGTAGTCGAGGGCGCCGGCGAAGGCGTGATGTCGATGCCCGCGGCAGTCAGGTCCAGAGTGAGAGTGATGATTCCGGACACGGTGCCGGTCTGCACGCCGGGCACCTTATTACCGGTAAAGACCGCCTGGGTGGTATTGGCCGGAACGGTGAAACTGGCAGTGCGCCCGCCGGTGGTAAACACCACTTCCCCTCCGTCCGGAGAAGGGGAATCGGGGGCGAAGGTCAAAGTAACCGTCCCGGTGATATCCAGCGGATACGCACTCGGGATGCCGATTCCCAGAGCCGGTTGCGTGGCTGGCGTGGCCGTAGCCGGCAACCCTGTAATCGTGGCGGGCGGCCCAGCCGGCACTCCCACCGTAATGGTGAATGAATGCGTGGCGCTCTGGCCTCCGCCCGTCACACTCACCGTGAAGGTGAACGTTCCCGGCGCGGTGGGCGTGCCACTGAGCGAGCCGGCGGAACTCAGCGTGATTCCAGCCGGCAACGCTCCCGTGGAAACCGACCACGCAAACGTCCCGCTTCCACTGGCCGTCAGCGTCTGGCTATAGGGAGTGCCCACGGTGGCATTTGGCAGCGTGGCCGTAGTGATGGTCAACGCGGCAGTGACCGTGATGGTGAATGACTGGGTAGCGGTCTGGCCTCCGCCCGTCACACTCACCGTGAAGGTGAACGTTCCCGGTGCGGTGGGCGTGCCACTGATGGAGCCGGCAGAACTCAGCGTGATTCCAGCCGGCAACGCCCCCGTGGAAACCGACCACGCAAACGTCCCGCTTCCACTGGCCGTCAGCGTCTGGCTATAGGGAGTGCCCACTGTGGCATTTGGCAGCGCGGCCGTGGTGATGGTCAACGCGGCAGCGACCGTGATGGTGAATGTCTGGGTGGCTGTGGCCTGCGCCGAGTCAGTCACCTTCAGGGTGACGGAGAAGCTTCCGGCGACGGCCGGAGTGCCGGATATGACGCCGGCGGAACTGATCGAAAGGCCGCTCGGAAGGCCTGATGCGGACCAACTGTACGGCGGAGTCCCGCCAGCCGCGGCGAGAGTGGTAGCCGTGTAAGAGGTCCCCACGATGCCGCTGGGCAGCGTGGCCGTGGTGATGGTCAACGCGGCGACCGTGATGGTGAACGATTTGGTGGCTGTGGCCCGCGTCGCATCGGCCACCTGAATGGTAAAGGTGAATGTCCCGGCCGCCGTGGGCGTTCCCGTCAGGCTGCCCGTGGCACTCAGGGTGAGACCGGTTGGCAGCGTCCCTGTGGAAACCGACCAGGTAAGCGGCGCGGTCCCACCTGAGGCGGCGAGCGTCTGGCTATAGGGAGTGCCCACGGTGCCGCCTGGCAGCGTGGCTGTGGTGATAGTCAACGCGGCGGCCACTGTGACGCTATAAGCCTTGGTGGCTGTGACCTGCGCCGAATCGGTCGCCTGCACGGTAACGGAGAAGCTTCCGGCGGCGGTCGGTGTCCCCGAGATGACGCCGGCGGAGCTGATCGAAAGGCCGCTCGGAAGGCCCGAGGCGGACCACGTGTACGGCGGAGTCCCGCCGGTCGCGGCCAGGGTAGCCGTGTAGGAGGCGCCCAATGTCCCGGCGGGCAGCGAGCTGGTCGTGATGGTCAACACGCCCGCGGCGATCCGGATGACAAAACTGCCGGTGGCGCTGCCCTGTTGGGAATCGTAAACCTTCACCTGGAATGAGAAGGAGCCGGCCGTGGCCGGCGTGCCGGAGATGGTCCCGGAATATTGATTCAGGGTCAGGCCGCCGGGCGTATTGCCGCTGCTCAATTGCCAGGCATACGGCGGGACTCCTCCGCTGGCGGCCAGGGTCTGCGAGTAGGGCACGCCCACGGTCCCGGCGGGCAGGCTGGTGGTCGTCACGGTCAGCGGCTGCGCGCTGATGTTTATGGAGATTTCAGCCGACACCGTCACGGGATTCCCTCCGAACGGGCTGATGCTGATGACCTGCACCGCGAACTCGTACGATCCTCCGGTCGTGGGTGTGCCGAAAATCAGGCCGCTCAAAGACAGTTGCAGGCCCGGCGGGAGGGTCGATCCCTGAATCAGCGTAAACTGGTACGTTCCGGAGCCGTAACCACCCACTGCCATCAGATTCTGGGAATAGCTCACGCCAACCACCCCGTCCGGCAGGCTCGTGGATGCCACGGAGAGTGCCGGTGCGGCGATGGTGACGGTGTAAGCTTGCTTCACAAGAGTGTTTTCGGTGAGATAGACGCTGATGGTGGCCTGCACCGTGAATGAATATGTCCCCGCAGTAGTGGGTGTGCCGCTGATGACCGCTGTGTTAATGGTCGAGACGACCTGACTGAAGGTCAAGCCGGGAGGTAGCGACCCAGCGCTGATAGACCAGGAGGCCTGGGCCGTGGGGGTCACGGATAAGGTTGTCGTCTGGTACTGGACGCCGACCGTGCCATTCGGCAGGGTCGCAGGAGTGATCGAGTACGCGCCCTGGCCAAACAGAGCGCCGCTGGCGAGCGGCAGCAAAAGCAGCAGAGCGAGGCGTTTCATTGGCCGCCTCCGTTACCCGCCGCGGTCGCGGATGGCGGCGCGGCAGGCGGAACGGCCACGATGCGCGCATCGGCGCCGGAGGCATCCAGCACCCACATCGGCCCGTTGGACGGTTCCGTGAGCCGGAATGTCGCGGTTCCCGAAAGCCGGAACAACCCCGCCGGCGCGCACCCGCACGGGAGGGACACCACGGGGCCCCGCCCGCGGTTGAGAATGGTCACGTTGCCCGCCTGATCCGCCACGAAGATGCGTCCCGCCGAATCGGACTCGACGGCGATGGGTATGCCCAGGCCGTCGCGCCCGGACGCAATCGTCTCCATGCGGCCGGCTCCCCGCAGATCGCGGATGGCGTACACCGCGCCGGCGGCGGAATCCGCCAGCAGAGCCTCGCGCCCGTTAACCGACAGGC
>Ga0326728_10024883_pt1 | contig 10784 bp, 17 predicted proteins | sample MB3enrmetagenome_FD_207602 | JGI IMG/M metagenome (GOLD analysis project Ga0326728, IMG submission 207602) | Lab enriched peat soil microbial communities from McLean, Ithaca, NY, United States - MB31MN | ecosystem: Environmental > Terrestrial > Soil > Wetlands > Peat | place: USA: New York...
CTCGGCCAGTTTATGAGCCTCATTTCTACTTGACTTCCGCCGTCTCGTCGGACGAATTGTCCGGCGAGAACGAAGCCGGCGGCGGCTTGTCGCCGTTCACCGTTGAGGAAAGGTAGGCGTACTGGCTAGCCAGCGCTGGATCGATAGCCTTTACCTGGGAATAGAGCTTATCGGCTTCGTCGTAGGCATTGAGCTCGTATCGGGCTCGAGCGAGGCCGATCACAGCCATCTTGTTATTTGGCTGGGCCGCGATAGCCTGTTGGAACTCCGACGCCGAAGCCGAGTAGTCCTTCAGGAGGAAGGATATGTTGGCTAGGTTGACCAGGGCGGGCAAGAAGTTGAGAGCGACCGCCTTTTCGAACTGGACTCTTGCGTCTGTATAGAGGCTGTACTGTGCGTAGACGATGCCCAGCCCGTTGAGCTGCCTTCCCGTGCCCCCGTTCTTCATTTCGTCGATGAGCCGCTTTACCTTCGGCTCCACCTCGGCGGCGACGAAGCGTCCCAGTACGTTCGCGAAGGCGAGATTGACGGCAGCCTCCGCAGGCTTGACTGGAACGAAATCGACGTCGTTGAGAGCGATCGGCTGATATTCCTTCCAAGCGTCCTCGATCTTGACGAGTTGGGGCGGAGGACCCGAGCCGTCGGCGTAGGTATGCCAAAGCTCTGCGCCTTCGTGCCAAGCGCGGAGGAAACCATCGCGTATCATAGAGGCTCGAAGGGGAACCCAGACCTTCCCCGAATCGAAAATGAAGTCGTTTAGGTTGCTGTAGGTGGTCCTAGCCTGGGACTCTCCCATCGCTAGGGGGAATGCGACGAGGACATCCTCTGGGAGGTCGACGATGGCCGAGGGCACCGCCACCGATTCCAATGCCTCCGCCATCAAAAGGGCCACCGAGTCGGCATCCCCTGATTTATACGAAAGCGTCTGGTAAGGATACTGAATATAAGCGAGGGTCGAAGGATCCTTGTGCGCCGTCGCGTAAGGGATGTTCGGATCGGGCGTGCAGACCACTCCATACACGCGCAGGCCCTCGAACAATCCCATGCCATACTGGATGAATTTGTCTATCTCGATCTTGGAATTGACCCGGACCAGGCCCGCAATATACTTGGAAAGCTCGAGCATGGAAGGATCCTGGGGGGAGACGAAGGCCCCGACCACACGATCGTCGGCCCAGGTGGCGGCATTGCGGTTGTTGAAGACGACCGTGATCGCCTTGGAGACCCCGCGCTGGGCATCGAGGATCTTGTACGAGACTTGAATGTTTCCTTGAATCTTCGTCGTCTCCGAGAAGCCCAATACTTTGTCGTTGAAGTTGGCGTAAATAGGGACTTCGACCATCTTCCCGCGGAGGAGGAGCGGATACTGCCCACATGGAGCGTCGCGTGAGGTATAAATCCCGGCGGCGAAGCTCACCTTCACGTCGCGTATCTCCGCTGATTCACTATTGGTCAGGTTCAGGTAGGCGATGGGGGTCTTGTCGCTTTTATAATAGGCGATCGGGAAAATGATCTCCTGTTTCTTGACGTCGGTGACGAGGCCAGAGCTTCCGCCACCGAGCTTGTCGAGGCCGATATTAAGGACAAGGCCCGCGGATATTCCTTTAAAGATGGGGTCTTGAGTCCCTAACAGCTGGGCATAACCGCCATTGAGGAGAATGCTGAAATTGGGAGTGAACCTATAGCCCAATTCGGCCTTCGCCTTCCAATACATGGCAAGGCCGGTCCCGGCGTCCGTCGTCGTGGCATAAGCGAGCCCGCCCGATCCTCCCAGCCGCGCCATAAGCCGCGGAATCGGGTATGCGAAAACGGATAAGCCGCCGCCGCCCTCGATGAAGGTCAGATTGCTGCCTCCAACATTGGTGAGGGGAATTAAGCTATAACCTGTCTCTAGGTAAGGACTTAAAAAGCCAAACATGGAAACGTCGGCGTTTAGGTCAGCGCCGCCGCCAATGGAAAAGTCGTCGACATTCGAGCCATTGGCGTTATTTCCGTAGGGAATCCACACTTCCGGGGAGACACGCAGGCTCACCAGAGGTATGGCATAAGCTTGCATACCGACAATGGCGAATAGAGTAGCCGTCAATGTCCAACCAGGCCACTTTTTATGCATAGCCGCAATCCTTACATCACAATAGTTATTCTAATGAAAGGATGATACATAGTTCTATTTTATTAGTATCACACTCGTGTATCTTTATCAACTATGAGCCTAATTATGACCTATTAAAAAGGCCCCGCGATGCTACTCGCGGGGCCTTTAGGTGTGATTGTGATCCACACGTTACTTCACGGCCAGAACCTTCTTGCTAATCAGGGGCCACACGGCGACCCTGCTTATTTCGCAGGAGCTTCCGCCTTCTTCTTGTTTGCGATCGTGGCCTTGCAGGTCTTGCAAATCTTGACCTTCTGGCCATCTATCTCTTGTTCATATAATATTTTAACATTATCGCGCTTGCAGACGGGGCAGTTGCCTCGGCCGTGCGCGGCAAGTTCCCTGATACCCTTCCCACGATGGGCTTTCGACATATTTTCCTCCTGCCCCTTAGACTTTCGCCGCAGCGTCAGCCATGGACTTCTCTTTGGCCTTCTTCTCGGCCTTTCGCTGCTCGCGCTCGGCCTTCTTGCCGTCGTCCTTGCGGTCGACCAGCTCCAGCACCACCATGTCGGCGGCATCGTGCGCTCGCTCGCCAAGGCGGATGATGCGAGTATAACCACCGTTGCGCTCTTTGAATCGGGGGGCAATATCCTTAAACAGCTTCGCGAGGATAGCCTCGTCCCAGATCAGACGGGCGACCATGCGGCGATTATGGACGTTATCCTCTTTCGCACGGGTGATCTCTTTCTCGGCGAAGCGCCTCGTCTCGACGGCCTTGGCCCTCGTGGTGACGATGCGCTCGTGCTTGAAAAGTACGGTCATCTGATTGCGAATGAGGGCCCTGCGGTGGGCCGGCGTCCGGTTCAGCTTATTGAATCCTATCTTATGCTTCATCGGTCTCTTCCTTCTTCATGGAAAGCTTAAGGTAGTTACGCAGGGTGGAGTAATCGGTCATGCCGAGTCCAAGATTCCACTCCTTGAGCTTGTCCTTGATCTCCTGCAGCGACTTCTTGCCGAAGTTGCGGGTCTTGGCGATATCGTCCTCGGTCTTACGGGTGAGGTCGCCTATCGTCTTGATGTTTGCGTTCTTAAGGCAGTTGGAGCTGCGCACGGATAACTCAAGCTCTTCGACTGGAGTATTGAGGATCTGCCTCACGCGCTCCTCTACCTCGTCGCTCTCGTCGTCTCCGCCCGCCTCGCCCTCGTCGAAGTTGACGAAGATGGCGAAATGGTCTTTGGCGATCTTGGCCGCCTCGGCCAGCGCGTCCTCCGGTTTAACGGTTCCGTCGGTGAATATCTCCAGCACGAGCTTGTCGTAATCGGAGCGCTGTCCGACTCGGGTCGGCTCTACCGAGTACTTCACCTTCTTGACCGGCGAGAAGATGGCGTCCATCGGTATGGTCCCGACTACCTCCACGTACTTCTCGTTGACCTCGGAGGGCACATAACCGCGCCCCAAGTCGACTTGCAGCTCGAGGTCTATCCTCGCGTCGTCCATGAGGGTGCAGATCTTGATATCGGGATTGAGTACTTCGAGGGCCTTATCCTTCGAGAAGAAAGAGCCATCAATGTCGCCGGGGCCTTTCAGCTCGTAGAGGAACGTCGCCTGCTCTTCGTCGTCGGGCAGCTTAATTCTAACCTGCTTGAGGCAGTTGAGCACTTCGATGGTGTCTTCGACTACTCCGGGTATGGTTTCGAATTCGCTCGTTATGATGTGCTGTGCGCCTTCGGAATCGTAGCGGACGATACGCACGGCGGTGATCGCATAACCCTGGATCGAAGACAGGAGTATACGGCGCAGCGTATTGCCGACGGTCGTCCCGTAGCCTGGCTCGAATGGATAGGCGAGGAATTTGCCGTAGTCGGAGCCCGACTCGCTCTGCTCGTAGGTAATTCCCTTGGGTCTTTTGAAACCCTTGAGTAGGTTCTTCCGCGCCATTTGGGCTCCTTACTTCGAGTAGAGCTCTACGACGAGCTGCTCGCGGATGTCTGCCATATCAGTGATGTCCTGCCTGTGCGGGACCGTGTTGAACTTGCCGGTCATACTGTCGGGATCCACGGAAAGCCAGGGCATGACGCCCGAGCGACCGAACTCCTGCAGCGCGTCCTTGAAGACCGCGAGCTTATTGGACGTCGCATGCACGGAGACTACGTCGCCAGGCTTCACGGTGAAGCTGGGAACGTTGACGCGCTTGCCGTTCACCGCGATATGGCCGTGTAGAACGAGCTGCCTCGCCTGGGCGCGGCTAGTCGAAAAACGCAGTCTGTAGACTACCGTGTCGAGCCTGCGCTCGAGGAGTGCAAAAAGGTTCTCGCCGGTCTTTCCGGGCATGCGGAGCGCCTTCTCGAAGGTGTTGTGAAACTGCGTCTCTTGAAGGCCGTAGGTCCTCTTGAGCTTCTGCTTCTCGCGCAGCTGCACAGCGTAGTCGGAACGCTTCCCTTGACGGGACTTCGGCGCCTTCCCAGGGGGAAGGGCTTTGCGGTTGATAGGGCACTTGTCGCTCTTGCAGCGGTTGCCCTTGAGGAAAAGCTTGGTCTGCTCTGTCCGGCAAAGCCGGCAAACTGGTCCAGTGTATCTCGCCATTCTGCTATTCCTTCGTTAGATACGCCTGGCCTTGCGAGGCCGGCAGCCGTTATGAGGGATCGGCGTTACATCATTGATGCTCTTGACCTTGAGGCCGAGAGCGCCAAGCTGACGTATGGCCGATTCGCGACCGACCCCCGGTCCCTTCACGTAGACATGCACTTCGCGCAGGCCGACGGTAAGGGCCTTCTGCACTGCGGTCTCGGCTACGGTCTGGGCCGCGAAGGGGGTGGACTTCTTCGCACCGCGGAACTGGTGAACGCCCGAAGACGACCAGGATATCGCATTGCCGTTGAGGTCGGTGATTGTGACGATCGTATTGTTGAAGGTTGCCTGAATGTAGACATTCCCTTCGTATACGCTCTTCTTCTCTTTCTTCTTTTTAGCGACTGCCACGTCCGCTCTCCTTGCCTATCATACGCGGGTCGCCTAAGGCGACCCTTCCAATCTAATTCCTCGCAGTCAGCGCCCGCAGGGCGCTAAACGGCTTTCTTCTTGTTCGCGACGGTCTTGCGCTTTCCCTTGCGAGTGCGCGCATTCGTCCTCGTGCGCTGTCCGTTGACGGGCAGGCCCCTACGATGCCTGAGGCCACGGTAGCATCCGATGTCCATAAGGCGCTTGATGTTGAGCGCGGTCTCCGAACGGAGACGGCCTTCCACCTTGTAGTCATTCTCGATGATCCTGCGGAGCTCTGCGAGCTCTTCATTCGAAAGATCATTGATCTTCTTGTTCGGATCGATCTTTGCCATCTCGCAAATCTTCCGGGTGCTGGCCCTTCCGAGTCCGTAGATGTAGGTCAAAGCGATCTCGATGTGCTTGTTGGGGAGGTCGACTCCCGCTATACGTGCCATGGCTCTTCCTCCCGCCCTCAGCCTTGCTTCTGCTTATGCTTCGGGTTCTCGCAGATGATGCGCACGACGCCGTCTCGGCGGATCACCTTGCATTTATCGCATATCTTCTTAACGCTGGTCCTTACTTTCATGACCGAAACTCCTCTGTGCAGGCGAAAGCCGCCGGTAGGGGGCGGCGGCTTTCCGACCGCATTGTAAGCCTATTAGGCAAAAGAATCTACAGGTTCCTCGACCGTATATGGCCCTTGCGGGTCAAGCCCTCATGGTGGTGCATTTTCAAAAGGGCGTTGATCTGCGACATAGTATCGAGGTCGACGCCGACGAGGATCAGGAGCGAAGTACCACCCAAGAGATAGGCGAGCTGGCTCGGAAATCCGAAAGCGCTCTGCACGAGACTCGGAATAAGGGCAATGAAGCCCAGGTAGATCGAGCCGGGAAGGATGATCCTGTTGAGAATCCTCGTCAGGTGTTCTTCCATCTTCTCGCTGCGGATTCCCGGAATGGAGCCACCGTTATCCCTTATATTCTTGGATATCTGAGCGGGATTCAACGTGACCTGCGTATAAAAGTAAGCGAAAAAGATGATCAGGGCCACATAGAGGAAGTTATACCAGAATCCCGACGGCCTGAGCCAATAGGAGAAGTCACGCAGGACTTTGGACTGCACGCCGAGCATCGTGGTGATCTGGAGCGGAAACTGGAGTATCGAGCTTGCGAATATTACAGGAATGACGCCCGAAGGATTGATCTTGAAGGGAATATAGGTGTTTTGGGCACCGTACATCCTGCGGCCTACGACGCGTTTGGCGTAGTTGACCGGGATCTTCCTCTGGCCTTGCTGCTCGAAGATAACCATGACCACCACAAGTACGAACATCGCGAGCACGACTACCGCGTAGATCGGGTTCAGCTCGTCCCTTTGAATCTTGAGGAAAAGTTCGTACAGGCCGTTCGGCAATCTCGCCACGATTCCGGCGAAAATGATGAGCGAAACGCCGTTGCCGATGCCCCGCTTAGTGATCTGCTCGCCGATCCATACGAGGAACAGAGTACCCGTCGTGACCGTCAGGATCGCAATGAGTGTATAGGGCAGCTTGCCCATGACGATGGCGTTGGGTATGCGATCCGCCCAGACCGTTACCGAGTAGGATTCGACGATAGTTACGAACACCGTCCCGATCCTGGTCCAGCGCGCGATTTTCTTCTTACCGCCATCTTCCTCGGAGATCTTCTTGAGCTTAGGCGACACGACCAGCAGCAGCTGCATGATGATCTGCATGCTGATATAGGGCATGACGCCGAGCATGAAGAGCGAGAAGTTCTTGAAGGCGCCGCCCGCGAAGAAGTCGAGGTAGTCAGTGATCCCGCCGCCAGAAGAATTGTTCTGGGAAGCAAAATACGACTGTAGGGCGCTCGCGTTGATTCCGGGCAGGGGCAAGTATGTGCCGAGCCGGAACAGCGCAAGCCAGGCAAACGTATATAAAATACGCTGTCTGAGCTCTTTTACGCGGAATATGTCGATGAACGCGTTGCTCGCCATGATGAATCCGCCCTTCGCGCCCGATTAGGCGCGCGCGTCAGCTTTCGCATCGCCGGAAGGCGTCTCGCCGCCGGAGGGCGTCTCGACCTTACCGCCGGCCTTCTCGATCTTGACCTTCGCGGAAGCGGAGACCTTATCGACCTGGAACGTAAGCGCCTTTGTGACCTCGCCGTCGCCGAGAACCTTGATGAGAACGTCCGCCCGTTTGACCAGGCGCTTCGCGACGAGGGAGGGGCCGTCGACAATCTCGCCGGCGGTGTACTTCACCTCGACCTGCGAGAGATTGATTACCTGCCACACTTTCTTGAAAGAAGTGTTGGTAAACCCGCGGTGCGGCAGGCGCCTATAAAGAGGCATCTGTCCGCCCTCGAAGCCCGGATAAGTCTTGCCGCCCGAGCGGGACTGCTGGCCTTTGTTTCCCTTGCCAGCAGTGGTACCGAGGCCCGAACCTGTGCCTCTGCCGATGCGACGGCGTTTTTTGGTCGCGCCGACTGGCGCGTGGAGATTGAAGTCGGCCATATCAGTCGAGCTCCTTAACTTCTACGAGGTGCGCGACGGAGGCCACCATCCCGAGGATGGAGGGCGTCGCCTCATGCACGGCCTTAGAGCTGATCTTGTTCAGTCCGAGGCATCGCACGGTCGCGCGTTTCTCGGGTTTCTGGTGGATCAGGCTCTTGACCAGTGTGACTTGTATTTTCTTAGCCATGGCTTAACCCCAAAAATCCTTGAGCGTCTTGCCGCGGTTCTTCGCCACGGTCTTGGCGTCCATCATGTTCTCGACGCCATTGAAAACGGCGCGCACGATATTAATGGAAGAGCGGGACCCTACGCACTTGGAGAGCACGTCCGTTACGCCGCCCGCTTCCATAATAGCGCGGACCGGGCCTCCGGCGATGATTCCCGAGCCTGGGCAGGCGGGCTTCAAGAGGACGTGAGTCGCCTTATAGTTGCCTGTCACCTCGTGGGGAATCGTACCGTTTTTCACGGGCATCTTCACCATCGCCCTGCGGGCGCGCTCGATGCTCTTGCGGATGGCCTCGGTGACGTCGTTCGCCTTGCCGAAGCCGAAGCCCACTATGCCTTGGCGGTCGCCCACCACGGTGAGGGCCGAGAAGGAGAAGCGGCGGCCGCCCTTGACGACTTTGGCCGTCCTGTTGAGCTTGACCAGCTTCTCCATGTAATTATCACGACCCTGGGAGTCGTCTCGTCTGCCTCTATCCCTGTCTCGGTTATCCACGCCGTCCCCCTAGAACGCGATCCCGGCTTTGCGGGCACCGTCGGCGATGGCTTTCACTATGCCGTGATACTGATAGCCGTTGCGGTCAAATACCACTACGCCTACGTTTTTTTCCTTAAGCCGCTTGCCGATTTCCTCGCCGAGCTTTGCGGCCCCATCCTTGTTCCTCTTGAGTCCCTTCAGGGTCTCCTCGAGGGTAGAGGCGGAAGCCAGGGTCACCCCGGCGGCATCGTCGATCACCTGTACATACATAAACCGATTCGACTTGAAAACAGTCATTCTCGGCTTCTCCGGCGTGCCGGAGAGGGTTTTGCGGACGTGCAGCTTGCGCTGTTGCCGCTTGCGGAGCTTGTCGCTCAGTTCCTTGGCGCTCATATCCTCGGCCTCACTTCACGCCCGTCTTGCCGACCTTCTTACGGATCGTCTCGTCTTCGTACCTGACGCCCTTGCCCTTGTAGGGCTCGGGGAGCCTCAGGCCCCTTACTTCGCTCGCGAACTTTCCTACCGCTTGGCGATCGTAGCCGGAGATAACGATCTTCTGGCCGTTAGCCTCGACCACGGCCGACAGGCCATCGGGAATCGCAACCGCGAAATCCGTAGAGTATCCGAGGCTGAGCACGAGGAGCTTGCCTTGGATCTCGGCCTTGTAGCCGACGCCGTTGATCACGAGCGCTCTGGTGAATCCGGCTGAAACGCCGATCACCATGTTGTTAACGAGGTTGCGGTAGAGCCCATGATAGGCCCTCGCCTGTTTGGTGTTGACCTTGCGGGTCACTTGGACCGTGCCGCCCTCCACCTTGATCACAACCTCGGGAATGTACGATTGACTGAGCTTGCCCTTCGGGCCTTCGACGGTCACAAGGTCGCTAGAGACAGTTACCTTGACGCCCTGCGGCACCTGAACCGGCTTTATACCAATTCTCGACATTTCGTTCCCCCGGTTACCAGACGGTGCAGATAAGCTCGCCGCCGACTTTCTTCTCCACGGCTTTCCGCCCGGTCGTGACGCCATCTGAGGTCGAAACGATCAAGGTTCCATAGCCGTTGAAGACCCTGGGGAGCTCTTTGTACCCGGAATAGACGCGGCGACCTGGCCGGGAAACCTTCTCCACACCGTGGATAATGGGATCGTTCGCGTCGTCGTACTTCAGGAAGATGCGGATGACATTCGTCCCCTCCGCTTGAATCTTCTTGAAATTCTTGATAAAGCCCTCGGTCTTGAGGATCTTCACTATCTCGAGCTTCAGCTTCGAGGTCGGAATGTCGACCTTCTCGTGTCGAGCCGTGCTCGCGTTGCGGATCTTGGTCAGCATGTCCGCGATGGGATCGGAAACGCTCATCGCTACCTCCTACCAGCTCGATTTCGTCACGCCGGGAATCAAACCGTCGGAAGCGTATTTCCGAAAGCAGATTCTGCACATGTCGAACTTCCGAAGGTAACCGCGGGAGCGGCCGCATACTTTGCAGCGCCGAACCAACCTGGTCGAATACTTCGGCTTCTTTTGAGACTTAAGGATCATCGCCTTGCGCGCCATATTTCGGCCTTCCTTATTTTCTGAAGGGCATGCCCATCTTGGCAAGGAGGCTCTTCGCTTCCTTGTCGTTCCTCGCGGTCGTCACGATCGCGATGTTGAGCCCCATTATCTTCTCGATCTTATCGAAGTCGATCTCCGGAAAGATGATCTGCTCCGTAAGCCCGAGCGAATAGTTGCCATGCCCGTCGAAGGCGTTGGGGTTCACGCCCCTGAAGTCCTTGACGCGCGGGAGAGCGACATTCATGAGTCTATCGAGGAATTCCCACATCATCGCGCCGCGAAGGGTTACCCTCGCACCGATCTCTTGACCCTCGCGGATCTTGAAAACCGCGATAGACTTTCGCGCCTTCGTCTTAACCGCATGCTGGCCGGTGATCTGCGCCAGATCCTCGACGGCTGCATCCAGGAGCTTTTTATTCTCCTTGGCCTCGCCGACACCCATCGACACAATCACCTTAATGAAGCGGGGTACCTGCATGGAGGAAGTATATCCGAATTCCTTGAGGAGCTCCGGAGCTATCTTCTCCTTGTATACTTTCTTAAGCCGCGGCACATAGCCCTTTGGGGGCGGGGCGCTTTCGCCGGAGGACTTCTGCTCGGCGGCCTTCGCCGCCTTCGCCCTCTTCTTCTCGGCGGCCTCGGCAGCCTTTGGATTAGCCTGAACTTTAGCTTCGGCCATCAGAGCGCCTCCCCGCACTTGCGGCACACACGCTTCTTCGCGTCGCCCTCGATCTTGTAGCCTATCCTTGTCGGACCGCATTTGCGGCAGACAATCATAATGTTCGAGATAGCAAGCGCAGCCTCGATCTCGATGATCCCGCCGCGATCCGTCTGTTTGCGCTTCTTCTGCGCCTTCTTGACCATATTGCATCCCGCGACCACGGCTCTGCCCTTCGCGCGATCGATGCTTATGATCTTCCCCTGCTTGCCCTTGTCCTT
>Ga0326728_10024884_pt1 | contig 10784 bp, 6 predicted proteins | sample MB3enrmetagenome_FD_207602 | JGI IMG/M metagenome (GOLD analysis project Ga0326728, IMG submission 207602) | Lab enriched peat soil microbial communities from McLean, Ithaca, NY, United States - MB31MN | ecosystem: Environmental > Terrestrial > Soil > Wetlands > Peat | place: USA: New York...
ACCGTTCAGCAACTCAGCAGCGTGCCAGTATGGGGTCGAAATGATTGCCTTGCCAGCTCCCAGTGCATATGCCAGCGTGCCGGATACAGCCTGCGCCTCGTAGGGATAAGGAGTGATGTAAATGTCTGCGGACCCAACAAATTGGGCCATCTCTTCCGGACTTACAAACCGGTTGTGGAAGATTACATTGCGTTCCACCCCGAGTTTCTGCGCCAGGGCTTGCACTTGAAATCGGTATTGGTCGCCTTCGCGTTGCCTGATATGCGGATGGGTCGCTCCCACAACTACATAGACCACCTCCGGATGCTGGGCGACGATGCGCGGAAGGGCCTCAATCACGCGCTCAATCCCTTTGTTGGGAGACAGCAGACCCAACGTGAGTAGCACAGCCTTACCTTCCGTTCCGGTGGAGTCCTTGTACAGGTCGGGATTCCCGAATGGCAGCTCCGGAACGCCATGAGGAATAAGGTCGATCTTTCCCTCAGAAACATGGAACACTTCCTGCAGAATCCGCGATGATTGCTTGCTCATGACGATGAGGCGGTTAGACAACGTGGCGACCTCTTCCATGACTATGCGTTGATTGGCGTTTGGTTCGCGAAGAACCGTATGCAGAGTCGTCACCAGGGGCATCTTGAGGCGCCGCATCAGCCGCAATATGAGGCTTCCGGCTGTGCCTCCATAGATGCCATACTCATGCTGAAGGGAGACCACGGCAACATTGCTAGAGTTAAGAAAGTCAGCGGCATCTTCATAAGAGGAAGAGTCACCCTCCACTAGTTCAAATCGGACACGCGCCGCGTAGTTGTAATGTGATCCCGGGTCGTTGACCGCAACAACCAGAAGCTGAGCTCTTTCGAATTCTCCGCTAATCGCGTTGCATAAATCTGCCGTGAAGGTCGCGATTCCACACTGTCGCGGCAAATAGTTTCCGATCACCGCGATCCGGTTCGGAAGCGACACGCTCGATCCCGGCCGCAACGACGACGGAAGTTTTTCTTCAGGCATCAGCTCGCGGCCGTCCAGCCGCGCCAATGGCCCACTTGGCGGTGCATTATCCTGAAATGCCATCGATAGCTCCTCACATCTACTGCTTCACACCCCACGCCGGCTTCCGGACACAAGGTTGAAAATCAGGATAACCACAGCCACGACTAGCAGAATGTGGATCAGGCCGCCGCCGATGTGGAGGCTGAAGCCAAGAAGCCACAGAATCAACATGATCACCAAAATTGTCCAAAGCATATGGATCCTCGCTCCATAGCGTGTGCACCCCAGGCAAGAGGTTATCTTCGTGGGCTCGGTCACATCGCCACACTTTTGGATTTGATATTCAGTGGTCAGCAGACCGACCCATTCATGCTCGGGCTGCTGGCTTTACACTTTTACTTATCCGTTTCTCAATGGCCTATGGGTTCTTCGAGCTATTTCTTCAATTGCTCGATGGTCGCTTCCGCATCGCCTGCCTGGCGTTGAGCCTTGCCCGCGGTCTTCTCGAGCTTTCCTTTGGTTTCCAGACAGGAATTGTTCGTAACCTTTCCAACTTTTTCTTTGATTGCTCCCTTTGCTTCGTGCAAGCTGCCTCTGGTCTTTTCTTCTGTGCTGGTTTTCATACTTTCGCCTCACGCCTCGAAAAGCTTGGATGGCGGGTCCGAGGGGCGTTACCTTTGTAGCCCAAAGGCTTCCTGAGGTCTGAGCAGAATTGACCACTTTCGAATAATCCTGGGCAAACCCCGGGCGGGAGGATTTTGGCGGGTTGGGACGAGGAATATTTCAGCTTGGGAGGTTTCAATACCTGGTCAGGGAAGGGCACGGCGGATTCAGTCCATTCCGACTGGCAGCGGATGGTCGAGAGTGCCAACGGGGGGAAGATATGGGCCAGATGACAGTCTGGTAAGCCTGCGAAAAAGGGAAGTGGGTTATCCTGCGGTGATGGTTTCCAAGCCGTGGCCGTTGGGGCCGAGCTCGCGCTGGCGCAGCAAAAAGGCGAGGACGGCGCCGATCACCCCCATGACGGTGAGGATTTGCAGCATGGGCTGGTAGCCGGAGGGGTGCGCGGCAGAGGCTCCGGCAACGTCGTTGGCTTTGCCCAGGCCCCAGTTCATGCCCGCCATGCCCATGTTCTGGATCATGGTCATCAGTCCGAGAGCGGTGCCGAGAGTGCGGCTGGGAACGATGTAGGCGACCGAGGGCCAGATGATGGCCGGGACAAAGGTGAAGGCAAGGCCGAGCATCGCCATGGGAACGTAGAGTGAGACGCGGGTGTAGCCCATCATGAGAAACACGGGGATGAGTATGAGCACGCCGAGGCACATGATGGTGGCGCGGCGTCCCATCTTGTCGGAGAAGAGGCCAACGATGGGAGTTCCGAACATGGTGAAGGCGGTGAGGACGCTGAGCAGGAATCCGCCAAGCTCGCGGCTGGTGCCGTGGGCGTCCATGAAATACTTTACGGCGAAAGTTTCAAAGGGGAAGATGGCGGAGTAGAAGACGACGCAGAGGCCGACGAGATACCAGTAGGAGGGCCCGAAGTTCTTGACGTCCTGGAAGACGATTTTGTCGGCCTCGCCGGCCTTGCCGAGGGCGTAATGTTTCTCGGCGCGGGCCTCCATGATCCAGTAGGCGATGGGTCCGGCGACGCAGAGCGACACAAAGGCGACGCCGATCAGCCAGGGGCCTTGCCAGGAGTTGTAGGCGGAGTGCGCCCAGGTGGGAGAATTCTGCGCCAGCCAACTGCCGAAACGGGCGAGCATGAGGTTGAGTCCGAGGGCGAAGCTGAGTTCCTTGCCCTTGAACCACTTGGCGACCGCCGCGGTAATGGCGACGATGAGCGACTCGGCGCCCATTCCGAAAATGAAGCGACCGCCGGCCATGACCGGGAAGAGCGGACTGAAAGCCGTGAGCATGGATCCGGCCAGGCAGATGCAGCCGAAGATCAGCAGGGCGCGGCGCACGCCCAGGCGGTCGATGAGAATTCCGCCAATGAGGACGGTAGCGATGGGAGCGATGGAATAAAAGGAGTTGAGCAGGCCAATATTCTGATCGGTGAAATGAAGCTGCTTCTGGAGAACGTCAGCCAGAGGCTCCAGGGCGTCGTAAAAATAGTAATTGCCGAACATGGTGATGCTGAGCCAGAGAAGGACCAACCAGCGATAGAGCTTGCTGGGCTGGGTTGCGGAGATGGGCTGGGACATGAGGGGGACCTTTCCGGCGAGTGAGTTCGGCAAGAGTGAATGTAGCAGGAACAGGGGATGGACTGCCAGTTGCCGGCAGGCGGTGGCTGCCTGGGGCCGCCGCCGGAGCGGCGCTCGGGAGTGGAGACGAACAGGGGAGGGAGCACTGCGCAGGATGGCGCCGGAAAGAACGGCAAACAAGCTATTCTGAATAACAGGCAAGGAGTTACAGGATGATATCCATGATCATTGCCGTGAAGCCTTATGATGGTGGTCGGGTTCGTAGATTCGATTTCTGAAGTAGCCGCGGTGGTGCGAGTGAATGGTTTGGCGGCCGGAGTGACAGGCAAGCAAAGATGGACGGCAATCCTGATGTTGCTGGCCGCAGTGCTGTGCCCGCTGGCGGCGGCGCAGCAGAGTGCGCCGGGAAGCACGGCCAGCGCAGCCGGGGAAGCGCGGCAGAGCCAGATGCCGGAGAGCGTGCTGCCAGGCGCGCAGACAGATCTGCTGGGGCGAATCGTGGAACAGCTGCGGGTGCCGTCGGCGGGCGCGCGCCAGGCCCAGTTGCTGGAGAAAATCCCCTTGAAGAGCGGAGACCGGCTGGGACGGCGCAATCTGCGCGACAGTCTGCGCGCGCTCTACGAGAGCGGACGTTTTGCCGAGGTGGAAGCCGATGCCAGCCGGCTCCCATCCGGAGGCGTGAGTATCGAGTTCCGCACCAAGCCGAACTACTTCAACGCCAATGTGAGGGTGACAGGCGTGCCGAAGGGTGGTCCGAATGAAACCCAGGTGGTGAACACCGGACGGCTGGAACTGGGCACGCTGTTCAGCCAGGAAAAGCTGGAGGAATCCGAGAGCCGCATTCTGCAGTTGCTGCACCAGCACGGCTACTGGAAGGCGCAGGTAGGGGCCAAGCTGACTCGCCATGAAGAGACACAGCAGGTGGACGTGGAGTTCCAACTGGTGGCGGGCGAAGTGGCGCGGGTGGGTAAGCTGACGGTGACGGGCGATGCGGAGTTGAGTCCCGCAGCAGCGGTGGAAATCTGCCGGCTGCATCCGGGCGCGCGGGTGCGCGAGGATCTGATGGAGCACGCGGTGACGCGGCTGCGAAAACGATACGTGAAACAGCTCCGGCTGCGGGCGCAACTGGCGGCGGGTTTGCCGCTGTACCAGGCGGAGAGCAACACGGTGGACTACAGCATCACGGTGGAACCGGGACCGGTGGTGGAGATTCGCGCCGAGGGCGCGCGCCTGAGCCGCTCCACCCTGAAGCGCTACGTTCCGGTGTACGAGGAACACGCGGTGGATGAAGACCTGCTGAACGAAGGACGGCGCAACCTGCGCGACTATCTGCAGCGGCAGGGATACTTTGATGCCGAGGTGCAGGTGCGGACGGAGGCAGACGCCGGGCACGAGCGCCAGCAGATTGTCTACTCGATCCAGGCTGGCCAGCGCTGCCGCTTGCGGGCGATCGAGCTCCAGGGCAACAAGCGCTTTGACAACGCGACCTTGCGCGAGCGCATGGAGACGCAGATTTCCAGCACCTTGCAGCCGCACGGCCGCTACAGCCAACTATTGCTGGCCAGCGACTTGGAGGCCATCAAGAACCTGTACCGCGCCAATGGCTATGAGCGGGTGAAGGTGACCAGCGAGTTGATGGCCGACCCTGGGGGCGGCCGGGGCGAGATGAAGATCGCGGTGAAGGTGGATGAAGGTGCGCTGGTGAAAGTGGGCCGGCTGGAAATCCGGGGAGCGCAGGCGGTGAGCGAGGCGGAGATTCGCCGCCTGATCAATACCGAGGCAGGTGAGCCGTTCTCCGAGGCCATGGTGGCCGAAGACCGGCAATTGGTGCTGAACGACTACTTCAACCGGGGCTTTGCCCAAGTGCAACTGGAGAGCTCGGCGAAGTATTCCGATGACGCCCAGACGTTGATGGACGTGGTGTATGAGATCCACGAAGGCGAGCAGGAATTTGTCAACCGGGTGCTGGTCAGCGGGGTGGCGCACACCAAACCGCACATCGTGCAGCAGGGGGTGGTGATCCGCGAGGGCGCGCCGCTGAGCCAGGAGAAAATGCTGCAGACGCAGCATAATCTGTACGCCCTGGGAATCTTCAACGAGGTGCAGACGGCGATTGAGAATCCCGAGGGCGACGAAAAGAGCAAGGATGTGCTGTTCCAGATCCGGGAAGCCAGGCGCTGGACGGTCAACTACGGTGGAGGAGTGGAAATTGGCACCGGGCTGAACACGGGGCAGGGCGGATCGCCGCAAGGGCAGACCGGGGTGAGCCCGCGGGCGGTTCTGGACGTGACGCGGATCAATTTCCGGGGGCGCGATCAGTCGCTTATTTTCAGTTCGCACGTGGGCAATCTGGAAAAGCGGGCTTCGTTGAGCTTTGTGCAGCCGCGCTGGTTCGATCTGCCAGACTGGCGGTTGACGCTGACCGCGCTGTACGACAACGAGAACGACGTAACCACCTTCAGCAGCAACCGGGAAGAAGGCTCGGTGCAGTTGACCCATCAGGCGACGAAGGCTGCCGAGTGGCTGTACCGCTACTCGTACCGGCGGGTCACGGTGAATCCGGACAGCTTCCCGTCGGGCTACAGTCCGGACCTGCTTCCGCTGTATTCCCAGCCGGTGCGGGTCGCCATGCCGAGTGTGACCTATCTGCGGGACACGCGCGATGACCCGGTGACTTCTACCAAGGGAACCTACAACACGGCCGATATCGGGGTTGCGTCGGGATATTTTGGCTCGCAGGCGAACTTTGGCCGGGTGCTGGCGCAGAACGCGACTTATTACAAGTTTCACCACAACTGGGTCTTTGCGCGCTCGCTGCGCGTCGGGGCGGAGACTCCCTACGGCAGCCTGGGCTTCGTTCCGTTGCCAGAGCGTTTTTTCCTGGGCGGCTCGAACTCGCATCGTGGATTCTCCATCAACCAGGCGGGGCCGCGCGACCGCTATTCGGGAGCGCCGCTGGGCGGCAACGCACTGTTCGTCAACAGCCTGGAACTGAGGATGCCACCGGTGTCGCTGCCTTTTGTGGGCGACAACCTGAGCCTGGTGCTGTTCCACGACATTGGCAACGTGTTTGGGACGGCCAACCAGATGTGGAAGAACCTGGCCCGATTCAACCAACTGGACCAGGCGAGTTGCCGCAACACAAGCCCGGCGGCGACCTGCGACTTCAGTTATATGTCACAGGCGGTGGGAACCGGAGTTCGTTACCGCACTCCGATTGGGCCGGTGCGGGTAGACCTGGGATACAACCTGAATCCGCCGGTGTTTCCGGCGAAAGAACCCAGCAGCGGAGCGCCGTATTCCGACCAGGTGCGGCATTTTAACTTTTTCTTCAGCATTGGGCAGACATTCTGATGATGAGGCGTCGAACTCTCCTGCCGTGGTTATTGGCGCTGCTGTGCGCGGTCTCCAGCGCGGAGGTGGTGGACCGCACCATCGCCCTGGTCAACGGCCACCTGGTGACGTGGAGCGACCTGGACGAGCAGATGCGCTTTGAGGCCCTGGAAAATGGACGCCCGCTGCAGCAACTGGGCGCGCCAGAACGACAGAGCGCCTTCGAACACCTGGAGCAGGACCGGATTCTGCGTGACCAGATGCAGGGCACGCCAGCGGCGACGGCCTCCGAGGTGGAGGCTCGCATTGGCGATGTGCGCGCCATCTGGCACCAGGAAAAGGACGAGACGAAGTGGGCGGCCACGCTCGACCGCTACGGACTCTCGGCGGTGGAACTGCGCGAGCTGGCGGCAAACCAGGTGGAAATCTGGCGCTTCATGGAATTTCGGGTGCGGCCGCTGGTGCGGGTCTCAGGCGAGGAAGTGGAACAGTACTACACCAATACCCTGGCTCCGCAGGTGGTGGCGCGAGGACAGACTCCCGAGCCGCTGGAGTCGGTGACGGAGAAAATCCGGCAACTGCTGGTGGAGCAAAAGACGACGCGCGAGATGGAAAAGTGGCTGGAAGATTTGAAGGCGCAAAGCCGGGTGCAGATTTTGTGGGACGGAGTGCGGTAGGCGTGGTGCGCAGACGATGAGCGAAGAGCCAGAGCAGGGAGAATCCGGGAAACTGCAGGGTTCCGCAGCGAACCTGGAGCGGGCGCCGGCTGCTGCGCGGCGGTGGCGCGGATGGATGTTGCGCGGGTTGGGCGCGCTGGCGCTGGTGCTGCTGCTGGGGGCGGTCGGTGTGGCGCGGTACTTGCGCAGCGCCCAGTTCCAGGAGCGGGCGCGGCTGTTTGTCATCGCGCAGGTGGAGCGGGCGACCGGCGGACGGGTGGAGTTACAAGGCGTTCGATGGAGTTTTGCACGGCTGGAGTTTGAGTTGGCCGGGCTGGTGGTGCATGGAAAAGAATCGCAGGCCGAGGCCCCGCTGCTGCGCACGGAACTGGTGCAGGCCCGGCTGCAATGGGCTCCCCTGTTGCGCGGCCGCATCGCTTTGCGCGAGTTGAAGGTGCGGCGTCCGCTGGCGCACGTGGATGTGTACAAGGATGGCTCGACCAATGTTCCCAGGCCGAAGCTGGGTCCTGGGGCGAGGCCGGACAGGATCGAGGAGGTGTTGCGGCTGGCGGTGGATCATGCCGAACTTTCCGATGGCCTGCTGCAATGGAACGACGAGAAGATCCGCTTGAACGGGGCGGCCGACGGCGTGGCCGTGGAGGTTGGCTACCGCGCCGGGGACGAGCACTACGAGGGCACGGCGAAGGTGAACGATGTGCGCCTGCGGGTTCGGGATTTCGAGCCGATGATGCTGGGCGCAAGCGCCGATTTCAGACTCTATCGGGACCGCCTGGAAGTGCCGCGGCTGCGGGTGAGCCAGGGACACTCGTGGCTGGAGGCCAGCGGCGCCATCACCGGACTGGGTTCGCCGGTGGCGCAGTTTGCCTCGCGGGGCGGGCGATGTGCGGGAACTGGCACGGCTGGTGCGTTACCGCGAACTGGAAAGCGGCCAGGCGCAATGGAGCGGCGAAGGAACCTACCGCTGGGATCGGAACGAATATGCCTCCACCGGCAAGGCTCAGGGGGCCGGGGTGACGTGGGCCAACCCGATTGTGCGGCTGGAGAAAATCAGCGGTGGCTTTGCGTATTCGCTGGACCGCGAACACTTCAATGTATCGTCGATCTTTGCCACGGCGCTGGGAGGCACGGTACACGGGAAACTGGACGCCAGCAGTTTGCCCGGCAGCCAGCCGCTGGGACGGATGGACCTGGAAGTAAACGGGATTGAGCTGGAACAGGCCTTGCGCGCATTTGCCACCCGCGAGCTTCCCCTGGAGCGGTTGCCGCTGGCCGGCTTGACGGCGGGGACGTTGAATGTGCACTGGGTTGGCAGTCTGCTGGACGCGCGCATGGATGGGGATCTGCGGGTGCGTCCGGTGGCGCGCGCGGGAACCCTGCCGGTGACCGCCGTGGTGCGGGCCACGGTGAATTTCAAAGAACAGTCGGTTGAGGTGGACAACGTGGACGCCAGCACCCGGGAGACGCATCTGCGGACCCAGGGGCGCTTGTCGGCGAACGCGGACCTGCAACTGGATGTGGCGACCAGGAACCTCGCAGACCTGCAACCCGTGGTGACCTCCTGGCGCGGCATCCGCGCCCGCGAGTTGCCGATGGAGTTTGACGGCAGCGCGGAATTCCGGGGAACGGTGCGCGGCCGGCTGACTTCTCCCGCGCTGGCCGGGTACCTGGAACTGCATGACTTTACCACCGTGCTGCGAAGCAAGGAAAAGCCGGAGAACGGAGGGGCTCCGGTGGAGCACCTGATCCGCACCCGATGGGAGTTGCTCGAGGGCGACGTGGAGTACTCAGCAGCGCGCGAGAGCATTCGCAATGGCCTGCTGCGGCGCGGGGGCGCACTTATCCACCTGGATGCGAGCGTGGCCCTGGTGAACGGAAATTACGATGCGACCCAACCTTTTTCCGCCCACGTGAGGATGGACAAGGTGGCGGCCGGCGATCTGCAGGCACTGGTGGGCTCCAGCTATCCGGTGAGCGGGCAGGTGAGCGGCGAAGTGCGGGTAGAAGGTACGGAGCACGACTTGAACGGCAGCGGGCGGATTTCTCTGCGGGATGGAACAGCGTGGCGCCAGGTGGTTCGCTCGGCGGCCGCCGAGGTGAACTTCACCCGCAACGAGGCGGAGCTGCGCAACATCCTGGTGAACAGTGACGCGATGCAGTTGCGCGGCAATGCGCGCATCAACGTGGAGACCAGCAAATTTGGTTTTGACCTGAAGGGCACCGAGGTGAAGATTGAAAACCTGCGCGTGGTGCGCGAGGGCAAGATCAAGGTGAGCGGGCGGGCGACGTTTGCGGCCATCGGCGATGGCACCTTGGGAGCGCCGCGGATCAACGGGCGGTTGCGCCTGCGCAATCTTGCGGTGAACGGGCAGGCGCTCGGCGACATGGACGTGGACGCGGTGACGCACGGCGCCCAGATGCAGTTGACGGCGCGCTCGAACTTCAAGACGGTGGCGGTGAATCTGAGCGGGGAGATTCAGTTGCGCGGCCAGATGCCGATGCAGTTGACGGCCGAGGTGGAGAGCGCGAACCTGAACCCGCTGCTGGAAGCGTTTCTGCCGCTGCGCCACGGCGCCGCAACGGAGCTGAAGATGCACGCGGAGGTGAAGGGCGACGCCCGGCGTCCCCGGGACCTGACGGCGGTGTTGGTGGTGGAACACTGGGTCACGAACTATGGCGGCATCACGGTGACCAATGACGGGCCCATGCGGCTGACGATGGCCAACCAGGTGGTGCGGGTGGAGCAACTCCGCATGGCGGGCGAGCGGGGAACCCGCTTTTTGGAGTTGCAAGGGGAGATAGAACTGGGCGGCAATCGCGAGATCGACCTGCACGCCGATGGCAGCGTGAATCTGAAAGTGCTGGAGACCGTCGATCTGAAGCTGACGGCGGGTGGAGTTGCCGATCTGAACCTGCGCATCAACGGAAGCCTGGCGCGGCCCTCGCTGCGCGGCAGTCTGAAGGTGCAGAACGCAAGCCTCACCTACCAGGACTTTCCCAACGGCCTGAGCGAGATCACGGGCACGCTGGCTTTTAACCAGGACCGCTTGCAGGTGCAGGAGCTGACGGCGCGCACCGGAGGCGGACTGCTGCGCGCGCAAGGCTTCATTGCGTTCTCCGCGTCGCAGGGTCTGTTTGTGAATCTCTCGGCCAGCGGGCACGACATTCGATTGCGCTATCCGGAAGGGGTGAGCTCGACGGTGGACGCCGCGTTTGCGTTTACCGGGACGAGGAAGGACGCATTGCTTTCCGGCGACGTGACGGTGACGCGGCTGGGGTTGAATCCGCAATTCGACTTTGGGGCCTACCTGGCGGAGGGAAGCCGGGGCACGGTGCAGGGGATCGCTTCGCCGCTCAGCAACCTGCGCCTGGACGTGCACGTGATCTCGACGCCGCAGCTTCAGCTGCAAACCGCGGCGGCGCGGGTGAGCGGAAATCTGGACCTGCGGCTGCGCGGCACCTTCTTGCGCCCGACGGTGCTGGGCCGCATCAACCTGCTGGAAGGCATGATTGACTTCAACGGCACCAAGTACCGGCTGGAGCGTGGCGACCTTACGTTCACCAATCCGGTGCGGATCGAGCC
>Ga0326728_10024885_pt1 | contig 10784 bp, 8 predicted proteins | sample MB3enrmetagenome_FD_207602 | JGI IMG/M metagenome (GOLD analysis project Ga0326728, IMG submission 207602) | Lab enriched peat soil microbial communities from McLean, Ithaca, NY, United States - MB31MN | ecosystem: Environmental > Terrestrial > Soil > Wetlands > Peat | place: USA: New York...
ACGTCCAAGTAGCGGGGACCGACGTTACCGGGACGCTGAAAAAGGGGGGCGCCAAGTTTAAGACCACCATCCCTGCAAATTATCCCGACCTGTACAAGACCCTAACGGAAAAGAACGTCAACGTGGTCATCAAAGACAGCTCGGGAAGTACCTGGGTGACTTGGCTCGTTAATGGCCTGCCCATGATCCTGTTGTTAGGCCTCTGGATTTTCTTCATGCGCCAGATGCAGAGTGGCGGCAACAAAGCGCTTTCATTTGGGAAGAGCCGCGCACGGCTTCTTTCCAGCCAGCAGAAGAAGGTGACGTTCAAGGACGTGGCCGGGGTTGAAGAAGCCAAAGAAGAACTGCAGGAGATTATTGAGTTCTTGCGGGAGCCGCAAAAATTTCAGAAGCTGGGCGGGCGCATCCCCAAAGGCGTTTTGCTGGTGGGGCCGCCTGGGACCGGGAAGACGCTGCTCGCGCGCGCAATTGCCGGGGAAGCGAACGTTCCCTTCTTTTCCATCTCCGGCTCCGATTTCGTTGAGATGTTCGTCGGGGTGGGCGCTTCGAGGGTTCGCGACCTCTTCGAGCAAGGGAAGAAAAATGCGCCCTGCATCATTTTCATTGACGAAATTGATGCCGTGGGCCGCCACCGGGGCGCCGGCTTGGGTGGTGGTCATGACGAGCGCGAACAGACGCTGAACCAATTGCTGGTGGAGATGGATGGCTTCGAGTCGAATGAAGGCGTCATCCTCATCGCCGCCACGAACCGTCCGGATGTTTTGGATCCGGCGCTTTTGCGCCCTGGCCGGTTTGACCGGCGCGTGGTGGTTCCGCGCCCCGACGTGGGAGGACGCGAGGCCATTCTGAAAGTGCACACGAAGAAGATCCCTCTATCTGAGGACGTGGATATCCCGGTGCTGGCGCGCGGTTCGCCGGGCTTCTCGGGCGCTGACTTGGCCAATCTCGTAAACGAAGCGGCCCTGCTCGCTGCCCGGCAGAACCGCAAGATGGTGATGATGAACGATTTCGAGACCTCCAAAGACAAGGTCCTGATGGGGGCCGAGCGGAAGTCCATGATCCTTTCCGAAGAGGAGAAGAAAAACACCGCCTATCATGAAGCCGGGCATGCCTTGGTGGCTTCCATGGTCCCTTACGCCGACCCGCTCCACAAGGTCACCATCATCCCGCGCGGCATGGCGCTGGGCGTCACCATGCAACTCCCTATAGATGATAAACACACATACACTCGCGATTACCTCGAATCGCAACTGGCCGTTATGATGGGCGGGCGGGCAGCAGAGGAAATCTCCCTGAACCATTTCACCACGGGGGCAGGCAACGACATCGAGCAGGCCACGGAAGTTGCGCGACGCATGGTCTGCGATTGGGGTATGTCAGACCTGGGTCCCCTGGCTTACGGGAAGCATCAGCAGGAAATCTTCCTGGGGCGCGACCTTTCCACCTCGCGTGATTTCAGCGAGGACACCGCCATCAAGATCGACCAGGAAGTGAAGAGGTTTGTGAACACTGCCTACCTGAAGGCGAAGGACGTCCTTACCACTCACCGTGACGCCCTGGTGCGCATCGCGGAAGCTCTGCTGGTCCGGGAGGTGCTCGATGTCAACGAGGTCAATCTGCTGATTGAAGGAAAACCTTTGCCGGAAGTGGTTCGACCGGCGCCTCCGACTCCTCCCCAGCCGGAGACCACCCAGGTGCTGAAGCCTCGCCCCACGCCGGGCTTGCCCTCGCGCGAACGGCCGCAGCCGGCGTGAAGGGCAGTGACTAGTGATGAGTGGATAGTGGCTAGAGTCGACTAAGCGCTATCCACTTGCCACCCGGGACTAGAAACTAGCCACTCACTCGCCACTAACCACTAGCCACTTTCAATCCATGACCTCTCGTCCAACGTTTGAGTTAGAAATTGGCCATCTCAAGGTGCGCCTCGGAGAGCGCACACTTATTATGGGCGCTCTCAACGTGACGCCGGATTCTTTCTCGGACGGCGGACTGTACCTCGACCCCGCCACGGCCGTCGAGCATGGCCTGGAATTGGCGCGGCAGGGAGCAGACTGGATCGACGTGGGGGGTGAATCCACCCGGCCAGGGTCGCGGCCCATCTCGGCCGAAGAAGAGTTGGAACGAGTTCTGCTGGTGATCCAGGGCCTGCGGCGCAAATTGCGCTCGACCCCCATCTCCATTGACACCACGAAAGCCGAGGTGGCAGAGAAGGCGGCGCAGGCCGGGGCCGGCATCCTGAACGACGTCAGCGGTCTGCGATTCGATCCGCGCCTGGCCGACGTGGCGCGCCGTTACCGGGCTGTTCTCATCCTGATGCACCTGCGTGGCAGGCCCGAGACGATGCAGACGAGGCCCTTCGCAAAAGATATTATGCAGTCGCTCCAGGGAGGGCTCGAGCGCTCGGTCCAGCGAGCTTTGGCAGCAGGCTTGCTCGGATCCCAGTTGATCCTTGACCCCGGCCTGGGTTTCGGCAAAACCAGGTTTCAAAACTTTGAAATCCTCGCGCACCTCGGCAAATTGCGCCGCTTCGGCCTCCCCATCCTGGTGGGCACGTCGCGAAAGTCGTTTGTCCAGGCCGTCGCCTCAGGCGAAGGTCTTCATGCTGCCGCAATCCATGGCTCTCGAAGCAAACGAGGCGGCGCGGCTTTCTGGCCGATGATTGAGCACCTCAAAGCACGGCACGCCGCTGCTCTCCAACTTGGCGACGCCGCCGCCGTGGTGGCCTCAATCCTGGCCGGCGCCCACATCGTGCGAGTGCACGATGTGGCTGGAATCTTGCCGGCAGTGCGCATCGCGGACGCCGTGCTCGCCGCCAGCCGGTAGGCAGAAAGCAGAAAGCAGAAAGCAGAAAGCAGAAAGCACTGCCTACTCCCCTTGGAGTTTGGAGATTGCGGACGTGATCGCATTGTCCGCGCGTGCGGAAGAGCCATCTTCTGGGGGCCGATGTCATTCTGACCCAGAGCGGAGAGCTTGCGAAGAAATCGCCTCAAGAGCGAAAGCATTCAATCCTTCGGCTGACGGACAAAGGTGATGAAGGCGCAAAGTAGACAAGACAGTTCCTCTTTGCGCGTCTTGGCGTGAAGTGTTTGAATCTTTCACACCATCGGAGCGCCTGGTGCTCCAACTATACGGCGCGTTACAACAACAACACGCTTGCGAGTCCCACAGGCCCTGCCTAAAAGCTGCGGACCTTAAAAGCAGGTCCGCGCATGAAACCTAAAACAGGAGAAGGCCCCCCCACGCCGCCAATCCGAGAAATCTGCTTGCATTTCAAGAGAGAATCTACCTGCTGCTTACTGCCTTCCGCTTACCGCATACTACATACTGCCTACTGCTTTCTGCCTACGTTGTGGACTACAATAGGTGGGACAATGTCGGTCAAGCCGCAGCTTTTTGGCACGGACGGGATACGAGGTGTGGCGGGCGAGTATCCGCTCGACCGCGCGAGCGTTTGGAGTATTGGGGTCGCCCTGGGTAATATCCTTCGCAAAGAAGAGCCAGCCACCCCCGTTCGAGTCGTTCTGGGACAGGATACTCGGGAATCGGGAAGTTGGATTGCCCGCCGGCTCACCGCAGGGTTGCGTTCAGCGGGCGCGCAAGTCATCGAGGCGGGTGTGATTACGACCCCCGGCTTGGCTTTCCTGACTCGTCATCACGGCTTTTCTGCCGGCGTGGTTATTTCCGCGTCCCACAACTCTTACGAAGACAACGGCATCAAGATCCTTTCTAGTTCAGGGACCAAGCTTTCCGAATCGGTCGAACTGGCGATCGAGCGGGAGTTGGCACAAGCGGGGCCTGACGGACAGATGGATTCCGAGCCGCTTCTCGAGACCGCACCGCACCTGTTGGAAGATTACTTGGAGCGACTCCTCCGGCTCATTCCGGCAGGGCTGGCGGTATCGCAATATCGGCTGGTGGTGGATTGCGCGCAAGGCGCAGCTTATCGTGTGGTCCCGAAACTCCTCCGCCGCTTGGGCATCGAGACGCACTTCCTGAACGTGGAACCCAACGGGCGCAATATCAATCTCGGTTGCGGCTCACTTTACCCGCAGGTGATGGCGGAGGCAACCCAAGCGCTCTCCGCGGACCTGGGGGTGGCGTTCGACGGTGACGCGGACCGCGCCATATTCGCCACGCGCGAAGGCAAGCTGATCGATGGCGACTACGTTCTCTCTATAATGGCGCCTTTCTATCAACGGCGCGGCATACTCCAAGCCTCCGCCGTGGTCGGCACCTTGATGACCAACCTGGCTCTCGAAATTGCCCTGGCGGGGCAGGGGATTGGCCTGAAGCGCGCCGCCGTGGGCGACAAGTACGTCCTGGAAGAAATGCTGCGTTCCGGCATTAGCTTGGGCGGGGAACCCTCCGGCCACATTATTTTCGCCCACCTGTCACTTGCCGGAGATGGCATCATCACCTTGCTCGAGATGGTGCGACTCATGGCGGAGACCCGCCAGCCTTTCGAGGAACTGACTCGAACTTTCAAACCTTTTCCGCAGATTATCCGAAATGTGCGAGTCAAGGAGAAGTCGCCGCTGGAAACCCTTCCGGAAGTTACTCGCGCCATCGCAGAATGCCGAGGTGAGATCGGCGAGCAAGGTCGCGTGGTGGTTCGCTACTCGGGGACAGAACCGCTCGCCCGGGTGATGGTCGAGGCGGGAGAAGCTGGAATGGTGGAATACCACGCGGCACGCATCGCACAGGCGATTGACTCCGCCCTGGGAATGCGAGGCATCGGGAGATCGGCTGATCGGGAGACCGGGTGAACGGGTAATTCGAAATTCGAAATTCGAAAATCGCCCCGAGATTCGAGCTTCGAATTTCGGGTTTCGGTGTTCGCCCGATCTCCCGATCACCCGATTGGCAACAGTGAGGTCAATATGAAAAGGGCGCTCCTTTTGTCATTCATGGCTTCGGTAGCGATTTTCCCTGCCTCTTTGCTAGCGCAGCAAAAGCTGACTGCCACCAATCTGCCTGACTTTCTCGCGCGCTACGACACAAACTTTGGCCCATTGGACGCGGTCTTGAACGACCTTAAGAACGAGAACCTGCCGTTGACCGACCAGGCCGGGCAGCCTCTGGCCCGTCGACCGCTGGCGGACCGCCTTCTCGCCGTGACCAATCTGCGCCAGACCGCCCGTCAGTTGGCCAACAAACCGGAGGACCTCGTTCTGGCAACCACGCTTGTGATCCGCACTGAGGGCCTGGCTGACGATCTCTTCGACCTCTCTCAAATGGCTTACGACAACGACCGTGAAGAACTCGGCAACCGATTAAACGCCCTTCAGATCACCATGGAAGATAATAAGGAGTTGCTCGCGGATTACCTTCTTGCACTCGCTGCGGAGAAGCAGAACCGATTGCAACAGCTCGAAAGGGAAGTTGATGAATTGCACCGGAAACTGAAGGAGGGCGTGAAATGAAACGCGGTCACTCATCCGCAGTCTCCTTTGCCGTCACCATGGCGGTGATGATTTCTTTCCAGTATGGCTATCCCCAAAATCCGCAACCGAAGCCGCCCTCCACGCCCACGGAGTCCACGCTGGTGGTGCCCGTTGATACCACGATCCCCCTGGTGCTCAGGAACACCATCAATTCACGGACAACTCGGCCGGGCCAGGCAATTTACTGTGATACGATCTTCCCCATCACTGTGGGCAACAGGATTGTGATTCCTCGGGGAAGCTCCGTGAAGGGTTCGGTTACGAAGGTCGTCCGCCCCGGGCGTGTAAAGGGCAAGGGGGAGATCGGAATCCGCTTCGAGACTCTTATCTTGCCCGATGGCGTAACGCACTTCCTCCGTGCGACGCTCTCCGGATTTGGCGGCACCGGGCAGGAGGGATTCCAACCCAAGGAATCACAGATCGAAGGCGCTTCCTCCAAGGGCGACAAGGCAGGCAAGGTTGCCCAGACCACGATTACGGGCGCAGAGATTGGCACCATTGCGGGAGTGGCCAGGCACAGCGTTGGGGAAGGGCTTGCAATCGGCAGCCTCGCCGGAGCTGCCGGAGGACTTGTTTGGGTTTTCGCCGGCCGGGGTAAGGGAATCGTTCTCCCGTCCGGGACAAATTTTGAACTCCAATTAAGCGCTCCGCTCACCTTTAGCCGGGATGAGCTGGGTCCTCCTTCCCCGTATGACGCAGGACCTGCACTGCCGAAATAAACCGCTAGCCACTAACCGCTGCTCTGCTGTTGTTCCTTGCACTCCCGGCACAAGCGCGACCAGGGCACGGCGTCCAGCCGGGCAGGAGAGATCGGTTTCATACATGCTTGGCACACCCCGAAGGTGTGGCGTTCGATTCGCCCCAGCGCCTCGTCGATGGCTCGCAGAAGCTTGCTATCCGTCTCGCGCAAGCGCACCTGCACCTCGGCGTCGAGTGCCGCCGCCGCATGGTCTACCAAATCACCTTTGTCTCCGCCCGAGGAGGGTGCGGGGCTCTCGGACCCGGCTTTTACGGTGGTCAACTCCCGCCGCTTGGCCAACAGCACTTCCTTGTACTGATTTAATTCCCTGATATTCATGAAAAATCCTCCGCAGCAGGAAAGGCTAAGACCAAGCCTGTGTCTCCTAATGTTACCGCAAATCCACTCCTCAAACTTCTGGAAATACGTTGCCTGCGGACTGGGTTCGCTTTGGCAGGAATGCCTGCGGTTCCTAAGGGACGCCATTCCAAATGACACCACTACCCAAAGTTTGATAGTGTCCTACTTTGAGCGTAGCACCGAGCTCGCCCTGAAGGGTAGGCAAATGCTGGTCCCGCACCAGGGGGACCAGCGCCACGAGCCATATTAGGACACTACCCTGGCTCTACCCACTTGTCAGAAGTCTGGAACTGGGCGAAAATTGATATATCAATTCATTAACGCACTTAACTTCGACGACGGACTGACGGCCCCGCTTGTCTTGGGCGGCTGGCCGGGTTCTTGCCTGAAGGAAGCTTGAATGCGCACCGGAAAGCCGATGTCCGGAGGGAGGAACAATGCAGCTTCGAAGAGATCCCATCACGCAAAGCTGGGTGAATTTGGAAGACGAGGGTGAGACCCTCGCCCGCCCCCAAGACGCTCCCTGCCCCTTTTGTCCGGATCACGAATCCTTATCGCCCCAAACCCTTTACGAATATCCGGGCGGTGGATCAAGCTGGCAGGTGCGGGTGACCCCGCACTTGCAACCGATTTACCGCATCGAGGGAGACCCACAGCGCTGCGCCGAGGGCATCTACGACAAGATGCGCAGCCTGGGAGCGCACGAGGTTGTGGTGGAAAATCCCAGCCACAATTTGCATCTCTCGCAACTGACTGACGAAAATGTTGCCCAGGTTTTGCGGGCCTATCTCGCGAGGGTGAACGATTTGAAGAAGGACCGGCGTTTCAGGTACGTAACGGTCTTCCGCAATCAAGGCGCCTTGGCGGGCGGGGAATTTGAACACCCGCACTCCGAGATCACGGCGACACCATTCATCCCCCGGCGCGTAGGCTATGAACTCCGTTCCGCCCGGCGCTACTTCGAGCTCAAGGAACGGTGTCTGATTTGCGATATTGTGGGTCAGGAAATCGCGCAGAGGATGCGCATCGTCGAGCAAGTCGACCCGTTCGTCGCCTTCTGCCCGTTTGCGGCGCGCGTCCCCTATGAGACCTGGGTGCTTTCCCTGAGGCACCACTGCTCATTCGAGGAGGACCTTACCTCCTGGGACGAGCAGCTTCGTTTCGCGCGCTTGTTAAAGTCGGTGCTCTTGCGTCTCGAGGCCGTTGCCCCCGCCCACCATTTGGTGCTACACAGCTCACCTAATCTTGGCGCGAAGTTCCAAACTGGCGGCATTTGGCGGACGCTGGCCGAGGATTACCATTGGCATGTGGAAATCCTTCCGGTCATACCCTCCAAAGCGAGGTCTTACGCCCTCAAAGAGGTCTACTACAATTCTCTGCTCCCGGAAGTTGCCGTCCGGGCCTTGCGAAACGTGCGGATCTAAACGCGCAAGAAGGTGCTGGTGCCCTTTCACACTTACTGTTCTCTTTCCAAGGTCACAAGATCGGATTGTGAACAATTAGACGTGACAGAAAATCATCTCGCTCTGTTACCTTTGCCAAGATATTGCATTTACTGACGTAAGGCGAGTGAAATGCAAAGCGGCGAACGGATTCAGCCAGCGTGACCGAGGTGGCCTATGATCGAAGGCAAATTGCGCTTAGCTACGGTACAAGGCGAGGGCAGGCAATTTGTGGCAGAGTCAGGTACGGGCCACGCCATCGTCTTGGATGATGCCAACGGCCACACAGCAGCCAAACCCATCGAGTTGGCCCTGCTGGCGCTCGGGGCCTGCACCGGCCTTGACGTGATCGGCATCCTGCGCAAGAAACAACAGAGGGTCACCGGTTATGAAATCGAGCTCCGTGCCGTACAGAACCCCGAGCCGCCTTCTTACTTCACCTGCGTTGAAATCAAGCACCGTTTCCGGGGTGGCATCACTCCCGAGGTCGTTCAAAGAGCCATTCACCTTTCCGAGACGAAGTACTGCGCCGTTGGCGCCATGATCTCGAAGACGGCGAAAATCGATACCACTTTTGAAATCCTTCCGGACATCACCAACGATATTACGCCTGAGGCAGCCTGATTTTGAAACCCTCCGCGCGAAGCCCACGGACGGTATAATGGAGGAGAAGAACACAGATTTGAATCGTGGACTGAGATTGATTGCAAGAACTTTTGTTCTTGGAACAGTTTTGCCGGGCTCTTGTGTGACCCCCCAATGATTTCTCGTCACGGGACTGGTGGCATTGGACCTGATTCAATCGGCCTTCGCCTACTGGCGCCCCATGATGACTTTCTGGGGAAAGCTGGGCGTGAAGGCGTGAAAAACTTCCCACAATCGGGTTACAATCCTAAGTTACGTTCGTGAACGCACATCGCGCGGGCGGACTCGCAGGGCTGAGATTTCGACGCTCGACCGCACTGTTAAAAGGAGGAAAGGGCTGTGGAAAAGGAAACTCTGAGTTTGGTAGACAACCGCAACGGAACGTCCTGTGAAGTGCCGATTTTTAAGGGCACTATTCGCGCCATGGACCTGCGGCAGATCAAGACTGATCCCGAAGACTTCGGAATGATGACTTACGATCCGGCGTTCATGAACACTGCGTCCTGCCAAAGTGCGGTGACCTTCATCGACGGGGACAAAGGCATTCTTCGCTATCGCGGGTATCCCATCGAGCAGCTTGCCGAAAAGTGCACCTTTCTGGAAGTTGCCTATCTGATCCTGTTTGGTGAGCTTCCTACCTCCGCTCAACTGACGGAATGGACTAACAAGATCACTCATCACACCATGCTCCTCGAAACCACCAAGAAATTCCTCGAGGGCTTTCGTTACGATGCCCACCCGATGGGTATGTTCATCAGTTCCGTCGCGGCGCTTTCGACAATTTACCCGGAGGCACGCAAAGTGCACGATCCCGAGATTCGCGCTTTGGAAATTCAGAGGCTCATCGGGAAAGTGCCAACTATTGCGGCCCACACTTACCGCCACAGCCTCGGTTATCCCTACGTTTATCCTGACAATGACCTCAGCTATACAGAAAACTTCATGAACATGCTGTGGAAGATGGTCGAACCCAAGTACCACGCCAATCCTGTCTTATCCAAGGCTTTGGATATTCTGTTTATTCTGCACGCTGATCACGAGCAGAATTGCAGCACCAACGTCATGCGCGCGGTGGGCAGTTCACAGGCGGATCCGTATGTTTGCATTGCCGCCGCTGCCGCCGCCCTCTCCGGACCTCTGCACGGAGGGGCCAATGAAGAGGTGCTGAAGATGCTGGATGAGATCGGGTCCAAGGATAAGGTTCCTGCCTACATCGAGCGCGTCAAAGGTGGACGCGTAAGACTTATGGGATTCGGGCATCGTGTTTACAAGAACTACGACCCGCGCGCCAAGATCATCAAATGGGCTGCCGATCAAGTCTTTGAAATTACGGGAAGGAATCCCAAGCTCGAGGTTGCGCTCGAGCTCGAGCGCATCGCCTTGCAGGACGAATATTTTGTAAAACGCCGGCTCTATCCCAACGTGGACTTCTACTCGGGCATCATTTACCAGGCTTTGGGCTTCCAGCCTGAGATGTTCACCGTTCTTTTTGCCATTCCGCGCACGGTCGGTTGGCTTGCCCAATGGGAAGAGATGCTCCAGGATCCTGAGCAGAAGATTGCGCGCCCGCGGCAGATTTATACAGGCCACGAGTGCCGGGATTGGGTTCCCATGGAGAAACGCCCCGCTCAAGCAGCTCCGGCGGTAGCGTGAGGATGGAAGCCATTATGCTCGACAAACCTGGCCGTCATGCAGGAGGCGGCGCGGGTCACAAAGCCGAATAGCAGGATTCTTATTATGGAAAGCTTCTTGGTTTACGTTCTCTTTCTGTTTGTTTGGTTCCTGGTACTGCCACGCATTCCAGGAATTTCCCGCTTTACCTGAGTGCGCCGCTGGGCCTCCCGGGCGGAGAATACCAAGCCAGAAAGCTGTGGCATCAATCCTAAAAAGTGAGCTCAGTTTGCCATGCCTATCTTTGAATACGCTTGTCTCAACTGCGGCCACGTCTTCGAGAAACTCGTATTGACACGTACCCAGGAGCCGCCAGCGTGCCCCCAATGCGGATGGAAGCAGGTCGAGCAGATGTTCTCGACTTTTGCCACTGCCGGCCCCACGAGCAAGCCGGCCGGCGGTGCGTGTCACAAAGCCGAATAGCAGGATTCTTATTATGGAAAGCTTCTTGGTTTACGTTCTCTTTCTGTTTGTTTGGTTCCT
>Ga0326728_10024886_pt1 | contig 10783 bp, 11 predicted proteins | sample MB3enrmetagenome_FD_207602 | JGI IMG/M metagenome (GOLD analysis project Ga0326728, IMG submission 207602) | Lab enriched peat soil microbial communities from McLean, Ithaca, NY, United States - MB31MN | ecosystem: Environmental > Terrestrial > Soil > Wetlands > Peat | place: USA: New York...
TACATGGCCCCCTTCGGGGTCCTGATGGTCTTCGAGGGGTGGCGGGCGTGGCCGCTCGCCGTCAGCCTCGGGCTCCTGGTGTCCCTCTTCAACGACGTCGGGTACTTCTTCATCGGGAACCTGCTCTTCGGCTTCCACGAGAACCTCGGCCCCTGGATCGCCGGTCAGCTGGGCTTCCGCGGGACGGAGCTCGTGACGATCTTCGAGGGAGGCCGATTCACGATCGACGTCACGTCGTGGATGATGGGTGTCTCGATCTACGCGCGCGCCATCGTGGTCGGGCTGATCCTCTACTACTGGTGGCGGCACCCGGGAGGCATCGTCGCTCGGACCGACACGACCCTGCCCGTCGCCTCCGCACCGGGGCCGGGGACGGCCCCGACCGCGAGCGAGAGCCCCCCGACCTCGGCCGCGGGCTCGCCGGGCGAGCGCTGAAATAGGTCAAGCCCGCTCCGCGGCGCCGGACGTTGGAACATGACCTGGGACCAACTCCTCGACGGATTCTACCATGCGCTGGTCGTGGGTTGGTTCAACGCGGTCACCTGGGGGGTGCTGGCCGGCCTGGCGGCGCTCAGCCTCGCGGTCCTGTTCTACCCTACGAAGACGAGGGTCGGCGCCTGGCTGCGGCCGAGGGTGCTCCGGACACTTCGCGTGCTCTCCGGACGGTCCGACCTCGATTGGCTCGACTGGCAGCCGGTGCTGGTCGCCGGGCTCGTGGCGTTCGCGGCCGTCAGCACCTACGGGATCGTGAGCGGCCAGTACGGCTGCCATCCCCCCGGGGTGAGCGACCCGATCGGGGTGCTCAACTCGGGCAAGGCGTTCTGGGCTGGGACGGACCCGTTCTACGTCACGGATTGCGGGGGTCACATCGAGGTCCCGTACGGCCTCGCCGCCGTCCTGATCGACGCGATCGGGAGCCTGGGTGGGCTCGCGGGGATCTACATCGTCTGGGGGCTCGTCGCGTTCAGCCTCCTGCCTCTGACCTGGGCGCTCGCCGGCAAGGACCGCCGGCAGGTCCTCCTCTTCGTCGCCACCTCGGTGCTCGTCGTCCCGCTCATCTCCTCCCAGATCGACGGGGCGACCAACGCCATCGTTCCGGTCACGGTCCTGCTCTCCTTGTATCTCGCCAGTCGGAACGAGCTTCTCGCGGCGGCGGTCGGAGGGTTCCTCTCGACGGCCCGCTTCCCGAACCTCTTCCCGATCCTCGGCGGAACCGGGTCGAACCGGCGATACCGCTACACGGCGTTCCTGGTCGCCGCCGCGGTGTTCGGCGGCGCCACCGCGCTTTCCTTCCTGGTCTGGCACGGCGACTTTCTCGGGCCCGTCTTCCTGAACCAGCTCGGGCGGCGCTCGTTCTCGCTCAACCTCTACGGGGTCTTCCTGCTCTCGAACGCGCTCCCGTCGTCGATCTGGATCGAGGCGGCGGAGGCGGGGCTGACGATCGCCCTCGTCCTCGCGGTCTTCTTCCTCGTGAGGTCGCCGATCGGCTCGGTGGCGATCGTGCTCACCGGATTCGCGCTCCTCACCCCGTTCCTGTCGTTCAACATCCTGGTCTACCTCGTCCCGGTGGCCCTCGCCGGGGTCCGGGCCCGCTGGTGGCTCTGGGGCGTCGCGTTCGTGGGGTCGCTCAACTACGACCTCGGGCTCAACCTATTGGCGTGGGACGACGGAGTGACCTGGCCGAGCGCGGTGATGGACGTCGTCCTGACCGCGCTCCTGCTCGCCCTCTTCGTCGAGCTCTGGCGCCAGGAGCTCCGGTCTCGGGCGGCCCCCGTCTCACCGCCGGCCTAGCGGGTCCTCCGGGACCGGACCGGGAGCTCGAGCCGCATCTCGTTCGTGCTCTCGAATCCGAGGCGCTCGTAGACGGGTCGGCCGTGCTTCGAGGCGTGCAGCACGATCCGCCGGTATCCCCGGTCCGTGGCCCACCGGACCATCCTCCGGACGAGGAGAGAGGCCACGCCCCGCCCGCGGTACCCGGGGTCGGTGTACATCGACATGATGTAGGGCATCACGAGCCGGTCGAGGGGGGCAGGGCGCGGCTGCGACGGCTGGAGCCAGACCACGCCGCTGCCCACGACCCCGTGGGACCGGGCCTCGACGACGAAACCGTAGAAGCGATGCGCCGCCTTCTCCCGGAGGACCCAGCGGCGGTACGCCGGCTCCGACCCGTCGAGGGCCGCGGGGCTCCCCCCGCCGATCTCCTCGAACATCGCCCGTCGGTGGCGGACGAGCACGGGGAGGTCGCTCGGGCGGGCGGCCCGGAGGCGGAGCGGCGGCCGACGGCGGGGCGCCCGGGACGCGCGCACCATCGGGGATTACGAGGGGCTCACGACTTCTTGAGCTCGCTCACGAGCTTCCCCACGGCCGACTGGGCGTCGCCGTAGAGCATCCGGCAGTTGTCACGGTAGAACAGGTCGTTCTCCACCCCCGCGAACCCCTTGCCCTGACCGCGCTTGATCACGATGACGTTCTTCGCCTGCTCGACGTCGAGGATCGGCATCCCGTAGAGCGGGCTCCCCTGCCGGTGGGCCGCGGGGTTCACGACGTCGTTCGCGCCGATGACGAGGGCGACGTCCGTCGCCGGGAACTCGGCGTTGATCTCGTCGCGGTCGAACAGCTTGTCGTACGGGATCCCGGCCTCGGCGAGCAGGACGTTCATGTGCCCGGGCATGCGGCCCGCGACGGGGTGGATGGCGTACTTCACCGTCACGCCCTTCGCCTCCAGGAGGTCGGCGAACTCCTTCACCTTCTGCTGGGCCTGGGCGACGGCCAGCCCGTAGCCGGGGACGATGATGACCTGGTTCGCGTACGCCATCATGACCGCCGCGTCCGCCGCGTCGATCGGCTTCATCTGGCCCTTCATCTCGACGCCGGTCTCTTCGGTCGCCCCGAAGGCGCTGAAGAAGACGTTCGCGACGGACCGGTTCATCGCCTTCGCCATGAGATAGGTCAGGAGCGACCCGGCCGCACCCACGAGCGTACCGGCGATCACCATCGCGTAGCCGGCGTCCCCGAGCGGCCCGTTCACGAGCGCGAAGCCGTCGAGGCCGACGGCGATGCCGGTGAGGGCGTTGAACAAGCTGATCACGACCGGCATGTCGGCACCGCCGATCGGGAGCGTCAGCAGGACCCCGTAGAGCAGGAGGAGGACGAAGAACGGCAGGAGCCAGAACGCGTTGAGCGACCAGACCGCCCACACACCGAACCCCGCGCCGACGATGAGCACGGCCGTGTTCACGACCTGGCGCGCGGGCAGGACGATCGGCTTCGAGGTGAGCCAGCCCTGGAGCTTCAGGAACGCGATGACGCTGCCCGCGATCGAGATCGACCCGATCACGGCGCCCGCGAGGCTGAGTCCGCTCGTCACGTGGTCCCCGAGGCTGGACAGGAGCGTGACCGCGGCGATCGCCGCGGCCGCCCCGCCGCCCATGCCGTTGAACATCGCGACCATCTGCGGCATGGCCGTCATCTTGACGACCCGAGCCCAGTACCAGCCCGCGAGGCCGCCGATCGCCACGCCGATGAAGATGAGAACGAAGTTGGAGAGACCCGGACTGAAGAACGTCACGGCGACGGCGATCAGCATGGCCAGTCCGGCGTACATGATGCCGCGCCGGGCGGTCTCGGGACTGCTCATCGCCTTCAGGCCGAGGATGAAGACGAGGACGGCGACGACGTAGACCGCGTTGATCGCGTCCTGGACGTACTCGCTCATGCCCCGCCTCCCTTACGCTTGGAGCGGTCGAACATCGCGAGGATCCGCACGGTGACGACGTAGCCGCCCGTCACGTTCATCGCCCCCATGATGACCGCCGCAAGGCCGATCGCCTGCTCGAGGGGAGTAGTGGCGATGCCGAGAGCGACGATCGCGCCGACGAGCACGATCCCGTGGATGAAGTTCGAGCCGCTCATCAGCGGCGTGTGGAGCAGCACCGGTACGCGGCTGATCACCTCGTATCCGACGAAGACGGCCAGGAGCGCGATGAACAGCGCCGTCCAGAGGTCCGCGGCCATCTACTGGCCTCCCGCGAGGAGGTCGGCGGTCGGCTTGTGCCGAACGGTCCCGTCCGAGACGAGCAGGCTTCCCGCGAGGATCTCGTCGGAGTAGTCCGTGACGAGGTTCCCCTCCTTCGTCAGGAGGAGGGTGAGGAACGACTGCAGGTTCTTCGCGAACATCTGGCTCGCGTGGAAGGGGAGCTGGCTCGGCAGGTTGAGCGGACCGGCGATCGTCACGCCCTGGGCGACGACCGTCTCGCCCGGCTTCGTGAGCGAGCAGTTCCCGCCGGTCTCGGCCGCGAGGTCGACGATTACCGAGCCCGGACGCATCCGGGCGACCATGTCGTCCCGAACGAGGATCGGCGCGCGCCGGCCGGGGATGGCGGCGGTCGTGATCACGATGTCCGCGTCCGCGACCGCCTTCGCGAGCATCTCGGCCTCCTGCTTCTTCTCCTCGTCGGTGAGCTCCCGGGCGTACCCGCCCGTTCCCTCGGCGTTGATCTGGAGTTCGAGGAACTTCGCTCCCAGGCTGCGGACCTGTTCGCCCGCGGCCCGGCGCACGTCGTAGCCCTCCACGATCGCTCCCAACCGCTTGGCCGTGGCGATCGCCATCAGGCCGGCCACGCCCGCTCCGAGGACCAGGACCTTCGCGGGGCGGATCGTCCCCGCGGCGGTCGTGAGCATGGGGAGGAACTTCGGCGAGAGCTCGGCGCCGATCAGGGTCGCTCGGTAGCCGGCGACCGTTGCCTGCGAGCTCAGCACGTCCATGCTCTGGGCCCGGGTGATGCGGGGGAGAAGCTCCAGGGCGAACCCCGTGACCTTCGCGTCGCGCATCTTCGCGACGCGGTCGAGGCTGCGGCTCGCGTTCATCACCGCGACGACCACGGTCCCGGGCTTGAGGGCCCCGATCTCCTCGAGCGACGGGGCCTGGACCTTGAGCACGATCTGGGCGGGGTCGAAGATCTTCGCCCGGTCCGGCACGATCGTCGCCCCTGCGGCGACGTACGCGTCGTCGGGATACCCGGCCGCGATCCCCGCGCCGGTTTCGACGGCCACGAGGGTGCCGGACTTCGTCAGTCCCTTCACGACCTCCGGGACGAGAGCGACCCGTCGTTCTCCGGCGGCGACCTCCTTAGGAACAACGATTTGAACGGGCATGGCGAATCAGCTCCGGCGACCCGGAACGAGATTATAACGTAACCTTTCGCCGAGGAGGATCCGTCCCGGCCGGCGACCGCGTGTCGTCGTGGCACGACGCGGAGGACCGCTCGAAACCCTTCGAGACGGAGGCGTGATTAGACCGAAAAACCTCCCCTCCCCGGAGCCGACCCCGGCGCGACCGAGGTCGAGCGGAAGCGGTGAGTGAGCGGTTCGACCTGGTGGTCGTCGGAGCCGGGATCGTGGGGCTCGCGACGGCCCGCGCGATCCACGATCGACGGCCGGACTGGTCGGTCGCGGTCGTGGAGAAGGAGCGCACCGTCGGCGCCCATCAGACGGGACACAACAGCGGGGTCGTGCACTCCGGCGTGTATTACCGTCCCGGTTCGCTCAAGGCCCGGCTCTGCCTCGACGGCCGCGCCGCGTTGCTCGAGTTCGCGGCCCACGAGCGGATCCGGGTCGGGCGCGTCGGAAAGCTCATCGTCGCGTCGGACGCGACCGAGCTCGCCACACTCGACGGGCTCGCTCGCCGGGCCGTAGCGAACGGGGTCGACTCGGTGAAGCCGCTTTCCGCCGCGGAGCTCAAGGCGCGCCTCCCCGGCGTGGCGGGCGTCGGCGCGCTCGACGTCCCCACCGCGAGCATCATCGACTACCCGGCGGTCGCCGTCCGGCTCGCCGAGCTCCTCGCGAAGGACGGCGTGGCGGTCGAGACGGGCTGGGGCCTCCGGGCCGCCGCGACGACGAACGAGGGTTGGCGGCTCGACGGCCCCGGGACCGAACGCCGGGCGGGGTTCGTCGTGAACTGCGCCGGTCTCCAGGCCGACCTGGTCGCCCGGGCGATGGGCGTTCCGTCACCGGTCGAGGTCGTGCCGTTCCGCGGCGACTTCTACCGCCTCTCTCCGCGCCTCCGAACGAAGGTCCCGTGCCTCGTGTACCCGGTGCCGGACCCCGACCTTCCGTTCCTCGGCGTCCATCTGACGCCCACGGTCGACGGAGAACTGCTCGCCGGCCCCAACGCCACGCTCGCCCTGGCGCGGGAAGGGTACCGCCCTGGCCAGTGGGACCTCGAGGAGCTGTGGCGGATGGCGATGTTCCCCGGCACCCTCGGGCTCGCCCGCCGGTACGGCCGGTTCGCGGCCCGCGAGTGGCTTCGGTCCTGGAGCCCCGCGGCCTATCTGGACGCGGTCCGGACGATCTGGCCCGACGCGGAGCGGGAGGACCTCGGCGTGCGCTCGAGCGGAGTGCGAGCCCAGGCGGTCCGCCGCGACGGGAGCATCGAGGACGACTTCGTCTTCGTCCGGGGCGAGCGGGCGCTGCACGTCCTCAACGCGCCGTCCCCCGCCGCGACCGCCGCGTTCGCGATCGCCGAGCGGGTCGCCGACGCGGCCGGCGTCCCGGCTCCGCCCGGCGGGAGCGCCGCCGCGGGGCGAACGCTCATCTGACCGTCGCCCTCTCGCGCGACGATGGCCGGGCCGCTCGACCGTGCGCCCTCGCTCCGGTATTTCGACCGTGTCGTCCGCGGGGACGCCCGCGAGGTGCTCGAGCGCCTCCCGGCGGGCAGCGTCCACCTCGCGGTCACCAGTCCGCCGTACAACGTCAAGATCGAGTACCGGGGGTACGCGGACGACCTGCCGCCGGAGGAGTACCTCCGCTGGCTGAAGGAGGTCTGGCGCGCGCTCCATCGGGTCCTGGTCCCCGGCGGCCGGTTCGTCCTCAACGTCGCCCCGACCTCGATCAAGGACTTCCGGCCCATCCACCACGACCTCTCCCGCGACCTGCGGGGGCTCGGCTACATCATGCGGACCGAGATCATCTGGTACAAGCAGACGATGGGCCGCCGGACGGCGTGGGGGAGCTGGCGGAGCCCGTCCAACCCTCACATCGTCCCGTCGTGGGAGTACGTGCTCGTCTTCTCGAAGGACCAGTGGCAGCTCCCGGGGGACCGGGCCGCGGTCGACATCACCGCGCGCGAGTTCGAGCAGTTCTCGGACGGCTTCTGGCCGATCCCTCCGGAGCGCCGGCGGGATGGCCACCCTGCGCCGTTCCCGGAGGCGCTCATCGAGCGCCTCGTGAAGTTCTACAGCTACCGGGGGAACGTCGTCCTTGACATGTTCGGCGGGACCGGAACGGTCGCCGCGGTCGCCCGGCGCCTCGGTCGCCACTATCTGAACATCGACTCCTCCGAGGAGTACTGCCGGCTCGCCGCGGACCGGGTCCGGGACGTGCGGCCTCCCGACGACGCCCCGATACCCCCGCCCCCCGCGTCGTTCGACCTACCCGCGCCGCGGGAGGCCCGCCCCCGCTACGCGGAGGAACGAGCGGCGACCCGGGCCCGCGCGAGGCGGGCGACGAGCGGTCCGAAGGGCACGTAACCGAGGCCGTACATCCCGGCCGCCCAGATGTCGAGCGTCCACTCCCGTTCCTCGGGATGCCGGCCGAGGTAGCGGAGGTACTCGCCCGTCCGGCCGGCGACTTCGCCCCGGGGGGCTCCAGCCGCGACCTGGCTGACGAGCGTGCCGCCCCGGAACATCCGCCCGTAGTGGACGGCGCGCTCGTCCAACCACGCCGCGACCTCCGCGAAGCCGTACCGCGTCGCGACCGCGGCCATGTCGCGGTAGGAGGTCTCGGCGTGGCCGAGCCACGGCACTTCGCGCGTGACGTTCCCGGGGTAGAACCGATACCGCGTGAGCCGTCGGTCGTCCAGGTAGAACCCCCGGCGGGCGAGGATCCCGGAGAGGAACAGGAACTGGTCGGGGAGCTGGGTACGCTCGAACGCGTCACCCACCCCGCCCTCGAGCAGCTCGCGCCGCAGCGCCATCGTGCTCGAGTTGAAGGTGGCATAGCTGCGGTGGGCCGCGAGGTCGACGAGCCGAGGTAGGTCGTCCGGCCCGAGGTGTACCGAGCCGAGCCGGTCGAACTCGGGGTCGACCTCGAGCGACCGCCAGCGTTCCCGGGGTACGGGCCGTCCGTCGCGGTCGATCACGACCACGCGGTTCCGGTAGAACCCGAGGTCGGGGAACCGGGCGAACGTCTCGACGAGACGCTCGAGGCGGTCGGGCTCGAACTCGTCGTCGTCGTCGAGGAAGGTGACGATCGGGGCGCGCGAGGTCTCCAGCGCGCGCCTAAGCCACCGCCCGATCTGCCGTTCCTCGTCGAACAGGACGGTCGCCCCGTCCTCGTCGAGCGCTCGGTCGAGCTCGGGGTCGCGGTAGTTCTTCGTGACCACGACCTCGAACCGCGCGCGGGGCAGGGTCTGGGCGGCGAGGGACCGGAGGGCTGACCGGAGGTACCGACGCCGTCCGTAGTCCCCGACAATGACGGCGACCTCCGGTTCCGTCGACACGGTCCGTTCATCCCCGGGCGGCGAGGGGGACCGATGCCCCGGATCTCTCCGGCCGGTCCGGCAGAAGGCGGCCCGAGAGGTCCTGGACGGCGCGGGCGAGCAGCGGTTCGAGGTTCACCGTGTCGGCTCGGTTGTAGCGGACCAGCCGGTCGAGCGCGGCCCGGCTCCCCCGACGATACTCCTGCCAGAGCCGCACCGCGTCGAGCCCGTGGATCCCCTCGACCCCGGCCCGGTCCCCGATCCCGAGATGCGCCTCGATCCGCTTCAGGCCTCCGGCGAGGCCGAGGCGATAGAACAGGAAGCGGAGGTCGATGTGGACCGGCGGAACGATGAGTTGGGGGAAGGCGACGAGGAGGAACGGAACGTCAAAGCGGCTTCCGTTGAACGTGACGAGGACCCGGTAGCGCCGCAGGTAGGCCGGCAGCTCCTCGAGGTCCTCGCCGGCCACGAACGAGCGCGTGCCGTCCGCCCCGTGGACCCCGACCACCGTCACGATGCCCTCGTAGGGCGAGAGCCCGGTCGTTTCGATGTCGAGGAACGCGGTCTCTCGGGAGAATTCGGGATAGAGACGCCAGTGCTCGCGCCCGGGCAGGCGACGGCCGAACCACGCGGCGTCCCGTTCGGCGAGCGCCCGCTCGCTCGCGGCGATCTCCCCCACGAGACGGGCCCGGAGCGGCGAGGAGAGGCCGAGGCCGTCCGGCCGTTCGAGGAGCTCGCTCCAGTCGCGCAGGCCGGCCCGCCAGAGGTCCGCCTCGGTCACGGGGCCGACCCCGGAGAGATGGAGGAAGGTGCTGCGGAGCACGGAGGGTGCGACCGCCGTCGGCTCTTTATCCTTCGCGCGAGGGCCGCTCACGGCCAGGGGTCGGCCGAGTCGACCGGGAGGGGGCCGATCGGAGCGATCAGCGGCTTCACCGCGGCCCAGAACGCCGCCACTCCCTCCTTGGGCAGACGCGCCCCGTAGAGCGGCGCGCGACACTCGGCCTCGAGGAGCTCGGGGTCGTCCGTGTCCCAGACGAGGCGAACGACCCAGCCATCGTGGTCCTCCTCGTAGGAGTAGACCCGCTTGCGCGGGTCGGTCGGGACGGGGTTCGGTTCGAGGATCTCGAGCGGAGGGTCCGGGGGCGGCGGCGGACCGGGCGTGAGCATGACGGGAGGGGGAGGCGGGGAGACCTTGAGACGGATCCACGCGACCACGGGCCAGTGGGTCCGGCTCACGCCGAGCGACGGCACGGCCGGCCCCAGCCGCCGGACGGGAAAACGCCGGCGGGGCATCCTCCCCAGGGCGATGCTATGCTCCCGTCAGCATCGCGAACAAGACCCCGCAGACCACGGTCGTCCCGAACTCCCCGTCGCTCTCGTTCGTCGCGAAAGGAGCGTGCCATGTCACGAAGACCGCGGCGTCGGTGGAACTCCAGTTCATGACCGCGGGCCCGAGAGGATCTCCTTGCAGGTAGAAGGTGAAGGAGTGCCCGTTGGGCTCCGTGACGTGACCCCCCAGGCCGGAGACCCCATCCGGGGAACGGCCGTATCCCAACTCGAACGCGAATCCCCACCAGAGGAAGGTCGGCGGCTGTGGGGCAATCGAACAGTAGGGTCCGTAGGTACAGGGTGGGCTGGAGGTCAAAGAGATGGGCTCGCTGCAGTACCAGCGGCCACCGACGGTGGTGCTCACGGGGCAGCGGCTGACCAGGTAACCAGGAACGACCCAGAGCACGACGACCACGAGGATCACGAACGCTGTCGCGACGAAGGCGACAGTGACGGGACGCCGGGTCCCGATCAAGCCGGTCCCCCTCCGCGTGGTCCGTCGAGCAAGGGCTGAGGGAGATTATCAACATTCGACACGGTCAGACGAGACCCGGAACCCTCGCCGAGCGGCGACCCCGAAGAGCCAGCCCTTCGGCCCGGAGCGGGTTTCAGGAAAAAAAGAAACCACACGCGTTCTGCTTAACTGCCAAGCGCAACCAGTTGACGTAGCTGCGGACGTTAGTGGCCGCGGGCTGAGTGGATCGCCCGAAGGCTTTCCACGTACACCCCGGCTCTATCGAGCTCGTCTTCTACGAATGTCCTTAGAGGTCTCTCTTTTTCGAGGGGGTTTCGGGCTTAGATGCTTTCAGCCCTTATCCCGGAGCGCGTGGCTGCTCAGCGATGCCTTGCCAGACAACTGATGGACTAGAGGCGCCGATTCCCCGTTCCTCTCGTACTGTGGGAACCTTCTCGTCAGAGACCCTTGCACTTCCGCCAAAAAGCAACACACCTGTCTCACGACGGTGTAAACCCAGCTCA
>Ga0326728_10024887_pt1 | contig 10783 bp, 9 predicted proteins | sample MB3enrmetagenome_FD_207602 | JGI IMG/M metagenome (GOLD analysis project Ga0326728, IMG submission 207602) | Lab enriched peat soil microbial communities from McLean, Ithaca, NY, United States - MB31MN | ecosystem: Environmental > Terrestrial > Soil > Wetlands > Peat | place: USA: New York...
CGCCGCGTTGTCCTCAGCAAGGAATACGTGACCCTGGAAGAAGGCACCGGTTGCGTCCACTCCGCCCCTGGTCATGGAGAAGAAGACTACGAAGTGGGCCTAAGAAACAACCTCCCGATCCTAATGCTTGTCAACGATCAGGGCGAGTTCGTAGACGACGCTGGCAAATATTCAGGCAAATCCGCGAGGGAAGCAAATCAGGAAATTATCGAAGACCTCAAAGCCAATGAAAGGCTACTCTATTCGGAAGAAATAGAGCACCGAAGTCCCGTATGTTGGCGTTGCAAAACCCCACTAATAATTCGGGCAACCGACCAATGGATTGTGCGCGTCGCCCACCTCAAGGATACGTTCATCAAGGAAGTCGACAAGACCAGATGGGTTCCCGATTGGGCTGGCGCAAGCCAATTCAAAAATTGGTTAGCCAACCTAAAAGACTGGGTTGTGTCAAGGCAAAGATTTTGGGGCACTCCACTTCCGGTTTGGACCTGCAGTATCTGCAACGAAGTGAAAGTCATAGGGTCAAAAGAAGAACTTCAACAGCAATCAACTACGACGACAGACCTGCCCAATCTCCATGTCCCATGGGTCGACAAGATAAAGTTGAGATGTAAATGTGGGGCCGAGATGGCAAGAATACCAGACGTCATGGTAGGATGGTACGACTCAGGAGCCGCCTCTTACGCTTCCCTCGGACACCCAAAACATCCTGAACTTACCAAGTACTGGTGGCCAGCAGATTTCATAGTTGAAGGGCGCGACCAGATCTCGGGCTGGTTCTTCTCACTTCTAAAAGCAGGCGTCGTGCTCATGGGGATTTCTCCATACAAGACAGTTCTCATGCATGGCTTCGTACTAGACGACAAAGGACGAGAAATGCACAAGTCACTAGGGAACTTTGTTACTGCCCAAGAGGTCATCCAGAAATTCGGTAGAGACATCTTCCGTTACTATGTGCTCCAAACGACAATCTGGGAAGACTTGAAGTTCTCATGGGACGCAATCAAACAATACAGCGGAGATCTAGGCACCTTCTGGAACACTTACGTTTTCGCGAGCACGTACATGAACCTAGACAAATTCCAACCACAAAGATGGCCGCTAAAAAAGCTGACAAGAAGCCTGCGTCCGGAGGATAGGTGGTTGCTCAGCAGAACCCATCGCACCATCAAGGAAGTAACCACAGCAATGGACGATTACAAAATTCATGAGGCTCTTCGAAAGCTCAAAATCTTTCTAGTCGAAGACTTGAGCCACACATACATACGCTACATACGGCGCCGAACCTGGATTGAAAAGGAAACTGCAAACAAGCAATCAGCTTACGCAACACTCTACTTCGCGCTAAAATCCGCACTCGCCATGCTAACCCCAATTCTTCCGTTCCTAACGGAAGCGATTTACCAAGACATGTTCCGAAATGCTGAACCAAAAAACCCAGAAACTGTGCATCTCCTAGAGTGGCCAATTTACGAAGAGAAAATGATTTCCGACGACCTCGAAGCAGAAATGAATGCGGCTAGAACAATTGCTTCGACGGTCGCGGTCGTACGTGGAGAGAAATCCCTCAAACAACGACAACCAGTAAGACGCATAATCGTGGCTTCCGACTCAAAAATAACGCGCAAAGCACTGAAAACATACTCCGACCTATTGCTTGAGCAAATGAACACTCGTTCACTATCAGGTATCTCCAATGAAAAAAAATCTAGATACGAACAGCCCGGGAACTCCGAGCAATTCGCTAAATCAAGTTTTCCAGACGGAGCAGTCTATGTAGATCTAAAGCTGACACCAGAGGATATCGCAGAAGGATTGGCGCGAGATGTGGTCAGAAGAATTCAGCAGATGCGGAAAGAAATGGACCTGAAAGTCGACTCCTACATCGAAGCGAATCTTGTAGTGCCTCAAAACATCGAGAAGCTCCTTAAGACTCAACAGCATTACTTAGCCCACGAGATAAGAGCTAAACGACTTACAATTTCAGCGGAGAAGAAAGACTTTCCCAAGGGCTTTTCAAAAACGTGGGAAATTAATAAAGAAAATTACGAGTTTACCTTACGCGAACTGTCGTCCACAAAACGGAAACAAGCCAGAAAAAAGTGACCTTTCACAGAGGCACTTCGATGAATAGACGCTCCAGAAGTTCTTTGTATCTGTTTCTAATCGTAACTTCGGTAACATTGGCGATTTCAGCAATCTCACGTTGAGTCTTCCTCTCGTTCGTCAATACCGTTGCTATGTATGTGGCAGCTGCCGCTATTCCTGTCGGGCCCCTGCCACTAGTCAACTTCATCTCCTTTGCAATCTCTAATATTCTGATGGCTATCGCTTCGGCCTTGCCCGATATGACTAGTTTATTGCTAAACCGTGCAGCGTAGTTCCTGCTCGTTGATGGCGGTACGAATGCTTCCAATTCACGAACCATGAATCTGTAGCTCCGGCCTATGTCCTTCTTGTTCAAGCTTGAGGACGCAGCAATCTCATCTAAGGTTCTAGGAACGCCACACTGCCTGCATCCCATGTAGATCGCGGCAGCAGTCACATTATGAATCGATCGACCGCGAATTAGCCGTTTCTTAATTGCTCGACGATAGATGACTGAAGCAGTCTCAAGAATATTCTTCGGGAGATTGAGGGCCGACGCAAGCTTGCTTAATTCGGCAAGTGCAACCGCAAGGTTTCGCTCGGTGGCATCAGAGACACGAACTCTACTCTGCCATTTCCTCAGTTTGTACAGGTCTAATCTCTGCGCGGCCGTTGCTCGTTTACCTAAAGCGCGCCGATCGCGCCAATCAATGATAGTAGACAGGCCCTTGTCGTGGATCGTGTAAGTTAGCGGAGCGCCTACTCGAGTTCTCTTTGATTTTTGTTCATCATCAAAAGCTCGCCACTCCGGCCTCGTGTCAGCAAGTTTCTCGTCGATGACGAACCCACAAGCCATGCAGACTACCTCGGCAGCCTCGTAGTCACGCATTAACTTGGGCCCGCCACATTCTGGGCAAACACGAATTTTACTTGGCGAGTGCAGCGCTTCGCCTACTTCGATGTCTGATTCTTCGGCCACATTCTCATCCTTGTTGTTTTAATTTAGCGAGTATACGATTCGTCCGACGTACTTTGCGGGCGAAGAGACGGTCGGTCTGAGCGCTAGGTATGGTGACGTAACAGGCCCAAATATCTCTTGTACTTTTCCGATCTCCTTCAGTTTACTGTCGCAGGTTTTGGTGCCTATTTTAACAAAACGTGCTTCTTCGCACTTTACTATGAGGCTTCGGCTTGTTGAAAAATGTAGAATTTTGCCGAGCCTTTGCAAACTCGCTTCTTCACTCCCGCCGTGAGTTATCTTCGAGACGTTAATTCCTTATATAAACTTAGATCTCTGCTTTCCTAAGCACACAAGTTTCACGACAAAATTTCATAATCGTATCACCTGAAACTTTCACGTCCGTTTCTCCCTGAACGTTTTTTACAAACAAGCCGATCGTTCCAACGGCAGTTCGGCTCAGATGATCAAGGGCGTAGTGCTAACTAACTTCATGTCCTATGATAATGCATATGTTCCGTTAGCTTCCGGACTGAACCTAATTTGCGGGCCGAACGGGGCCGGAAAATCTTCTATCCTACTGGCAATATCAGTTGTCCTTGGCCAAGCTTACACGGAACGATCGAAGAAGCTTAGCGATCTTATCAAATGGGGGACGGAAGAGGCAAGAGTTACTCTAATTATCGATAATTCGGGAGAAAAACGACCGTTCCCTCAAATCCACTCTGACCAAGTTACGGTCACGCGTGTTCTCAGACATAACGGCACATATTACTACCTTCTCCAGAACAAGCCGACAGCCAAATCTGCGGCGACCGACGTTTTCAAAACGCTCGGATTAAACCCGGACAATATCCTCGTAATCATGCATCAATTCATGGTAGGGCGATTCGCAGCGGTATCCGCACAAGAAAAACTGAAGATGTTAGAGGAAGCAGTTGGCTTCCAAACTTACCGCGAAGAAGTCCTGGATGCACGGCTAAGATTGGATAGCGTTGCAAGCGAAGAACAGTCACTAGCGCAGGTCTTAGAATCAACAAAAGAAACACATGACTACTGGAAACGTGAGCACGACCGATTTCAACAGAAGAAACAACTAGAAACTAAACTAGACACGTTAAAGAGAGAACTTATCTGGTCCAGAATTCAAAAACGCAAAGAATCATTAACTCACTTGCAAACTCGAATAGACTCAAAAACTCGCATGCTCCAAACAATCGAAACCAAAATACAGGAGCTAGCTGAATCCAAGAAAAAACGACAGGCAAAATTTGATGAGCTGAACTTATCTAGAGTGGAGCTAGAAGATAAACGAATTGAACTCGTAAGAGAGACGACAACGCACGAACTCAATCTCGAATGGTCAACAAGCCTTCTACGAAATGTAGAGTCACTTACCAGCGATCAAGAAGGAGACTACATACCACAGCTCCAAGCCTTGGACAAACTCAAAACGTCATGGCAAGAAAAGGCCGAGGACTCACAACGAAGTCTAGCAAAAACTAAAGAAAAAATGAGCATACTCACCGAAAGGATAGCTGACGCAAGTGGAAGACTTGAGGATGCATTATCACGATTAATCGACACCAACGTCGAATACGAGGTCTCAGGATTCAAACGAAAGCTATTGACAGAAGAGGTAGCAGATCTCCAGGCACAAGTGCGCTTGGCGCATGAAGAACTCGATCCCATGATCGAATCTGCCGTAAAAGCTGGCCCACTAATCGAAACTCCGCGAAAAATAATTGAAGTAATGCTCGAGATCGGCGCCGTTGAGGAACAAATGAAACCTCTCAGTGCAATTTCCGAAGATGTCGAGAAAATGTACTCATCATACACGAAGGTCTATGAAGACCTACGCAAGAAAACACTCCAAGTTGCGAAAAACCGTGAGGAAGTAATAACCGAACTCGATAAACGTCTTGCAAGATGGCGAGAAGTCCTCACCACATTCCTAGACGAAGTTACGAGCAAGTACAATGGAATCTTGGCCGTCGTCGGAGCCACTGGAGGAATACGGTTAATCACATCACGTGAAATTGAGAAATGTGGGTTGGAGATCCTCGTGGGCTTCAAGGGGAACAAACCCACACCTCTGGACGCGTTCACTCAAAGTGGCGGAGAGCGCAGTATAGCGATGATGGCATTCCTTTTGGCACTTCAACAGCACATTACTTCGCCATTCAGAGCGATAGACGAGTTCGACGTTCACATGGATCCTAAGAACCGGGCCTTAGTAACGCAACTTATAGTCGCTAGTTCAAGAAGCATGAACGAAGGTCAATATTTGGCCATAACTCCCGGCCAAATTAACGTCGCAGATAACACTCACGTCGTAGTCGTCCAGAATGTGGGAGGAGCCTCAACAATCAGCGAGCTGAAAGCTCCATGAACGGAAAAACAAAAACAGAACGAACTACAACCGCGGTCGGGAGACGCGAGTTAAAGGAAATCATCGAAACCTGCGACGCGATTTCAGAACGCCGATTCAATCCGTTCTTCCTCGACGTTGAACTAGGAGTAGAGACACTGAGAAAGTACTATTCAAAGTGGGAATCCTTCGACGATCACTGCCTAGACGCACACACACTCAACAGACTCTCAGAAGTGGTCAGACTGCAAAACACTCAGCTGAAATTTCAATCAAGCGCGCTATATTCAGATCCCGAATTTCTAATACACAAATTGGAACGCATGAGTGAGAAACGGCTTGCAGAAGTATTTCTTCAAAGCTGGCACCCTCTCGCAGAACTTGAACAGTTAACAGATGAAACAGTCAACGATTCTCTCTCTTACTGGAATGCTCTATTACCGATTAATGAGAGATGGTTACGGAAGACACAACAAGAAAGTGCAAAACCTCATTCGGCAGATTCTAACACTTTGAATGATCTAGGTATCAGTGGTGAAGAGTTCGATGAACAACTTATTGGGCTCTGGAACGAGCTGCGAAAAACGTTTGAATCAACTCAACAGCCAGTCGATTATTGGACATTTATCCGAAAGACCAGTTATCAAGAAACTGTTCAAAGAGCATATCGCGTTAGCTTTCTTGTCACCTACGGCTACGCAAAACTGCGATCTGAAGCAGAAAAATTGTCACTTGAACCAGTCAGCCAACCCGCTGGAAAAGCAACCGCGGGCATAAGTTTTCCCATTCCAATCACGAGGGGATAAGAATGGAATCTGACAAATCACAACCCGCCCAGTCCTTCTACTCAGACAAACTCAAACGAGCAATGCACTTACTCATCTTCAAAAGAGGCAAACTTCCAGGGGCGCGAGAATGGGAGCTTAAGGAGAAGATTGGAAAGAACTTCGAACAAGTGCTCGAACAATTGAACCAACTCCTCTCTGAACTTGACCTGGAAATTAAGAAGGTAAGTGACCAATCGCCTGGTGAAGCAACGACAAGCGAGAGCCGAACTACAGAGGAAGCTCGGTATCTCATAACCCTCAAAGGGATTCTGGGGCTAAAGGAAGCAAAGTTGATTGGTTGGAGAATTGATAACTTGGCTGGACTGGGAGCCTCGATAGCCTATCTTGTCTCTAAGCAAGGCAAAGCTCCGCGAGCAGAAATCGAAAAACTCTTGGCAATAAAATTCGGTCACTGGAAAGCACTCACTCTCGTAGACATATTTCTAAGGTCTGGCTACCTAGAGGAAGATGATGCAGGCGTGCTTGCGCTTGGCTGGCGAACAAGATCTGAAGTAGACCTGAGGACACTGATGACAAAATTGGCTGAAGTGAAATCCTAATCGTTGGATTTAGGATTCTCAGATCTTTCAAGAAAGTCATGGGGATATTTTTTCGCGGATACGAAAGTCTTCACATTGCCTCGTTTCACATGCTTGGCCAATTCAAGAAGCTGTTCGCGTTGCGCGTAATGATCATGCACTTTACTCCGCCCCAGAACGGTCAGAACTTCTCCTAGAAAGAACGTTGGCAGTCTGTGTTTATTGCACATGGGACATGTGCACTGTAATCTTGCGCCATACTCTTTTGTCCATTCCTTCCTCTTGAAAACTCCCCAATTCGCCGAGTCGAACATATTGATTTTGTCTTTCGTCAGCGGAACTGGGGGCGGAGGAACAACCCATCTATTGAAGCTATCAATGCCAAACATTGGAAGCATCATTCCTTCGGAACATCGCAAGAAGGTGTGGGCAAAACGTATCTTAGGAGGAACCTGGAAGGCGTGAATCCACAACGCGGGGTCCTTCTTCTTTGCTTCCTCCAGCGCCCGCAGTTCCTGATAATAGAAACCGCCTCTCATGTCGAAGCCTAATTGCTTGGCCCCTCGTTTTACCATTGGATTAAGCACCTTCACAAAATCGTCTTTAGTTCCAGTCGGAGCCAGAACAGGCATCAAGGGCTTATCGATTCCTCTGTGAGCCATCCATCGTTCCGTGAACCTTAAGCTAGAAATGAAATCTCGCGGAGAAACTCCGGGAGATTGTTGAACCGTGATCACGTCCATATCCGCAAAATATTGAAGATCGAGAATAGTCCGGAGATCATCCGACTCAATGACCGTCTCGCCCTTCAGAATGAGAAAGAGCATACTCAACGAATCTTCGTGAACAGAAGTCTCGCGTGTAAGTCGCCTAGCGAAGTCCTTGAGGTATTCATCTTCCTTCAATATCCGCTTCAAGGTTTCCGGATAAACAAGTTTGCCCGCCACTATGACTTCAGTAGGAAATTCCTGCTTCAACCCCACTAGCCTAGTCGCATTCAACTCTGTAGTAGTAGCAAATTTATTCGGAACTGGAACTTTCGCGTTCCCGTAACTCAGGTAACCACTCACGACGCCCGATTCATCGTCAGTCTCGATACCTCTCTTACTCAACTCAGGCAAATTTCAACACCACAACATCAACTTTCTGAAAATTAAAGGAAAACCCTAGTTAGCTACAAAAGGAAACTCTGAAATCCTTAATTATCCGCCACCTTAAGGCTACAGCGATTTCAAGTTCCGAAGGCGACTGTTTTGGGTGAAGAAGTTGAATTACCTCCGCAGCTCCAAGAACAATTAGTGCGATTGCAACAATTCCAACAAACACTCCAATCCGTTGTCACCCAGAAACAGCAGATAGATCTCGAGCTAAACGAAACAGACAAAGCGCTCGCAGAACTTGAAAAATCAACCGACGACACACCGGTCTACAAGAGCGTCGGTAGCATCCTTGTCAAGTCAGCCCGGCAAACCCTCCTCACTGAGTTGAAAGAACGCAAAGAGATTCTAGCAACCCGTGCGACCGTACTTGGGAAGCAGGAAGAACGAACAAGAGAGAAACTGAAGGAAATTCAGGAGAAACTACAGGAGAGGTTGAGGGGCCCGAAGCCGTCTGCTGCACAGCAATAGACGCCGCTTCTCTCATTCCATGGTCCTAGGGAGCCGAAGAGGATACTATGAGTATTGAGTTGAAGAGAATTCCTACGGACGACGAAGTAGAGCAAATATGCGTCGCGGCGGAAGAGGCAGCGAAAAAGCAAATCCTCTCAACGGTGCCTCTGAAGAGGATAAGCGACTTCGACGTTACGGTCGAAGCAAATGGAGACAAACCACTCGTGTTGAACGTAGATATCGCCATCGATGTAACAATTGGCGATGAAGATTTAGAACAGCTGGTAAAGGATGCAACGATCCTGGCATTCAATGCAGCTGAAATCAAGGTACGGGAGCTGAACCTTTGCGCAAACACGCAAACCTAGTGAAGCTGATTCGCGACGCGCAAACGATACTCATAATCGGCCACCAAAACGCTGACCCAGACGCAGTTTGCTCCGCCTATGCTTTCTCCAGACTCATCAACGCAATCAATCGCAAAGCAAAGGTTTCTTTTGCTTCACCTGACGGGGTAAGCAAACTTTCGAAACAGTTGCTTCAAACGATTCCATTACAAGTCATTGAAGAATTTGATCCCTCGCAGCTAGACTTAATCGCAACCGTAGACACAAACACTCTTCAGCAATTGGGGAAATTGCAAGCGACAGTAATCCAATCGCAAAAACCTCTGATGATGATAGATCATCACGCATTCCATCCTGAGAATACAAAAACAGCCACCTACATACTTTGTGACGACAAAGCAACATCGACCTGCGAGATTATCCTCGACATGTACATGGATCTGAAAATACCTATTGATCAAGCAGTAAGCCAAGTTCTCTTGACTGGACTCATTGTGGAAACAGGCCACTTCTCAATCGCCACCAAACGAACCATAAAATCTGCCTGCACTCTCATTGACCGCGGAGCCGACCCAGCGGTCGCTCTCGCACTAACGAAGCAAGTAATGGATGAGTCAGAACGGATTGCGAGAATTAAATCGGCTCAACGGATGCGGTTAGAGAAGATTGGCAATTGGCTTATCGCTGTCTCAGACATCGGTTCATACCACGCCTCCGCGGCTCGTTCCCTCATCTCACTCGGTGCACATGTCGCAGTAGTTGCTGGAAAAAGGAATGATCAGCTAACTGTGAGTATGCGTTCAACTCATGAATTCTTTCAGCAGACGGGTCTCCATCTCGGAACAAACCTCGCTAGTCCGCTGGGACAACAGTTGGGAGGGATGGGAGGAGGTCATGCAACAGCCGCAGGAACCAACGCCAAAGGTGACGCGGGTGACGCACTCAAGCAAGCGCTGAAACTGTTACGCGAATTTCTCACACACCCAGAAAAGAGTATACGTGACACAAACAATCCATCAACGATTACATAGCGACGACAAAGCGCCAAGGTGAACTCCGCTGCCCGCAATTTCGGCACGAAATCTCTCATTCACATATTCTGGCGCAGAAAAGCCATCAATAGACGAAATCAATTTGTCAATTGCAAAAAACGATTTCGTGGTCCTCACGGGCTTAAGTGGGTGTGGAAAAACAACTCTTTGCCGATGCTTGAACGGCCTGATTCCCAATTTCTATGCGGGCCAATTGAATGGGGATCTCAAAATCAACGACGTAGACGTCAAGGGAAAGTCGACCGCTGAACTCGCAACACATGTCGGGTTCGTTTTCCAAAATCCGGAGAATCAACTCTTTTCACTATCAGTAGAAAGGGATGTAGCCTTCGGATTAGAAAACTTAGGAATCCAAAGAGAACTTGCGATCGAACGAGTCAATTGGGCAATGGAAGTCACAGGCATAACGCAACTACGCAACAAAGCTCCTTACGAATTATCAGGCGGACAACAGCAGCGAGCCGCTATAGCAGGCGTTCTAGCGATGAGGCCAGAGATAATAGTCTTAGACGAACCAACTTCATTTTTAGATCCGAAGACCGCAGAAGAAATCTTGAAAGTTATATCACGGCTCAATCGCGAATTTGGACTAACGACACTGCTTGTCGAACATCGGCTTGATACCGTATCCGCTTACGCAAATCGAGTAATTGTGATGGATAAGGGAAAAATTGTCCTCGATGGTCCACCCGAGACGGTCTACGACGAACCAGCCCGATTAATCGGAATTGGACTTCCCAAGGTTACAACTTTGTTCCATCTGCTTAAACGGGATGGAATACCCGTGACAATTAATCCAATAACGGTAACGCAGGCCTCAGAAGCGCTACGAAGGATCTCCGGAAATTGATATCCGTAGAACACATAAGCTTCCATTATCCAGGGAGTCCAGATACTTTACACGACATCAGTCTGAAGATTGATGATGGCGAATTCGTTGCCATTATGGGTGAGAACGGTGCCGGGAAAACTACACTCGTGAAATTGTTTA
>Ga0326728_10024888_pt1 | contig 10783 bp, 10 predicted proteins | sample MB3enrmetagenome_FD_207602 | JGI IMG/M metagenome (GOLD analysis project Ga0326728, IMG submission 207602) | Lab enriched peat soil microbial communities from McLean, Ithaca, NY, United States - MB31MN | ecosystem: Environmental > Terrestrial > Soil > Wetlands > Peat | place: USA: New York...
ATAATGACAAAGACGAGCATGCAGTACAGACCTGAACCGACGCCACCAAAAACTACTTCACCCAGCTGAATGTCGAAGATCTGGACGAAGCCGCCAAGGGGCATGAATGAATCGTGTACCGAATTGACCGCACCACAGGATGTGACCGTCGTCAAAACTGAGAAGAACGCTGACTGGACAGGACCAAAGCGCACCTCTTTTCCCTCCATGTTCCCGCCCGGCTGGCCGTGAGCCGGGTTCTGGTCGATGCCAAGCGGGGGAAACGCCGGGTTACCGCCGGTCTCGGACCAGATGGCAAGGCCGGCAAGCGGAATAAAGAGAAGGCACATTGCGATCAGCAGGGCGATTCCCTTTCTTGCCGACCCGATCATGCGGCCGAACGTGTAGCAGAGAGAGATCGCGATAAGAACAATCGCGAGCATCTCCACAAAATTCGAAAACGGGGTCGGGTTTTCCAGGGGATGAGCTGAGTTCGCGTTAAAGAACCCGCCCCCATTGGTGCCGAGCTGCTTAATGGCGATCTGCGAAGCGGCGGGCCCGAGTGGCATAGTCTGTGTGGTCACAAGGTTGCCGGAAGAATCGTTCACCGGGTTGAGGAGCGGCACGGTTATGGGTCCCCCAAACGTCTGGACAGTTCCCTGTGATACGAGGACGAGCGCAATAATTCCGGCAATCGGCAGGAGGATCAGGACGCTTCTTACGAGCAGCACCCAGAAGTTCCCGATGGTTGTTCCTGACCTGCGTGAGAAGCCGTAGACGAATGCAATAAGAACTGCCATCCCCACCGCTGGTGACATAAAGTTCTGCACAGCGAGGCCGACCATCTGTGTCAGGTAACTGACCCCGGTTTCACCAGCGTATGCCTGCCAGTTGGTGTTGGTTGCAAAACTGATCGCGGTATTGAGCGAGAGATCCCATGAGGGAGGGCCGATGGCGGCAGGGTTGAGCGGCAGGAACTGCTGAATCTCCTGAAGGATGAACACGAAGGCGATCCCGATCAGAGAGAAGATCATCAGCGCAACAGCAAACATCTTCCAGTCCATCTCTTCCTCAGCTGAAACGCCCGAAGTGGTGAGGATCCACCGTTCCATAGGTTCGAGAATCGGTGAGAGGAATGTCTTTTCTCCAGAGTATATCTTCGCCATGAACCTCCCGAGCGGGACAACCAGGAGTGCGATCACGGCCGCAAAGAGGATCAGCTGGACCCAGTCCATAAAAGGGATGCCGAAAAAGAGGGTATTGTCCTCCGGCGGTGGGTTAAAAGAAGACGCGACCGGGGTGACGGTGATCCTACCGGCGCTCAGGTCATCAAGCGCGAGGTTGAGGGAAAGGACGTTGATGCGGGATTCACCAAAGATCCCAAACTGGCGGTGCACAATCTGCTGCGAGACGAGTGCATCGATTTCCTGTTCGCTCATGTTCCGTTCCCGGGCGACCCGCGGGACCTGGTAATACGCGGCCGCGATACTGATATCCGGGTCAAGACCGCTCCCGGATGCGGTGACGAGATCCACGGGTATCTTCCGGGTATTGTTTGGATCGGCTGCCTGAAGTGCCGCGACACGGGCCTTCACAACATCCAGAAGTGCCGGGTTGGTCGGCCCGAGGTTCGAGCCGGTGGAACTTTCGGCATTATCGGGAAACGGCATGGTGGCAGACGGCCGACCCCAGAAGTATGTCGGTGACGTAAACGGCTGGCCTATCAGTGCCGATCCAACGATAGATCCGTTATGTACTATGAGACTGCCGTTTGCCTGCGACGGGAAGATGAGCTGCGCGATACCGGTAATGACAACGGGATAGAAAATTCCGGTAAGGAGTGTTATCAGGAAAAAGATTACCAGTGCAGGTTTTACCTGTTTTCGGATCATGGATCGAAGCGTCTCAGTGGTCATGAAATCTCATCCTTAATAGTTATCTGACGGCTATCCCTCAACAAGTTGACAGAACCGCAGCCAGCCCCTCCGTAAACAATAACCCTGGGGTTTTATCGGTCTCCAAGGAAGACACGGGAGATCCCTCCATTTCACGATATCCGGTGCCTTCTTAGTGGTCCTGCTGAGGCATGACTGAAAAACTGATTTTTTTCCGGATCATCTCCCGCTTGAGCCGTGCCTCTGCATGGTGGGGGTCGATCTCGATGACCATGTTAAATTTCCTTACGGCCTCGTCGTACCGTCCAAGCTCGTCAAGGCAGTTTCCCATCGCGTTCCATGCCTCGCAGAACATGGGAGCAATCACTACTGCCCGCCGGAAGTCCTTCAGCGCGTCTTCTTTTTTCCCCTGAATCGAAAGGTAGACCGCTTGGTGATACATATATTGGGCCTCAAGTGGAATTCCACCCTCTTTAATAAACCGCGTCATGTTCATCCCCTAATGCCACAGCATTTCCAGCTGGGACAGGTGGTCGATTTCAAGCAGCGCGGGATTCGTTGTCAATGCAGAGTGCATCATCTGGTGCGTTCCCGGAACACTTGATGGAAGAATGTTTCCACTTAATACTTTTAAACCTTTTTGTTCTCCCGGTTCTTGTGCATTTACGGTTAATGATCTATTTTTCCCTCGATAAATTTCTCAAGCAATAACCAACGCACCAGAACTTATCAGTTGCTGATGTTGCGGCAGACGGAAACTTTTGTTTACCGGTGATGCATCAGGTATGCGACCATCACAATCAGTGCAGCAACTACCAGAAAAGCGATAAAAATCAAAATGCTTCGCAGCCATATCTGGCGGTTGGTGAGCAATCCTCCGGCTGCCGGTTCCGGTTCGAGTCGGAATTGCGATAGATCGAGCCTGGCAAAATTCTGCAAATCTGACCGGAACGCGCTGGCGGATTGATAGCGTTCCCCGGCATCGCGGCGTATTGACTTGAGCACTACCGCCTCCACACCGGGTGGGATTGATGGCTGGAGTGTGCGGGGCGGGGCAGGAATTGCCGTGAGGTGCTGGTTCATCACAGAAAGGGCATTGTCTCCTCCAAAAGGCAGAGTCCCGGTCAGCATTTCATAGACAATCATCCCGAGTGCATACACATCAGTACGTGAATCCCCCCGTTTTCCCTGAATCTGTTCAGGTGCCATATAATCCGGTGTCCCGAAGGTGTTTGACGCCCACCTCCACGTTACCCGCCGGGAACCTTCAAGCAACGCACTTCCAAAGTCAAGAATGTGAATTTTGCCATCCGGTCCGATCATAATATTTTCCGGTTTCAGGTCCCGGTGATAGACCCCGTTTGCATGGAGGTATTCAATTGTCTCAGCGAGCTGGTCTGCAAGAGAGAGAACCTTGTTGAGCGGCAACGGTGCATTCTCACGGATATACGTGCGGAGTGATGTGCCTTCGATATATTCCTGGACGAGGAATACGCAGCCAGAACCCTCCTTAAAGGTAATTGCTCGTGGAATTGCGGGATGGTTTAATTTCTGGCCGATAGAAACCTCACGGCGAAAACGCTCGTACGTTGCCAGATCACCAAGTAAGGACACCTCCGGGAATTTTAGTATTACCAGCGTGCCATCAGGGCCGCTTGCCTTGTAGATTTGGCTGAACCCGCCCTGGCCCAGCAATTCTATTATTTTATAGTCGCAGACCACGTCGCCAACTTCATACATCACGGCACCTCAGTGTTCTGTTTGCGGAGATTTTTTCATGGAGTATTTGGGAAAACCAATGCAGATGAATACAGCGTTATGAGGCATTATTTTTATTCATTTATTATCTTAGGCAGAACGAAATTATGGAGCATTGAAGATAAACGAGAACATCCTTCAGGTGAAGGCTCCACCATCGAATGTTCAACTCCATGTTTCATCAGTACGCACTTTGGCCATCATCTCTACCGGCAGGACAAATATTTTTCCATCGCCGAAATTTCCTGTCCTTCCGGCAGCCCGGATGATGGAGATAATCGTATCTATATCCGGGTCGTTTACGACCATCATGAGCATGATCTTGGGGAGGGTATCAACTTCAACCATTTCTCCCCGATATTCCAGCGTGATACCCTTTTGTTCTCCTCTACCAGTTATCTCAAGGATGCTCATGGCGACAAATCCTTTCTCCTCAAGAGCTTTTTTTATGTTATCCATTTTCTCCGGCCGTATAATTGCCTGAATCATTTTCATACAATTTTTACTCCTCTTTCCATTGATTGCTCATTTTTATCGCTATCTGATGTACCGGTCTTTACTTCATAAATCTGATTGGCAGGTTCTGATAACTTCTCGGGACTTGGGATAATTCATGCACGTCATAACGTCGTGTAGATTCTTATTCTCCCAGAGTTTTTTTCACGAAGTCACGTCATCTTATCAGAACCTGAAATGATCCGCTACTTAATGGTTCTCTTCTCTCTCGTATCAGGATAGGGCCTTGTCACCCTGTTCACCGGTTCTGACCCGGATAGCGGTGATCATAGGGCAGATGAAAATCCTGCCATCGCCATACCGCCCGGTCTGGTTTGCATTTACAATTGCCTGAACGATCGATTCAACATCAGTGTCATGTGCGATGATGACAAGCATCCGTTTTGGTAAAAAACCGAATTCGAATTTTTTTTCCGGGGGAAGCGAGTCAGCAGATATTTCTTCACCGGATTCTGCCGGCCCATGAGCACTCTCTGCGCTCGTCAGCTGCATCCTGAAGTTCCGGTTCAGAACTTCACCAAGTTCTTGGGCATTTGCCGTACCTCTTTGTCGGCCGCGGCCGGTGACATACAAGAATGTGATGCCCGGAACCCCGGTGTTTTCCAGAGCGGTTTTTGTCTCTTCAACCCGCTCGTCCCGAATGATAGCGATGATCTGCTTCATTCCTTCGACTTCCTGCCTGCCTTACCGGCAGTCCTGATGGCAAACGAATCTTCGACATAGGTAATAAAGATTTTTCCGTCGCCGATTGTTCCTTCTATGTGAGTGTTCTTTGCCCCGGTCTTCGCTTCGGCCCGGATGATCGTGACTGCTTTGGCCACGTCGTTGTCCGGGACCACGATCATGAGCATCTCCTTGGGAATTTCCGTGTAATGGACAGAGCCAAGGGTGATCCCCATCCCCCTGCCATGCCCTGTTACATGGAGGCGGGTCATTCCGCCGATACCCGCATTGTCGAGCGCAGTTATTACGCGCTGCGCATACTCCGGCCGGATCACGGCCCAGATCATTTTCATGGGAAACACTTTACGTTATAGCATACCTGTGCTGGTGGATTCCGGATTAGCAGTGCCTCATATTGGCAGACCGTATCATATGAACCACCTTTTTTGGGAATGTCCGCCACGAAAATCGCGGCACGGTACAGGTTCCCATTGTTTCAATGCGAAACACAATGGCAGTAATGTTATCCGGCGCCCCCCCTCTCAGCGCAAACCGGACCAGTTTTTCACACGCCCCACTGACATCGTTTTCCTGCATGGTGACCTGAATTTCCTCCGGTGTCAGCTCTGACCACAATCCATCACTACAGAGGAGGTAGGTGTCATCAGGTAGCGTCTGTTCGCGAATTATATCTGCGTTCAGAAACAGCTCGCCGCCAACTGAACGGGTAAGCTGATGGCGCCCCGGATGCTGTGTCGCCTGTTCTGCCGAAATTAAGTGCAATTTGAGCAGATCATTTGCCATGGAGTGATCACGGGTCAATAATTCGATGCGGCCATCTCGTAAACGATAAAGCCGGCAATCCCCGATATGGCCGATAGTTAACGTGTTTTGGTCCAACGCCACGACCGTTAATGTAGTCTGCATTTTATGGAATAATTCAGGGTCTGATTGAGCCACGCAGAACACTTTTTGATTTGCCTGCTGCAAAGCCCGGGCAACCAGACGGTCCGCAGCCTCCCCATGCCATCGATGAAATTCATCTTTAACCGATTTCAGGGCCATTCTGCTGGCAATTGCCCCGCCCCGGTGTCCGCCAAGCCCATCGGCAACAGCGAAGAGATACCGCGAAGCCGACTCAGTTTCGGTTTTTACCTCGACCGTATGGGCGACCCAATGGGCATCCTCGTTCTGCGATCGCAGCAACCCCTGGTGGGTTATGGCCCGCCACTTGACGATCACGCCAACAAGGTTTGGTGTCTTTTCTGTTGACTGAATTACGGAATTTCCTTCCATGATACCCCCCAATCCAACGGTTAAAAAGTGAGAAAGCCCTCATCCAAGAGCTTTTCCATCACTTGGTTATTTCCTTCGATTTTCGTTTCTCGTTACCTCGTAAGATACCTGAACCATTCATCTGCAGTCATTCTCAGGTCACTCATGATCGATGTCCAGACCGGTTGCCTGTGGTACATGCCGGGTCAGTATCGGGTGACCCTCTTTTTTTGAGTTATGAATAAACCACACCGCCCCAGCCATCAGCCAGACGATAACCATGGCGATAGCAATCACAGCGTCCGTGGACGAGCTTCCGCCGGCACTGATACCGAGCCAGACAACAGCCCCAAGCATGAGGAAATTCGCCAGGAAACCCAGGAACGGCACCACGCGGTGTTTCAGGAGACTGGCATCAGGACGGTGGAAGAACGCCCACAGGGCAATTAAATTTGTCAAACCATAAAGAAGGAACGTCCCGGTATTGGATGCAAGCGTGATCTGGGTCAGGTTATCTACATTCAGGACACCATACGCACCGAATAGTGCTGATACTACCACAAGAATCCAGATACCATAATGAGGTGTGTCGTAGCGGCCATGCAAAATACCCAGCAATGTGGGCATTTCTCTCTCCTTGCCCATGGCGTAGGTGACGCGGACACCGGTATTAAGGCAGGCAAGAGTTGTACCGATCAATGCCAACACAACTGTTGCAGCCATTATCAGCACTAACGTGAACCCCTGGCCGCCTAACATCTGATTACCTATAACCCTTATCATATCGCCGATGGGTGCGCCAGATGCTGCAGCTGCCGCCCAACCCGAAACTGCAGTTCCCGTTGAATCTGTGCCGGTAAGTTGAGGGCCGACGAAATAGATGGCGGCAAAGTATTCGAATAAATAGGCAAAGACTCCCTGGATAATAAGAGAGAGAAGGATGGCTCGTTTGATGTCCTTCTTTGGCTGAAGCGCTTCGGAACCCAAGGATGTTACCGACTCGAATCCTACCAATAGCAAGATAGCGATTGTTGACTGGAACAGCAGGTTGGTGAAATTATGAGGGAGGAGTATAGCAGAGATTGATTGTGCGTACGCCAGTTCCGGATGAGCATGCCGGTACAGGATTGCCAGTATCGAAAAGGCAATGAGCGCTGCCAGCTGGATGGCGTTAATGACTATCGCGGTCATGGTCGAACCAGTTATACCGCGATACGCGATGTAGCCGTTCAAGACAGCAAACAGCACGGCCACAAGGATTTGTTGCCACACGGCTAGCGTGATCCCAAACAAGCCGAAAATATACACGATCAGAATAGCTGAAAATGCCACCATTATCCCGGGATAAATCCAGTAGTAAAGGTGCGATATCCAGCCCACCAAAAATTTGACAACTCGCGCCCACTGGCGGTGACTGGTCTTTTCTTTTTCAAGAAAAGAGGCTTCAGCATAATAGTAGGTCGAGCCGGAACCAGCTCGGGGGTATATGTTTGCAAGCTCTGCATAGGAGATTGCTGTCAGGAAGGCAAGAACGAGTGCGGCCAACAGGCCGGTCCACATCTCACCTGCAGTTGTCACCCCGCCATTGGTTTGCGCTGCCTGTACCTGGAAAGTAGTCCATAGAAATGCTCCAGGTGCTATAAGCGCCATCGCATTCACCAAAAGCGAGGTCAGGTTCAGCGTACGTTTCATAGTCCCGGTGGTTTGGCCACCGGCCGTCTGGTTATTATTTTGTGCTTTCTCCATTGAATCAGACCTTCATTCGTAATTTAAATCGTGAATTAGACACTCTCGGCTCTCCATTTACGGCTTATCCTCCTTCTTATCATTTCGAAAATGCATGGAAGGATGTTTCCTTCTATATTATTTAAATATTCCTAATCTCTATGGGAAATAGTTTTAGGAGTTCTGGTGCGTTAACGAGACTTAAAGAAAATGATCTCCGTCGTAAACAATACCTGCCTGGTATTTAAAAAGTCACAACAACGCACCGGAATCCCCCCAGGCCGGCATTTCCGGATGTTAGCGAGGCTGAAGTCCATCCAAAATTTTGGATTTTCCGTGCTCCTTTAATAGCAATTAAAAAAAGGCTCTGTAGATTTCGTCAATATGAGCAAATTGTTATTAATTTATCTTTTTTGCATAATAGGGTAACAAGATGCCGGTCCTCCGATACGTTTACATGTTCTCAAACAGGTTGATCACATATTGGATTTCTGTTGCTGTCTTCTTCAATTCGAACGCCATCGCAAGGGCACCGAACAAAATGTTCATGAGCACGAGCGTACGGAGGCTTTTCAGTTCGTCCCCAAACTGTTGTAGGGTATGTTCCGTCAAGGTGAATGTTCACCGGGATATAAGTATATTCTCGTTATGAGATTAAAGACCATGAAACGAAGATACGTACTGGGAATCCCTGAGCAGTCAGTGCTGTTGCATTGGCGATTGATGGGAGAATATTAACGAAGATGGAAAATAGGTCACTAACCGCAGATGCAACAGAACCCATGAGATGATGGAAAAATACGCCAAAAAATTCAGAAAGGTAAACGGCAAAAAATACATCAACCGAATTTCATTAAAGAATCCTCAATTGATCAGGTGTTTGAATGAAAGCAGTACTAATCCTCTCTGGGGGGATGGATAGCACAACATTACTTTATGATCTCGTCGACCAAGGTTACGATGTTCACGCAATTACGTTTGGTTATCATCAGAAGCATAAGAAAGAAATTTCCTGTGCGAAAAAAACCTGTAAGAAACTGCACATTCCCCACAAAATCATCAATATCTCGGTTCTGAACGACCTTGCCCCTTCCTGCCTCACCCGTAATCAATGGGAAGTGCCCGAAGGCAATTATGCTGAAGATTCCATGAAACAGACGGTGGTTCCGAACCGGAACATGGTCTTCCTGAGTCTTGCTGCTTCTTATGCCATCGGGATTGGGGCAAACCATATTTTTTATGCAGCTCATGCAGGAGATCATACAATTTATCCGGATTGCCGGCCAGCATTTGTCAGTGCAATGAGCACGGCATTTCATCTCTGTGACTGGAATGATGTAATCCTTCTGGCCCCATACCTATATTGGACAAAAACCGATATCGTGAAAAGGGGAATTTCCCTGAATGTGGATTATTCAATGACATGGACCTGCTACAAGGGCGGGGAACTCTCATGCGGGAAGTGTGGTTCATGCGATGAGCGATTGACAGCGTTCAAGGAAGCGGGAGCGAAGGATCCGTTAATGTATGAGTAAATAAATGGTACATTCCTTTACCCTAGCTGTGGTGATAAATGACAGCGGGTTCTTTTTCCAGCTTCAAAAATTATTTCTTGTTCTGATAAATTATCGAGTGCCATAATTATGTCCGTTTTGTTGGCAAACTGGCACGCAGAAATCCAGTTGGGACAATTTGCCTTAAAGTTCAAGGCGCTTACTTTACAGGTGGTAAATGACTTTGTATATGTGGTAGATGACTTTGCATAGATATAATCCACCAGAAGCCCAAGATAATGATAATTATCACTACAATAAACACTGCAATAATTTTCCAATCATTAGGTAATTGACCTGATGAATCTTTCATATCTAATCAAATATGTCAGTTCGTAAAGGATTATATAAGAACATCTAGTGCGCGGCCACTACGGTATCAGGAGCAGGGGATAATACGGCGTACAGGTGGAGATTGTATATCCCAACCAAAAGAAACGCGATATTGCCCACTTTTCTTATTTCCTGTCAATAACCCATTCGTTAAAGTTAGATTTTTGATCCAATTCCTTGGATTCAACTCTATTGAAAACCCTGAGAGCGGATCATCCGCGTGGCCAGTACATAATAACGAAAACGCCGATAAGTGCGATTGCGGCACCGATAATGTCGAACCGGTCCGGTACAACGGCATCGATCTTCCAACCCCAGAGCAGTGCAAGTACGATAAAAATTCCGCCATACGCTGCATACACCCTCCCAAAATTTGCAGTCTGTAATGTGGGGATGACCCCATACAGCACGAGCAGGACTGCTCCGAGCACTGCATATTCAATACCTCTTCCCTCCTTCAGCCTGAGCCAGATTAGGTATCCTCCACCGATTTCAAAGAGGCCGGCGAGTACGAATAAAAAAAGTGACTGGACGTAATTAATATAAAATATCGATAAAATATCCATGGTGCCGCCTCACCCCTCCTTTAGTATATTGTGTCAGTCATTTCCCCCATTCGATCTGAATGGCAGTGGAAGAAAGTCATTTTTAAAAAACCGGGACCGGTTCCTTCCGCTCAACCCATGGATGACGGAATCATATATAATTATTGTGTGCGGCATTCCATTACCTCTATGGGACTTTTATTACTCGACATTGAAGTATTTCGAGGCTAATATATCCGTTAAATCCCGTTAAAATAACAGCACCCCTTTTCCCTTCTGGATGTTTCTGCTAGCTTTTACCGTCTTCGCCCCATTTTTTCGCTGGTGAAGGTTTCAGCATTTTTGTAGCGTCCCCCCTCAGCAGCATGTTTGTAAGAGCGGAAAATGAGCAGAGAGTCCCGCGTCCAATGATCTCCTGACCCTCCGGTCCCTGTATCTTTGCTACAGAGGATTTCGAAAAACCCCGATAGTACTTTCTTTTAGTACCGACTACAGAATGTATGGAAAGTCTTCTTGATTTTGCGTTAGAGGACCGATATAA
>Ga0326728_10024890_pt1 | contig 10782 bp, 8 predicted proteins | sample MB3enrmetagenome_FD_207602 | JGI IMG/M metagenome (GOLD analysis project Ga0326728, IMG submission 207602) | Lab enriched peat soil microbial communities from McLean, Ithaca, NY, United States - MB31MN | ecosystem: Environmental > Terrestrial > Soil > Wetlands > Peat | place: USA: New York...
GATATGGAGTACGCCCGCCGGCTTCGTGACCTCGTAGATCGCTTGCGAAGCAGGCGTCATGATTTCCCCCATGACAAATTTGACCTTGTCCTGCCGAACAAGCTTGTTGGCGGCGGCGGCGGACGCCTCGGGGCTCATTTTGCCGTCCTCATGGACGAACTCAATCCGATACCTGTCGCCCCCGACCTTCAGGCCGCCCTGCTCGTTGATCATATCGGCGCACAGATCGAACCCCCGATCCCAGGCCAGGCCAATCGCGCCGAGGGGCCCGGAAATCGGCATGATCGTGCCGATCTTCAAAACCTTGGGACCTGCCGCGTTTGCATAATGACTGCCGAGCACGGTCGCTACGGGCAGACCTAAAAGGAGCACGCCTATACACACTATCCAGAGTCTCTTGCCGCGCATATTTCCTCCCCCGTCAGTTTTTTTTAAAAGCTGAACCGTTCACACGTCGCATTAACAGATGCTTTTCAATGACTCCGTCCGGCGACCAGTTTTAGACAATGATATCCCATTATATCCCGTGCCCTTCCCCTGTCAAGATAAAACACCCTACGAAGGTGACAGACGACGCCTGTTTAACGTGGAATCGATTACCCGTCCAAATCGATCTCGCATGCCCTTTTTCCTTGAAATCCGGGCCGACCGATTGAGAAGGTTTCCTCCTTCAGCATGCCCTCTCATCCGTAGGCTTTCTCATAGATGCCCTTTATATCCGTTTCGGAAAGGTTCCGCGGATTCGGAACAAAGAAACGGGATTGCCTCATCGCCTCTTCGGCCAAAAGAGGCACATCTTCTTCTTTGATCCCGTAATCTGAAAGTCTAGATGAGATATTCACCACCGCGAGCAGCCTTTTTACCGCTATTACGGCTAGTTCTGCGGCTTCGTAAAGCGAGAGGCCTTTTATCTCCTCTCCCATCAGTTCCGCAATGTCCCGGTAGCCGGCGAGGTTTCCTATCAAGTTGTAACTCATCACATGGGGGAGCATGATCGCGTTGGAACGGCCATGAGCCATGTGGTATCTGGTCCCGAGAGGATAGGCCAGACCGTGGGTGGCGCCAAGGCCTCCGCTCGTAAAGGCCATTCCGGCGAGATTAGAGGCCAAGAGCATATTATGGCGGGCCCGCATGTCGGTACCTTTCGCATACGCCTTCGGGAGGTTTGCCGAGATGAGGCTTACGGCCTCTCTTGCCATAATCTCCGAATAGGGCGTCCTGTTCACCGATACGTACGATTCAATCGCATGGGTTAGGGCGTCGAGTCCGGTATCGGCGGTGACCGAAGGCGGCAAGGAAACGGTGAGAGATGGGTCGAGTATCGCAAGCTCGGGAAGCAGGAAAGTGCTGTAGAAGGATTTCTTCGAATTCTCGTTCTCGTCAGTCAGCACGCAGACCCACGTCGCCTCGCTCCCCGTGCCCGCCGTCGTCGGGATGAGAACCTTAGGAATCCCCCGCTTCCGGAACATGTTCAGACCCGCATAATCGAGGATCTTCCCCTCGTTGGCAACCATGAGGGCCACCCCCTTTGCTGTATCAAGAGAGCTGCCGCCGCCGATGCCGACGATGATGTCGTAATGACCGTCCCGGGCCATTGTGACCGCCTCATCGACAACCCTTGCCGGAGGCTCGGGCTCCACTCCGTCGTACACTCCGACCTCGACGTCGTCCTTCTTCAGAGATTCGACCACGACCGAATGGAGGCCGGCCTTGATCACGCCCGGATCGGTAACGATGAGCGCTTTCCTGCTGCCGAGCGTCTTCACTTCCGCGCCCACCTGGCTAGCCGAGCTTTTGCCGACGAGTTGTTTGCTCGGGGCTAGGAACGAATAAATCCTCTCCAGATCAAAGGGATACATGGCTATGCCTCCTACTTCGGGTAACGCTCGCGGCCGTTACGCAACGGGTGCCCCGCTTTCAGCCTAGTGTTGACAAACCCATGCTTGGCATTGGACAACAGCAATTTGTGTGCCATTGTGTCGCACACTTCGCGGAAACCGTGAATAGTCCAAGCGAATTGATTTGTTTGGGTTCGCGGGGCCTTCTCGCCCAATGGACGCGATCTCGTCGTGTGACCTATTTGATGCAGATATGAATCAAATGATGCTGTTATGCATCAATCCCGCGTGTGCTGAAGCTTCCTCAGCTTTCGCACGATGGTACTCTGGCTGATCTTCAGATGTTTTGCCGCCTTGTGCGTGCTTCCGTATTTCGCCAGCGCGTGTCTCAGGATGCTGTATTCCGTCAGGCCCACGATGTCGTTATACGATCTGTTTTCGTCGTCGATGATAGTGGCGGTCTGATCCGGAAGACTCCTCACCCCCACGGGAAGGTCCTGGTCTTCTATGCGCTCGGCGTTGCTCGTCAGGAACGCTTGCTCCACGATGTTCGAGAGCTCCCGTACGTTTCCCGGAAAGTAGTAGCCCGTAAGGGCTTTGATTGCCTCGGGTGCGAGCTGCTTTCGCGTGTGGTATCGCTCGTTGAGCCTTCCTATGAAAAGGTAGATGAGGGGTATGATGTCTTCCGTACGCTCCCTGAGCGGGGGTAATGTGAGGGAGATGGTGTTGAGGCGAAAGAAGAGATCGTGCCTGAACTTCTTTTGCTCAATAAGGTTGGGAATCTCCTGATTCGTCGCCGAGATAATCCTGACATTCAACTTCACCATCTTTGTTGAGCCGAGGCGGGTCACCTCCTTATCTTCGATGACGCGGAGGAGCTTTGCTTGGAGTCTGAGGCTCATATCGCCTATTTCGTCAAGAAACACCGTTCCTTTGTCCGCTATTTCGAGGAGGCCCTTTTTCCCCTTTGCGCTCGCGCCCGAAAAAGCCCCCGGCTCATAGCCGAAAAGCTCGCTCTCAAAGAGATCTTCCGGTATGCCTGCGCAATTGATCACTACGAAAGGCTCATTTCTGCGACCGCTCAACTCGTGGATAGTGGTTGCCATCAGGCCTTTTCCGACCCCCGATTCCCCCGTGATGAAGATGTTGGAATCGAACTGGGCTGCCTTGATGGCTACTTCCATAACGGCAAGGGTCTTCTTATTCTTCGTGGTGAACTTGGTCGTTCCCCGGAGGGCCTGAAGCCTGCCCAATTCGGCGGCGTAGCGGTTCACCTCCAGAGTCCGCTCATGGAGCTCACTTCTGAGCTCAACCAGTTCAGTGATATCTCGAACGCTCGTCACCACCAGGATAATCTCATCGTTCTCTCTGTCAAAGACGGGGTTGCCTGTGACGAGGATCTTCTTTCCGCTCCTCAGCTCCTGCAACATTGTTACGGGCTGCTTCTTCTCTAAGACCTGCAGGCTCACCGAGCGGTCGATAACACCCGATGCCACGAGCTCCCTCATATTCTTCCCCAGCACCTCTTCTCGCTTGATGCCCGTTATGCGCTCGTACGCCTTACTTACCATGAGGGTATTCGCATGACCATCCGTGATGTAGACGCCGTCGTAGATGCTTTCGATAATGGCATCAAGGTTATAGGCATGGTTTTTTATGAAGGTCTTGAGCTTGTCCATCCCGTCTTTTTGCCGTGGCATATTCAAAATTTACCCTAATTAACCTCCTTTATGCAATCACACGCCTGCGCAGGAGCGAGGCTGCTCTCCCTTTGATGCAGTTATGCATCATGCGATGCGAGAAGAGCCGATAAACAAAGCTTGTGTCCCCAATCCCATCCAAAACATAAGAAATTCCGGCAGAGAAGACTGGTTTTGGGGTGGCGGACGCCGTGGCACGTCGCTTGCTAGCTCGTTTGTGGTAAGAGCGATCACCTGATAGAGAATCGAAAAGGGGGAATGCCGCCGTGTCGCTTATGACAAAGGAACAGTACATCGAAAGCCTCCAAAAAAACAAGAAAAGAATATTTCTGGGAGGGGTGGAGATAAAAGACTACGTCGGTCACCCCATCATACGACCCGCGATCAATGCCTGTGCAGCCACGTATGACCTCTGCTTCCGGCCCGAGTACGAGGAGCTGATGACGGCTACGTCGAGCTTGACCGGTAAGAAGGTGAATCGCTTCACGCACCTCCATCAGAGCGCCGACGACCTTGTGAAAAAGGTTAAGATGCAGAGGCTGCTGGGACAGAAGACGGGCTGCTGTTTCCAGAGGTGCGTCGGCTTTGACGGGTTCAACGCTGTTGATTCAGTAACCTATGAGATGGACCAGGAGCTTGGCACGGAGTACAACGAGAGGTTTCGCGAATACCTGAAGTACGTTCAGGAATCGGATCTCGTGGTCGATGGGGCAATGACGGACCCCAAGGGGAACAGGCGCTTGGCGCCATCGGAACAGCCTGATCCCGACGTTTTCGTTCACGTGGTGGAAAAGCGGCCCGGCGGCGTCGTCGTGCGAGGGGCTAAAGCTCATCAGACAGGCGCCGTGAACTCCCACGAAATTCTTGCAATGCCTACCCAGACGATGAGGGAACAGGACAAGGATTACGCGGTCTGCTTTGCTGTCCCTGCCGATGCTCAGGGGATACTCTATGTTTACGGCCGGCAATCGTGCGACACGCGGAGGCTCGAAGAGGGAGAGATCGACGTGGGCAACGCGGCGTTTGGCGGCCAGGAGGCATTGATCATCTTCAACGATGTTTTTGTGCCCTGGGAGCGGGTTTTCATGTGCGGCGAATACAGGCACTCCGGCGTCCTCGTGGAGCGATTTGCCGGATACCACAGACAGAGCTACGGAGGCTGCAAAGCGGGCGTAGGCGACGTGCTCGTGGGCGCCGCCCAGGCCATTGCAAAAATCCAGGGGATCGACAAGGTGTCTCACATCAAGGAGAAGATCACCGCGATGATCCACCTCAACGAGACCATCTATGCCTGTGGCATTGCCTGCTCTGCCGAAGGGAAACCCACCGCTTCGGGAACTTATCTTATCGACCTCATGCTTGCCAACATATGTAAGCTCAATGTGACCCAGTTTCCGTACGAAATCGCCAGGCTTGCTCAGGATATTGCGGGCGGCGTGCTCGTGACGCTCCCTTCAGAGAAAGACTTTCGCAGTCCGGAAGTGGGTCCCTACCTGGACAAATACTTCAAAAGCGCTGTCGAGTACAGCACCGAGGATCGCTGCCGCGTGCAGAGACTGATCGAGAACCTCACGCTTGGCATGGGCGCTGTCGGCTACCTCACGGAGTCGATGCACGGCGCCGGGTCGCCTCAGGCCCAGAAGATCATGATAGGAAGACTCGCAAACCTCGAGTACAAAGAACAACTAGCGCGGGAACTAGCGGGGATATGGACCAAGCCGAAGGCGTGAGGACCGCACCCGAAAGCGCAAGGAGGACGGGAGGTTGGAGATAAAGTACTGCGGCAACTGTAATCCCGATGCCCATCCCAGGGAAGTGCGAACGGCAGCGGAGGCGCTTTTTAAGCACGGGGATTCAGCCGCTCTCGTCCTTATCAACGGCTGCACAAGGGTCTGTCTCAGCAAGAAAGGACAGAAGGAGCAGCATGCGGGGAGGATCATCGAGGTGCGCGGTCGGGACATTTTGCGGAAAGAGAGCGAGGCGGGACGAGACGTCATGAGTTCCTCAGGGAGAAAGGAATGAACCGATATGCCGGCCGGTTCTGCACTCCGGAAGAAGCGGTAGCAAAGGTGAAGTCAGGAGACAGGATTGTTTTCGCCCATGCGTGCGGCGAACCGAGGCTTCTCCCCTCCGCCCTGGCGAAGAGGGCTCGCGAGCTAGAAGGCGTAGAAATCGTGCACATGGTGCCCATGGGCGAGGCCCTTTACTGCCAACCGCAATATGCGGCAAGCTTCAAACATGTGGCGCTCTTCAGCGGGGGCCCCACAAGGGACGCCATCTGGGAGGGGAGGGCAGATTATATCCCTTGTTGCTTCAGCGAGATACCTTTTCTCTTCAACACGTTATTACCCGTCGATGTGGCGATGGTGACGGTCTCTCCTCCGGATTCCAACGGCTACTGTAGTCTCGGCGTCTCCGTAGACTACACCAAGCACGCGGTGAGCCAGGCGAAAACCGTGATTGCGGAGGTGAACCCTACCATGCCCCGGACGCACGGTGAATCGTTTCTCCACACGTCCGAAATTGACTTTTTCGTAGATGTAGACGTTCCCATCCATGAGCTGAAAAGCCGCGAAACGACGGATGTGGAGGAAAACATAGGAAGGCACGCGGCCGAGCTGGTGGAGGACGGGTGCTGCCTCCAACTGGGGATCGGGGGTATACCCGACGCCGTCCTCAAGAACCTGACGGCCTTCAAGGACCTCGGCATACATTCCGAGATGATCTCCGATGGCGTCCGGCACCTCGTGGACAAGGGGGTCATCACGGGCAGAATGAAAAACGTCCACAGGGGCAAAGTGGTGGTCGCTTTCCTCATGGGGTCCCGTGCATTCTATGACTGGGTCGACGACAATCCGCTCATTGAGATGAGGACCGTCGACTATACGAACAACCCGTACCTCATTGCCCAGAACAAGAAGATGCTGGCCATCAACTCCGCGCTTGAGGTGGACCTTCTCGGCCAGGTTTGCGCCGATACTCTTGGCCCGAGGCAGTTCAGCGGAGTGGGCGGCCAACTTGATTTCGTTCGGGGCGCCCGAATGTCCGAAGACGGGAAGGCGATCATCGCTCTTCAGAGTACCGTAAACTCTGACGTCTCACGGATCGTGCCTACACTGAAGGCAGGCGCCGCGGTCACCACCTCACGCAACGACGTGGACTACGTGGTGACCGAGTACGGCATCGCCTCTCTGAAGGGAAAGACGGTCCGTGCCAGGATGAAGGCGCTCATTGATATAGCGCACCCAGGGTTTCGAGAAGAATTGGCGCGAAAGGCGTACGAGGTCTACCACCTGAAACTGTGACGACGGGCAGGTACGGAACCCCTGGTAATTACGACTTGACAGTGTTAAGCGAAGTTCGGCATGATTTAGAAGAATTATCTGCATGATCACACACATGGGCGTCGAGAAACCTGTCCGGCCCGGACATTGGGCGGGCAGATTCATAAGACCATCAATACGGCCGAGGGTCTTCTCGAAAAGAAGAAAAGGAGATAGAGATGCCAGAGATCAACGACTTGAAGGTTAAGCTTGGGCTGCCTCCAGTAAGCCAGATCGGGGTGATCGTCCGGGACGTAGACAAGGCGGCGAATTATTACACGTCTCTTTTCGGCGTCGGCCCGTTCACCATCTACGATTTCGAGCCGGAGCAGCATATTTACAACGGCGAGCCAACAAAGGCAAAGATCAGGATGGGCAAGGCAATGTGGGGCAATATGGAGCTGGAACTGCTCCAGCCCCTCGAAGGCAAATCGCCCCACATGGACTTCTTTCTTCAGCACGGGGAAGGTCTACACCATTTCGGCTTCTTCGTGCCCAATTTCGACGAGCTGTGCGAAAACTTCCTGCGGGAAGGGTTCAAACCCGTCCTTGAATCCGCATCTTACGTGGAAAATTATAAAGGCAGCATAAAGGTCCGCTATTGGGACACGGACAAGATTGTGGGCGTACTCTTCGAGATCATATATAAGTCATGGCTTCCGGAATGCCAGCCACGGTGATGACCGTTGCCCAGAGAGCAGGTCGAGTACAGCCTGAGAAGTATGGGTGGAAGCCGTATAAGGGAAGACAAGGGTACGAGGGCAAAAGATACCCGAAAGCGGATAACCCTTTCGATTACAGGACAAGTTCTGAAACTGAAAGGCAATAATAACGGAGGGTGAGATGTCCATTATGACTGGAGGAGAAGCGGTTGTGGAAGTTCTTAAGGCCGAGGGCGTCAAGTTCGTGTTCGGCCTTCCGGGGGGTCACACCTTGCCTATTTACGAGGGCCTTTACCACACCCCAGAGATTCGGCATATCCTGGTGAGACACGAACAGTCAGCCGCCTGTATGGCTACGGCTTATGCCATGCTGACCGGAGAGCCCGGCGTATGTTGCGCCACTGCTGGCCCGGGGGCAACCAACTTGATCACGGGGATAGTAGAGGCGCATGAAGGGTGCCTCCCAGTGGTTATCCTAGCCGGTCGTGGAGTGACCCGCAACGCCCTGCGGGGCGCCTCACAGGAAATTCCCCAGGACAGGATATTCGCACCCATCACGAAATGGTCGGTGAGGGTGGACCGGCCAGACATGATAGTAGAGATCATGGGCCGCGCATTTGTCATCGCCAGGTCCGGAAAGCCGGGCCCGGTGCTCGTCGATTTTCCCAAGGACATGCTGTCAGCAAAAATAGAGTTCGAGAAGTACGTGCCGGTGGGTAGGCCGCCCTGGCCGCGGGGGGACATGGAGCTTATCAGGCGCGCGGTGAAGCGGCTGGCTGCGTCCGCCCGCCCGATCGTCATAGCGGGAGGGGGTACGGTAGCGTCGGGCGCCTTTTCCGAGTTGAAGAAGTTTGCCGAAAGGTTTGGCGTTCCTGTGCTGACCAGCCTTTCCGGCAGGACCTCTCTGCCCGACGACCATCCCCTCGCTGCTGGCGGGATGGGACTGCACCGCACGGCGGTCTCGGAAAAACTCCTGAACGAAGCGGATTTTGTTCTGGGTCTCGGCTGCCGCTTTGGAGAGATGGAGACGAACTGGGCCGCGTCTTACTCGCCGGCACCCGGCGCCTGCTTCGTCCAGGTGGATGTGGACCCGAACGAGATGAGGCACAGCTTTGTCCCTGACATCGCCATCACGGGCGACGTCGGTCTTGTGCTTCGAGACATGGTGGAGACCGCAGCGGAAGAGGGCATCGACCACAGTAGTTCCTTCCAGGATCTCCCCAGGATCAGGGAGCTTCGTGGGCTCAAAGATGACCTGGAGGCGCAAGTCGCGGCATTGGCAAGATCCAACGAGAAGCCCATGAATGCGATACAGGTAGTGGCGGAGGTGCGAAAGGCGTTTCCCAAGGAGACGACCACTGCCATCGACGTGGGTTGCCTTGCCCAGGCCCTCGGCGGGGCCTATCCCTACTTCAAAGTGTACGAGCCCCGCTCGTGCATACCCTGCACGAGTTTCTACTCCATGGGGTTTGCCACCGCGGCCCTTCCCGTGGCCAAGCTCGTTTTTCCCGACCGGCCCGCTGTAGGGTTCTGCGGCGACGGCTCGTTCCAGATGGTGATGGATATTATGCTCGTGGCCGCGGAATACCGGCTGCCTGTCACCTGGTGTATCCTCAACAATCAGTGCCTCGGCTCCATAAGGGATATCCAAGACCGGTCGTATCAGGGCCGATGCATCGGCACCGTCTTCGAAGTTATGCCCGATTTCGTGAAGATAGCGGAGGCGTGCGGCTGCTATGGCGAAAAGATCGACGACCCCCAACAGATAGCGGAGGCGTTGAGACGGGCCAAGGAAGCAAACGGCAGGGGCGTCCCAGCCTTGCTAGATTTTGCGGTCAGCAGGGCGGAGCCGAAGGGGGCCACGGATTTCTTTGTGGGACGCTGAAGACAAAGGGGATAGAGGCGAGGACGTAGGCGTGCTAGGCGTGCGGAAGGCAGAGAAAGTTCGGAAAGGGGGTAACCCATTATGATGCTGAAGGACAGGGTAGCTATCGTGACAGGCGGCGCCAACGGCATAGGCAGGGAGATCTCCTACGCCTTTGCCAGGGAGGGCGCCATACCGGTCGTAGCCGATATCGACTTGGCTGCCATGAAGAGCGCCGTCCTGGAGATAGAATCGATGGGGGGCAGGTCGGACAGCGTGGAGACCGACCTGAGGCGCGAAGACCGGATAAAGGCCATGACGGCTTACGTCGTCGAGAAGTTCGGCAGGCTCGACATACTGGTGAACAACGCGGCAATCTCTGGCGCCAGGGCCGACGTAGCGGAGATGGACCTGGAGGCCTGGAACGAGACCTTTGCGGTTAACCTGACGGCGCCCATGCTGTGCGCCCGGGAGGCGCTCAAGCCCATGATGGCGGCCGGCAGGGGCGTGATCATCAACGTCGCGTCAGAGGGGGGAAGGTCGGGCTTTCCGGGGAGGTCCCCCTATTCCGTGTCGAAGCGGGGCGTCATCGCCCTTACCGAGACGCTCGCCATAGAGGTGGGCAAGTACGGCATACGAGTAAACGCGATCAGTCCCGGAAGGGTGATAACAAACCTGCTCAAGAACTCGATCAGGCTTATGGCTGAGTCCCGGGCCGTCTCCGAGGACGAGGTTATGAAAGGTCTGATCGCCGACTGCTCGCTTCAGAGGTTCGTTGAGGCATCGGAGGTGGCCGGGGCGGCCGTATTCCTCGCTAGCGATGGATCGAGCGCAGTGACCGGCCACACGCTTGTCGTAAGTTGCGGCAAGCACATCATGCACTAGCGGCCGGCGAAAGGCGGCGCGTCTGAGGGCCCCGTTTTTTGCCTGTTAACCACAATACTTGGGCTGGCTTCCCATAGGCCGGTTCGGCGAGCCCGACAACATGGCTTGTGGGGTTCTCTGGCTGGCTTCGGATGTGGCGAAGTATCTGACCGGCGCTGAGCCGGTGATCGACGAAGGCTGGACTGGCCGGTAGGACGCGGTCGAACGGCGGAAACGGACGTCGACAAGATATATCATCGACGCGGACGCTTGGGCTTCGCCGGGATCGCCTTCACAGGCCGCAAGTCGATGCCCGGGCCGACGGGCATCGACGGGTTGATCCTGAATGGGGGAACGGAAATCGAACTTGTCCGGCTTAGCGGCACCGGGGTCGATTCCGCCAGTCTCGTTCACACGGAAATCTTTCCGCACAGGTTGGAGTGCAGTACCCTCAATCTCCTTAGGGTCATCGGACTCTGCGAGGCCCTCGATTTTCTCGAGAAGGAGACCGCGGAGTCGATCCGCCGACGG
>Ga0326728_10024893_pt1 | contig 10777 bp, 6 predicted proteins | sample MB3enrmetagenome_FD_207602 | JGI IMG/M metagenome (GOLD analysis project Ga0326728, IMG submission 207602) | Lab enriched peat soil microbial communities from McLean, Ithaca, NY, United States - MB31MN | ecosystem: Environmental > Terrestrial > Soil > Wetlands > Peat | place: USA: New York...
CGCCTTTCCGGCTGACGTACTGCTGGGCAGCGAGAGTTTGCGTGAAAGCCGGATGAGGGAAATCCTCACGTCCGGTTTGAGGAGGGGGGAGGCAATCGTGCCTCGGCATCGTTCCTCCCCTACTCTAAGGGCTTTTTGATTCGGCGCAGACGCGGCATGGCTGGGATTTTCGAATAAGCCGACTGAACGGCGTCCACCTCTGCGCTACTCCTGGGCTACCATGTTGCCTGCGTCTGCGGTACCCGGTGCCATACCACACCCTGGACACGAGGACGGGGCAAGAGACTTTTTACTTCGGGAACGATGCGGTAGAATGCCGTCATGGGCAGAGTGCGGCGAGTTGATGTTGGCGGCATGATTTACCACGCGCTGAACCGCGCGAATTCTCGTTCCCGGCTTTTTACCGAACAAAGGTACCTGACATTTTTCCCCTTTCACCTTTTTTCCATTCGAGAGTGGATCCCAACATCGTCCTGCGACAGGAGCAAGCCTGAACGTGGGCGGCACCCATCCAGAGGAGCCTGAGCAAGACAATAAAAAGGAGCCCGCAATGGCAAACGGCAGTCAGAACCTGTCGGTCGGCGAGAAGGTCGGCTACAGCCTCGGCGACTTGGCCACGAATCTCTTCTTTCAGACGATGATGATGTTCCAGTTAACATTCTATACCGACACGTTCGGGATCACCGCGGCGGCGGCGGGTACGCTGCTAGTCGTGGTACGGGTCTGGGACGCCATCTTTGATCCCATCATGGGCGTGGTCGCCGACCGCACAGACACACGTTGGGGCAAGTTCCGGCCCTGGGTACTATGGACCGCGGTGCCGTTCGGCGTCATGGGCTTCCTCACCTTCAGAACTCCTGATCTGAGCGCGGGAGGCAAGCTCGTCTACGCCTACGTGACCTATATCGTCTTGATGATGGTCTATTCGGCGAACAACTTGCCGTATTCGGCCCTGAGTGGCGTGATGACCGGAGACCGTGGCGAACGCACGAGCCTGTTGTCCTATCGGTTCGTGTTCGGGATGATCGCCCAGCTCGTCGTCTATGGGTTCGCGTATCCGATGGTGCATTACTTCGGCGGGGGCAGCAGTGCCAAGGGGTACCAGACGATGATGGCGATCTTCTCCAGCTTGGCAGTGGCGCTGTTCTTGACTACATTCTTCACCACCAAGGAGCGCATCCAGCCCGCGCCGGACCAGAAGGCTTCTGTCAAGCAGGACTTTGCCGATCTGGCGAAGAACGGTCCCTGGTTGGCGATGTTCATTCTGACGCTTGTGCTCTTCATCACCCTCTCTATGCGCGCCAGCGCCGTCCCCTACTACTTCACTTACTTCGTCGACAAGGCGAGCTTGTCCCGGCTCTTCCGGGCCTTCGGAGTCACTGCGGCGGACGAGGCCGGAATCGTCAGAATCGCGTTCAGCGCGTTCAACGTTTTTGGCACTGTCGCAACCATCTTGGGGATTTTCTTCTCCAAGCGTCTGGCGCTGCGCTTCGGCAAACGCAACGTCTTCCTAAGCGGGCTCGCCGGAACAGCGGTGTTCACGGCGGCGTTCCATCTCCTACCGCCGGCAGCAGTGAGGCTGATGTTCGTATGTGAGATGCTGCGCCAGTTCGTCTACGGGTTCACGATTCCGCTGCTGTGGGCCATGATGGCGGACGTGGCGGACTTCTCGGAGTGGATGACCGGCCGCCGCGCGACGGGGATCGTGTTTTCGGGGATCGCCTTCGCGTTCAAGGCGGGAATAGGATTTGGTGGCGCGATCACCGGGTACGTTTTGTCGGGGTACGGCTATGTCCCAAATGTGGCCCAGGCCGCCCGCGCCCTCAAGGGCATTCGCTATACGATGGGTATCTTCCCGGCCGTGACGTTCGGTCTCTGCGCGCTCTGCCTCGCGTTCTATGGCATCAACAGGAAGATGGAGATCCAAATCGCCGACGAGTTGACCGAGCGGCGCAAGAAGTGGGTAGCGGCTAGCGCGGAGATAGCGTAGTTCAGCTTCCTCCGCAGTTCTTAATATGGCAACAACGTTATCGGACATACATACATCGGTTAATGCCCACGGGAAAAACCGCATACCCAGCCAAACGGTGGCTACGTCTGCGCTACCCCGCTTTGCCAATGAGATTCGCCAGGCCGCGCCCTTGTGTCTTAACCCATTTGGAAGAACTGGTCTTCACTTCCTACACGATTTTTGCCGGCGCGAGGTTATGCGAAAATCGAAACGGCGCATGACCCCACGAATGTTGGTCGAAATGGGGCGCCATACCTCGCGAGATTCGAGATTTGAGGAGATTCGCTCGTCAGGTCCAGCCGCAACTGTAACCGCGTTCGTGCCGCCTGTGCTCGCCTAGGGCACCACCCAAAATCATACGTCCCCAAAATCATACGTCTTGACAAACTATCATATTAGATTTAGTCTAATTCCGTAATGGGCGCGAAGGGGATTAAACGGTCCTTGGAAGGCAGCGGGTTGCGGTGCACTCCGCAGCGCTACGCCGTGATGGCATTCTTGCTGGAACGCAACCGGCATCCCACCGCTGCGGAAATCTTCGTCGCCGTGAATCGCCTGGATCCGCGGTCTTCCCGAGCCACGACCTATAACAATTTGCGGGACTTGCTGCGGGCGGGGTTGGTGCGTGAACTGGCCGTCGAGGGCCGCGCCGCGCGATTCGATGCGAAAGGCATGAGGCATCACCACTTTATCTGCGACCGCTGCGGCAAGGTTGAGGACATGAAGTGGTACGACGTGCCCAGGCCGGCCTCGGGCGCCCTCGGTAAGCGGATGCTTCGCGAATGCGAGCTCATTTTCCGGGGACTCTGCGCGAAGTGCGCTTCGCGGCGTGGTTCTCGTAGCGCTGACCTTTAGGTCAGCACGGCGAATGCCGACCTGAAGGTCGGCGCTACCACTGTCGTCGGCGTGTGGATACCGGATGAGTGGCGCGAGCGAGCGCGCCCGGCGGCGATGGCGCGAACGGGAAAGCCGGGATGGGTTCGTAGTTCGTCAGAGCTTTTTTGACTAATTCCAAGCAAGACAAACATATTGACTAATTCGGAGGAGGACAAAAACATGGATAAATCACTCGCTAATGCAGCGGGGGCGCCTGTCCCCGCGAATCAGGAGCAAAAGCTGTCAACCGAAAGCAAGTGCCCGGTAACGGGAAGCGCTCGCCGACCCACGGCCCCGGCGAATGCGGGCTGGTGGCCGAATCAGCTTAACCTGAAGGTCCTGCACCAACACTGCCCCCTGTCCGACCCCATGGACAAGGGATTCAATTATGCCAGGGAATTCAAGAGTCTCGACCTGAATGCCGTGATCAAGGACCTCCATGCCTTGATGACGACATCGCAAGACTGGTGGCCCGCGGATTACGGCCATTATGGGCCGCTTTTCATCCGTATGGCGTGGCATAGCGCCGGCACGTACCGCATTTCCGACGGTCGAGGCGGTGCAGGTTCCGGAGCCCAGCGATTTGCGCCCCTAAACAGTTGGCCGGACAACGTGAGCCTCGACAAGGCACGCCGGTTGCTCTTGCCGATCAAGCAAAAGTATGGCCGGAAAATATCCTGGGCCGACCTGATGATCCTCGCCGGCAACGTCGCTCTGGAGTCGATGGGACTCAAGACCTTCGGTTTCGGCGGTGGGCGCGAGGACATTTGGGAGCCGGAAGAAGATACTTACTGGGGGCCGGAGGGCAAATGGCTGGCGGACGAGCGCTACAGCGGCGATCGCGAGCTCGAAAATCCTCTCGCCGCCGTTCAGATGGGCCTGATTTACGTTAATCCGGAAGGGCCCAATGGCAAGCCGGATCCCGTCGCCGCGGCGCGGGATATCCGCGAGACCTTCCGCCGCATGGCGATGAATGACGAGGAGACGGTGGCCCTCATCGCCGGCGGACACACGTTCGGCAAAGCCCATGGCGCTTGCGAGCAGGCCAAGTATATCGGTCCCGAACCTGAGGCTGCCCCTATCGAAGAGCAAGGCTTCGGCTGGAAGAATACCTTTGGCAGCGGCAAAGGCGCCGACGCCTTCACCAGCGGGCTCGATGGCGCATGGAGCACCAACCCCATCAAGTGGAGCAACAGCTACTTCGACAACCTGTTCGGCTATGAATGGGAGCTCACCAAGAGTCCCGCTGGTGCTCAGCAATGGACGCCCAAGGACGCATCGGCAGCTGGCACCGTGCCGGATGCCCACGATCCGTCGAAGAAGCACGCCCCCATCATGTTCACGACGGACCTCGCCCTGAAGATTGACCCGAGCTACGCGAAGATTTCCAAGCGTTTCCACGAGAACCCGAAGGAGTTCGCCGACGCGTTCGGCAAAGCCTGGTTCAAGCTGACGCACCGCGACATGGGGCCGGTCACGCGGTACCTGGGCCCGCTCGTTCCCAAAAAGGCGCTGCTGTGGCAGGACCCCGTTCCCGCCGTGGATCATAAACTGATCGGCGAACGGGACATTGCTGCCCTGAAGGCTAAGATCCTCGCCTCGGGACTCTCCATCTCCCAACTGGTCACGACGGCCTGGGCATCGGCGGCAACGTTCCGCGGCGGCGACAAACGCGGCGGCTCGAACGGGGCGCGCATTCGCCTCGAGCCGCAAAAGGATTGGGAAGTCAACCAGCCGGCCGAACTGGCGAAGGTCCTGAAGAAGCTGAACGCGATCCAGAAGGATTTCAACGGCAAGCAGTCCGGCGGGAAGAAGGTCTCGCTGGCTGACCTGATCGTGCTGGGCGGCTGCGCGGCCGTCGAGGAAGCGGCGAAAAGGGCCGGCCACAACGTAAAGGTTCCCTTCTCGCCGGGGCGCACCGATGCTTCGCAGAAGCAGACCGATGTGGAATCATTCGCGGTACTGGAGCCGACGGCCGACGGCTTCCGCAACTACCTCCGGAAGGGGCACCCAAGACCGGCGGAGGAGTTGCTGGTGGATCGGGCGCAGTTGCTGACGTTGACTGTCCCTGAGATGACGGCTCTCGTCGGCGGCATGCGCGCCCTGAATGCCAACTTCGGGCAGTCCCCACAAGGCGTCTTCACCCACCGGCCCGGGACGCTGACCAATGATTTCTTCGTCAACCTGGTCGATATGAAGACGGAGTGGAAGCCTTCCTCGACATCGGAAGGCGTGTATGAGGGGCGCGATCGGTCGACGGGCGAACTCAAGTGGACCGGCACCCGTGTTGACCTTGTCTTCGGTTCGAACTCCCAGCTCCGGGCCATCGCGGAATTCTATGCCTGGGACGACTCCAAGAAGGCGTTTGTGAAGGACTTCGTGGCGGCGTGGAACAAGGTGATGAACCTCGATCGCTACGACCTGGCCTGAGCACGGATGTAGGGCCGAACAGCGTTCGGCCAAGGCCGAGCGCCGCTCGGCCCTACGTACACTGGTAGCGGAGTAACGCGGAGGTGGGCGCATTTCAGCCCTCCTCCGCGACTTCTTAACACTTTCGCAAAAAGCAAAATCATCTCGCGCAGAGACGCAAAGGCGCAGAGGCCGAAAACAAAACAAAGGAATGCTTTATTCCGAATCTCAGCGCCTTCGCGTCTCTGCGCGAGAATGTTTATTCCTTCCAGCTTCACAGCGGGTGGGATGCCCATGTCGAAAAGCGTAGCGCGGGCCTGTTTTGTAGGTCCGCGGCTTTTCCATGCCCAGAGGGGACGAGCCGCGGACCTACACATCAAATCCGCGTTACCCTTACTTTTCGTCTCCCCGCTCGCGCTCGGTCAGATATAAGCCAGCCAGAATGAGGGCGCCGCCAACGAGCACCTTCGAGGTCAGCCGTTCCGAAAGCACCCAGATGCCCAACGCGATGGCGATGAGCGGCTGCAAGTAATTGAAGGCTGCGGCGCGGGATGCAGGCAACTCCGTTAGCACATAGGCAAAAAGCAGATAGGGGACTACTGACCCGAACACGACCAGAAACGCCAGCCCCCACCATGCCTCCAGGCTGAGGGCGGCCCAGTTCGTAACCACCACGGCATGGGCGCAGAAAGGAAGCATCATGACTGCGCCCAGCGTGAAGATCAGAGTATTCAGGGTAAGCCCGTCAAGAGAGTTTGCCACTTCCTTCATCAGGACGGTGAAAATGGCAAAGACCACGGTGCTCAGCAGCAGGATGAGATCGCCCGTCCAGTGGCCGCCGCTTCCCTGCCCCACCTTATCGGCGGTCAAGATGCCGACGCCCGCAAAGGCAATCATCATCCCCGCGAATTTCCAGGCCGTCAGCGCTTCCAACCGCACCACCACGGCAATCACCAGCACCATCACCGGCCCCAGCGCCACAATCAGGCCGGTGTGCGCCACGGTGCTGCGCGCCATCCCGCCGATAAAGGTTAGCTGGTTCAGGGCTATGCCATTGAACGCCATCGCCACAAGGAATAGCCATATTCGCCGGGGCAATCGCAGGCGGCGGATTCGGCCGCCGGCCAAGAATCCGATGACGAAAATGGTGGCCGCGCCCAGCACGCGCAATTGCGCCAGCGCCAGAGCACCGAACCCGGTCAGGGCTTCTTTGCCGGCAATGATGTTGCTGGCCCAGCAGACTGTCACCAGCAACATCAACAAGTGCATGCGGCTGTGCCCCGCGCGCGTGGCGGGTTTCGGAATCGGCGGGGCGCTACTCAAAGGACTCCTTCCGCACCGTCACCTTTTCGATTCGCGGCAAATTGGGCTTGTACCCTAACCCTGCCGTCTTGGGAACGTTAATCGTGCCCTGCGCGCTCACGGTCACCTCAGGGTCAATGATGTCCTCGGTCCAATAGCGACGGCTGGCGGAAACATCACCGGGCAGGGTGAATCCCGGCATCGTGGACAAGGCGATGTTGTGGGCCCGGCCGATGCCGGACTCGAGCATCCCGCCGCACCAGACCGGGACGCGTCGGGCAAGGCAAGCGTCGTGCACTTGCCGCGCTGCTGTGAATCCGCCCACACGCCCCAGCTTGATATTGATGATTTTGCCCGCGCCGATTTCAAGGGCTTTGCGTGCATCGTCGGCGCTGTGAATGGATTCATCCAGGCAGATCGGTGTGGAAATTTGCCTCTGGAGCTTGGCGTGGTCCAGCAGGTCGTCCCAACCCAGTGGTTGCTCCAGCATCATCAAGTAGCAGCGGTCAAACTCTTTCAGGTGGGCGACGTCGGCCAGCGAGTAGGCGCTGTTCGCATCAGCCATCAACGGGATGCGCGGGAAGCGGTTGCGAATGGCCTCCAATACATTCACGTCCCAGCCCGGCTTGACCTTCACTTTGATCCGTTGATATCCCGCCGCCACTTCGCGCGCAACCTCTTCCAATAATTCCTCAATAGATTTCTGAATGCCGATGGAAACACCGCAGGGGATTTCTTGGATCGTCCCGCCCATGAGCTTCGCCAGGGGCAGGTTCTTTTGTTGTGCGGCAATATCCCAAAGGGCGTTCTCCAGCGCCGCCTTGGCCATGTTGTGCCCGCGAATGGGCCGAAAGCGTGGCACGACGTCGCTGGGCGTCGCCCACTCTTTGCCGAGCGTCCACGGGATCAGAAAATTACGCAAAATGTGCCAGGCCGTCTCGGGGGTTTCGTAACTGTAAAAGGGCTCCTCGCCGGCGGTTACCTCGCCCCACCCCGTGAGCCCCTCGGCGTCAACCCGCACCAGAACGATTCGACGCATAGTGGTGCGCCCAAAGCTCGTCTCAAAAAAATGCACGAGCGGCATTTGCAGTTCGCGAAGTTCGATGCGGTCAATGTTCACGAGCTTTGACCTGTTCCCAAACCGCTTCCATCTCCTCCAGAGAACATTCCTTCAACTGCTTGCCGCGTTCCTGGATTTCCTGTTCCATGGCCTGGAAGCGCCGCTGGAACTTTTGATTGGCCCGGCGCAAGCAACTCTCCGGGTCGAAGCGGAGGAAGCGCGAGAGGTTGGCCACCGCGAAAAGCAAATCGCCTACTTCCTCTTCCACGCGTGCCGGCGGGCTGGGCGGTTGCGCGGCCAACTCCTGGCGTAATTCGTGGACCTCCTCATCGATTTTTTCCAGCAGGTCACCCACCGTTGCCCACTCGAACCCAACCTCCGCCGCGCGCGTGCCGAGCTCTTGCGCCACCAGCGTGGAGGGCAGCGAAGGGAGAATCCCATCCAGCACGGAGTTCTTGGCGCGCTTGCCCTCGGCGGAGCGTTCCTGCTCTTTGACGGCAAGCCAGCTTTGCAGCGCTTCCCCGGCGTCTCCCGCTCGCACGTCGCCGAACACGTGCGGATGCCGCCGAATCAGCTTGGCGTGCACGTGCTCCACTACATCATCGATGGCGAAACGCCCTTCCTCTTCCGCGACCCGCGAATAGAACACGACGAGGAATAGCAAATCCCCGAGTTCATCCTCGAGCCCAGCAAAATCGCGCGCGTTCGCGGCATCCACCACCTCGTAGGCTTCTTCCAGCAACAAGCCCTTCAGAGTGTCGTAGTCCTGCACGCGGTCCCAGGGGCATCCTTCGGGACTTCGCAGGTGCGCCGTCAGCTCGATCAGTTTGCGAAGATTTTCTCCGGCCAGGGTGATTCTCGTTTCTCCAACTCGCGGTGAGCGGGGGCAAATTAGATTAACCCAGTAATCTATCAAGCCGCAGCGAGGATGCGCAAACGCAATTCACTGGTGGTAGCGTCCTGTTGAGTTCGGCAGAATATAGTGAGGGATGAACCGCCTCGCCTGGCGGTGCGTGCGAGCGTTCACCCAGATGGGCGAGGGCGTAGACTCAGTTTTGCTGACTCAAAAGAAATTGATCGGATTTCACCCCGCGGAGAGGCCAGGAGTCCGCCCCACTATGGTTAGCTAGCCATTGCCCGATAATCGCCGGGTATAAGGGGACAGCGTCATTCATAAAATCATGGAACCAATGTATTTTCAAGTACTTACCGGCAATAACGCCTTATGCCAATTGTTTTCAATAACTTGCCACGAAAGAACGTCATTCTTGACCGCCCCGCAGTCGTTTGTCGAGACCTAAGCGCTTCCCTGATCCCGCCGGTTTTATCAAGGGGTGAAAAAATCCCGTGGTAGCGCCAGGGGTTCGTTTCTCAGCCCGCTAGCGCGAACCCCGGTTCTTGGCGCCCGCGGTTCTTCCTTGGCAAAGAGCGCAAATCTCCAAGACGGACGCCTGCCGTCGGGCTCGGGAGCGCGAGTCTCGGCAAGAACCGCCCCGATGCATGGGGGCTCTACGCTTACTCCCTTGACACCCAAAAGCCGCGGACCTACCAAACAGGTCTTACAGTCCGTCTTGCTCAACAGTTAGCTCATCGCGTCATATGTGTTACTCTCGGTAAGTGTTGAGGGGAAGGTAACTTGTGTAATTCTCCGCGAGAGGGAAGGGTCATTTTGCTTACTGTCGTTTACTCTACTTGACAAGATCGGCATGAGGAGTATATTCAGGCCATTATCTTGCATCTATGCGTGCTTGCGGAGGACACCATGAGGCTCGTCCGATTCTCCCTTCTCTCAGTCGGTCTGATTGCCGTAGCGTATTTCGGCATCCTGCAAAGGACGCCGGCACAGAAATCGGCTTGCCCCGGGTGTTCCGCGGCGGGTTCGGGGGCGACCTCGACCTATTCCCTGCACTGTGGACTCTGGCGGGTGGATAACGGCCTTGTCTCAAAGATTCATATCAAGAACGCGCTGATTGCCATGCCGCTGACGGTCATGCCGGTGCTCTATATGGCCGACGGTACGTCCTACGAGTTGCAACCCATTCAAGTGCCCGTGGCGGGCACGAGCACCATCAACGTCAACGACGCCCTCAACTACGCGCCGCCTTCGATTGCGGCGCACCTTTCCCAGTACGGCAGCGCCGCACTGCTCTATCAATATGAGAATCCCGGGCACCTGCTGGCCTTCACGGAAATCATCAATCTCCAGGGGAGCCTGATTTTCACCACCCCCTTCGCCGGGCTGGACGAGAGCGCGGCGGGCACGCAGGCCAACGGGGCGCAGACAAACACGGCAGGGACGAGCACGCCGGCCACCGAGACAGTCGAAGGGTTGTGGTGGCGGCACGACCCGCAGGTGCAGGGTTTTGTGGCGCTCAGCAACGTCACCAGCGCCCCCATCGACGTTTCCTTGCAGCCCACCGGCTCGCAAGGCACGCAGGTGGCGCCCACCGCCATCACGCTCCCGGGGCACACCACCCAGATGTTCGATCTCGACGCGCTGGCCTGGGGTCTTCCGCAGGCGGAAAACCAAGCGGGCGGGTTGCGCCTCCAATATAGTGGGAAGAAGCACGCCATCATGGCCACCGGGGGATTGTTGAACGAAGGCATCGGTTACTCCACGGAGATCCCCTTCGGGTCTCACGACCTGGACCCGAATTCGCCGGCGGTCCCGCTCACCTATGCCAGCGTGGGATTGATGGTCGGGCAGCCCAGCCCCGGGATGGGGTTCCCGGCGGGGCTGCGCTTCACGCCTTACGCGGTGCTGGAGAACACCACCACGCAGCCGCTCACGGTAACGGCCGCGCTCAACTACATGCCGGCAGGCACGCCCAGGTCGCTGGCCCTTCCCGTGCAGCAGCTAAAACCGCAGGAGACTCGCCGGCTCGATCTCCCCTCGATGCTCGCCCAACTGGGCCTGGGCGGCTTCAACGGGGATGCCAATCTGACCTTCTCCATAACCGGCCATGGCGGCGACCTGATGATCTCTACGGGCAGCGTGGACCAGACGGGCAACTTCGTGTTCCCCGTCCCGCCGGAAGCCATTGGCCCGAGCTTCGGCAAGGGCCTTGGCCATTGGACCGTGGCCAATGGCGTGGACACCATGTACTCGCTGTGGAACC
>Ga0326728_10024894_pt1 | contig 10776 bp, 8 predicted proteins | sample MB3enrmetagenome_FD_207602 | JGI IMG/M metagenome (GOLD analysis project Ga0326728, IMG submission 207602) | Lab enriched peat soil microbial communities from McLean, Ithaca, NY, United States - MB31MN | ecosystem: Environmental > Terrestrial > Soil > Wetlands > Peat | place: USA: New York...
CGCGGGACCCGGAGACGATTGTCATCCGGACGGACCGCAACGCCGATTATGGCCCGAAAGCAAAATATTGTTTTTGATTTCCATTAGACGTAAGGAGAATTCAGATGGAGAAAAGAAGGGGAATTTGCGCGTTAACCGTTTTGTGCTCGGTTTTTGTTCTCTTAGGCGCAGGTACGGCTTTCGCGGTCGATGTTCCGGAGAAACTCAAGGATATACCCCTCTACCAAGGTTCTACGGTCCAGCAGGCTCTGGATATGCAGAATAATGTGATGCTCGTCGCCGCGGTTAAGGCCAAAGGCAGCGATATCGCCGATTTTTACAAGAAAACCATGACCGCAAAAGGTTGGAAGGTCGCTTTTCAGGCAGAGCAGAATGACGTAAAGATCGTCCATTTCCAGAAGGATAAACTGGTTTTTCAGGTGACCATCCAGCTTGAAAATGGAGGCGAGGCAAAAACGTATCATCTGATGATGATAACCCAATAGTTTGAACTGGCCGGGGTTGTTGGTTGCGCCGGTCGATCTGCTTACATCCTCGCATCTTGCTAATGTGTGAACTTGTAGCCAAGGACACTAATGATATTTTGGAGTATACACAAACCTCTTTCTTCATATATACGCGCAAGGAACCGAAATTCGAGGATCACCATGCGAATCAGGAATGCCGCTGTAATAGTATTGGCGTGCCTTATAACCGCAGGGACCCTGGCTGTTCCCCGCAAGGCATATGCTTTTGTTAGATTCTGCGCTTATCGTGAACTGCTGGCACTCGACGATGCCGAGAAAAAAAAATTCGAGAAAACGCACCCCGGCGCATTGCCCGAGACGCCGATTTACATGCGCCTTCCCTCGGCTTCGGCAACGCATTTCAACTGGTGCGATCTGAATCAGGACTTCCACGTCCACCTGCAACAGGGAGGAAACTGCTGGGCCAACGCCGCAGTCGAGGCCTTGGAGTGCAACTGGCTGATACGAAACGGCTTTCGAGTCAACCTGTCGCCTCAACCGATTTTGGACCGCACCCAACTGCCCAGTGGGGCAGACGCGGCAATCGCTGTGGACGTGCTGCTCAAGCACGGCACGGCGAAAATGCACGAGTACCCGTATACCGGAAAACCCGCCCAGGTGAGAAAAGGCGTGAATACCAGGCATCGAGCAATCGCGTGGGGCGTAGTGGGTTTAAACGGGAAAATCACCGTGGAAATGCTCAAGTCTGCGCTGCTCAGATATGGACCGGTCGTGGTGTCCGTGGACGCTTCGCAGGAGTTCGGGAAATTCAAAAAAGGCACTCCGACATTCGAGAAATATAAAGGTGTTCTCGCAGAGAACGTGCCCAAGGGCAAGGAGAGAGGAAATCACTGGGTACTGCTGTTGGGGTGGGACGACAAGCGGGGAAAGAAAGGCGCCTGGTATATCAAAAATTCATGGGGCGCACAATGGGGAGAGAACGGCTACGGGTGGGTCGAGTATGGCTCAAACGGCATCTGTTATACTGCTTACTGGGTCAAGGCCCAGTCCACGTACTACAAACTGCCCAAAGACAAATTCTTGAAACTCGTTCCAGACGCCGACCCGCCGTGGGTCTGGCAATCTCCTATCGAAAACGCCGCGAGAACGAAGGCGGCAGCAAACAAGCCGACGAAGACGCCGAAAAAAAGATGATAAAACACGTTAGCCAAGTCATTCTAAGCTATTCATCGCCTCCCTGTTTACCCGGACATGGAATGTCAAGAGAGGAAGAGAGGCTCACTACAGATTGGTTTGTTAGACATAACGTCACGCTCATTTTACACTTTGGCTCAACGAAAGTTAACCCTGCTCTCCTACCTGGCGTTATGCGGCGTACCGTCAGGAATCTTTCTATATCCAAACCATATTTTATTTTCGCCGTAGGCACGGTCAGACTCAAGGATCTGCCAAGATGTATGCTGAGCTGCCGGTCCCATCAAACGTTAATTAGTTTCCATCCGGAAACCCAGGATAAGATGCAAAGAGTTTCCAATTCGAAAAGAAGGCATTTTTCGCCCGGGCGCGTACGATTTGGCGTCCCGCCACTTCCAGATTGCCCAGCGCCGCACTGAAAGGTGGAGGAAATCAAGGGTTTGCGCGGAGGCGTACATAGGTACGCCGCACAAGAAAACCCGAAGATTGACACAGCCAGCGCGGGAAAGAGCACTTTCGGGATGGAAACTAATTAGCCTTGCTATTCGTTTTCCCACTCGCAACTTGCCCCAATAACCAATTGACCATCAAAAAAATAATGGACGCTTTGGGGGCCGTGTAACTTTTACACGGAAAAAAAGTTCCTGAAATTTCCAATCGATTTCCAATGACCAACAGAAAATTTAGCGATAACAGTTTGTTGCGTCTTTTTAGGGCCGGCAGCTCGGTAAAGAAATTGCAGAGAAGCTCGGCGTGGGCGCCCCCGCAGTATGTAAGCGCCTGAAAGCCCTTAAAATTTCCATCACCCAGGATGTGACCCTCCGTGGCGCACCAAAACTCGTAGACAACGAGTTTAACGCCATGACTCAGCTTCGGAAAGTCAACGCCTTGATAAACCGTTGTGCCTGCTGCTTCGAGAGGCGACAAAAATGAGGGAAGATGATTGGCAAAACATGGCAGTTGATTGCGGAATTCTAATCAACTCCGCCGGCCCGGTGGTGTTCTTGGTCCTCTCACTTGGCGCTAAATAGTATCCATCCGGAAACCCCGGACGAGATACTAAGAGTTTCCAATTCGGAAAGAAGGCATTTTTCGCTCGGGCAAGGAAATCAGGGGGTTGCGCGGAGGCGTACATGGGTACGCCGCACAAGAAAACCCGAAGATTGACACAGCCAAGGCGGAAAAGGGCACTTTCCGGATGGAAACTAAATAACATATTTCGGGTCCTGAATGTGTTCGCCCCTACATTCAGGGCATCTTCCCGGGGACGAAAACCGATTTCGTGCTTCGAATTTAAATCCGCAGGTAAGACACACCGCCGGGGTTATTGTCAGCCTCATTTTCTGTGACTTGAGTGAACGGTTAATGTGCTCGAGGTGATCGTAAACCTCCTTTTCGCTGATGCGAATGATTTTAGAGATGGATTTTGCCCCGTATTCTTCCTCTGATAAAAGCGATATGATCTTTTGCCTGACCGTATTCATGACTGCTCCGATTCAAGATCGTTATTGCGTCTGAGCGAAATATTGCTATTTTATAGAATAATCAGACTTTCCCGACCCTTATGTTTCGCCCATGAGGCGAGGCGCAAATTGAGAAAAAGGAGCGACAATGCTTGAGTTGCTGAAAAAAGGCATGCTTGCTGGAATCGGCGCGGCTGTATTGACTCGCGACAAGATCCGTGAAGCTACCCGGATGCTCGTTGACGAAGGGAAGATATCCAGCGATGAGGCTGAGAAACTCACCGAAGACCTCGTCAAGAGCGGAGAGCGGGAATGGGAGGAGTTAAACTCAAAATTCCAGTCATCCTTTAAAAAATTTTCCGACAATCTTGAAATAGTCCGCAAGAAAGAGTTCGCGGACCTCAAAGCCAGGGTGGAACTGCTTGAACAGCGGTTGGGCCAGATGGAGCAGAAGAAGCAGTAAAAACAAGCCGCCGGTCGTTATTGGTCAGAATGAGCATTGCTCTGAGGACTTGTACTGAAGACTCGTTTTCAGATGTACTTGAACCAGAATTCTTCGACCCTTTTAAAATTCGATCTGACCTCGGAGCGTCCCTCGATGATTTCTCCATGTCCCGGCAGGAGGTACTCCGAATCGAGCGATTCGAGTTCTTTTATGCTCTGTTTGAGAATAGAGCCGTCTCCGCCGGGCAGATCGGTGCGACCGATGCCGTCGCGGAAGAGGACGTCACCGGCAAAAAGCGCTTTACGCGCGGGCCAGTAAAGTGCAACCGACCCTGGCGAGTGCCCCGGCGACCGGACTACCTTTAGCTGGACCCCTTTTGCCTCCATGTTGCCCAATCCGAGAAAAAAATCCGGAGTGCAAGTATCAAGGTCGAATGAGGAACCCATCTGTTCGCCAATGCGCTGGATCAAGCGCCAATCTTCGAGACTGATGGCGAAAAGGGCAGGCTGATCCTTGAAATACTTCACGGCTTCGAAATGATCCGGATGGCCATGCGTAGCCAGAACCAGGTCTATATCGGACATTTTAATTCCGAGCGCTCTCAACTGGCTGGCGACGTGATCGAAGAGGTGAAAATGTCCCGGATCGATCAAAATCTTTGCTGGACCGTCGATAAGATACGTATTGCAGTTATTTGCAGAAATCGAAGCCCACTGAAAAACGTAGAGACCGTCAGTTAATTTCATAAGCTTTGAGTTTTAAATTTTAACTGTAAAGTGTAAGAAACTAAGTCTACGATTGAGCATTTTAGACTCAAAAATTGAAAGTTGAAAACCTAAAATTCAGCAGGGGCGAATCAATTTGAAAGAAGCCGATAGAACGCAAAACATCCGTGGCATTAAAAAAAAAGCTGACGTTCTTCTTTTGAACGGAACCGTGCTGACTATGGACCCGGTCTCCACCGTTTTCAACCCCGGCGGCATAGCCATCAGGGGGGGCAAAATCGAATCAGTTGGTCCTTCCGATGAGGTAAAATCGGCTTTTGACTCGCCGGAAACTCTGGACATTTCAGGATCTGTGGCCCTTCCCGGGTTGATAAACTCCCACACTCACGCTGCTATGACGCTTTTTCGCGGCCTTGCCGACGATCTTCCCCTTATGGACTGGCTGGAGCGACATATCTTTCCGGCCGAAGAAAAGTTGACTGAAGAATCGGTCTACTGGGGCACAATGCTCGCCTGCGCTGAAATGATCCTGTCGGGGACGACAGCTTTTTGCGATATGTATCTTTTTGAACACAAGGTTGCAGAGGCGGCGAAAAGAGCAGGCATTCGAGCGCTTGTAGGCGAGGTGCTTTACGATTTTCCTTCTCCCGCCTACGGGGAGATAGAAAACGGTTTGAGGCACACCGAAATGCTCATCGAAAGGTGGCGGGGAGACGCCCTTGTCAGCATTGCAGTTGAACCGCACGCTCCCTACACCTGCTCGCCGGATCTTCTTAAGAAGTGTCACCGGATTTCGGTCCGGCATGAGGTGCCTCTCGTAGTCCACCTGTCGGAAAATGAAACCGAAGTGAAACAGATTCTGCGCCTCTACGGCAGGCGTCCTGTAGCCCACCTCGAAGCCCTTGGTCTGCTCGGCCCGCGACTGGTGGCCGACCATTGCGTGGCCCTTGATCAGACCGATATCGGTATGCTTGCCGAAAACCAGGTGAAAGTTGTCCACAATCCGGAAAGCAATATGAAGCTTGCTTCCGGGATTGCCCCTATACCGCGTCTTCTGGAATCCGGCATTACGGTGGCGCTTGGCACAGACGGCTGCGCGAGCAACAATAACCTGGATATGTTCGGAGAAATGGATACGTGCGCCAAGCTCCACAAGGCGGCAACTCTCGATCCAACGGTCCTTTCCGCCGAAACCGCGCTCAGAATGGCAACCGTATCAGGCGCCAGGGCCCTGGGCTGGGAGGGCCTCACGGGACAAATAGCTCCGGCGATGCTTGCAGACCTGATAGTAGTAGATTTTAACAAGCCGCACCTTACACCGGTTTATAACCCGGTAAGTCATCTGGTCTATGCTGCCGGAGCTGCCGACGTGCGCCACAGCATAATCGGCGGACGGCTCGTCATGAAAGACCGTGAACTGCTGACACTGGATATGGAGGAGATCTTCGGTCATGTCCGGGAATTCGCCGGAAAAAATGGTACAGGGAGCGAGAAGCGCAGAGCGAGAAACGCTTGATATGCGGGAGCAGGAACCTGCGAGCAACGAGCCAGGCTCCGCCCCCCACTCCCTCCGGGGTAAGAGGTCGGGCCCGAGGACAATCTGTTCAGCTCCTGAAGTTGCCGATTGGCTGCTTTTCAACGCCGATTGGCTTGTTGTATGCGACGCCGGGATGAGCCGGTTGCGCTCGGGGGCTGTTGCGATCGATGGCAATCGTATAACGGCGGTCGGCCCTTCTGATGAGCTTCGAAATATTTTCCGGGGGTGCCGGGAAGTCGACCTTTCGGGCTGCCTGCTTTTGCCCGGTTTGATAAACACGCACGCCCACGCGGCGATGAGTCTTTTTCGGGGGGCAGGCGACGATCTGCCCTTGAAGAGATGGCTTGAGGAAGTCATCTTCCCGCTCGAAAACGCTTTCGTCAATTCCGACAGCGTATATCTCGGGACGCTGCTTTCAGCGGTTGAGATGCTCAAAAGCGGAACGACGACATTCTGTGACGGCTATTTTTTCGAGGAAGCCGCCGCTCGCGCAGCCGTTCAGTCAGGGCTTCGCGCCGTCATGGGCCAGGGGATTCTCGACTTCCCCGCTCCCGATCTGAAGGACCCGGCGAATTTCAAGGCACGCGCGGAAACTTTCCTGTCGAATTTCCCCGGCCATACCGACCGCGTTCGCCCATCACTTTTTTGCCACTCGCCTTACACATGCGCTCCGGAAACGCTTAAGCTTACAAAGGACCTTTGCCGCGCTCACAAAATCCTCTTTCAGACCCATCTTTCCGAAACCGCGGGAGAAGTCGATGAAATAGTGAAAAGATACGGCCAAAGACCGGGAATACACCTTGATTCTCTCGGGGTGCTCGACGAGTCAACGCTTTGCGCTCACGGAATCTGGCTCTCGGAAGATGAAATCATGGCGATGGCAAAGAGCAGGGCCTCGATTTCCCATTGCCCGGAGAGCGCTATGAAGCTCGCCTCCGGCTTGGCTCCAATTCCGGACATGATCTCCAGCGGAGTAAACGTTAGCCTCGGGACCGATGGATGCGCCAGCAATAACGACCTGGACCTTTTTTCCGAAATGGGTTTTGCGGCCAGAGTCCATAAAGTTTTCAGAAACGATCCCCTCGCATGCCCGGCCGAACAGGCTCTCCGAATGGCCACGTTGGCAGGCGCCTCAGCGCTTGGGCTCGAAGATGAGATCGGCAGCATCGAACCAGGCAAAAAAGCTGACCTGATTGCCCTCAGTCTCGATCAACCCCACCTGACGCCCATGTATGACCCGGTAAGCCATATCGTCTACGCGGCCCGAGGAAGTGACGTAAGGTTTGTATGGGTGGACGGCCGGCAGGTCGTGAAGGATCGCCGGGTGCTTACCGTGGATGAGACCGAGGTCCTTTTGGAGGCAAAGAAAATGGGGAGCGAAATTTTGAGTTTCAAGGCTTAATTTTAGGTATATTGACCATACGCAGTCATTCCGGCAGGTTTTTTGAGCCGGGATCAAACCCCCGAATCCAAAGGTATTTTAATTTGTAAATCAGACGTAAACTATCAATGTCTCGCCCCGCCATGGCCTCCGCCACCTCGAGGGCCTGTCATTCCATGCGCCGAGCCACCGGGTCTCGCTCTTGCGGGTGAGCGCTCGGACCTTGACCCTCCGCCCATCCGGCCTCGCGTATTTGGCGCCCCGCCCGACTGCCCGCCGGCACCCCGGCCAGCACCAATTGTGGTTCGTGAAGGCCTCTGTCCCAACCGCTGCTGCTCGTTGCGATTTTGAACTGTTCGGTGACCCTGCATACTTCTCAGACCGTCGGCTCTCTGTCCGGCTGCAGAATCCCCTGTAGCCGGCCCCCCCTGCCTTTGGGACCGGACTCTCGCGGCCGCTCCGCTCCGGTCTGTTACACCAATGCCGCGTCCTCTGGCTGTTTGACCGGCTTGGGTACGCCCGGATAACGCCCTGCGCGCCGTGGAGGGCCTGGAAGCTCTCGGGTTTCTGTTCAGCGCTTGTGACCGGGCTGTTCCAGTTTTTCCAGAGGAGATCTTCGGCGCAGAGACCCTCGACGCCACAGCCTCAGGTTTGGCAAGCTTGGCACCGGCAGCCTGATTGCGAATAGTACCGCCGTTCACTGAAGAAGCCATCTGTCTGAATTTGGCTTGGTTTTGCGCTACCCTTGAGGTCACATTCTGAGCCGGTTTTGATTGAGGGGTCGCTTTCGTGTAGTTGAAGCGCTGCTCAGGGTCGCCTGCATTTTTGAGAACACCGCTGTTGACAACAGGTGCGGCCTTGAACCCTGAAACGATAGCGCTGCTGCTGACGTTTGTCAGCCGCGTCTGACTGTAGCTGTTTACGTTGTGAAAATCTGTCTGGTTTACAATTACGGAACGGTTCCAATTACTGTATCTGTTAAAACTCACATTGATCAGGCCTGCTTTATAGACCGTGAAACCCCACGGCCCCCACCAGTTAAACGCGTAATAAGGTTCCCAGGGAAGCAGCGGGAACCACCCCACGGCAGCCTCGGAGTAAAGCCAGCCTACCCTTCCGGGGTACCATCCAAAGCCGATCCCCCAGCGAGGAAAGTCCCATCCTGCCGCGACTGCGGGGGGCGCCCAGTACCAGCAGTCATTTGCCAGGAACCAAAACCCGTAGTGATGAGTAACGTATCCAAACGGTTCATATGGGACCCAGGTGTAATCTCCGTACCAGTCCGTCCAGTGGCCAACCGTATAAGGGGCCCAATCTTCTTTTACATTTGTGGGACGCCATGCCTCCCGATACTCTCCGTCGTAATAAACTTTTTCCCAACGTCCGTTTTCGTCAAGGACTCCGGAATCTTCCCGAATGCCGTCGGGCAGATGATTTACCGATTGGCCTTTGGTTTTAAGACCATTCACGAGAATGGAATCCCTTAAATTGTTCCACTTGTCCCATTCGGTATCTACTTTTCCCTCTCCGGCGGCAGCCTGCCTGTTATCCGCGAGAATGGAAATCGATCCCGGAATGACGTTGTATTTAGCACCGTCCACATCATGAATGAATTCGACCTTACCCTTTATCGCGACTACCTCAACAGATTCCTCTCCTACATAGAGGTCGAATGCCGATCCAGGGGCGCCTATCGCGTAACCGAAGGGCGTGGTGGCCTTGATTATGACTTTTGAGCTTCTATTGATTAACCTCGCCATTCCTGCGGCTACGTCAACCTCAGTTGCGTCCTCTTTGAGCGCGATCATCTGAATCTGTGTATTTGCCCCGATCCTGATCCAGGTGTTGTTGGGCATCAGGAACTCAGCCTCGCTGTTTTCTCCGGAATAGAGGGCATCCTCCCGACCGAACGGCGTGTCCTTAACTGTAAGCACCCAGTCTTTTGCTTCATGGACGTAGCGAAGCAGTTCGCCTTCAATAAGTGAAATACGTCCGACCAAAACGGTCTGTTTACTCTGAGTCTGACGTCTTGGCTGGTCCGGAGTCTGAGGCGCAGGCCAAGCCGCCTGCGCTGCAGAACAATATACAATAACAGCCAGGCAGAAAATCTTCTCAGCTAATTTCATCCAAAAGCCTCCGTGCCGGGCAGATCAACAGCAACCTGATGAAACGATACCGCTAGTAAGCCAACCAGCGATGTACCCTGCGCAACGCAGCAGGCGCGCGCCGCTCGATAAGCCCGGCGGGTGCGTTGAGCTGTTGCTGGGCGCCTGGAAAAGCAACGACCCGCACCCGCTTACAAATGTATCCTGCTGTGACGATAATAGTCCTCACGCATTAGACGAAGGGTCCAAGAAGATAGTTTACATTGCAATAGTTGGCATTTCTTGACATTTGCACGCCCAATCAAAACCGGTATATGTTATACAGTGGCCTGAAGGATCTTGCCGTGGAAAATAAACCCACTATTACCACTCCTCCGAAAAAATCTTCAGAGCCCCTTACGAAGCTCCATGTCACCGGCTTGAGCATTCTTCTTGCCACGCTCATTCTTTTCGGCGCATGGGTAGAATTCCGTGGAGCGCTCGCCAATAAACGTCTGACCGACTTTGGCACTTATCTTAGAGCTTCGTGGTCAGTCCGCACCGGCGGGGATATGTACAAAATTACCGATGACCGAGGCTGGCATTACGTTTACCCGCCGTTTTTCGCAATCCTTATGACTCCGCTGGCAGATCCTCCCCACGGAGAAGATCGGAGAGGATATCTGCCTTACGAAGCAAGTGTGGGAATTTGGTATATTATTACCATGGCCCTTGGGATCTCCGGCATCGGAATGCTTGCCAGGGCGATAGAAGATCCATTCAGAAATCTTGCTGCAGGCAGGGGACGGCGCTATTCACTTCGTTGGTGGGCGCTTCGGGCTGCACCACTGCTGATACTTCTTCCTGCTATCGGCAGATGTCAGGTGCGTGGGCAGGTGGGCCTGCTTATCGTATTCTTGCTGTGCTGCGCAGCTGTCTCGATTCTCAAAGGCAGGAGGTTTCGCGCCGGCCTCTGGCTTTCCGCCGCGGCTTCCATAAATGTGATCCCAGCCATTCTGTTGGCCTTCCCCTTGTGGCGGCGTGACTGGCGCATGCTCTTCGGAAGCGCCGTTGGACTTTTGGTTGGGCTGATCCTCGTGCCCGTCATTGCGCTCGGTCCCGAGCGAACGGTAGCCTCATATAAATCATTTCACCAGGAAGTTGTGATAGCAGGGATAAAGGGAGAGACCGGCGGCAGGAGTGGAAGGGAACTCACCGGAATAGCGAGTACGGACAGCAACTCGCCGATGGCCGTGCTGCATAATGTTATGCATCCGGATAGAAAGAGCCGCCCAAAGACGACAGATCCGGGAGTCCGCATCGCACATTGGGCGATAGTTTTTATTCTGCTGGCTACAACTCTGCTGGCTTCGGGATGGAAGGGCCGATGGTATTCGGGGAAGGTCGATGCAACAGTAGCGGACGTTACCTTCTTCACTGCGCTCATCCCGTTGATGTTCGTTGCAAGCCCCATATTTCA
>Ga0326728_10024895_pt1 | contig 10776 bp, 5 predicted proteins | sample MB3enrmetagenome_FD_207602 | JGI IMG/M metagenome (GOLD analysis project Ga0326728, IMG submission 207602) | Lab enriched peat soil microbial communities from McLean, Ithaca, NY, United States - MB31MN | ecosystem: Environmental > Terrestrial > Soil > Wetlands > Peat | place: USA: New York...
GTATATCGCCATAAACCAAATAAGTCAAGATAAATATTCTAATTACATGACTACAACTCGACCCCGAAAATCGCGCAACTCTCCTGCATACAACGGTCTCAGTTAATTACCATGAGGAAGATCCGTCCGGAGGCCTGCAACCCCCTAAAGAGATGGCATCTTAGTGCCACACAGCCATGCGCTATTCGTCCTATTTCAACTCCACCATGGGGCCATTGTCAGAGTTTTCTAATCCGCTAAGCTGGGTGTGCGTGAGGGCAGTCCGTCGTTTGATTGGAGGGAGCAGGTTATGCTCAGCCACAACGAACTCGAAAAGATTCGGGAAGAACGGGAAGTCTTTGAAACTTGGCGAAATTACTCCCGGCACGTGGTTGCTGACTTGCTGGAAGCTTGCGCCATCTGTGGAACCGTCCGCGAAAAGGTTCGATTGGGCCGCTGCCACTGGTGCGTAGACACCTACATCTGCAAGGAAGGGATCTGCGCCCAACGGCACCAGGTGGAATCACATCCCGCTGTGGCTTTCTGGACCTGGTAAGGAGCCCAGCGCCATTGCCCCCGCCCCTTTTCCTCCGTCTTGCTATCAATCGCCCTCGCGGTTTCGACCTTCGCCTTATCTTGCCCACGACACACCTTTCTGCTCCGCCGGCAAGAAAGGCAAGGTCTGGGCGCCGATCCTTATTTGGAGTAGCCTATCTCTTATGGTGGTGGCTCTGCTCCTCTTCCTTCATTAGAAGGGGGGTTGCGGGGTCAGCCGGCGAATTGTCGCGCCCCTTCCGATTCTCGCCGCGAGGGCCTACGCGCTGTTCGGCGGACATTCCGGAGAGATTTTGCATGGCTTGCATTTCCCATGATTTTAGTTAAACTACATTGGTACAGGAATCCCGGTTGAGTTGTTACACACAAACAGGAGAAGGGGAGAGGTTTTCCCGGTGGCGGATCTTGCCCCAGAGATATCGTCCATAAGTGGTGAGGAGAAAGGTGTCCTTCGCCTGTGCGCACGTGTCGCTCACGTCACCGATATCGGCCGGCGCCGGCGCAACAACCAAGACAATCATCTGGTCCTCCCTCTGGATGGCAAAGGTGTTCCGCGAGAGGGTGAGCCGGGTCTTTTCGCGATTGAGAATGGCCCATTGCTGGTGGCAGTCGCGGATGGCATGGGCGGGCACTTTGGCGGCGAAGTGGCCAGCCGCATGTGTATTGAAAACCTCGCCAAAGAATTTGTTGTCCAACTTCAGGTCACGGGGAATGGCCAGGCGGGTTTGTCTGCTGCCCTGCATAAAGCAGTAGAAGTTGCGCACAAGACCATTTTTGCGCACGCGCAAGGTTGCGCCGAGAAACCGACGATGGGGACGACCCTGACGGCCGTGCTTTTGCATGGAGCGCGTGCGGAACTGGCGCAGGTGGGGGACTCGCGCGCCTACCTCTTCCGCGGTGGAAAGTTGATTTTATTAACGCAGGATCAGACCGTCGGAAACCAATTGCGCTGCCGGGGGGAAGATACCACCGGCGTGGATGCGCAAATCCAAGAGATGCTGATCCAGGCGGTGGGGGCGCAACCGGGAATCGAAGTCATCATGACGGCAGTTGACCTGGAGCCGAAGGATATTGTCTTACTGTGCTGTGACGGACTGTATAAAGTTGTTCCTCCGGCGGAAATTGTAGAGATCCTGGAACTGAAGATGGGACTTGACGAAAAAGCCGCGCACTTGATCGCGCGCGCCAATGATGGTGGTGGTCCCGACAATATCACGGTGATTCTGACTGAGATCTGCCAGGTTGAGAGCGCAAGCTGATGGACCAAAAAGTTGTGCAAAAAATCGGCAAGTACGAGATCGTTGCGGAACTCGGCCAGGGCGGTATGGGTGTCGTCTACAAGGCCCGTGACCCTTTTATCGGACGCATGGTGGCGCTCAAGACCATCACTCCTGAACTGGTTTCCGACCCCGAAATCCTCAAGCGCTTTTATCGTGAGGCGCAATCCGCCGGGACTCTTCAGCACCCGAACATTGTGACGATCTACGATTTAGGGGAGGCGGACGGCCGTCCCTACATCGCCATGGAATTCGTCGAGGGGGAAAGCCTCCAAAGCATCATCAACCGGCGCGCTAAAATTCCTCTTGCCGCCAAGCTCAAATTGGTGCAGCAGTTTTGTGAGGGCCTCGACCACGCGCACAAACACGGGTTTGTTCATCGCGACGTGAAGCCTGCGAATATCCTGGTGACGAATGACGGCATCGTGAAAGTGGTGGATTTCGGCATCGTCCATTTGGAATCCACCAACCTCACCAAGACCGGGATGTTCCTGGGGACCATCCACTATGCTTCGCCGGAACAGATCAACGACGGGCGTGTCGATAGCCGGTCGGACCTCTGGTCCGTGACCTGCGTGGTGTACGAGTTTATTGCTTACAAGAAGGCTTTCGACGGATCGAACATCGCCGCCATCATCGCCAAAGTTCTGAGCGCAGAACCGGAACCTCTCAGCCGCTGCTGCCCGGGAGTGCCTGTCGAACTCGACGGGGTCATCAGCAAAGGCCTGAAGAAGAACATCGACGAGCGCTATCAGTCGCTGGATGAAATGCTGGATGGTCTCATTCCCATCGCCCGCGGCTTGCAGCAGAGTTTTATTGGCGACTTGCTTCTGGAAGCGAAGGATCTTCGGGATAAGGGTGATTTCAGCGGCGCGCAGGAAAAGGTGCGGGCAGTCCTGATCCTCGACAATACCCACGTAGATGCGAAGCGTCTGCACGGCGAGATTTCTGCGGAACTCCATCGGCTCGCGCCGGTCGCCAAAGCCAAGAGGCTAGTGGCGGAAGCGGAGCAGGCTTTTAGCCGTGGGGATTACGCGGAGGCCGTCCGGATCCTGGGCGAAGCACAGGAATTGAATCCGACCGACACCCTTGCGCGCAACCTCAAGGATAAGGCCAAACGTGAGCAGGCCCGGGTGCAGGAGTTGCGCGAGGCTTTGGGCTCCGGCCAGCGAGCGATGAAACAAGGCGACCTGACCGGGGCGGAACAAGAGTTCCATCGAGCTCTTCAAATCGACCAGAACAATCCCCAGGCCGCTGAACTTCTGGAGCAGATCCGGCAGGATCGGCTTTCGCGCGAGCGGGATTTCCGGCTGAAAGAAGCCTTGTGGGAGGCAGACAACCTGGTTTCCTCCGGGAAGTATGAAGAGGCGCAAAACCAGCTCCTGGACCTTCAGGAGGACTTTCCCAGTTCGGACGAGATCGACTTGAAGCTGCGAGCGTTGGACCCGCTCCTCCGGTCGCTGAAACTCTTTCAGGACGGCGAGAAGGCCTTCAGCCAGGGTGAATATGCGGAAGCCGTTCGGGCTCTTACCGAAGCCTTGGAGCTGAATCCGCAGAACAACGAGGCGCGTGATCTTAAGGAGCGGGCGCTCCAGGACCGCGACCGGCTGCGGCAAGTCCGGGAAGCCTTGAGCTCCGGCCAGAGGGCCATGCGCCAGGGAGATGCGAGCACGGCAGAGCGCGAGTTGCGCAGAGCCCTTCAACTCGATCCGACGAATACCCAGGCGACCAGCCTGTTGGCGCAGATACGTCAGGCGCAGGCGGGGCGTGAGCGCGACGCGCAGTTGCGGGAGGCGTTGCAGCGATCTGACAACCTGGTTGCCGAAGGGAAATTCGACGACGCGCAACACGCCCTTCTCGAGCTACAAGGAGCGTTCCCCGATCGCACTGAGATTGACGAGAAGCTCCAGGCGCTTGACCAGCAGATGAAGGTGGGACGGTTACTGGCGGAAAGCCAACAAGCCTTTGACCAAGGTGAATTTGGTGAAGCTGTCCGGATTCTAACCGAAGCGCAGGAGCTGGATCCCAGCGACGCGCGCGTACGCGACCTGAAGATACGGGCTGTCCAGGAGCGCGACCGCTTGCGGCAGGTCCGTGAGGCGATCAGCGCGGGCCAGCGGGCCATGCGCCAGAGAGATATCGGCGCCGCGGAACGCGAGTTTAAGAGAGCGCTGCAATTTGACCCTGCCAACACCCAGGCCAAGAACCTGCTTGCCCAAATTCAAAAGGACCGCCAGGGGCAAGAGCGGGAACAGAGGCTTAAGGAGGGATTGCAGCAGGCTGAGAAACTGCTTTCCAGGAAGAAGTTCGACGAGGCAAAAAGCAAGCTGACGGAATTGCAGCAAGCCTATCCGGATGCAGAAGAGGTCCAGGCGAAGCTGCAAGCCTTGAGCCAGCGGCCGGCGGAACCGTTTGCGCCCCCGCCTCCGTCCCCGCCGAGCCCTCCGGCGCCACGCGCTCCGGAGGATACGACGCACATGCGGCGGGCGCCGCTCAGCGAGGCCGCGAAATCGCTGCAATCTGCTGAAGAACTCCGCCGCCGCCTTCAGCTCACGGGACCGGCGGAACCGGCTCCGCCCCCGAAACCTTCCGCGTCCGTACACACCCCCACCATACCGATTGCTCAAGTCCCGGCAGAGGTGATCCAGGCGCCTAAGCCGGTAAAGGCGACTCAACTAGCGGAGGGGGCAAGGTCGACACAGTTAACCGAATCGCCCCCGGGAGCCGAGACGACTCTGATAACCGAGGCGCCCCAGCCTGAACCGGTGTCCCCCAAGCATGCGACCAAGGTGTTGCTCCGTACCTCCCTCAAGGTGACGGCCGAGGCAGAGCAGATCGCTCTGGATACGCCTCCCCCGCCTCCGCCGCTAACCGTAACACAGCCACAGGTTCAAGTGCCGGCTCCATCATCTGCGCAGCCACCCATATCCCAGCCACAGATTCAAGTGCCGGCTCCACCGTCTGCGCAGCCACCCGTACCTCAGCCACAAGTTCAAGTGCCGCCTCCACCGCCTGCGCAGCCACCCGTGGCTCAGCCACATGTTCAAGTGCTGGCTCCACCCTCTGCGCCGCCCGTGGCCCAGCCGCAGGTTCAAGTGCCGCCACCACCACCTGTACGCCAGCCCCAAGTTCAAGCGCCGCCTCCCACGCCAGCCCTCCCGCGCGTGGAACCCAAGAAACCAGTGCACGCGCCGGTGCCACCAAGGGTAACGCCGGCTCCGGCTGTGATGGTAGCAAAGGAAGCGCCGAAAAAGTCGCCCCTGATCATGGTGGCAGTGATTGTTCTGGTCGTGATGATGGGGATCGGGGCATTCCTTTTCCTCCACCACCCGCCATCGGGAGGAGGGGTCGCCCCCTCGGCGGAAGAGACTCAGCTCGAAACGGATGCGAAGAGTTTGGAGGATAAGGGTGATTTTCAAGGCGCCTTGGGGAAGTGGCAGGAGTTGGCCGCCAAGAAGGGTGTATTGAAGGGCGAGGCCAATAGTGCCATCGCCGAGGATACGCAAAAGATCCGACAGCAGGAGAAGACCTTATTCGACCAGGCCAAGGCCGCCCAGGATGCGAAGAAGTGGGACGATGCGATTGCCGGATACAACAAAGTTGCCGACTTGAATGGCCCCATGAAAGAGCAGGCGCTGCAAGCCATCCCCATCGTCAAGGCACTTCAGCAAGGGACGGATGTTTCCAAGATTGAACAGGATACATACCAGCAGGCTACGCGCGCCTTGCAGAAGAAGGAGTACTCCCAGGCACGGGGTCTATTCCAGCATGTCATCGATCTGAAGGCTCCGGATTCGACCCTGGCGCCCAAAGCGCAGGCGGAAGTGGCGTCGATTGACCAAATCCTCCAGGCGCAGCAGCAGGCGCAACAACAGGCACAACAACAGTTCAATGCCGCAGACCAAGCGCAGCGTAATAACGACCTGCAAGGCGCGTTGGCACAATTCAAAGCCCTCGCCGGGAAGCCCGGGCCGATGCAAAGTCAAGCCCAGCAGCGCGTGCAACAGCTCACGGATCAGATCGCTGCGGCGGCTCAGCAACGGACGCAGCAACAGGCGCAGCAACAGGCTCAGCAACAGGCGCAGCAACAGGCTCAGCAACAGTTCAATGCCGCGGACCAGGCGCAGCGTAATAACGACCTGCAGGGCGCGCTGGCGCAATTCAAGGTCCTCGCCGGGAAGCCCGGACCACTGCAAGCTCAAGCCCAGCAGCGCGTGCAACAGCTCACAGATCAGCTCGCCGCGACAGCTCAGCAGCAGGCTCAACAGCAAGCGCAGCAACAGGCTCTGCAACAGGCCCAGCAACAGTTCAATGCCGCGGATCGCGCGCAGAGTAGTGGCGACCTGCAGAGCGCGCTGGTGCAATTCAAGGCTCTTGCCGACAAGCCCGGCCCGATGCAGACCCAGGCCCAGGTGCGCGCGCAACAAGTTGCGCAATTAATCGCCGATGCCAACAACAAGCCCAAACCTACGGAACAACCCAAGGTCGTGGCGCGTAACCCCGTCGTCACACCCCTCAGTTCGGGCGACCTCAGGCCGCTCACACTCCCTTATCGCAAGGGAATGACAGTGGCCGATGTCAATGTGGATGGCGGTCTCAAACCCACGAATCTTGCCATGCCCCCTGTCCAGGGCGCGACCCCCGGGAGCATCGTAATGATCATGGTCAAAATCGATGAGAACGGAAACGTGACTCCCGACCGTGTTATCAACGACACCAGCGGCTTTGGCCCGCAGGTACAGGAAGCGGCGCGAGGCTGGAAGTTCAACCCCCCCACGGCGAAAGGCAAGCCGGTCAGCACCGCTGTGACCGTGAAGGTCACCTTCTAAGCCGCAGTCGCGACAAAGGTCCCTTCGCCGGTCTTAAATGCTGCTCAGTCAGTGCCCGCCTGATCTTAAGCGTCCCGGTCCTCGTTAGAGACGAGAATCCTACCCTGTCGGCAGCGTAACCTTAGAAGGAGAAGTGAACGCCAAACTGCATCGTCCGGTTGCCGGTGTTCATGTTGCCGGTGCCCAGGAAGTTGTAAACGTTGCCCGTGGTTTTGGCATCAATGGCGTTTTCCGGAGTAATGCCCGTGATCCCTGCGGCTGTGGAATTCTGCGAGAACGCAAATCCCGGCGTCGGTTGAGCGTTGGAAGAGAATACGTCGCCCAGGAGGTAGCCCCGTTCGGGGTGGTTGAATACGTTGTAAACTTCCCAGCGAAACTCGAGCGTTTTGCTTTCACCCCAGTGAAATTGCTTGAACAGGGCGAAATCGAAATCGATGATGCCTGGCCCCGTCAAGATGTTGCGGCCGGCATTTCCTCCTTGGGCCGTTCCCAGGGGAACCTGCACAAAGTGAGCGCCCGACGGCGAAATCGGCTGCCCATTCAGACCAATGTATCCGGTGTTGGAAGACTCTCCGGCGTATTGGGACTGCGTGGCGGGATTCGTCGACCGGCACGTCGTGTCATCGAGAAGGGCCACGCTGTTCAAGGGGGCGGTAGGATCACCGATATTGGGACGGGTGTTGGTCAGGTCTCCCTCGCCTGGGGCATCCGCGCAAGATCCCAGGGGAGTTCCGTTCAAGGGGCTGAAGGGTTGGCCACTCTGCACGGTTCCAACGCCATTTAAAAACCAGCCTCCCAGAATGGCTCTCGCCGCTCGCGACGAGGTGGGTGAGCTCAGCCCCCAGATTTCGCTGAATACCAAACGCTGGCGGCGATCATAGGAGGAATTTCCCCGCTCCGGGGCTCCCAGTTCATTGTAAATTTGCGCGAAGGGAGTTGCGGCCTCAATGTTCGAAAGTCCGTTAGGCGACAGCGCGCCATCATCGACCTGTGTAAAATTAACGAAGCGCTGACCCGGGCCGAATATTTCGCTGGCCGTGTCGATCATGTGGCTCCATGTGTAAGCGGTCGTAAACATCAGGGTGTTTCCACGCAGGTTCAAAGTGCGCGTATTCAACGAAGCTTGCAATCCATTATAGGTGGAAAGCCCGTCGTTGGTGACTTCAGTGATGTCGCCGCGGTTCGGATAAATGCGCGGATTGTAACAATTAGCACTGGCTCCGGCCGCCAAGCAGGCCGCGTTCCATCCTTGAAAGGGGTTCATATCGGCGCGCTGGTACAACTTGGTCCCCCTGGTCCCGACGTAATTGACTTCGACCATCATATTGCGAGAAAGCTCCCGCTGGATGCCCGCGGACCAGGTTTGAACGTAGGGATTCACGAGGTTAGGGGATACCGTATCCTGCGTCGAGCAGTTGATCAGGGGAACCGATCCTGGGGTATACCGGTTGGAGGCAAGACTGCATCCGGCAACCAATGTCTTGTTTACATTCAGCCAGGTGAGGGGCGAATTGGGATAATCGCCGGTGGCTGGCAGAGAGAGATTCGCCGGGTTTAGAGCTGCTAGTGAGGCTCCGGCAGGAGTAATCGTGGAAATCAGCGGTGAGATGGGGTAGCTTTGCCACATCAAAAGGGGAATATTGAGCGGCATCTGGTTATACATTAAGGCATAACCCCCGCGGAAGACCATTTTGCGATCAGCTCCCGGAGACCAAGCGATGCCGAAGCGCGGGCCAAAGTCGCCGGCGCTCGTGGGAAGAATGGGCGAGGCAGCGGGATTCAGCTTCAAGATTCCGTTGATCGGCTGCCCGAAGCGCTCATAACGAACGCCCAGGCTCAGGGTCACATTAGGGCGGGCATGAAAATCATCCTGCATGAAGAGGGCCACGTCACTTTCCCGCAAGGGCAATTCATTTGGGCCTTGGCCGGTAATGATGCCGGACCCGTTAGTAATGACGTCCGGCAAGCCTTGTAGCACGGCGTACGCATGGGTTGAGCCGGAGGTGGGTTCAGAGGCAAAGCTCTGGAAACCGCCCGTCAGCCCATACTGCCCAAAGAAGTAATGGCCCAGGTCGGAAGGCACGTCGACGATATTGCTTTGTGTGCGGACAAAATCCGCACCTACCTTGACGAAGTGGCGGTTGTGAGTTAACGAAAGGTTCTCCTGAAATTCGAAGAGGTTGCTGTGGGTGACGTCGGCGCTGGTGTCCTGGCCGAGAGTGGTCGCTGTCCCGGCGGCAGGGAAGTTGCCCCCATAGGCGCCAAAATAACCGAAATTATCCGACACGGTCACGGAGGGGAGTGCGTTAAGGAGGTTCGAGGGCAGATTATAGGGTCCAATCCCTTGGGCGATCCGGCTGTAAGAGAAGCGCACTTCATTCAACGAGCTAGCGCGCGCATAGCGTTCATCGAGCAGTGCGCTTTGGGTGCGCTGGCGGAGGATCGAACGGGAGTCGGGCAAGAGCCCCAAATCACCAAAGGCCACGTCCCCGGCCGGTTCCAATACTGCTTGCGGCGTATTCAGATCATCCACCAGGTAGCGCCCATAAAAATCATTGGAATCGTTCAGGCGGCGGTCAATGCGGGCAGACGCCTGGTGATCGTACACATCGAACAAGTTTCCCTGAGGGACGTCATAGGTCCCAAATTGAACAGTCGCGGGACTCGTGAGGCCGGTAGTGACATTACCCGTAAAGCAGGGGTTTGTGGTGGAGGGGGCCGGACTGGTTGAAGGCTTCGCGGCAAAGCACTGGCCTATCAAACCGGGGATCGATTCGACGGACGGGTAAGCCAGCATGGCGGCCAGGGCCGCAGACGGCGAAGCGATACCCCGGAGGGCGGTTAACCCCGTGGCGGTCGGTATCGTCGCGATCTCCGGGTAAACATTGGAAACGTCCGTGCGGGACCGGTCAAACTGATAGGAGAGGAAGAAGAAGGTGTCTTTCTTTCCCAGAGGGCCTCCCAAAGTGCCTCCGACTTTTTGCTCGTAATAGGGAGGAGTCGTCGTGAGGAGCGCCGCCGTGTCGGCCCGCGTCATGGCATTGAATTCATTATCCTGGCCAAACCAGAACGCCGTTCCGTGCATTTTGCTGGAGCCGCCCTTGGTGATGACATTCACGGTCGAGCCGCTATCCCGGCCGAACTCGGCTTTGGGGACGCTGGTCAGGATGGCATAATCAGAAAAGATATCCGGATTGCTAAACTGTGTCGCGGCGCCGCCGAAAATGGGTTCGTTGTTGCTTACACTATCGACAATGAAGTTATTATAGCGGCCCCATGACCCACTGGCCGCGAAGGGCACGAGCGTGCTGGCAAAGCTGAAGCTCCGAGTGCTCTCCACCCCCGGGGCCAGCAAGGCGAGGTTGTTGACGTCACGCGACAGGAGGGGCAGTTCGCGAATCTGCGTCTGGCTATAATTCTCCCCTTGCGTCGGCATGTTGATGTTGGTCATCGGGGCATCCGATTGGACAATTATCACCGTGGTGGAGGCGGAGATTTTTAGGACGAAGTCCTCCTCGGTCACACGATTGACTTCCACCAGCACCGGATAATGCTCTTCCGGCTGGAATCCACTGAACTGCGCCCGAACCCGGTAGAGTCCAGGAGGGAGCTCCGGGATAACGAACAAGCCGCGGGTTGTGTCCGTAACACCTTGATAAGTCAGCGCAGTCTCCGCATTGGTCGCAGTTATGCCCACACCCCCAAGAATGCCACCTTGTTGGTCGAGAACCGTTCCTTCGATCGTACCGCTGATGGTTTGACCTTTTGCCGGCGTGCCGAAGCTGGCAATAACCAATGCCAAGATGAGCCAAAATCGCGAGGGCGTACGGAGGGAGAACATCGCTTTTCTCCTTTTCGAGAGACCTAAACAGGACCTATACCAGGGCCTACATAAGGAAGGGCTCTCCATGACAAGTCGCTGCGGCCTATCCCACCTTTTTGATGTCGATGCGAATGGAACTTCGTTTAAACCAATAGCTGTTTAGCAAAGGGCAAGGCTTTTGTCAAGCGGACATTGTGACCCGAGAATCGCGATTGATAGGAGCGGGAAACCGCAGAAAAGACGTTCACCCTCGCGGGATGTGTGTTATAGAGATTTTGCGAAGAATCCTAGACCCACACCCGGAGGGTGAACG
>Ga0326728_10024896_pt1 | contig 10776 bp, 8 predicted proteins | sample MB3enrmetagenome_FD_207602 | JGI IMG/M metagenome (GOLD analysis project Ga0326728, IMG submission 207602) | Lab enriched peat soil microbial communities from McLean, Ithaca, NY, United States - MB31MN | ecosystem: Environmental > Terrestrial > Soil > Wetlands > Peat | place: USA: New York...
TTTCTTGTCGGCATACAGATTATCCAGGATAACCTGTGCGGACCCTTTTACCGACCAACCGGTCTCATCATCGCCAATACCGTGCAGGCAATAGAAGACGGCGAACTTCTTGTCCTTGGAATAGCCCGGCGGGGTATAGACCTGCATCCTGCGCTTGATGCCGACCGTCTTGGAGTCGTATTCGATCATCTCCAGGCTGCCGTGAGCAATGTCCTCGCGTTTCACATCGAAACCGACGGGAGCGTGCGGAAAGGCCGGCTTGTCGTCCGGTCCCAGCACGATCGGGCCACCGAATCCGCCGCGTCCGCGCGGAGGTCGGTTCGCGGGCCCGGCGTTGGGGGGGCTTGAGGGCGCCGCGGCCCCGGCTTCGACGCGCCTGGCCACGAATTCCGTAGTCCCGAAATCCCCGACTTTGCGGGTGAACTTGATCTCGTTGTCGCTCACTTTGCCGGTGTAATCAATGCGCACCTCGTTGTCCTGAAACTGGCGCATTTCCACGAACGTCAGGGTGTTGCCGTCCAGCTTGACCTCCCTGAAGTCCACTTCCCGTTTCTGGTCGCGAAGCTCGGCGGCTGCTTTCGCGGTGGCCTTCCCCTCGTTCACTTGGAAGGTGAACAAGTATTTCTGCTGGCCGACCGGCGAATCGAACTCCGCGCGCCATTGGCCGGAGACACCCGCGGCGGGCGCTGGCGCGGCCCCACTGGTCTCGGCCGCCGTCTGCGCGACCCCAGGGGGAACGGCCTGGTCTTGGAACAGGAGGGGTGCGAATTCGCGCAAGCTTCGTCGCCAAGTCAGGAATTCGTGAGCCGTGTCCGGCGACACATAGGCGGTGTTGTTGATGCCGATGCTATTGAGGGCTTCGTGGTTAGACCGGATGCCGGAGGCGTTCTCGCGGCTGCCACAACTGCAAAATACGACTTTGACTTTCTCCCGGAAACCGGGCGTGCTGTTGACATCATTCGTAGTGATGGTGCCGCCGCTGAATAGACCGATGTGGGAGAACTTGTCGAGATTCTTCAGCGTGATCGACTTGGTCTCCATTCCGCCCATGGAGAGGCCGGCCATGCCACGATGCGGCTGATCGGAGAGCGTGCGGAAATTGGCGTCAATGTACGGAATGAGTTCGCCGACGAGAACCATCTCAAAGGCTGCGGCCGCCCCCGCAAAGGGGTTCATACCGCCGCCGCGACCTCCGGGGCCGCGTCCACCGGATGCCGCATTGGTTCCAGCGGGCGCGGCATTCGTCGATCCCGCGGCAGCCATCGCTCCGGGGCCGGGTCCTCCCCGGCGCGCACCCGGTCCCGGTCCTTCGTTGGTCAAGCCGTAGGTCATCACGATGATGAAGGGCTTCGTCTTCCCTTCGGCGATCAGGTTGTCCATGATCAAATTGGCGCGGCCTTGATTCCACCAGGCATATTCATTTTCTCCCCAGCCATGCTGTAGATAGAGCACCGGGTAACGCCTCGTGGTATCCTTCTCGTAATCCGGCGGCGTATAAACGTAGGCGGTGCGCGCGATGATGCTGTTGGTGAACTTCGAAGGGAAGAGGACCTGCTGGACACGACCGTGCGGAACGTCCTTCAAGGCGTAGAAGTCCTGGTCATGAGCGGGGATTTCAATGCCGCTTTCCCAACGCGTAGAACCGTAGAAGTTCAAGGTGCCGGGATCGTTAAAAGTCCCCCCATCAATCGTGAGGTGGTAGTAGTGGAAGCCTTCATCCAGCGGTCCTGCCGTGGTGCCCATCCAGGAGCCATCCTCGGCTTTCGTGAGGGGGGTGCCCCCGCGTCCGCCCAGGCCCACTCGGACACTCTGGGCTTCGGGCGCCACGATGCGGAACCGCGCGAAGCGTTGCGAGTTGACCTGCGGGTATTGCTGGCCGGGTTGGTTCAGGGTCGAGGGCTTGAAACCCTCCGCCACCGGCTGGTTCGTCTGTGCCATGGCCGCAAGAGCAGCCAGGAGTGCAACGTTTAGAATGGCAGTTTTCATGGTAGTTTTTCCTCGGTTTCGTTTATTTTATGAATGCATGGGACTAATATTAATCTCGGAACAGCAGCGGCGTGAAGTAATACAAGCTGCGTTTCCAGCTCGTGAAATCGTGTGCCGAGTCCGGGGAGACGTAGTAGGTGGCTTTGATGCCGGCCTGGGTCAGTGCGTCGGCGGCGCTCCTGATGCCCTCAGGGCCACTGGGGGCGGAGCCGCCGCCGCGGGGGGCAGAGCTTTCCTTGCTGCCGAAACTCATGAACACGAGTTTGACTTGCTTCTTGAAGGCGTCCATATCGGTGATGTTCTCCGGTTTGATGTTGCCGTTGGGGAAGACGACGATCATGGGCTCGATCTTCTTGTCGGCAATGAGGTTATCAAGGAGGACATTCGCCACTCCCTGCCTGGTCCATTCCCGGTTCTCATTGCCGCCGATGCCGTCGAGCAAATAGAGCACGGGATACTTCTTGTCCGTGGAATAGCCGGGCGGGGTATAGACCTCCATCCAGCGCTTTAAACCAGCGCTGACGGCTGTGGCATCATAGTCCACCCGTTCAAGCTTACCCTTTTCGATCCCCTCGCGAACTCGGTCAAAGCCTGGCGGCGGCACTGGAAAGCCTGGTTGTGAGGGCTGCCCCGCGGCAGGAAACTGGGCGGCTGAAATCATAAAGACGCCCAATCCCAGCAGTGAGCTAATGCATCGTTTTGGCATGGTGACTTTCATAGCGGTGTGGTTTTTGATGGTTTTTGATTTTGAAATGCCACGGTGTTTCTGGGCCAGGATTTGTTGGTCTGCGCTTCCGGTGAACTTCAATTGCCTTTGGCCAGCCGTTGATAGAGCTCCTTATCGAACTCCTCCAGCCCCGTGATTCCGTAGAGATGGTTCGCGGAGATCCAGGGAAGCCAAAACCGATGGCCCCCAACGCCGCGCCCGCGACCGCCCGGCCCCATGCGCCAGCCCTCCTGCTGCCAGCCAATGCCTTTCATGTCATACTGCCGCCCGGGCAGGGCGACCATGGCTTTCGTATTGTGCAAGAGGACGCGCGCGACATCGAGGTAATGCTGGTCTTTCGTGAGGTTGAACAGCCTCGCGTACGAAGGCACGGCCCAGTCCAGGTACTCATCGACACTCCCGGCCACACGGGCAGTTATGCCCTGAACCCCAACCGTAGGCACGCCCTTTTTCCAGTGGAGTTGCTCGTCGTCTGCGTCCAGCGGCATCGGCAGGTTCCAGATCCAAATCCAGCTTTCGGCGAAATCCGCTGCTGCCTTGGCGCGTTCGAGCCACCTGGGTTCCTTGGTTGAATCAAAGAGACTCAAGTAGGCTTCCAGGCTCAACATCCCGGCTTCTTTGTCGGTGATGTTCGGATTGTCGCTGGCGCCTCCGATGAACAGTCCGCGCGTTCCCCAGGTTGCCCAGACGTATTCAGCCGCGCGTATGGCCGCTTGCTGATACTTTGGGTCTCCGGTCTCTTCGGTCATCATGGCCAGCAGCGGCACGGGACAGTAGCTGGTTGTGCCCGTCGGCTCGGCCACCTCGCTGCTGCCGTTCTTCCAGCGCCGAGGGAACGATCCATCCTCCCGCTGCTGCAGCACAAGCCAATCGGCGTAGGACTTCACCCAGTTGAACCATTCCCGGTGCTGGCGGCCGAGGGCGCGCTCGCGTCGGTAGGCCCGCATCAGCACTCGCATGTCCTCGGTCGCATTGCGCAGCCACGGGGCAAGCCAGATGTGGTCCCACGGCTTCCCGGTGGCAAGGTCGTAACCGGTTCCTTGAAGCGGTACAGACGGCAGGGCCTGGATCATCGACGAGATGATTGCCAGACCCGTCTGGCGCATCCTCCGCCCCCGTTCGCCAGTGTCACGATCTCCTTCGCGCAACAACTGGTCGGCGCACTCGAGGTTCTTGCCTACGAAGCCCATCGCCGCCATCGTCCAATTCCATTGCCGGTTGGTGACCACGGTGGACAGGACAAAGGGTATCGCGGTCCGCCCGTCAACCGTGGCCGCCTGGGCCGCCAGGTGGTCTATCAAAACTCGGCGCACCTGCTCGACGTCAATGTAGGTGATGGGGGGATTTAGGGTGCTCCAGGCCCAGCGCCACGCGTTTCGCGTCACGTCACGGAACGATTCCTTTTGTCCGAAGCGAAAACTCACCTCGTAGCTGTGGGTCACTCCGTCCACGATCGGGTGATAGCGGCGAATCCATCTCGGCTTGACCGGTGCGTTCGTGCCAAACGGGTAGCTGCTCACGGTGCCGGGAAATCGGAAACCAAACTCGATGGGGCCGTCGTCCGTCTGCCAGGCTCCGAGCGCACCGAAAGCACCGCTCCATTCAGGCTCCAGTGGTCCTGCACTCGAAAGACGACGTTTTGGCCGCAGGCGATTTCGGCTCGGGCATCGAATCCATCCGCCGATGCCTCGACCGTCTTGTATCCGGCCGCAAGCTGGCGGATGTCCTCCTCCGTGCGAAAGACTTCCAGCCTTGCGGGTTGGAGTTGCCGAAGGCTCGGAGCAGCCGCACCCGCGATCTCAACACCCCACTCGCCTCCAGCGCCACGGCTCCCCTCTCCCAGGGCTGCCTCGAGCTGATCGAGCGCTTTACGGACATGGCCTTCTCGATTGGGGTTCTCCTTAACGCTGCTCTTCAGGTCGCGGTTCCTGTGCCAACCGTAGTCACTGAGCGGCTTGACGGCCATCGCCGAGACGGTAGCCATCAAAACAATCGCCCACGTCATTACTGTCCTGTTCATCTTCATCGCACGTGTCCATTCAATTGTAACTGATGTCAGGGCTTGGGCACGGCCAGGCCGTGCTGCAGCATCAAAACCAGCTCGTCAGCGTCATTCGGTTCGGGGATGACCCAACGCGAGCCGAAGACCAGTTTGCCGCCATAACGGCGAATTGCCGCCTCGAGCATGAAGTGCATTTGCTGGCAATGGGGGCATTTGTAATCAAACAGCAGGGTGACGATGCAAGGTGCGTCCGGCGAACCGACCAACGGGGCGGCGTGCGGATCGATGGCGGGCAGGTTCACCTGCGACTCGCCGCGGCGATAGATGGCCGGGGGTGCAAAGGCGACCTGGCAGGTCGCAAGGATGCCGGCCAGGACCAGACCGACCAGGGCTAGGCCTATGGGAGCGGAGGACAGACGACGGAGGACGGAGAGCAGCGGCGGCGTCCGACATCCGTTCTCTGTCCTCCGGGCTCCATCCTCCGGGAGCGCTGGCGCGGGACTCGTCAGCCCAACATCGGTTGAATCGTCGTCGAGTTGCCTGGGCGCTCGCCAGATTACCAAGGCCGCCAGCAGCAGGCCGGTGATGTGCGTAGTCATGCAATAGGGGCAAAAGGCCCCGATGACCCATTCCTGCACGATGATGAACCACACCGCACTTCCGGCGGCCGCTCCGACCACAACCAGCATCGCGCCCCAAGCCAGCCGCCGGACCGGTGTCGCCGTGGCCGGACCCATGGAAAGACTGGCCACCAGCATCGCCAGGTACGCCCCCGCCGCCAGACCGCTGACAGGCAACACCCCCCCTACCGCCGACCAGCGGCTCCTGAGCACCTGTTCGCACGGGCTCCCCCCGCCGCAGCCAATCGCCGACCGGCCCACCAGATAATGCCAGCCCAGGTAGGCGCTCAACGCCAGAGCCAGCGAGCTCAAACCCGTCAAGCCCCAGCGCCACCAGGGCCAGGACTGCGGAGTGCGGGGTGTCCCGACGAGTCGGGATTTCGCTGCGCTCAACGGGCTTGAATGCGGAGTGCGGAGTGAACACCGTCCATTCCACTCCGCATTGGGCACTCCAAACCCCGGACTTTGACGGCAGATGCGCAAGAGAATACGGGGTCGTGTCTAATTGAGTTCCACAGGCGTCCTCACTGAGGTCTCCGGCGATACTGGTTGGGCGCCGGAGGCCCCTGGTAACCCGCAGTCGTCACCGCGGCGTCACGCACAACCGCGTGGATCGCGTGGTCGTTGGCCAGGGGGCTGTCGAGGGTGATGCCGGTGCCGAGCGGCTGGAGGGGCTCGTTGCTCGAGTGGGCAAAGGCCGTCGCCGGCTGGAGGCTGATCCCCGTTCCTCGAACGCTCAAGGGGATGTTGGCCGCATGGTTGAACTGCAGCGGGGCGGCCAGGTCGACATCCGCGCCGCCGCCACCGCGGCCACCGCGCCCGCCGCCGGCCGCCGCCGTGCCGACGCGCGTGACCGTGACGGTCTCGATCCCATGGCCGACGCTGTCGATGTCCAACCTGATCTTGTCGCCGACCGAGATGTTGGCGGTGTTCCTCACCCTGATGGTGGTCTCACCGGCTTTCGCGTCCGCCGCCAGGTAAGTTTGCGTGCCCGGCTTGCCGACCTCGGTGACCGTGACCACCTCATACTGTTCCACGGCATTCGCGACAACGGGATAGGTGGCGCCATAGCCGATGCCGATCTTCTGGCCGACCTCCACCGCGAAGGCGCCCGTGCCGGCGAAAGGGCCGCCCGCGCCGGTGAAAGGCACGTTGGTCGAGCCGGCGGGGATCGTGATCACCGGACCCTCGGGGAGGGGTTGCCACAATGTCGTGCTGCTGCCGGCCGCCGTCCCGAGGCTGGCGATCTTGCGGGTTTCCACGGCGGAGCCGGAGTCGATTTCAATCGTATCGCCGACCGACATGCCGCCCGTGCTCCTGACGTAGATGGTGGTGTCGCCCTTGTGCGCGGGGACCGCCAACCCGGAGTCGGAGAGGCCAAGCAGGTAGAAGCCGCGGGCCGCGAGCTTCGTCCCGGCCGGGATTCTCACTGAAGAGAAGATGGGCTGCTGGGTCGGGTGCTCGGTCAGAGTCCAGTTGGAGAGGTCCACTTCACTGGCCCCGGCGTTGTAGAGTTCGATGAACGAGTCCGTCGAGTTGGTGGGAAAGCCGGCGCTAATGGCGAACTCGTTGATCTTGATCAGGCTGACGTTCCGCACCTTTTCGGTCGTTGTCTCGGATTGCGTCCGGCCGTTCGCCGCCCAGGAGGCGTTGCCGACCAGGTCGCCGTTGAAGGCCGCCGGCCCCGAGGTGATCTTGAAGGTCGCGCTCACGCTCACGCTCGGCGCGACCGGGTCAGTGAACGTTTTCGAAGTCTCGGTGGTGCCGGAGACCACGGAGGTCCACCCCTTGGGCACGGAAATGCTCAACTTGACGCCCGTCGCGGGCGCCCCCGTGGTATTCCTGAAGGTAAGGGTGGTGTCCTGCGAGGACCCCGGTGAGAACGTCTGGAGTCCCGGCGGAGTGGCCGTGGCCGACGCCGGCGCCAGGCTCAGCCGCTGCACGTCGTACTTGGCAGCCACAACGTTGGCCTGCACCTTCTGGTTGAGCTCCTGCGTCGGGAAGGTGCCTCCGGCCGTCATCGCGCCTTCATAGAAGGTGCCCTGCGAGCCGTTGCTGTTGTCGCCGCCGTTGCCCAGGAGGATGGCCCCCTGCTTGCGCATCGGGTCATAGCTGCGGTCGACGCGCCCTCCGTCGAACATGACCTTCAGACCGCCCGTCTGCGCGTCTCCGCCCATGGATCTCCAGTGGTGCGGTTCGCCATCGGCCGTGGCGGTCACGAACCGCCAGGTGATGCTCGGCAGGTTGGTGCAGAATTTGGATCCATCCGGGTTCACGCAACCGACCAGGTTGTTCTCCTGGTCGGTCATGATCCACGGGCCGGGGGGCTCCCGTGATACCAGGCGGCGGCGTTGCCGTAATAGGTGGTTTCCATGGTGCCGTTGCCGTCGTCGCGGCTGTCGGTCTCAGCGTTGCCGTAGTCGAAGCAGCAGCCGGAGTTGTAGTGATGGCCGCTAATGACCCAGTACTGCCCCTCCGCCTGGTCATCGACTGCGGTGCCCTTCGCGTCATTCCAGCGGAGGCCCATGCTCGGCTCGATGAAGACGCCGTAGGCCTTGTGGCCCAGGATCGTAATCGGCGCCATGTCGGCGAGCGGGAGGTTGTTAAACCCACCCATCGCCGGGCCGCTGAATCCGCCGCGTGGCGCCTGGACGAGGTGGTTACCCTTGCCGGACTGGTCGTAGATAGTGGTGATCCAGCAGTACGTGTTGGCGCAGAAGGCGTCCTGCGCGGCCGCGTCGGCGTATCCGCCCGCATCCGCCGCGGAGGGCTGGACGACGCCGATGTCCAAGGTCTTGCCGTCGGACTGACGCATGACCTGGTAGAGCGGGCCGTTGTAGGAGGCGTACAGCGCGCGCGTGGTGCTGTGGGCGGCCACGCAGGGGCAGCCGGCAGCGGCGTAGAGGTCACAGGGGCCTTCCGGCCTGGGCGGAGGAACATTGCGTCCAACCCCGGCCTGGTGGGCTATCAACAATGTGGCGACGGGCAGCGTGAGCGCCAGTGCCAGGATTATCACAAGACTGATTTTCGTTTTCATGTTTATCCTGCTCTTCAAACCGAGATTTCCCATTTAGCTCTCAGGAGCCTATCTAAAAATCTGCTGTGCAAACCAGTACAGACTGTTCTTCCAGTGCTGGAAGTCGTGGCCGTTGTCATCCACGTGCCAGAGGTGCGGAACGTTCTTTTCCTTGCAATACACGTGCGTCCGCAGACTGAAGCTCATCAGCCCGTCCTTGTTGCCGCAGGAAATCCACAGCACCTTCAGCATTTTGGCGGCCCTGGCCGGATCAGGAACAGCCCAAAGCCAGGCAGGTTGTCATTAAGCCCTCGAGAGCAAGGTGAAACCCTCTGCATTCAAAGAGGGAATTCGCTGGAAACACCACGATTGGGTCGTCGCGACGAACGGCGGGCTTTACTAATAGCTCAATCGGGCGTAGACCTTCGCGCAGAACATGAGAACCGGAAAAAATCTTCAAATGGGATTTAGCGGTAGGTCGGCGCTTTTACTTGCTGAGGACAAACTCGTGACCGATCTGCTCCGGCTTGTGGCCGCGCTGACCTTTTCCGTTCTCCTCTGGGACGCGCCCCATGTGGCATGGGCCGCTGGCAGGATACCCTCCGCGGAGGACTGGCCTCAATTCCGTGGACCGACGGGCCAAGGAATCTCTTTAGCAACGAATCTCCCGTTGACCTGGAGCCCGACTCAGAACGTGAAATGGAAAAGGCCAGTCCCTGGCCGGGGGCGATCCTCTCCCGTGCTCCTCGGCGACCGAATCTGGCTCACGACGGCTCTGGAGACGAACGTTCGGACTTTTGCCGCAGGCCCGGATCGGATGCAACAGGCCGAGAGGGTCGTGATCGGAGTTGTATGCCTGGACCGCGCCACGGGCAAACAGCTCTACCACACCGAATTGTTCCCAGTGGACAATCCACCCGCGGTGAACTTTCTCAACAGCTATGCCACGCCCACCCCGGTCGTTGAATCCGGGCGGCTGTATTGCGATTTCGGCACGTTTGGCACCGCCTGTCTGGATTCGACTTCCGGCGAAGTGCTTTGGAAACGCCAGCTTGCCTTGGATCATGGCCATGGGCCGGGCAGCTCGCCCGCTCTTTACCAGAACCTCCTGGTCCTCGTGCGGGACGGAAGAGATCAGCAGTATATCACCGCCCTGGACAAACTGACCGGCGAAACCGTCTGGAAGACCGACCGTCCTCCGCTCAGGACGCCCGTCCGGGAATTCCGAAAGTCCTTTTCCACGCCGTTGGTGTTCGAAGCAGCCGGGCGGGTGCAGATGATCGTGCCGGGTGCTCAGTGGTTTGTGTCGTACGAACCGGAGACGGGCAAGGAGATTTGGCGCGTGGATAATGGGAAAGGGGAGACGGTAGCGCCTCGTCCGGTCTATGGTGGCGGCTTGGTGTATCTGAGCACCGGCGTGTTCGGCGGCAAGGCCCAGCTTTGGGCCGTTCGGGTGGACGGCCAGGGCGGCGTCACGACTACCAACGTCGCCTGGAAACTGTCGAATACCATCGGCTTCATGGCCTCACCCCTGCTGGCAGGCCATGAGCTTTACCTCCTTAGCGACGATGGTGTTGTGACCTGCGTCGATGCCCAGAGCGGCGAGAGCCTGGGCAGGGTTCGAGCGGGCGGTAATTACGCCGCCTCCCCGGTTTTTGCCCAGGGGCGCATCTACTGCTTCAGTCGAGAAGGCAAGACGGTGGTGTTCCGGGCCAACCGGCAGATGACGGTCCTGGCGGAAAACCAACTCGATGGCCCCGTCTTCGCCTCGCCTGCTTTTGCCAATTCGGCGATTTACCTCCGGACCGACAGCCATCTGTACTGCCTCTCGCCCGAAGCTCCGCAGCCGGCGGATTGAGCGGCACGCCAGATCCTCCCCTGATGGAGGGGGGGGTGAGGGTGGCCTTTGTAGAAGTACCGCCGCTCCGCACGTGCGCTCCTTGCATGCCCTTCCACGCTCCTGATCAGGGCGTTGGTGCGCGGCCCGCCAGTATAGCTGGGAGCGGGTTAGTAAGTGTGGACCCCATGTTTCCATGGAGCCTGGCTGCTGGAGGCTGGCTGGCCCCGCTGTCGCGGGTCCAGGCCGCGCCCGGGGGACGGCGGGGGTTGTGTAGCGAAGCGGGCCTCTGTCCTTGACGCGCGGCAACGGCCTGCTAGAGTGGGGCCAGATCGCGTTATATTCCGTGCGCCCTACGAGGCGCCTGAACCAGGCGGCGACAGTCCGGTGCGGTGTGCAGATGCAGCCAGCGAGCGCGCAGGGGAGAATTGTTCTATCCCGGCAACCGCGAGCAGGACGCCCCGATTCGAGAATCGCGAATGTGCAAAATGAGCACGAGAAGAGCCAGTCACTTGACTGATGAGCCTACTTCCCATGTACCCGCCAGGGAGGGCCTGGAGGGGGGGGGGGGGGGGAACACTGCGACGA